>OGDN01000065.1_pt1 | contig 180485 bp, 173 predicted proteins | sample 1570271 | NCBI WGS metagenome assembly OGDN01 (sample SAMEA4384481, study PRJEB24528) | human gut metagenome | reverse complement strand
ATGTGCAGATTTTACGGCTGTCTATTATGTTGAATTAAATACCGGTTCCTTTGAAATTCTCCATATAAACGATGGAACCAACGTAAAAAAAATGAATCTGAAACAGGGTGATAATTTCAATTCTTCTGCTGACCAATATGCGGTTCAATATCTGTATGAGAAAGAAAGACAGGAATTTAAGGACTGGATTTCGACAGGGCATCTAAAGGAACAGCTTTCCCGGAAGGAGCGCATTACATACCATTATAGAAGTAAACCGAATCCGAACCAGCATGAATTTTTTGAGGCACAGGCAGCCAAAATATACGAGGATGAGAAACATTTTTTCGCACTGGTGGGTTTTCGGCATATTGATGATATCATGGAAAAAGAAACTACGATCCAGAATCAATTAAAGCAGGCACTGGATGAAGCACGGCTGAGTAATGAAATAATCTCAGCAATTGCTAAGAGTTACTGTTCTATCTACAGGATTGATGTGCAGAAAGATTTTTTTGAAGAGATATCAAATGACAGTGAAATACACAAACTGACAGGAAACAGAGGCAGTGCATCGGAGAAACTGTATCAGCTTTGTGATACAATGGTTGCATCTGAATACCGTTCGCTGATCCGTCCATTTCTGGATGTCTCTACACTTTCAGCAAGATTGAAGACGGAAGAATATATTTCTACAGAATACAGAATGTGTGATGGCAGTTGGCACAGGATGCTTTTTACTGTAAAAAAACGGGATGAGTCTGGAAATGTAACCCATGTTTTATGTACAGTCCGTAGTATCAGCGATTCCAAGAGACGTGAAGAGGATCTTAACTTTGCTGCGGAAGCAGCAAAGCGGGAAGCCGAAATGAAAACAAGGTTTCTGGCAACGATGAGTCATGATATCCGTACACCACTGAATGGTATTATCGGTATGGTAAATATGGGAAATCAGTACGCAGATGATCCACAGATGCAGCAGAAGATCAGAGAAAAGGTAATGGAATCCCTGAAATATCTGGTGTCTCTGGTAAATGATGTGTTGGATATGAATAAACTACAGAGCGGGGATTTGAAGGACCAGCAGCTTTTATTTGATCTGACAGAGGTACTGCAGGAACTGAATCAGATTTATGATGAGCGGGCTGCCAAGAAAGGCATCCGGTATGAGATTGACTGGAAAAATGGTACATACAGTCACAGCACTCTGGTTGGAAACCCGGTATATCTTGGAAGGATTCTGTCGAATATTATGGACAATGCCATAAAATTCAGTCAGTCGGGTAGTGTGCTCACGTTGGGGGTTAAGGAAGAAACTCTGGATGATGACAGAGCAAATTTCACTTTCTACTGTAAAGACCAGGGTGTGGGTATGAGTGAAGATTTTATTGCACATGCTTTTGATATGTTCTCTCAGGAAAGCGAGACAAGCAGATCCAGGTATGAAGGCACCGGACTGGGGCTTGCAATTACGAAGCAACTCGTGGACAGAATGGATGGAAGTATTGAACTGAAGAGCAAAGCAGGTGTCGGGACAACAGTTATTGTAAAAATTCCGTTCAAAATTGGCACACAGGATAAAAACAGTAATTTATCAGATAAGCCAGTAAGCCTTGATGATTATTCGGTAGAAGGCATGCGGGCATTGGTTGTGGAAGACAATGAGTTGAACATGGAAATTTCCAGATGTATACTGGAAGACAGCGGTATGGAAGTTACATGTGCAGTAGACGGGCAGGAAGCAGTTGAAATCTTCGAGAAATCTGCACCGGATTATTTTGGGGTAATTTATATGGATATTATGATGCCGAGGATGAATGGTCTGGATGCGGCAAGGACAATCAGGGAAATGAAAAGAAGGGATGCCAGGAGGGTTCCGATCATTGCAATGTCCGCGAATTCTTTTGCAGAAGACATTATCAACAGCCGGCTGGCTGGAATGAATGTTCATCTTGCAAAGCCACTGGATGCGGAAAAAATGATCATTGCCTTAAAACAATGCATGGCAGATAATAGCGATGTAAAACTGCACGAAGATTTGTAGGAATAAAAAGACAGAGCATATAAAGTTGTTATATGGTCTGTTTTTTAATTCCTTAGAAGAAGCAGGTTGTGAAAATTCATATGTCTTTTTGGGACTGAAATAATTACTTAAATGAAAAACTAATTTCCAGCTGTGGACTATCCCTGTCTGACATTATTAGCAAAATCAATGCAAGGGGAACATAATTAGGATAAAAGCAGACCGGTGGAGAGCAAAATCTCTGCTGGATTTATATATGAGATCAAATCAGAGCATGTGAGAAAAAGTCCAGCTAACATTTGAGTTCCGCTCTGTTGTCACCCCTTATTCGGGGATGTAAATCAGAGAAAAGGCGGGAAAAGAAACAATCTCTCCCAAACCTGCAAACATAAATTGAACAAAATCGCTGCGCGATGGCCTACCAAGGCTATGGCATAGCGATTTTCTTTTTTCTATAACAAAACAGTGGAAAGCAAGTCCTAAAAGTAGTATTGTTAAGTCACCACAACGAAACAATCAAACAGGATCGACCTTCCCACTGCCTATGAAAAGAATACCACCCTTCCGCTTGGTTGGCAAGCGGTTTTATGACCCAAATGCACCTCCATATAAAGCAGTGTTCCGGATAACTACTGATTTTATATGGAGGATTTTATTATGTATGAAAAATATTTAGAACAGCTTGAGGAAGCCGGAAAATCCGTAACCTTAAAGAACGTTCCATCAACTGCTATAAAAACTATGTCTCTTATTTTCTGAAATATCAGAATAAGAATCCTGAAGAGCTTACCTGTCAGGATGTCAGGACTTTTTTGCTTGCAAAAAAAGAGGAAGGACAATGGAAGGAACTGACCCTTTCTGGTATTGAATTTATACGGCGTTTTCTGATGCATGTGCCACCCAGACGTTTTGTCAGGATCCGGCATTATGGGCTTCTATGTTCCCGCAGCAAACACAAAAAGCTCACTTTATGCCGGAATCTCCTCGGATGCAAAAAATATCTTTCAAAGCTCAGGGATAAGGAGATGCCAGAAATATTGAAACAGCTATACGGGATAAACATCTATGTATGTAAATCCTGCGGTGGACATCTTGGAAAACCACAACTGAGAATACCGCAAAGGTGTTAAAATCCAAATCTTTTATATGTTTTCTAAGCCTCAAAATCCTGAGGTTTAATTGTTATACCTATTTATCTGAAAATTCTTGATTTCTGTAGCGTCTGCACAGGAAATCCTGTATAATCATGGATAAGAACAAAAGATTAAAAGTCCATAGGTAGTAGCTACTCGGACGCTCACTTTGTTCAATTAGGTCAAATCGAAAATGGAGTAAACGAAGGGGCAGTTCACTGAAATGTCAAAACTGCTTTTTCGTTTACTCCATCATCGATTCTAACCTAAAGAATTGTCTTAATTGGATAAATCGAAATTGAATACTGAAGGGATATATTTTAAAATGATACTAGAAACTGAAAGATTGATTTTAAGAAAGTGGACGCAAGATGATGCAGAAAGTTTGTTTACTTATGCAAAAAATCCAAAAGTAGGGCCAATTGCCGGATGGCCTCCTCACAAGGATATCGAATCAAGTAAATATGTTATTGACAATGTTTTCACCGGAGCAGAATGCTATGCAATCTGTGAAAAAGAGAATAATGTTGCAATAGGAGCTGTTGAGTTAAAACTAAATGGACATACAGACATGACAGATAGAGATGATGAATGTGAACTTGGCTATTGGCTGGGAGAACCATTCTGGGGCAGAGGGTATATGCCGGAAGCGGCATATGCACTTATGAAACGAGGATTTGAAACGCTTGGAATGACCAGAATATGGTGTGGTTATTATGATGGAAATGAAAAGTCCAAAAGAGTACAGGAAAAACTAGGATTTATCTATCACCATACTTGCGATGAGGTTCCAGTACCATTGCTTCATGAGGTAAGAGTTGGACATACAAATGTTATAACAAAAGAACAATGGAATTTGATTCAATGAATTTATATTTGTGATTAGGAAAGAGGTAAATACGCTATGAATTTAAAGAAAGTTCATCACATTGCCATTATTGGGAGCAACTATGAGAAATCAAAGCACTTTTATGTGGATCTGCTAGGTTTTTCTATTATTCGAGAAAATTACAGACCAGAACGTGATGATTACAAAATTGATCTTCAACTCGATGAGATAGAATTAGAACTTTTTATCGTTAAAAATTGTCCGAAGCGCCCCAGTTATCCAGAGGCTTACGGTCTCCGGCATCTTGCCTTTGCTGTAGACTCGGTCGATAATACCGTAAAAGAATTGAATAAAAGGGGCATTATAACTGAGCCGGTCAGACTCGATATTTATACAGGTAAAAAAATGACATTCTTTCATGACCCTGACAATCTGCCCTTGGAAATTCACGAATAAAGTATTGCAGCTGCTTTAATTGAGTATTTTATTGCAAATTGGTATACAGGTGACTATATGAAAAACATATATAGTATTGAATTTTATGCGGGTAGTCAGGAAGAAATGCTACCAGACTATGAAAAAGATTTTCCTTATATTGCTTCAAGAGCAGAACTTGATTTATATTTAGGGCGATATGTACCGTGGCATTGGCATAATTCTGTGGAACTATTTTATGTCGAAAGTGGAAGTGTAGAGTATAATACGCCAGGGGGAAAAATAGTGTTCCCAGCTGGAAGTGGCGGTATGGTAAATTCAAATGTGCTTCATATGACAAAGGCAATGTCGCAGGCTGAAAAAAACATACAATTACTTCATATTTTTGATGCTTCTTTGTTAGGGTGTGCATCAGGGAATAAAATAGAACAAAAATATATTGTCCCTATTATAACGGCACCGCAAATGGAAATATTTCCTCTTTTTCCTGAGAATGCGGAAAATAAAAAAGTAATTAAAAAGATTGTGTCGTCTTTTTCGCTATCAAAAGATGATTTTGGGTATGAAGCAAAACTACGTAATATATTAACAGAAATATGGATTATGATTTTTGAACAATTTTATAATCTGTTTGAAAAGAAAGAAAATCATACGATAATTAATGAAAAAATAAAGTTAATGATGGCATACATTCACGAACATTATGGGGAAAAAATTTCTATTCCAACACTCGCATCAGCAGCCTATTTAAGCGAGAGAGAGTGCTACAGAGTATTTCAGAATTGTTTGCATATGACACCAGTAGAATATATAAGGACTTATCGACTTCAAATTGCATGTGAGATGTTGGCTCATGGGCAGGAAACTATTACTTCCATTAGTCATGAATGTGGTCTGGGAAGCAGCAGTTATTTTGGAAAAGTATTTCGAGAGTATGCAAAATGTTCACCAATAGAATATCGTAGAAAATGGCAGGATTGTGATATATAATGGCAGAAAAGGAGTAGTTTCTTATGAATGCCACGTTATAATGGTATTTGTAAATAGAATCTATAATCTACGAGAGGTAAACCGAGATGATAAAAATAGCTTTTTTTGATGTTGATGGGACATTGCTTAACATGGGGAGTAAAGAACTGACAGATAAGACAGTTTATGCATTGAAAGAACTTCGCCGAAATCATGTGTTGCTTTGCATGGCGACGGGTAGAGGATATTTATCTGTCCCGCATTTTGAAGGTATTGCGTTTGATGTTCTCTTGACTTTTAATGGTTCGTATGTAAAAGCAGGAGAAAAGATTATTTTCAAAAACCCATTAGAGCAAGACGATAAAAACAGGATTATAGAAAACTTAAAAAATATGAATCGTGCAATTGCAATCAGCAATGAACATTTTATTGTTACCAATGGGACAGATCCGGATTTGGAGCAATACTTTGCATTTGGAAGCGAAACGATGAAAATTGCACCTGACTTCGATGATTTGTGTGATGAAGATATTTACCAGATTATGTGCTCCTGCAGAAAAGAAGAATATGAACAAATTTTGCAGGGTACGAATAAAACACAGATTACAGCATGGTGGGATAAAGCCGTTGATATCATTCCGCTTGCTTGTGGAAAGGGAAATGCTGTTAATGCCGTGCTTGCACATTATGGTTTTTCAAAAGAGGAAGCCATTGCCTTTGGTGATGGAAAAAATGACATTGAAATGTTAGAAGCCGTTGGTACGGGTGTTGCCATGGAAAATGCAAAAGACGAGGTTAAGCAAAGAGCAGATGCTATTTGCAAATCTGTGGAAGAGGATGGCGTTTATGATTATTGCGTGAAAAATCATCTCATTGTAGCGATGGACTAAATCACATTTAACTTTACGCAAAACATATGATGTGTATGAAATGTATATAGAAAGGGAGCAGGTGGTATGGAACAGCTACAAAAAATAGAGAGATACTTTCCTTTCATGGAACATCTAAGTGATGAAGAAGCAGAACGCCTGAAAAAGAGTATGATTTCTAAGACATTTTCAAAAGGTGAAATTATATCAGGAAATGCCGACTCTTGCACAGGAATGATTCTGGTGGAAAAAGGTGATGTCAGGGTTTCCATTATTTCAGAGGATGGAAGACAGATTACACTATTTCACGTGATGGAAAAAGAGGTTTGTGTAATGACGGCTTCCTGCGTTATATCCCAGCTTACATTTGATACAATCATTTCAGCGGAAGAAGAAACAACGATTTGGGTTATTCCTCCACATGTGTTAGGAAAACTTTCAGAAAGTAATATTTATGTCAAAGCTTATATGTATGAACTTTTAACACAAAGATTTTCTTCTGTCGTCTGGGTCATGGAACAGATTTTATTCAAGGGCGTGGATCACAGACTTGCTAGTTTTTTGATTTCCTATTATGAAAAGACAGGAAAAAAAGAAATTATAATGACGCAGGAAGAAATTGCGGTAGAAATAAATACGGCGCGTGAAGTCATTGCAAGAATGTTAAAACAGTTTGCATCTGATGGACTTGTAGAATTAAAAAGAGGTAAAATCCTATTAAAAGAGATAGATTCTTTGAAAATCTTATAAATTTTGTTCTTATGTGACTAAGTTACAGAGTAAATGATTTTTTTACGGTATGCTTTGATCAAATCAAAGAAAACGGAGGAAAATCATATGAAAGAAATAAACGTAACAAGCAAAAATTTTGAAAACGAGGTATTGCATTCTGATAAACCGGTACTGATTGATTTCTGGGCTTCCTGGTGTGGACCATGTAAAATGCTTTCTCCTATTATTGCAGAGATCGCGGAAGAACATCCGGAAATCAAAGTATGCAAAGTGAATGTAGATGAGGAGATGGAACTTGCCTCAGCTTTTCAAATAGTAAGCATACCAACCGTACTTGCGATGGAGAATGGAGAAATAAAGAATAAATCCATTGGCCTCAAATCAAAAGAACATTTGCTTTCTATGTTTTAAATTACAATCTAGGGAGAAAGGAAATTATGGAAAAAACAATGCAGACATACACATATGTTTCCAAAGGAAACTTTGCATTAAGAGAAAAACCAAGACCAGTTCTTATGCATGAAAGAGATGCTATTGTAAAAGTGACACTGGCAAGTATTTGTTCCAGTGATTTGCACATTAAGCATGGAAGTGTTCCTCGTGCTGTGCCAGGAATAACCGTTGGTCACGAAATGGTAGGTATTGTGGAGGAAGTTGGCGATGCCGTAACGCATGTAAAGCCAGGAGACCGTGTTACCGTCAATGTGGAGACTTTTTGTGGAGAATGTTTTTTCTGTAAGAATGGGTATGTGAATAACTGTACGGACGAAAACGGTGGTTGGGCGTTAGGATGTCGTATTGATGGTGGTCAGGCAGAATATGTGCGCGTACCATTTGCAGACCAGGGATTAAATAAGATTCCGGAAAATGTCACAGACCGACAGGCTTTATTTGTAGGAGATGTTCTTGCAACAGGATATTGGGCAACCCGCATTTCTGAGATTACAGAGGATGATACGGTGTTAATCATTGGAGCCGGACCGACAGGTATTTGTACTTTACTTTGCGTGATGTTAAAAAAACCAAAGCGTATCATTGTATGTGAAAAAGATGAAAACCGCGTGCGATTTATTCACGAACATTATAAAGATGTGCTTACTGTTTCACCGGAAGAATGTAAGGATTTTGTGCAGAAAAACAGCGATCATGGTGGAGCAGATGTGGTTCTTGAAGTTGCAGGGGCAGAATCTACATTTCGTCTGGCATGGGAATGTGCGAGACCAAATGCAATTGTCACCATTGTTGCTTTGTATAATGAAGCACAGACATTACCACTGCCGGATATGTATGGAAAGAATCTCACATTTAAAACAGGTGGTGTTGATGGGTGTGATTGCGAAGAGACATTAAAACTGATTGCAGAAGGAAAAATCAATACAGAGCCATTGATTACACATACCTATCCACTCAGCCGAATCGAAGAAGCATATGATCTTTTTGAGAATAAGAAAGATGGCGTCATAAAAGTAGCAGTAGAATGTTAGAAGGAGATGCGAAAAATATACGATAGAAATAGAAAATAAATAGAATAAAAACATTGTTAAAAAAGGTTACATGTAGCGTATAATGGACATGTGACCTTTTTTGTATATTTAAAATATAAAATAATGCACAAAAAAGTGTGATATAAACTGTGAACAGTGAATAAATCGTAAATAAAAATGAAAAAATGGGACATCTGTCCTATAAATAAAAAAGACATATGTCATAATGGGATATATCAGATTCCGTACGATAAGGGACAAAGATAAAAGTACAATAACAAAGAAAGGTGGTACGATTGTGAAAAATTACTCAGAAGATCCAAGCAGACAATATCATATTCAGGTTGCAAAAGGTGAAGTCGGACGTTATGTGATTATGCCGGGAGATCCAAAGCGCTGTGCAAAAATAGCGGAATATTTTGATGATCCGGTTTTGATTGCAGATAACAGAGAGTACATCACATATACAGGAACATTAGATGGCGTAAAAGTCAGCGTGACTTCTACAGGTATCGGTGGACCATCAGCATCTATCGCCATGGAAGAATTATACAGATGTGGAGCAGATACATTTGTCAGAATTGGAACCTGCGGTGGCATGCAGACAGAAGTAAAAAGTGGTGATGTGGTAATTGCGACAGGTGCAATTCGCATGGAAGGTACATCCAAAGAATATGCACCAATTGAATATCCAGCAGTAGCGGATCTTGATGTTACAAATGCATTGGTTGCAGCGGCAAAAGAGAAGAATTTTACACATCACACAGGTGTTGTACAGTGTAAGGATGCTTTTTATGGACAGCATGAACCGGAGAAGATGCCGGTAGGCTATGAACTCATAAACAAATGGGAAGCATGGAAAATGTTAGGATGTCTTGCTTCAGAAATGGAATCTGCAGCTATGTTTATTGCAGCGTCTAAGTTGAGAGCCAGAGCAGGTTCTTGTTTCCTTGTTGTTGCAAATCAGGAAAGAGAAAAATTAGGATTGGAAAATCCAGTGGTTCATGATACTGATATGGCAATCCAAGTAGCCGTTGGTGCTCTCCGTAACTTAATCAAAGCAGATCAGGAAAAAAATAAATAAGAACAGAATGGAGAATATGTAATGGATATAAAAGAAATATTAAAGCATGTGGATCACACACTTCTTTTACAGGGATCTACATGGGAAGAAATCAAACAGATTTGTGATGATGCAATGAAATATGAGACAGCATCTGTATGTATACCACCATGTTATGTAAAACAGGCTGCAGAATATATGGGTGATCGGATGGCTGTTTGCACCGTTATTGGTTTCCCGAATGGAAATGTGACAACGGAAACAAAAGCATTTGAAACAAAGGATGCATTGGAAAATGGTGCTTCTGAAATCGATATGGTAATCAATATTGGATGGCTGAAGGATAAAAAATATGATCTCGTCGAGAATGAAATCAGAAAGTTAAAGGAAATCTGTGGAGATAAGATTCTTAAGGTTATTATTGAGACATGCTTCCTTACTGACGAAGAAAAGATCAAGATGTGTGAAATAGTAACAAATGCAGGAGCAGATTATATTAAGACATCTACAGGATTTGGCGGAGCAGGAGCAACATTTGACGATATCAAATTGTTTGCGGAGCATATTGGATCAAATGTAAAAATGAAGGCAGCTGGCGGAATTTCTTCAATCAGTGATGCGGAGACATTTCTAGATCTTGGAGCAGATCGTCTTGGAACAAGCCGTATTGTTAAAATCGTAAAAAACGAAGAGGCAACTGGATATTAAAGAAAAAGAGGTGTCTGTTATGGAACAGATTTACATTGAAAAATTGATTGAGACCGCTATTGCGCAGTTGGAGTATTCTTATGCGCCATATTCCAATTTTAAGGTAGGAGCGGCACTTCTTACAAAAAATGGAGATATCTATACGGGATGCAATATTGAAAATGCCGCCTATACGCCAACAAACTGTGCAGAGAGAACCGCTTTTTTTAAGGCAGTAAGTGAAGGTGTCCGTGATTTTCAGGCAATTTGTATTGTCGGTGGTAAGGATGGTGTTTTGACGGAGTATGCGGCACCGTGTGGTGTATGTCGTCAGGTTATGATGGAATTTTGTAACCCAAAAACATTCCAGATTATTCTTGCAATTGGTAAAGAACGATATGATATTTACACATTAGAAGAGCTGTTGCCTCTGGGATTTGGACCATCAAATCTTGCTTAGAAGAGACAAAAGGAATAGAAAGATGAGGTAGACGGAAATGAAGAAATATAACAGAATTTTTGTGATTGTTCTGGATTCTTTGGGAATTGGAGCCATGCCGGATTCGGATAAATTTGGAGATATTGGTGTGGATACATTTGGACATATTCTGAATAAGATGGGAACGCTTGCGATCCCGAATATGGCAAAACTTGGAATGCTCAATCTTCACACCGGTGGCGATATGAAAGCTGTGGCAGAGCCAATGGGTCGTTATGCACGTCTAAGCGAAGCCAGCAATGGAAAAGACACAATGACCGGTCATTGGGAAATGATGGGTATTAAGACAGAAAAGCCATTTAAGACATTTACGGATCATGGTTTTCCACCAGAACTTATTGCAGAACTAGAGAAGAAATGTGGAAAAAAAGTAATCGGAAATAAAAGTGCAAGTGGAACAGAAATCATTGAAGAACTAGGTGAAGAAGAAATAAAAAATGGTTCTATGATTGTATATACTTCTGCAGACTCTGTACTTCAGATTTGTGGAAATGAAGAAACGTTTGATTTACAAAATCTGTATCGTTGCTGTGAAATTGCAAGAGAGATTACATTAAAGGATGAGTGGAGAGTCGGAAGAGTCATTGCCAGACCGTACGTGGGTAAAAAGAAAGGTGAATTTAAACGCACCAGTAATCGCCACGATTATGCATTAAAACCTACAGGCCCTACAGTATTAAATGCTTTAAAAGATCATGGACTTGATGTCATTGGTGTTGGAAAAATAAACGATATCTTCTGTGGAGAGGGAATAACAGAGACATATCATTCAACAAGTTCTGTCAATGGTATGGAGCAAACAATAGAAATCTGTCAGAAAGATTTTGAAGGTCTTTGCTTTGTTAACCTGGTCGATTTTGATGCATTGTGGGGTCACAGAAGAAACGTAGAAGGTTATGCCCGTGAAATCGAAAAGTTTGATCAGAAATTGGGAGAACTTTTAGAAGTACTTAGAGAGGATGATCTTTTGATTTTGACAGCAGACCATGGAAATGATCCGACTTATACCGGAACCGACCACACACGCGAATATGTGCCATTTATTGCTTATGCAAAAGGCATGGAAAATGGCGGAGCGCTGGAGGCAGAGAATACATTTGCCATCATTGGTGCTTCAGTGGCAGAGAATTTTGGCGTTAAAATGCCGGAAGGAACCATTGGTCACTCTATTTTACAGAAGATATAAGTAGGGGTAAATAACGACAGATAAAAGACGGATTGCGCCTGATTTTTTCTATTGGAAAGTTGGACAAGACAAGGTATAATGTCTTTAAGTGTATAATTATGTCTGAAAAGAGGAAAATGGGGGATATTCATGAGAAGAGAGAAAATTACAATCGCTTTTGCCAGTGTGATAGAGGCATTATTTCTACTACTGGAGATTTATTTTATGATACATGCCAAAGGTAATTTTCCGGTCTTATTGATCGTTGCAATCTGTATGGTTGCAGTTCTGTTCTTTTTGGTGTTATCAATTATTGAGCTGAACCAAAAGAATAAAGAAAATGAGCGTCAGGAATATGCAGATATTTATAAAGCGCAAAAGGCATCTTATCTTGCACAGAAAAAATATTTTGATGAGTTAAATGAGCGCTTGAACCAATTGGAAGAAAATACAAATTTTCCAGCGGAGGATATTATTACCGCGCAAAAGGCAGTTGCTAAGGTTACAATTTCCAGAAGTAAAGAAAATGCAGATGCTCTTATGAATGCCAATGACGAATTGATACAGCGCGTGTTTGGATTTGAAGAAAAATTGGCAGATAATAATGATGCATTGCTTCGCCAGCAGGAGACATTATTGCAGCAGACAAGAGAAGAGCTTGTGGCTAATAATAAGGGTATGCAAGACCAGTTTCATATATTGCATCAGGCATTAGAACAGATGAAACAGGAAATCAGTGATTTGGAACTTAGACAGGGGCAACAGGGTCAGATGTCGTCTGCGGAACAGATGCGCATGCCGCAGGAAGCTGTACAGGAAGCGCCTGTGGTGGAGGCACCTACTGCAGAAGAGCCAGCAATCGAAGAACCAGTGTTTGATGATGCAGTGGTAATGGAAGAGCCAATGCCGGAAGAGCCAGCGGTTATGGAAGAGCCAGTTACCGAGGAACCAGAGGTTTCACTCGCGGAAGAACCTGTCATAAAGGCAGAGCCTGTAAATAATAGTGGTGAAGTTTCACAGGCAGAAATCGATGCGATGCTTGCTAGTTTAGTGTCGGATACGGATCAAATGCGCCAGGATGAGCCTGTGATTGAAGAAGAGGCACCGATGATTGATGAAGGACCGGTAGCGGAGGAAGAAGCAGAGCAAATCGCAGAGGAAGCGCAGGAGACCGAAGAACCGCTTATGATGGGAGATTTACCTAGTATGGATGATTTACCATCTGTTGATGATTTGCCAAGCATAGATGATTTGCCGTCTGTTGATGACTTGCCAAGCATAGATGAGTTAGACGAATTGGATTTGCCAGATTTGGAAAATTATGAAGAAGATACAAGCGATTTGCCAAATATGGATACAATCCCAGAACCGGAGCCGATTATGATGGATGCACCAGTAGCAGACGATAAGCCAGCTATGCCGGATTTGTCAGATTCAAATAAAGTGTTATCGCCAGACGAAATAGCTGCTTTATTCGCAAATATGTAAGAATCATTCCAGAGCCACCTGATAAAAAGCGTGGCTCTTTTGATATGAAAAAAGAAAATAATAGAATTATAAAAAAATATAAAAAAGTACTTGCTTTTTTTGTGAAATCGTAGTAATATATTTTTTGTCGTCAGGAACGACGGATATCGGTAAGCGCGATTAGCTCAGCTGGCAGAGCACCTGACTCTTAATCAGGGTGTCCAGGGTTCGAACCCCTGATCGCGCATTTGAAGAGTGTCGGACTTAGAAATGTCTAGGTTTGGCGCTTTTTTATTTTACTTCTAAAGCTGTATTTTTATGCCATATCGGCAATACAAATCCCACTGACTAGGATAAAAAAGTGAACCAAAATAGTTAATAAACGTATAGAGAGATGATATTTCCCGTGTTATACTTAATGTAAATTTAGATGATATAGATTCGTATCGTTGCGAATGGGTTGAGGAGGTACTTATGGGAAACGTAGGGGAATGGATTGCTGCGGGAAAAGCAATTCTAGGAATTGAGTTTGGTTCAACAAGAATCAAAGCGGTATTGATTGATGATGAACACAAGCCGATTGCCAGTGGAGATTATGTATGGGAAAATCGTTTGGAAGGTGGTTTTTGGACCTATCATGATGATGAAATCTGGACAGGTTTACAGGAAAGTTATGTTAATCTGAAAAAAGATGTAGCAGACAAGTATGGCATAAAGTTAACGAAAGTAGCAGCACTTGGTTTTAGTGGAATGATGCATGGATATCTGGCATTTGATCAGGAAGGAAAGTTACTTGTTCCGTTCCGCACCTGGAGAAATAGTACAACAGGTCCTGCAGCAGAACAGCTGAGTCAGCTGTTTTCATACAATATACCGGAACGCTGGAGTATTTCTCATTTATATCAGGCAATTTTAAATGGGGAAGACCATGTGAAAGATGTTGCCTATTTTACGACATTGGCGGGATATATTCACTGGCGAATGACCGGCCAGAAAGTGCTTGGTGTAGGGGATGCATCGGGTATGTTTCCGATCGATCCGAAGACAAAGCAGTATGATGCTGTTATGGTAGAAAAATTTGACCGACAGATTGCGGATCGTCATTTCTCATGGCATTTGGCAGAAATTCTTCCAGAGATTCGCATAGCAGGAGAATCTGCAGGATATTTGACAGAGGAAGGTGCGAAATTATTAGATCCAAGTGGAGATTTGGAAGCAGGTATCCCATTAGCACCGCCAGAAGGTGATGCCGGAACAGGTATGGTTGCGACAAATAGCGTAAAACAGCGTACCGGTAATGTATCAGCCGGAACATCTGTGTTTGCGATGATTGTTCTGGAAAAAGAGATTAGCAAGTACTATCCACAGATTGATATGGTAACAACACCAGATGGAAGTCTGGTTGCTATGGTGCACGCAAATAACTGTACGAGTGATTTGAACGCATGGGTTGGTCTTTGTGGTCAGGTTTTAGATGCTTTTGGTGTAAAAGTAGCAGGGGATGAGCTGTACGGTACACTTTACCGCAAGTCTTTAGAGGCAGATCCAGACTGTGGCGGACTTCTTTCGTATGGATTTTTGTCAGGTGAATATATTATGAATTGTACAGAAGGTCGTCCGATGTTTGTGCGTACACCAGAAAGTCATTTTAATCTGGCAAACTTTATGCGATCTCATTTATACGCAAGTTTCGGTGCATTAAAAGTAGGTATGGACCTCCTTTTGCAGCAGGAAAAAGTAGAAATTGATGCGATTTATGGCCATGGCGGTATTTTTAAAACAAAGGGTGTGGCACAGAATTATTTGGCAGCAGCGTTAAATACACCAGTTTCTGTTATGGAGACAGCGGGTGAAGGTGGTCCTTGGGGCATGGCGCTTTTGACGGCATATCTTATTCATAAGGCAGAAGGAGAATCACTTGCTGATTATCTGGAACATCATGTTTTTGCAGGTGCTGTGGGAACTTCTGTGGATCCGGATCCAAAGGATGTAGAAGGATTTGCAGCATATGCAAATCGATTCAAAAATGCGATTGCTGTTGAGCAGACTGCGGTGGAAAAGTTATAAGACAAAGATAGAGATATGTGATAAGTATAGTATGAGGTGAATTTTTATGTTAGAGCAATTAAAACAGGAAGTATACGAGGCAAATATGCTTTTGCCAAAATATGAGCTGGTAACATTTACCTGGGGAAATGTCAGTGGAATGGATAGAGAAGCCGGGTTATTTGTGATTAAGCCGAGTGGTGTCGAATATGATAAGCTGACACCAGAGGATATGGTGGTTGTAGATTTGCAGGGAAATAAAGTAGAGGGAAAATACAATCCATCTTCAGATACAGCAACACATATGGTTCTTTACAATCGATTCCCTGAAATTGGAGGAATCGTGCATACACATTCAACCTGGGCAACTTCTTGGGCGCAGGCAGGCAGAAGCATTCCATGTTATGGAACAACGCATGCAGACTATATTTATCAGGATGTACCGTGTGTTCGTAATTTGACAAAGCAGGAAATTGATGAAGCATACGAATTGAATACAGGTATTTTAATTGCGGATGAATATGAGGCAAGAGCTATCGACTATATGGCAACACCTGCAGTCCTCTGTAAGAATCATGGACCATTTACCTGGGGTAAAGATGCACACGAGGCAGTGCACAATGCAGTTGTTTTGGAAGAAGTAGCGAGAATGGCAGCAAATTGCGAAATGATCAATCCGAAGGTTGCACCAGCGCCAATAGAATTACAAAACAAGCATTATTATCGTAAACATGGCGCTAATGCATATTATGGTCAAAAATAAATGCCGCTCGTTCAAAAAAGATTTTTCAAATCGTGATTTAGGCAGCGTAGAGATTTGCGAAAGCATTTGCTAATCTTCATGCAGTGAAAACAACGATAAAGATAGGGTATATAAAAACAACATTTCATAATAAGAGAGAGTCTTTGGGCTTTCTCTTATTTTATGCAAAAAAGACCGGGTAAGTTCAAAAATCTTATATGATGTAATGCTTTTTTTTGCCTTCTTGGAGTGCTATAATAGGATTTGTCGAATGAACAGGCAGGATTAGTCTATCGGTAGGGCGCCAGCTTCCCAAGCTGGATAGGCGGGTTCGACTCCCGTATTCTGCTTTTCGTATTTTATTGAGGGGCTTTTATATTTGGTGGGGTGCTGATAGAAACAGCACTTTTTTCTTTATTATTTTAGAATATAGGAGGTTTTCCGTGGAAAAGTTTAGATGGTGTTTTATCGGAACGGGGAAATTGGGGCATCAGGTGGCAGGGCAGTTGCTTGCCAGTGGCAGACATGAGATCGCGTCCTGTTATACCAGAAATATGGATAATGCCAGGGCGTTTGCAGAAGAGTTTCATTGCAAAGCGTATGAGAGTGCCGAGGAAGCTATCTTAGCAGATGGTGTGGAGGGTGTCTATGTCGTGACACCCCATAATGCACATTTCCGTTATGTCAAAGAGGCTCTGGAACTGGGAAAGCCAGTGTTGTGTGAAAAGGCATTTACGGTTACAGCGGAGGAGACCGATGCCCTGATCGCGCTTGCAAGGGAAAAGACCGTCTATCTGGCAGAAGCCATGTGGACCTGGTTCTCTCCGGCAGCTAATCAGGTCAAATTATGGCTGACGGAGAACAAGCTGGGAAAGGTGACGGATGCCGACTTTACCTATCATATGAAGTCCGTCAAATATGCACCACGTGTGTCTGATCCAAAGAGAGCTGGCGGGGCACTTTTAGATATTACAATTTACCCAATCACCTATGCCTATCGTTTGTGGGGGTATCCGGTAAAGATTGAGAGCAGTGGGACAATCGAGAATGGTATTGATTATGGAGAGGACGTTCTGCTGACCTTTGAAAATGGTCTGACAGCCAAGATCTCTGCTTCCATTGTGGATATGAAGGGATTTGAAAAGATGAATATCACGGGTGAAAAGGGTAAGATCCAGGCATTCCTTTACCATGCCATGAATAAGGTGACGTACAAGAAGAATCTCTTTCACAAGGAAGTCTTTCAGGGACCGGGTCCGCGTATCAATTCTTATTTGGATGAATTTGATGCTGTGGCAGAGGATATCCGGGCAGGAAGGCAGGAAAGCAAAATGGTGCCGCTCAAGGCGACATCCGATGTAATGCACATTTTAGACCAGATCCGTAAGCAGATTGGACTGGAATATACAGATTTAGAGTAGGAAATTATGACAGAAGGAAAGATATTCAAATCAATTATTATTTATGCGATACCATTGATTCTTGGTAATTTTATGCAGCAGTTGTATAGTACCGTGGATTCGTTTGTTGTAGGGAATTATGTAGGAGCGACTGCGCTTGCTGCTGTAGGAGCAAGTGGTCAGTTGATCTTCTTTTTGATTGCATTTTGTCTGGGAGCATCTGCCGGAGGCGGCATTTTGATTTCTCAGTTTTATGGAGCGAAGAGCCATGAAGAGTTACATCATGTGATTCATAATATGCTTGGTATTGCCGTAGTACTTGGTGTTGTTTCAACGGTTGTGGGTATTGTTTTTTGTCCACAATTATTGCGTGCCATGGGAACACCGGAAGATATGATGCCGGAGGCAGTTTTGTATCTGCGTATATATTTTATGGGCATGATTTTCATGACCTTTTATAATATGCTTGCTGCCATTTTAAATGCGGTAGGAAATTCTGCAAAATCTCTGGAATATTTGGTGATTTCATCACTGATTAATATTATTTTGGATTTTGTATTAATCTGTGGATTTCATATGGGGGTGGAAGGTGCTGCCATTGCTACAGTGTTTAGCCAGGCAATTAGTTGTGTTTTGGCCTTTCGTTATCTGGCAAAGATTGATGCACCGTATCGTGTGGTTTTCCGGGAAATCACATTGGATCGGTATTGGGCAATGCGTGTGGTTCGCATTGGATTGCCAGCTGCCATTCAGAATGCAGTCATCAGTTTTTCCAACCTTTTAATACAGGCAGGTGTTAATTCATATGGAACAAATGTTGTTGCGGGATTTTCAGCGTATATGAAGGTGGATGGTTTTAATATCTTGCCGATTTTAAGTTTTTCCATGGCAGCGACAACGTTTGTGGGACAAAATATTGGCGCAGGAAAACGCAAGCGTGCGTTTCGTGGAGCTGTTATGATTTTTGTAATCAATCTGTGTTACACGTTACTGATGACAGGAATTATGCTTGGCTTTGATACGCAGATTATTTCTGCATTTTCGAGAGAGCCGGAGGTTATTACGTCTGGTGTGATGTGTATTTGGGCATTAGCACCGTTTTACAGTATCTTAGGTGTCATACACTCGCTTGCAGGAGCATTGCGTGGAACAGGAGATACGATGGGACCAATGGCAATTATTTTGATTTCTTTATGCTTGTTCCGTATGATCTGGATATGGACGATGACACCACGGATTGAAGGCGTTATGGGCGTGTATCTGACATATCCGACATCCTTTGTTTTGGGTGCTGTACTTATGGTACTGTATGTATTGTTTAAGTATTATCGGGGCAAACATAAAAAAGAGGCATTTTAACGCATTGGGAGAATGAATATGGTAAAAATTGATCTTATTACTGGTTTTCTTGGATCTGGTAAGACGACCTTTATCAAGGAATATGCAAAATATCTGATGGCGCAGGGGAATCATATAGGCATTTTGGAAAATGATTACGGTGCAATTAATGTGGATATGATGCTTTTGCGGGAATTAGAAGGAGAGCAATGTGAACTCGAAATGATTGCGGGCGGGTGTGATGCAGATTGTCACCGAAGACGCTTTCGGACAAAACTGATTGCCATGGGTATGTGTGGTTATGATCGCGTGCTTGTGGAGCCATCTGGTATTTATGATGTGGATGAATTTTTTGACGTATTGCGTGAAGAACCATTGGATCAATGGTATGAAATAGGAAATGTGATAACGATTGTGGATGCACAGCTGGAAGAAGATATGCCGGAGGCTGCGGAATATTTGTTGGCTTCAGAAGCTGCAAATGCAGGTTGCATCCTGCTTTCACATGCGGATGAGGCGACAGATGAGCAGATGGATCAGACAATTGCACATTTAAATCAGGCATTAGAGAAAATTCATTGTAAACGACAGTTTTCGGATGATGTATGGCGCAAAAGTGTATTGCAATTTGTGGATAAGGATTTCAAGAAAATATCTACATGTGGATATCAAATGAAAAGTTATGAGAAGCGGTTTTTAGAAGATGAAGAAGGATTTCAGTCGCTCTACTATATGAACCAGTCGTTTGACCAGAAAACATTACAGAATATGGTGTCACAAATTTTTGCAGACACGGCGTGCGGCAACGTTTTTCGCGTAAAGGGATTTTTGCAGGATGGCCAGAATGCGTGGCTGGAAATTAATGCGACGAAGGATGCGATATCATTTTCCCCGATAGCTGCAGGGCAGGACGTTGTGATTGTTATTGGAGAGCATTTGGACGAAGAAAAATTGCATTCGTATATGAACGCATAAAAATACGCCCAGATAGGTATGTGCCTATTTGGGCGTGTTTTATTAATCGCTGATACGGTTACAAATTAATTTACAAATCGGATTGCCTTTGGAAGAAAATTTTTCTTCGTATTCTGTCATAATATTACCGGCATTCATAGATGCATCGTTATGCAAATCATAGGTCAGAGCTTGGATTTGCCATGTGCTGGATGCATTGATTTCTTCTACAGAAAAATCAAATAAATCGCGGTTGTCGGTCTTAAATTCAATGTGGCCGCCTTTTGCTAAAATCTGATCATATCGATCTAAAAAAGCGGAAGATGTCAAACGTCGCTTTGCGTGACGGTCTTTTGGCCAAGGATCACTAAAGTTTAAATAAATGCGGTCAACTTCGCCCGGAGTAAAAATCTCTGTGATGTCTTCTGCATTAAAACACAGGAAACGAAGGGTATCAAGCGGTGTCTCTTCTGCTTCCATTTTTTGAACGGCGCGAAGAAGAACACTTGTGTATTTTTCAATACCGATATAGTTGATATCCGTATGTGCTTTTGCCATGCCCATAATAAATTGACCTTTTCCCATGCCGATTTCGATATGTAAAGGTGCGTTCTGTGGAAACAGGGTATGCCATTTGCCAGTATATGCAGCGGCATCCTGTATGCAGTATGGACTTCGTGCAATGGCTTCGTCTGCGCCCGGAATATTTCTTAATCTCATATAGAATCTCCATCTCAAGTATAATATTGTTTGCTACAGGGATTATATCATAAAATAAACAATTCGTGGTAGAAATCTGTTGCGTTGAAAAAACGATGCGATTATACTATATAATGTATGTGCAAAAAGCCATATATATAAGAAAGTATAGAAAAGAGATTAAAATGAATAGAATAAAAAAATGGATAACGTTATGTCTGGCGGGAGCTGTTACAGTGGCATCATCGCTGACGAGTGCGGTGAATGTACAGGCAGCAGAGTATTGGCCGGATAATATCAGCGTTTCGTCTGGTGCAGCGATTGTTGTAGAATTAGAGACAGGAACCGTTCTTTATGAAAAAGATGCGGATACGTCGTATTATCCAGCGAGTATTACAAAAGTAATGACAGCACTTCTGGCACTGGAAAATTGTGATTTGGATGAGGACGTTACCTTTTCGGAAGAGGCTGTTTATAAAAATGAGGGCGATACCTCTCACATTGCCAGAGAAGTCGGTGAAAAAATGACGATGGAGAACTGTCTGTACGGTATGATGTTGGAATCTGCCAATGAATGTGCATGGGCTATTGGTGAACATGTTGGCGGTGGCAGTATGGACGAGTTCGTAAACATGATGAATGCGAAAGCAAAGGAATTGGGTTGTACGGGAACACATTTTGCAAATCCAAATGGTTTGCCAAATCCGGATCATTACGTGACAGCCCGCGATATGTCTTTGATTGCGCGTGCAGCATATCAGTATCCGGAATTTCGTAAAATAAGCAGTACAAGAGCATATACGATTCCTGCGGACAATAAAAAAGAGGCATATAGCTGCAACAATACACATGGTATGATCAGCAACCATCGAGGCAGCAGTCATTTATATGAATATGCATTGGGTGGTAAAACAGGATACACCGATGAAGCTGGAAATACGCTTGTTACCTATGCAGAGAAAAATGGTATGACATTGTTATGTGTAATCTTAAATAGCAGTAATCCAGCGCATTATAATGACACGGAGAGTTTGTTTGAGTACTGTTTTCAGAATTTCTCAATTTATCCAGTGGCAGATCATGTTAATTTGACAGATAAGAGTAACCAGGCAGCACTTGGCTCACTGAGTGATAAGATTGATTTGATTCGTGTAGATAAAGATGGTGTTGTGGTTTTGCCAAATACAGCATCCTTTTCAGATGCAAAAGCGACGGTTGCACCTGCGGATAAAGATTCGGATGCAGTTGCAAAGATTTCTTATACGTATGCAGGCAAACAGGTAGGCGGCGCTAATGTGATCTACGAAAAAAATACGAAGGCAACATATCCGTTCCATAATATTCCTGCAGATCAGGGCGGATCGAAGGTAAAGTATTTTCGTATTGATTTCAAAACGATTTTGCTGGTGGTGTGTATCATAGGTTTGCTTTTGCTGGCAGTTCTTGTTATCAATGCCATGTCTGGTCAGATTCTTTTGAATTATCATAGAAAGAATGAGGATCGCAGAAAGAAGAGCAGATATCGTAAAATCAGACGCGGTAAGCGACGTAAAAGAAAAGCGGCAGCAAAACGATCGTCTACTGTAAGAATGCAGCGTCGTCCACAACAGAGCACAAAGACGACGACGGCAGGAAAAACAATTCATCGCAGTAATAATCATAGAAAACGGACAAGATAATTCTGTATTCGACAAATAAATATATCTATAATATAAAAAACGACAATATGCGATTTGCATATTGTCGTTTTTGTTTTTATAGACATTTGGTATCGGAGGATGTATTGTGTGATAATTATAAATATGTCATAATATTGTCAGAAATTTTATTGCTTATGCATAAGGCTCTCTAGAAGGATGCGTAATTGGGTTGCATTTTTAGTATAAAAAAGTAAGCCGTTCGTGCTGTCCAAAATGGTAAGGTATTTACCCTGACAGGTTTTCGATTCCTGAAGTAGTTGCAGCAAATAAGATTTATAATTGCTATCGGTTGCCAAAAAGAGCGTCTCACAGTTATCTAAAGACGTAATATGTGCATGACTCTTTTGGAGCATGAAGGTAAGTTCGTGATCTTGATCTAATTGTTCTGCTGTTTTATTGATGATAAAATAGCCACTTGCATCCTTTGGCATACCGAGTGATTTGATGGCGCGCTGGACCTGTTTTGTCAAACTGTCACTGGCAGGGTAGAGAGATTCAAAGTATTTCATGAAATCAGCGGCGGTTTTAAAGTGTTCGTTTTTTCCTTTTTCTAACATTTCTGTCATAAGGATGCGACGAATGATATCTTCACATTCTTTGCGGGATGGATTTTTGCGTAAAGTATGTTCGTTTTCTGCCATGGTATCTTCTCCTTATTCTATGTGATAAAAATGATGTCGCACAAAGCTTGTCTGGTTCACAAAGACAAAATAATGTATATGCGACAAAAATTAGTGTCTAAATAGAATATACGACAAAAAATAAAAGAATACAAGACAGGATATTACGCAAAAAGACAAAAAGGAATGGATGTAAAAGTAAGTGGATAGAATTGACAGTAACCAGGCAGGTTCTTATAATAAGGATATGTATGTAGGAAATTACCTAATGTAAAGTCAAGGAGTGGGGAAAATGGAATTTACAAACCTAAGCCGGGAAGAAAAGAAAGCATATGATTTGGAACGAATCGATGCGTTAGTACAAAGAAATCAGGGGTTAGCCAAAACATCAGATATTGTAGCACTGGGAATCGATTACCGGAGAATTCTGCAATTTATGGAGGAGGGCTATCTCAAACGAGTGAAAAGCGGGTATTATACATCGAAGTATTATGAAGGCTCCGAGGAGCAGATGATAGCGCATATGTTTCCAGATGGTGTGCTCACAATGGAGTCTGCATTGTATTATTATAAATATTTGTCGCAGCGACCATTTGCATGGCACATTGCCATTAGCAAAAATGTATCGAAGTCGCGTTTTAACATGGATTATCCAAATTTACAGCCTTATTATAGTGAACCTAAGGTTTTAACCATGGGGGTAACGACAATGGAAATGGGTGGCGAGACAATACAGATTTATACGAAGGATCGTCTGGTCTGTGAGTGTTTGAAGTATCAGGAAAAGATGTCACGCGACGATTTTAAAAAGGCGGTTCTTACCTATATAAATGATGATGACAAAGATGTTGCCGCCTTAATGGAATATGCCAAAGAACGAAAAGTGTTAAAGAAGGTACAAAATATGATCGGTATCTGGTTGTAGGAGGATGCGATGACAAGTGATGCGTGGATAAGGACAAAAAGTATCGAGTTGGATATTCCGTTTTCTCATATTTTGAGTGCCTATATATTGGAACTTACAGCGCAGCTGTTTGCAACAGATAAAGAAGCGAGGGATTTCTGGTTATGCAACCGTGAAGCGATAGGGCTGGATGTTTACCGCAAAAAAGTGTCGGATCAGCTTTGCTATTGTTATACAGGAAAAGCGCCTTTTACAGAAAAAAAGGTTTATATGATAAATAGGCTTTATGATATGTATCAGGAAGAGGATTTGCGGATTACGCACCTTGAGGAAGATTCTATAGAAGGAACCATTGTTTTACGTGTGGGTTTGCAAGTCTGTGGGATGTATGTGCCGTTTCGTATTTATTTACAGCAATGTACACAGGAGCATATTTTTCCGATGGAGGAAAAGGTGCGTCTGCTTTTAGAAAACGATAAATCCATTACATTATACTGTTATCCTATGGAGCAGATTGCAGCAGAGCAGCTGTTACTGATATTAAAACCCTTAGAACTGATTCAGGATATGACGCCGTATCTGAAACTATACGAAATTGTTACGAAATGCCCATTGGAAGGGCGTAAAGTACAGGAGCATTTATATATTTTATGTTGCAAGGAATATGTAAAAATGCAGGAATCGCTCTGGAATGCCTGGTCGAAGTATGGAGACTATGGGTATATGGAAAAGAAATGGAATCGGCTGCTTCGAAAAGAAAAAAGAAAAGAACCTGCCTGGCAGGAAGTCCATGCGGTTCTTTGTGCTTTCTTAGAGCCTATCTGGAAAAATATCACAGAAGACAAAATCTTTTTTGGTGACTGGATGCCACAGTTGCAAAGATATTTTGATTAGTGGCGGATGCTGCTAAGATCCTGCAATTGGTGAAACAATGCATAATAATAGGAATCACGGTCGCTCAAACGGTAAAACTGATCCTCAAAGGATATAGTTGAGCAAAGGGCAACATCAGAAATCGGAAGATAGTTTATATGACATTTCGCCTGAATCTGACTGTTTGTGCGGTTGTTTAAAAGTAATGATTTGCCAAATGCCGGAATACAGGCTTTGGAATAGACGCATGCAATGGTGTCAACGTAATGATCGCGTAGCGCAAGGGAGCAGGCATCATAATTTTCAGATGTTTCCAATAAATGTTTGCATAGCGATGGTTGGATAAACGGGGTGTCGATTGTTATGAAAAAAGCCCGGTTCTCCATAATCATTGTTAAACTGCTAAGAATGGCACCCATAGGACCAGCATTGAGATAGATGTCTGGGATTTCTGTTACATCCAAATCGAGATGTCCGTAATCGCCACGTTGGTTTACGGACAGATAAATGCGGTCAAAATGGGGTGCAAATTTATGTACCATATATTCTAATAAGCATTCATCACCGAATGGCAGCAGTGCTTTGTCTGTTCCCATACGGGAACTGTCACCGCCACATAAAATGACAAGAGCCTGATTCATAATAACCTCCGAATACGCAAATGCGCGTTTGTGTAGGTTCTATTATAAGATGATAAAAGGAAAAAGAAAAGAAAAATGTTAGACGAGCAATTAAAAGCGTTGGCAGCATCGGATATGTATCCGTTTCATATGCCAGGGCATAAAAGACAACCAATTGCAATGGAAAATCCATATACCATTGATATTACAGAGATACCAGGATTTGATAATCTGCATGATCCACAAGATGTTATTCTAGAAGCTATGGAGCGTATGGCAGCGCTGTATGGGGCAAAAAAGAGTTATCTTTTGGTGGGGGGATCAACCTGCGGTAATTTGACAGCCGTATTTTCTGCTGTTTCACAGAGAGGCTGTGTGATCATGGGACGTAATTCCCATAAGAGTATTTACCATGCGGCCTGGCTGCGTGAGTGTGAAATTGTTTATACATACCCTGAGGTAAGTAAGGATGGTATTGTTTTGGGAACGCCGCTTTCGGAATATAAGCGTGCCATTGCAGAATATCCGCAGGCGCAAGCAATTGTTGTGACTTCGCCGACATATGAGGGGATGATGGAACCACTAGATGAAATAGTAGCACTTGCACACGAACATGGCATAGCTGTTATTGTGGATGCGGCTCATGGCGCACATTTGGGATTTCATCCGTATTTTCCAAAATCGCCGTTAGATAGTGGCGCAGATGCTGTCATTATGAGTTTGCATAAAACGCTGCCAGCCTTGACCCAGACAGCGGTGCTACATTTGAGTAAGCATTCTCTTTTATCAGAAACAGATATAGCACAGTATTTAGATGTTTTTGAGACGAGTTCACCATCGTATGTTCTGATGACGTCCATTTGTCAATGTATTCGTTTTTTAGAACAAGGGAAAGAGGCATTTGCCACATATGCAGCATATTTGGAAGCGTTCTATCAAAAGTGTAAGGCATTAAAACATATCAGCGTATCGCATTTTTTACACCAGGATCCGGGGAAAATCGTGATATCCACGGTAGGAACGAATCTGAGTGGACATGCATTAGAGGAGATTTTAGCAAAGAAGTATCATATCGTTTTAGAACTTTCTTCTTTTTCCTATGGGCTTGCGATGAGCAGCGTGATGGATACGAAAGAAGGATTTGCGCGATTGACACAGGCGCTTTTCGAAATCGACGATTCTATAGAAGCAGGGAAAAAACACATGGAAAACAGTGTAGGGCAGACGTTGTATCATCAGGGAAAACAAGTTATGCCATACTATGAGGCAATGAGTAGAGACAAAACAATATGCATGCTAAACGAGGCAGAAGGTGAAGTTGCTGCTGCGCCGGTTGCTATATATCCGCCAGGGGTACCACTGATTGTACCGGGAGAGGAAATCGAAAACCGTCAGATTTTGCTTCTTACCGAGGCAAAAAAACAAGGTTTGACGATAACAGGCTTGACGGAACAGGGGCTTTTCGTTGTCATTTGATGAGGACTATATTATACTAAGCTGTAAGCCTAATGGTGGACATACATATAGAAGAAACAGGAAGAGAGATATGGGTAAGATTTTTTGTATCATAGGAAAAAGTTCCACAGGGAAGGATACGTTGTATCAGCGTATTTTAGAGCGAAAAGATCTGCAGTTACGACAGATTGTTTCCTATACAACAAGACCGATCCGGGCGGGAGAGGTGGATGGTACAGAGTATCATTTTTGTACGCATGAGAAGAAGGATGCGCTGCTTGCTTCCGGAAAAGTGATTGAAATCCGCAGTTATCACACATGTCACGGAATATGGGATTATTTTACGGTTGATGATGGAAACATTGATTTAGAGAAAAATAATTATCTTGTGATTGGAACGATTGCTTCTTTTGTGAAGTTGCGTGATTACTTTAGTGAGGATGCGGTTCTTCCGATATATATAGAAGTAGAAGATGGTATTCGTCTGCAACGGGCGTTGGATCGTGAACGCTGCCAGATGCATCCCAAATATGAAGAGATGTGTCGCCGCTTTTTAGCAGATGCTTCTGATTTTTCCAAAGAGAAATTGCAGGAAGCAGGCATTCACCGCATCTTCTATAATGAAGATTTGGAGCGCACAGAGGAACAGATTGTATGTTTTATGCGCGAAGTGATGATGAGTGAGGAAGTCTAGAGGAGACAGCCTATGGAGATGAAGGTAAATGAGGTGTCGGGAGTAACGCAGACACAGGAAGTCAATCAGACAAAGCCGACAGACGATGGATTTAAGTTCACATTGGCAAGTGCTATTGATGATGCCGAGTTAAAAGAAAAATTATCCGGATTGATGGATGAGATCACCGAGCAAGGAAAAAAGATCTCGGAACATATGGATATTCGTGATATGAAGAAATATCGTAGCCTGGTTAAGGATTTTATGAATGAGGTGGTCAACCGATCTCACAAGTTTTCCAGAGAGAATTTTCTGGATCGCAGAGGCCGGCATCGCGTATACGGGCTTGTAAAATTAGTGGATAAAAATCTGGATGAATTGGCAGGAGAGTTGGTCAAAGAAGAGAAAGACCATATTGCCATCCTTGGAAAAGTAGATGAAATCCGGGGATTGCTTTTAGATATTTCCACATAAAATGGAGTAGTGCGAAATGAAGTTTGCAGACATAAAAGGACAACAGGATATAAAAGAACATTTGCAAAATGCGATTTCATTAGGAAAAACGTCACATGCGTATATTATCAGCGGTGAGAAGGATGCAGGTAAGATGATGTTAGCAGAAGCATTTGCTGAGACGCTTTTGTGTCAGGAGCAAGGAAAAGATGCCTGTGGGATGTGTCATTCCTGTAAACAGTGTCAAAGCCATAACCATCCGGATATTCGTTATGTTTCGCATGAAAAGCCAAATACGATTTCTGTAGAGGATATCCGGCAACAGATTAATAATGATATTGTGATTAAGCCTTATGCAAGCGAATATAAGATTTATATTATGGATGAGGCAGAAAAGATGAACAAAGCGGCGCAGAATGCGCTTTTGAAAACGATAGAAGAACCACCACAATATGCAATACTGTTTTTGCTGACAACAAATGCGGCTGGTTTTCTACCGACGATTTTATCCCGTTGTGTTACGTTAGAGTTAAAGCCGATTGCTGCCGATATCATTCGAAAAGAACTGATGGAACATCACAATATGCCGGATTATCAAGCGGATATTTGTGCGCAGTTTGCACAAGGAAATCTGGGAAAGGCAATTAAATTAGCATCGTCGGATGAGTTTAACGAAATGAAATCACATATGACATCTCTGATGCGCCGCATGGAGAAAATGGATATTTTCGATGTTTCCCAGGCGGTAAAAGATTTGGAAACATATAAACCGAAGATACAGGATTATTTGGATTTGATGAACATCTGGTTTCGAGATGTGTTATTATATAAAGCGACAGGTGATGAAAGTAAGATTACTTTTCAAGATGAAAAGATGATCATAAAAAGATTAGCGACAGAATGTTCTTATCATGGGCTGGACACCATTATACAGGCGCAACGCACCGCAAGACGGCGTATTGCGTGTAATGGGAATTATAATCTGGCGATAGAATTGATGTTGCTTTCAATAAAGGAGAATATTGCATGATAAAAATTGTTGGTGTGCGTTTTCGCACCGCAGGTAAGGTATACTATTTTGGTCCAAAGAATTTAGAATTAAAGTTAGGGGATCACGTTGTTGTTGAGACAGCGCGCGGCGTTGAGTTGGGAATAGTTGCTGTAGAACCGAAGGATGTGCCGGATGATGAAGTGGTACAACCATTAAAGACCGTTCAGCGTATTGCAACAGAGGATGACTTCAAGCGGGCAGAAAAAAATAAGGAAAAAGAAAAAGAAGCATTTAAGGTTTGCCAGGAAAAGATCAAAAAACATAAATTAGATATGAAATTGGTGGACGCGGAATATACATTTGATAACAATAAATTATTGTTCTATTTTACGGCAGATGGAAGAATTGATTTCCGTGAGTTGGTAAAAGATTTGGCATCCGTTTTTCGTACACGAATTGAGTTGCGCCAGATTGGTGTCCGCGATGAGACCAAGATGATGGGTGGTATTGGTATTTGTGGAAGACCACTTTGCTGCAGCAGCTATTTGACAGATTTTGTTCCCGTATCGATTAAGATGGCAAAGGAGCAGAATTTATCATTGAATCCAACAAAGATTTCCGGTGTATGTGGAAGACTTATGTGCTGTTTGAAAAATGAGCAGGAAACATATGAGTACTTAAACAGTCAGCTTCCAAATATAGGAGATACCGTGACAACGCCAGAAGGCATCCGTGGTCAGGTGAAATCCGTAAGTGTTTTGCGTCAGCGTGTGAAAGTACTGATTGAGCAAAATGATACCAAGGAAGAACGCGAATATCAGGTGGCAGATTTAAAATTCAAAGCAAAGCGTAAAAATGTGAAGGTCACAAAAGAAGAATTAAAAGAATTGGCAAAACTTGAGGATAACAAATAATGGCAGAAGTGTTATTGCGAGAGGGCGAGCGCCTGGATGAACTACAGCGGAATGGTTATAAGATCATTCAGGATCCAAAGCGATTTTGTTTTGGTATGGATGCGGTGCTTTTATCTGGATTTGCCAAAGTAAAGCGCGATGAGCAGGTGTTGGATCTTGGTACAGGAACAGGCATCATACCGATTCTTTTAGAAGCAAAGACAGAAGGAAAGCATTTTACAGGATTGGAGATACAGCCGGAAAGTGCAGATATGGCATCGCGCAGTGTGGCGTATAATGGTTTACAAGAGCGCGTTTCCATTGTGACAGGAGATATTAAAGATGCAGCAAACATATTTGGTGCATCTTCTTTTGATGTGATTACCTGTAATCCACCTTATATGACGGATCAACATGGTATCAAAAATGATGGCGATGCTAAGACGATAGCGCGCCATGAAGTATTATGTAATTTGGAGGATGTGATATCACAGACGGCAAAATTGCTTCGGCCAGGTGGCAGATGTTATTATGTACACCGGCCATTTCGTCTGGTTGAGATTTTATCGATGATGAGTCAATATAAGATCGAACCGAAGCGTATGCAGTTGGTATATCCATATGTGGATAAAGAACCGAATATGGTTTTGATTGAGGGTATGCGAGATGGAAAATCCAGAATTACGGTCGAAAAACCACTGATTGTATACAAAAGTCCCGGTGAATATACATCGGAAATCTATGATATTTATGGTTATTAATGTGTTGTTTTGTGGATAAAAAGGTATACAAGGGAAAGGAATGTTAATATATGGCAGGCATCTTATATCTATGTGCGACTCCAATAGGAAATCTTGAAGATATGACGTATCGTTGTGTCCGTATTTTAAAAGAGGCGGACTTGATTGCAGCAGAAGATACCCGTAATTCCATCAAGCTTTTAAATCATTTCGAAATTGACACGCCAATGACGAGTTATCATGAGTTTAATAAGATTGAAAAAGCACATACGCTATTACATGCGTTAAAAGAAGGGAAAAACATTGCCCTGATTACAGATGCGGGAACACCTGGGATATCAGATCCGGGAGAAGAACTGGTAGCTATGTGTTACGAGGAGGGCATTGAAGTCAATGCCGTTCCCGGTGCAGCAGCATGTATCACAGCGGTGACAAGTTCCGGGCAGGCATGCAGACGTTTTAGTTTTGAAGCTTTTTTACCAAAAGACAAAAAAGAACGTGCGCGTGTTTTAGAAGAGCTTGCGCAGGAAACCCGTACAATGATTGTTTATGAAGCACCCCATCATTTGCGCGCTACGCTGCAGGAACTTTTTTTGGCACTTGGGGATCGCAGCATAACGCTTTGCCGCGAATTGACAAAACGATACGAAGAGAAAAAGAAAACAACACTGGCAGAAGCATTGGAATATTATAAGGAACACGATCCGCGTGGTGAGTACGTTTTGGTGATTGCAGGCAAATCGAAAGAGGAAGTCATCCGTGAGGAACAGAGCAGATGGGAACATCTTACAATCGAGGAGCACATGCAACTTTATTTAGAGCAGAACTACACAAAAAAGGATGCGATGAAAGCGGTGGCAAAAGACCGTGGTGTCAGTAAACGTGATATTTACCAGGCATTATTATAGTGTGTCTAGCAGCTGCTGTTTTAAGATGGCAAAGGAAGCCGGTCCGGTCTGTAATATTTTTTTATGAAAATCCATATAGGAAAAATCATGTTTTTTTGCATCCCGATATTCTTCCTCAAGGGATGCAAAATTCATATAGCCCACATAATATTTTAAATAATTTGCGGGATCTTCTACAATCAGCTGATAGATCTGATCAATGATATTTTCGTCATGTATTCCATATTTTTTAAAAAAATCGAGAAGCATATCTTTATTCCATCCATAATAGTGAATGCCGATATCTGCAGAGGCGTAGAGGCTGAGCACGACGCGGTCGTTGCAGGCCAAGACAGAAGCAACTTCTTCTGGTAAACCCGCATATTGGTAGGAAAGATATTCAGCATAGGTTGCCCAGCCTTCCGTATAAGCAGGGAAGGATAACAGGCAACGTACGGGTTCTAAACCATATTGATAGGACATGGCAGTCTGATAGAGATGTCCCGGGAAGCCTTCGTGTGCCATGGTGGTAAATAATGTGGTCTGATCGATATTGGCATTTGGATTATAAAAAATAAAATGGTGCCCATGTGAGTCAAAAGGTGCAATGAAGTAGTAGGCAGGTGCACTAGTCTTTTGCAGTTGAGGTGCGATTTGTTGAATGGTAACGGTCACTTGTTCACAGGACGGAAAATCATTTTGAATGGCATTTTGTAAATGCTCCATCATATCTTCCGGTGTGCTGAGTGGACAATCATAGGAAGAGATCGAAGAGGCAAGTGCTGGATTGTGCGAAAAAAGGTCTGCCATTTGTGAAAGGTCTTTCTGACGTCTCGCGGAAATTTGCTGAAAAAGAGTATATGGACTTTCGGAAGTTCCACTATTTTGCCTTGCCAATAGGGCATAGTATGAACGTCCCTTTTCCTTTGCGTAAAGACTTCCATTTGTGTCCGACTTGTCAATTAAAGACGATAATTGGTTTGATAACGACAAATATGATGGTAAAACGACGTTGGTTATCACGGTGTTATTTTTGGAAATATAACTGTTTTTTTCAATTTCGGATAAAAAAGAGCAATCATGGATGCGTTTTTCAAAGGACGATAACAGGAGATGATCTTCTGAAAAAGTCGCAAAGGATGTACAAAAATCAATGGTTTGATGTAACGATTCCCGGTTTTCTGCCAGGTGTCGATTCGCCTGTTCTGTTGCATAGGCGTAGAGTTGGCCAAAGTAAATATCAAAATCTTCTAATAGAGAAAGATAGCAAATGATGTCTTCCTTCGTATGAAAATCATAAGCGGATAAAAGAATGGGAAGAGAGGAAGGGATACCGGCAGTGGGTGATAGCAGATTTTGGTAATAATAGTAATCTTCCATTTTTTCCTCTAAATTGTAATATTCCAATAATACATCATAGACGAGTTGTTCCCGACGAGACAGTTCTGAGCGGTTGATATCTTTTAACTGTTTCAAAAAATCGTTTGTCTTCTTTTGCGTGCGCATATGGTCTTCGAATGTGAGATGACAGAGGGAAGGTTCTGTAAAGGAAATATGATAAACAGACGGATCCTGTAAAGTGAAATGGCAGGAGAGGGGGTCATCTTCTAACGATTGACAAAACCAGGCGGTGGTCAAGGCAGAAAAAGCGGACGAAGTGCTTTGGTCTGCTGCGTCAAAAAGCGTGGCATTTCCCAAATCCTGTTTGCTACAGCCTATGGTTGCGCATGCAATTACAATGGAAAGAATCAAACATAAAAATCGTTTTCCCATATGTGCCTCCGGAAAAGTTCATAGTTACAGTGTATGTACTATTAAAAAATATATGATGGGTGGCATAGTTTTTTTGATGAAATCATACATTTGAAAAAAAGAGATGGAGTCGTAATGAATTATCTTTGGGCGGGAATGATGCTCCTTGGAATTGTGTATGGGGGCTTACGAGGAGAGATGGCAGCAGTTACAGAAGCTGTACTGTCCTCTGCAAAAGAAGCGGTTTCTCTTTGTATTACCCTGATGGGTGTCATGTGCTTTTGGATGGGAATGATGCACATTGCACAAAAAAGTGGTCTGCTGCAGGCTCTCGCACGGCGGCTGGATCCAGTTCTTAATTTTCTGTTTCCATCCTTGAAACAGGAAGGAAAGGCAAAAGAGTATATTGCGACAAACTTTATAGCAAATATTTTTGGTCTTGGTTGGGCGGCAACACCGGCGGGACTTCGTGCTATGCAGGAATTAAAAAGGATCAGCAAAGAAAAAGAAGGTGTAGCAAGTAGGGAAATGTGTACGTTTCTGGTTTTGAATATATCATCTTTACAGTTAATTCCAGTCAATATGATTGCGTATCGGAGCCAGTATGGGTCGGCAAATCCGTCTAGGATTACAGGCCCGGCAATTTTAGCAACGACGATCAGTACATGTGTTGCGGTCCTGTTTTGCAAAATGGCATGTGGAAAGCAGAGGGCGAAATGATGCGGTTTCTTCTATATATATCAGATGCTATCATACCGATTTTTTTATTTGTCATTCTTATGCATGCATTGTTTGCAAAACAAAATGTATATGAGAATTTTTTGATTGGAGCAGAAGATGGGTTTCATACGGTGATTGGCATTCTGCCCACGTTGATTGGGCTGCTGTGTGCTGTTGGCGTATTGCGTGCCTCAGGGTTTTTGACAGACCTTAGCACATGGATGCAAAAAATGATACCGGATGAAATCTTTCCTTCTGTACTTTTGCCGGCTGCCATTGCGAAAATGTTTTCCTCATCTGCTGCAACAGGCCTGGTTCTTGATATCTTTAAGGAATATGGACCGGATAGTACAAATGGACTCATTGTGTCTTTGATGGGAAGCTGTACGGAGACCATTTTTTATACCATGTCGGTGTATTTTATGAGTGTTGGCATCCGTAAGACAAGATGGACACTTCCTGGGGCGCTTGTCGCTATGATAGCAGGCATTGTGGCAAGTGTTGTGATTGGGCGAATGTTGTAGGAACTGTACAAAAAAGGAAAATAGTAGTAATATAGGGAAACTTGGAAGCATAAATAATATAGAAGATAAGGAAGCGTACAAATGAATATAATCATGGATCTGGTTACAAATCGTATTCTGGTTGCGACGGCTGCAGCATGGTTTGTGGCACAATTTTTAAAAGTTCTTTTTGACACAATAAAAAATGGCTTTTCGGTGGAACGTCTGACGGGAAGTGGTGGTATGCCAAGTTCTCATTCAGCAACAGTAACGGGACTTGTCGTGTCGACGGCTATGGTAGAAGGTGTAGGAGGATTTCCTTTTGTAATGGCTATGTTTTTTGCCATTATTGTAATTTATGATGCAGCAGGCGTTCGTATGGAGACAGGACGTGAGGCGCAGGTGTTAAATCGTCTTGCAGAGAGGGATCAGGCGGAAGGAAAGCAGCCATTGAATGAAAAACCGCTGCGGGAAAAGATGGGGCATACCATACCAGAGATTATCGTGGGAATGGTGCTTGGCGGAACAGTAGCAGCGATCACATGTATCCTTATGCAAAAGCTTATATAGGGTATAAATTTGACAATTTGGTATAACAAGCCTATAATAAATAATGTTGACGCGGGATGGAGCAGTCTGGAAGCTCGCCGGGCTCATAACCCGGAGGTCATAGGTTCAAATCCTATTCCCGCAATTTATTCAGGAGACATCCAGACGGGGTGTCTCCTTTTGATTTATATAATGACACGAAAGGAAACATGGGAAATGGAACAAAAATGGGATTTTCAGGCAAATGATATCGTCACAATGAAAAAGAAACATCCTTGTGGAAGTGAACGTTTTCGTTTGCTTCGTGTAGGTGCAGATTTTCGTCTGGAATGTTTGGGCTGCGGTCACCAGATGATGATGCCACGGACAAAGGTAACAAAAGCCTGCAAAAAAGTGGAGCGGGAAAATTTGTAAAAAAATAAGAAAACACTTGAAAATAGGCGGAAATCATGGTATTATCTTAATTCGTGATATATAAAAATATCCTTGCTTTGCCACAATAGGCAAGGCCAAAAGACCAAAAGGAGGTAAAATCGCATGAATAAGTATGAATTAGCACTCGTAGTTAATGCTAAGATCGAAGATGATGCGAGAGCAGCAGTCGTTGAGAAAGCTCAGGGTTACATTACCCGTTTCGGCGGCGTTGTCAGTGAAGTAGAAGAATGGGGTAAGAAGAAGTTAGCTTACGACATCCAGAAGATGAGCGAAGGTTACTACTACTTCATCCAGTTCGAAGCTGAAGCTGAAGCACCTGCTCAGATCGAAGAAAACATTCGTATCATGGATAACGTTCTTCGTTTCTTATGCGTCAGAAAAGACGAGGCATAGATAGTAGATAAGGAGATCGTATGAATACAATTATTCTGATGGGACGATTGACAAGAGACCCTGAAGTTCGTTACGGTGGAGCAAATAACACAGCAATCGCAAGATATGCAATTGCCGTAGATAGACGTTTTAAACAGGAAGGTCAGCCTGAAGCAGATTTCTTTAACCTTGTTTCCTTTGGTAAACAGGCAGAATTTGTTGAGAAATATCTTCGCAAAGGTACGAAAATTGTAGTTCAAGGTGAGTTGCGTAATAACAACTACACGAACAAGGATGGCCAGATGGTATACGGTATGGAAATCGTTGCCAACAATGTAGAATTTGCAGAGAGTAAAAGTGCACAGGCCAACAATGGTTTTGGCGGTAACATGGGAACTCCGGCACCGAATACAAACGCAGGGGATGGATTTATGAACATTCCAGATGGCATTGATGAAGAGTTGCCATTCAACTAGTATTAATTAGGAGGTAGCGTCATGGCTTACAATAAGACAGCAGATGGTTCAAGAAGAAGACCAATGCACAGAAGAAAGAAAGTCTGTGTATTCTGTGGTAAGGACAACGTGATTGATTACAAGGATACAGCAAAGTTAAAGAGATACATCTCAGAGAGAGGTAAGATTCTTCCTCGTCGTATCACAGGTAACTGCGCTAAGCATCAGAGAGCTTTAACTGTAGCAATCAAGAGAGCTCGTCACGTAGCACTTATGCCTTACGTTTGCGAATAAGATTCGTAAATAATATAGTATTCCAAATATAAGACCATACATCATGCGATGTATGGTCTTTTTTTGGCTTTATGAATGAATTATCGAATACCATATTTTTCTATGATATAATCCATATCTTTATCCCCCCTGCCGGAAAGATTAATAAGCAGAGAACCTTTTCCCATAGTTTTTGCAAGTTTTATACCATAAGCAACAGCATGAGAACTTTCAATGGCAGGAATAATTCCTTCCATGCGAGACAGTTCAAAAAAGGCATCAATTGTTTCATCATCAGAAACCACATCATATTTTACTCTGCCGATGTCATGCAGGAAGGCGTGTTCAGGACCGCAGGATGGATAATCCAGACCACTGGCTACAGAGTATACAGGAGCAGGAGCACCATTTTCGTCTTTTAACATAATGCTGTTAAAACCATGCATAATACCTTCTTCACCGTAAGTTAGACTTGCAGCGTGATCGCCCATTTTGATACCTCTGCCGAGAGGTTCTACACCATAAATGTCAACAGGATCATTTAGGAAACCGGAGAATAAGCCCATTGCGTTAGAGCCACCACCTACACAAGCAATAACCGCATCAGGGAGTTCCCCTGTCATGTCAAGAAATTGTTCTCTTGCTTCAATGCCGACAATACTTTGGAAGTCGCGCACCATCATTGGGAATGGGTGTGGTCCGACGACGGAGCCAATACAGTAAATGGCGTCTTTGTATTCATTGCAATAAGCGTTAAAAGCAGCATCTACGGCTTCTTTTAAGGTTGCAAGACCGTCTGTGACTTCAATCACCCTTGCACCAAGAATTTTCATTCTTGCTACGTTAGGAGCCTGCTTTTTGATATCGACGGATCCCATATATATGTCGCATTCTAACCCAAAATATGCAGCAGCAGTTGCAAGAGCAACACCATGTTGACCGGCACCGGTTTCGGCGATTACTTTTTTCTTTTCCATATATTTGGCAAGTAGTGCTTCACCCATACAATGGTTTAGTTTGTGTGCGCCGGTGTGGTTTAAATCCTCGCGTTTTACGTAAAGCTGAACACCGGTATCAATCTTATCCGATAATCTCGCGAGATGGGAAATAGGCGTTGGTCTGCCTTGGAATTCTTTACGGATGCGACGGAGTTCACTGATAAATTTTCGGGATTTACATATGGTCTGATAGGCGTCACTAATTTCGTTCATTGCCGTTTGTAATTCCGGTGGAATATAGGAGCCACCATACTTGCCGAAGTAGCCATTGTTGTCAGGATAGTTTTTAAAATAGGTATCAAATTCAATATGATTAAAGTTCATTGTTCATTCCTCCAAAGATAAATTAATTTTTGTTAAAGTTGCAGTATTTGTCTGGTTTTACATGTCTGGCGCACAGCGCGCCACCTGCGCATCATCATTTCATTTACCTCCTAAAAAAGAAAAAGTTTCTTAGACTTATATTTCACGTCAAGAAACTTTATAAAAAGAAAAGTCCCTGACAGAAATATAGACTCTGTCAAGGACGAATAGATTCAAATATATAAATGAATTTTTTACTTTGAAGCGTTGTCTGCATCGATTACAGATTGAATCTGCTTCATTAAGCTGTCATAATTTTCCTTGTTATCGATGCCTCCAAGCATAGGCTCTCCAACAATGTTTCCGTTTCGATCTACAAGAATTGTGGTAGGAAATGCCATGATAGTAGAAGCATACTTGCCAGCGTCAGAGTCAGAAGCAATGGAAATGTTGCGGTAAGCAGCACCCTGCTTTTTCAGAATCTTCTTTGCTTCTGCAATCGCAGTTTCGTTATCATCGAATGTTTCTGTGTTGATACCAACAACTTCGCCACCCATAGACTTGATTTCTTCATTTAAGTCATTGAGTTTAGATAACTCTGCTACACAAGGCTTACATCCGGTAAACCAGAAGTTTAATACAGTTACAGCATTTTTAGAGAAGAGTGTTTCATCAACTTCGTTGCCATCTAAGTCTTTTCCGGCAAAATCATGGAAAGGACTTGCATCATCGGATTTACTATCAGACTTGGAAGAGGAAGCACTCGCTTCTTTGTCTAATTTTGCGATTTTTTCTTCGATTTTACGGATAGCTTCGATATCTTCATGTAAGGTTTTGAGCTCATCTTCTGTAAAGGAATCTTTGTTGGTTTCAATGACTTCTGCTAAATAATCAGCGTAATTTCCACTTGGATCTGCAGAACTCTTTTTCATCATAAGAAATGCCTTGTCCCATACTTCTTTGTGATCTGCAAAAAACTGGTTTTCCTGCTCATACAATTTGTTTATTTCATCGTCTGAGCTGCTGGATGATGCATTTGTCTCTGTTTTGGTATCAGCGTCTGCCGTTTTATTTCCGGCGTTGTTGCCACCACAGGCGGTAAGTGATAAAGCTGCACAAAGTGTGAGGATTGCAATCATGTTTCTTCTTGTTTTCATAGTAATAATCTCCTTTTGTTATATAATATTTTAATTTTTATTGTTTATCTTGTTTCTTGTGATTACCCATTTCTTTTCCCATAAACTGGTAATGGATAGCATCTTTTGGACATACTTTTATACAAGCACCGCAGCGGATACATTCCGCATGGTTAGGGCTTTCTAAAACATTTACATCCATTTTGCAGGCTGTTGTACATTGTTTACAGCCAACACATTTATCATCATCTACCTGAATGCTGAGGAAAGAAATCTTATTGAATAAGGAATAAATAGCACCCAGTGGGCAGATCCATTTACAGAAAGGTCTGTAAAATAAAATGCTCAATACGATAACGGTAATTAATATAAGGCTCTTAAATGAAAATAGTTTGCCAAGTGCTGAGCGGATTGCGGCATTGCCAAGGGATAAAGGAATGGCTCCTTCTAAAACACCTTGTGGGCATACATACTTACAGAAGAACGGATCTCCCATGCCAAGCGCGTTCGTTACTAACATTGGAAGGAGGATAACGAAAACGATCAGGATGACGTATTTGAGATATCGCAAAGGTTTCAGTTTTTCTGTAGAAAACTTCTTGCCAGGTATTTTATGAAGTAAATCCTGGAACCATCCAAACGGACAAAGGAAGCCGCAAATAAATCTTCCGAGTGTAACACCGAGTAAAATGAAAAATCCGGTGATGTAATAGGAAAATTTAAATTTTGATGATCCGACGACAGCCTGAAATGCACCAATAGGGCAGGCACCAGAGGCTGCAGGGCAGGAATAACAGTTTAATCCTGGTACACATACGGTTTTGCCATTGCCTTGATATATTTTACCTTTAAAAAAATTAGGAATATGAATATTGGTAAGTAGTGTAGCAATAGCTTGAATCCATCCGCGAAAGCGGGCTAATTGTTTTGATATTATATTTTTCTTCTTATCCAATTCCTACACACTCCAAACATAATTTTATTGCTTTACCAAGCACGACAGCAGCTTCACCTCGCATAGCACCATAACAAATCATGAGGATTCCGGCACTGAGTAAAGCGAACTGTGGTATTCTTTTACTTTTCAAGATTTTATAGCTCCTTTCTTTCTTGTGTGGTCTTGTTGACCTGTCGACTATTGAATTATACAATAGAGGGTGTAAAATTTCTGTTAAGAAAATGGAGAATATATTTTGAGATTATTAGTTGTAGAAGATGAGAAAGATTTGTGTGATACCATTGCAAAGGTATTATATGATAGCGGTTATGAAGTAGATACCTGCTATGATGGAGAAGAAGCTTTGGATTATATTCTGACAGAGGAGTATGATCTGATTGTTCTCGATTTGAATTTGCCGGGGATGGATGGCATGGATATTTTGAAGGAGCTGCGGCAGAAAAATGAGGAAACGAAGGTTCTTATCTTGTCTGCAAGAAGCCAGATTGCGGATAAAGTGGAAGGTCTTGATGCCGGGGCGAACGATTATATGGAAAAGCCGTTTCATCTGCAGGAACTGGAAGCAAGAATCCGAAGTCTTACCAGACGAAAGTTTGTACAAAAAGATGTCTGTCTGCAGTGTGGAGATATCAGTTTTAACACGCGCGAACGTGCGGCATATGCAAAAGGCGAACTGGTATCTTTGACACGAAAAGAAAATGGGATTTTAGAATATTTGCTTTTAAATCAGGGCAGACCAGTCAGCCAGGAGGAATTGATTGAACATGTATGGGATGCATCGGTTGACAGTTTTAGTGGCTCCATTCGTGTACATATGTCATCGCTCCGAAAGAAACTCAAAGCGGTTCTTGGGTATGACCCGATTGTGAATAAAGTAGGTGAAGGTTACAAGATAGGAGTTGTAGAATGAAAAAAATGTCACTTCAATGGAGGCTTACCATTATAACTACATTATTTATTGCCATGATCTGTGGATGTCTTACCATGTATATTTATAGCAGTGGTGTTTATTATATGGATTCTTTGCAGGAGGCAGTGGATACGCAGAGCCAGGACGATGAGGAAGGTCCAAACGAAATCTTTATTGGTATTCCTGACGATGCATGGGATGATTTTGCAAGCAATTTTTCTGTGCAGGTCTACAACAACAAGGCGGATTATAAAAGAAAGAGTCTTGCCTTTTCTGTGATGATGGCTTTGTTTGGTGGTGTTGTTACCTATTTTATCTGTGGACGTGCGTTGAAACCCCTCAACGAATTTTCAAAGAAAATAGAAGAAGTACAGGCACAGAACCTGGCAGATTCTGAGATTGAAGAAAATGATGTCAAGGAATTAAATCAGCTCAGTGTATCATATAATAAGATGTTAAAGCGTTTGTCCGAGGCATTTGAAACACAAAGGCAGTTTACGGCCAATGCTGCACATGAACTTCGTACACCACTTGCTGTGATGCAGGTGCAACTGGATGTATATAACTCCTCTGAACACCCAGATAATGATGCGTGTGCAACCCAGACAATTCAGATGGTTACAGAGCAGAATGAGCGACTCAGTAAGATGGTAAAAACATTGCTTGATATGAGTGAACTTCAGACAGTGGCAAGAGATGACGAAATCGCGTTGGATGCACTTGTGGAGGAAGTGCTTGCTGATTTAGAGCCGCTTGCACAGGAAAAACACATTCAACTGATGCAAACATGTGAGCCGGTAAGTATGATGGGAAGTGATATTCTGATTTACCGGTTAGTATATAACCTTGTGGAAAATGCTATTAAGTACAATCGGATGGATGGAACCGTTACGGTGTCAGTAACAGAAGAAAATGATCGTACTTGTATTCGGGTGGAGGATACCGGAAATGGCATTCCGGAAGAATTAAAGGTGCGTGTGTTTGATCCATTCTTCCGTGTCGACAAATCCAGAAGTCGTGCACTTGGTGGAGTAGGACTGGGATTGGCACTTGTCCACGAGATCGTGCGAGTTCATGAAGGAGATGTTACAATCAAAGATAATACAGCCGGTGGAACGACGTTTGAAGTACGATTCTAGGGGTGAAAACTTGAACTTACTTACGGATGGTGCTATAATCACCGCGTAAATAGATTTTTAAAGGAGGCGAATGATATGGACAGTTGCGATAGTCCGAGTCGAAGTACATACAACGATGGGTATAGACTTGGATATGATTTCAAGTGTCTATAAACGCGCCATTTTTTCATATATAAGTCTGAATCCATCGTTCATAGCAAATGCACAAAAAGCGTGTGACATTGTTTGTTGCGGTGGATTTTTTATGCCCTTTTTTAGGGTCAAAGGAGGCTTATGATGAGAAAAGAAATTTTAAAAGAACCAGTTTTTGTAAAAGAAATTGTAGATATTATAAAACTTTCTCATTCTATGGAAGAAATGAGAGAAAAATTAAGAGATTATCATGATAATGATATCGCACAAAGCTTTGAATGTTTAAATCGTGCAGAAAGAAATTTATTATATAGTGCGTTAGATGCCAAATGGATGGCTGAAATTATTTCTTACATTGATAATCCGGCGATGTATGTAGAAGAAATCGGGATTGAAAAACTCGCAGAGATTATCAATGAAATGGAAGCAGATGATGCTGTTGATTTATGGGAAGACATTGATGAAAGTGTCAAAGTCAAGTTACGCCCCATGATTGACGATGAAATAAAGACAAATATCCGCCTGATCAATTCCTATGACGAGGATGAAGTGGGTAGTTTGATTACAACGAATTACATTCGCATCCGAAAAGATCTTAGCATACGCCAGGCAATGCATGAGCTGGTAAAACAGGCAGGTGAAAATGACAATATTACAACGTTATATGTCATTGATGACAGCAAGCGTTTTTGTGGAGCAATTGACTTAAAAGATTTGATTATTGCAAGAGAAAATGTGCCGCTGGATAGTCTGATTAGTTATGCATATCCTTATTTAATGGATCATGAGAAGATTTCTGAAAGCATAGAAAAAATCAAAGATTACGCAGAGGATTCTTTGCCGGTATTAAATGAAGATAAGAGAATTGTTGGTATTATTACGGCGCAGGATGTTGTCGAGGCAGTCGATGACGAGATGGGTGAAGATTATGCAAAACTTGCTGGTTTGTCAGCAGAGGAAGATCTCAATGAAACAACAAAGGAAAGTATCAAAAAACGTTTGCCATGGCTGATTGTGTTACTATTTCTCGGCATGGGTGTATCTACTGTTGTAGGTGCATTTGAAGGTGTTGTTGCAATTTTACCGGTTGTGATATGTTTCCAATCCCTGATTCTTGATATGGCGGGAAACGTTGGTACACAGTCACTTGCGGTAACCATCCGTGTTTTGATGGATGAAAACTTAGACCGAAAAGATAAATTCCGTCTGGTAGGAAAAGAAATGAGAGTGGGATTTTGTAATGGATCATTGTTAGGCATTTTGGCGCTTGTTTGTCTGGGCTTGTATATAACGCTGTTTAAGGGCTATGGTCTTGTGTCCGCACTACTTATTTCCGGATGTGTTGGTATATCTTTACTTGTTGCAATTATTATTTCAAGCCTTGTGGGTACGCTGGTTCCCCTGCTTTTCCACAAGGTGAAAATAGATCCCGCAGTAGCGTCAGGGCCATTGATCACGACCGTCAACGATTTGGTTGCAGTTATTACATATTATGGTCTGGCATGGCTATTTTTGATTGAGATTTTTAAAATTGTATAGTTATGTATCATCTAGCATGAAATACAAAATATAATAACAGGAGAAGAAAATGACAATACGAGAAGTACAGAGAACAGACATTGCTTTGTTGGAAGAATTAATCAAGGAGATGGCAACATACGAGAGACGTCCACAAGATATGACAGGAACAAAGGAAGAACTGGAATATTGGCTTTTTGATAGAAAAGTTGCGACGGCATTGTTTTTAGAATATGAAGATACAATTATAGGATATGCGATTTATTATCCGGTGTTTGGCTCTTTTGCTGCCCACGCAAATATACATTTGGAAGATCTCTATATTAGGGAAGCATATCGAAAGCGTGGACTTGGAAGAGTTTTCTTTGAGGCTGTTGCAAAGAGAGCAAAAGAAGAAGGCTATGCAGAGATGGAATGGTCTTGTCTGGATTGGAATACACCATCGCTTGCTTTTTATGAAAAGCTCGGGGCAGAATATGAGACAGGAAGAAAGTATCTAAGTCAGCCGTTATAAAAGCGACGCTGGGAAATAGAGGTTATATAGATGATACAGGATATATATCCGCATAAACTGAATAATCATTATAATCCACATGTACAGATTGAGCGAGAAGATATCGTACTTTGCATTGTAAATGGTAAAATTTTAGTACAGGAAAAACGCTGGGAAGAAAATGAATTGGTTTTTCCACGAATGAAAGATATAACCGGAAAGAAGGAAGCCGAATATCGATATTTATTTGCAATCGATACGGTGAGGTATTTTTTGCTTGCCTGCGCATTGGAGGCTGAGGAAATTACAGGAGCGTATCTTTATGTCGATGAGAAGAGCCTCAGAAAAGAAGGCATTGGGCCAAAAGATTATCTTTTTGCAGCAATTACGGCGAAGCATTTAGCAGACTGGTATCGGGACACAAAATTTTGTGGAAGGTGCGGACATGAAATGATGCATTCGGACAAAGAGAGAGCTATGGTTTGCCCTGTATGTCAGTATACGGCTTATCCACGTATTATGCCGGCAGTGATTGTAGGTGTAACGAATGGAGAACGGTTGCTTATTACACGTTATCGCACAGGATTTCGGTACAATGCTCTGATTGCCGGTTTTACAGAAATTGGTGAAACCATGGAAGAAACCGTGCAAAGAGAAGTGATGGAAGAGGCAGGCATCAAGGTAAAGAATATCCGTTACTATAAGTCACAGCCGTGGGGGTCCGCGAATGATATTTTGCTTGGTTTTTACTGTGATGTAGATGGAGATGATAGGATCACCATGGATGCTGGGGAATTGAAATACGCCGCGTGGGTGCAAAGAGAGGATATTGTTTTGCAGCCGGGCGAGTTCAGCCTGACCAATGAAATGATGAAGAGGTTTAAGGAGAATTAACATGAATGATACACTGGAAATCCGTGAAGCACGGGCGGATGAGATTGCTCTGGTGCAGGAACTGATCCGGTTATGGTTCCATTTTATTCCAGTATAGCAGGAAAAAGAATGGCATGTAAAATATATATTTTGAGATAAAATATAACAAAAAGTATACTATTTGCGTGCGACTAAGTGAGCGCGGAAGCCATTTTGTTTTTCCATGGTAAGAACCGTAAAACCGGCGTTTTCAGACATAATGGTAAATTCGGCAGCCTTGAGGATTTTCACATCGCCATGTCCGCACAGATTTGCCAAAGGCATTTCGATATGGTTCATGAGCCAGACCACAAAATCAGAGGAAGTATAGTCCCGCAAGATCAGGCGACCGCCCCTGCGCAGGACGCGGTAGGCACTGTTGAAAAAGTTCTGCGGGTTCGGGTAATGATGGAAGCTATTGGAGCAGATGATCGCATCAAAAGTTCCTTCATCAAAAGGCAGATTTTCACTGTCGCCGACCAGAAACTCCGTGTTGGAGAGATTTTTTGCCTGTGCGACATGGATCATCTCAGGCGTAAGATCCAGTCCGACATAGTGTTTGTCCGGGTATTTGTCATGGAGCAGTTCGAGCATGGGACCGGTGCCGCAACCGCAATCGAGGACATCTGTAAATGCCTCCTTTTCCAGTTCTGCCAGGATCGGAAGATAATCATCCTTGCACATTTCGTAAATACCGGCGTAATTTTAAATTGCGGTTCTTGTTTTAAAATGATAGGATGTTTGCGAGGAGAAAACAGAAATGAAAGACAAATATCAAAATACAATGTATGCCTGCTTTGTGGGATATATCGTGCAGGCGATCGTAAATAACTTTGTTCCCCTATTATTTTTAACTTTTGAAAGTTCTTATGGAATACCTTTGAGCCAGATCACTATGCTGATCACCTTTAATTTCGGCATCCAACTATTGGTGGATCTTTTATCGGCAAAGTTTGTCGACAAGATAGGATATCGGGTGTCGATCGTAATGGCTCATATTTTTGCTGCGCTTGGTCTGGCAGGACTGGTGGTATTGCCGGATCTTTTGCCAAATGCCTTTGCCGGGCTTTTGATCGCCGTGGTCATTTATGCGATCGGCGGCGGTCTGATTGAGGTTCTGATCAGCCCGATTATGGAGTCCTGTCCGAGTGAAAATAAGGAAAAGGCAATGAGTCTTTTACATTCCTTTTATTGCTGGGGGCATGTCGGCGTGGTACTGCTATCCACCCTCTTTTTCTGGTTTTTCGGCATCGCAAACTGGAAGATCTTAGCCCTTTTATGGGTCATCATTCCGGTCTGCAATGGCATCCTTTTTTGCAAGGTGCCGATCGCGCCATTGATCGAAGAAGGGGAAACAGGTATGTCCCTGCGGGAACTGTGTAAAAATCGTATCTTCTGGATCTTGATGCTTATGATGATGTGTGCCGGAGCCAGTGAGCAGGCGGTCAGTCAGTGGGCATCCACCTTTGCGGAGCAGGGCTTGGGCGTGAGCAAGACGATTGGAGATCTGGCAGGTCCGATGTCATTTGCCATCCTGATGGGAAGTGCCAGAGCATTTTACGGCAAGTTTGGTGACCGGATCGATCTGGATAAATTTATGCAGGCGAGCAGTCTGCTTTGCATTGTTTCCTACTTGTGCATTTCGCTCTCACCGTCGCCACTCTTTTCTCTTATAGGCTGTTCCTTGTGTGGACTGTCTGTCGGTATCATGTGGCCGGGGACTTTCAGCAAGGCATCCGCGGCATTGCGAAATGGCGGAACTGCCATGTTTGCCCTACTGGCGTTAGCGGGTGATGTCGGCTGCTCCGGTGGTCCGACACTCGTCGGTTTTGTCACAGGTCTGGCTTCGGATGATCTGAAAAAAGGAATTCTGGCGGGGATCATCTTCCCGATCCTGCTCATTGTGGGGATTGTTTCCTTGAAGAAGGCGAAACGCTATGCTTAAGCATTTAGGATAAAAAGGACATAGACAACATGCCATGGTTGGGATAGAAGCAGACGGAAAGAACTTGCAAGGATCCCGGGTTAATGAAATCGCACCATCCGCCGATATGTATGTTACAGAGAGAGGGAGCGGAAAGGCGGTGCGAAAATATGAGGATAGCAAGCAGCAATGTGGCGATGTCATCCAGCCATCAGGAAACAAAATTTTCCTACAAACAGTCTATGACGATGGAGGCGGCAGCATCCAAAAATCTTGCAGGGGCAATTTTTACAAAATCCGAGGAAATGGACGGGGCAGATTACCGGACCAGTATGCTGGAATATAAAAAGCAGCAGGAGCAGGAAGCCGCGCAAAAGCGCAAAGAAAATGAAGAACGTTCCGCAAAGGAGATGTTGGAGCGGACCAAGAGCACAAATAGGACCAACGGAAGCGGACGCTTGGAAATGTCTGATCAGTACAAGATCAAACTGGAGATGATCAAGCGGATGTTTGAACTTTTGCGTCAGGGCAAGAGCCTTATGGATTCCGGGCTTGCCACTTCGGATTCCAACAATGTATTGGATCTGCGTTCTCCATTTTACCGCAATCAGGATATGGAAAGTTCCTGGAGTTCAAGCGGCAGTGATGGTAGCAGTATGGGATCAGAACTTCCGGTGATCGGGACGACGGGCAGCGGCACCATCTGGCAGAGGGTGACGGCGACTTCCGGTTTCTATACCGAGGCAGAGTCTACGACCTTTGCAACCAGCGGAATCGTGCGTACAGTAGACGGCAGGGACATCAATTTTAATATGGAGGTCTCCATGTCGCGGGCATTTACGGCAAGTATCAACAGTCTGGAAGTGGAGTCTTACATCAAGACAGATCCTCTGATGATCAATCTGGATACGGATATCGGCAGTGTGTGCGATCAGAAATTCTTCTTTGATCTGGATGCGGATGGCAAAGAAGACGAGATTTCTTTTGCGGGCAAGGGCAGCGGATTTCTGGCATTGGACCGCAACGGCGATGGAAAGATCAATGACGGATCCGAATTATTTGGAACCAAGAGCGGAGATGGCTTCAAGGATCTGGCAGCCTATGATGCGGATGGCAATGGCTGGATCGATGAAAATGATGCCATTTTCTCCCAGTTAAAGATCTGGACAAAAGACGAGGACGGCAAGGACAAACTGATCAGTTTAAAGGATGCAGATGTTGGTGCCATATATCTTGGAAATGCGGATACACAGTTTTCTTTAAAGGATGACGACCATAAGTTAAATGGCGAGATCAAAAAGACGGGAATTTACCTCCACGAAAGCAGTGGCGAGGTAGGCACCGTCAACCATGTGGATCTGACGATATAATATATTCCAAAGTGGAATAAGAGGAGGGCAAAGAGAATTGCTCTTCTCTTTTTTGATGTCTAAAATGAACCTCATAAAAGGAGGAGAAAGGATATGGAATACAAGCAAAATGAAGTATATGATCTGCGCTCGGCATTGGCATTGTTAAAAGAGATTCCGGGACAGTACGAAGAAACAGACATTCCGGTCGATCCGTCAGCGGAAATTTCCGGTGTCTATCGATATGTGGGAGCGGGCGGAACCATCCAGAGACCGACAAAGGAAGGACCGGCACTTGTTTACAAAAATGTAAAAGGGCATCCGGATGTCAGTGTTGTGATCGGGCTTTTGGCAAGCAGAAAACGTGTGGGCTACCTACTGGGATGTCAGCCATCACAATTGGGATTTTTATTAAAGGATAGTGTGCAGAATCCAATCCCACCGGTCACCATTCCACAGGAGAAAGCAAAATGTCAGGAAGTGGTACATCTGGCGAGTGAAGAGGGCTTTGATATTAGAAAATTGATCCCGGCTCCTATGAACACGCCGGAAGATGCGGGCCCTTATATCACACTTGGTATGTGTTATGCCACAAGCCCCGAGACGGGGACCAGTGACGTGACGATCCATCGCATGTGTCTGCAATCAAAGGATGAGATATCCATCTTTTTGCAGCCGGGAGCGAGGCATATCGGGCATTTCCGAGAATTGGCCGAAGCAGAAGGAAGGCCTCTGCCAATCTCTATCAGTATTGGTGTGGATCCGGCAATCGAAATTGCATCCTGTTTTGAGCCGCCGACAACACCACTCGGATATGATGAGCTGCAGGCGGCAGGAGCGCTCCGCAAAAGACCTGTGGAAATGGTGCAATGTCTGACGATCCCGGAGCGGGCGATCGCAAATGCAGAATATGTGATCGAGGGAGAAATCCTGCCAAATGTGCGCGTGCGTGAGGATCAGAATTCCAATACAGGAAAAGCCATGCCGGAATTTCCGGGATATAATGGACCGGCAAATCCGAAACTTCCTGTGATTAAGGTAAAAGCCGTTACGACACGAAAACATCCGATCATGCAGACTTGTATCGGACCAAGCGAGGAGCATGTGTCCATGGCTGGAATCCCAACCGAAGCAAGTATTCTGGCTATGGTAGAAAAGGCTTTGCCGGGAAAATGCTTGAACGTGTATAATCCGTCTTTTGGTGGTGGAAAATATGTAACAATTATGCAGTTCAAAAAAACAATTCCATCGGATGAAGGAAGGCAGAGACAGGCAGCTTTACTTGCATTTTCTGCATTTGCCGAATTAAAACATGTTATTTTAGTGGATGAAGATGTAGATATTTTCGACCTGAACGATGTCATGTGGGCAATGACAACGCGTTTTCAGGCAGATACTGATATGATCACAATCCCGGGAGTTCAGTGTCATCCGCTAGATCCGTCAAATGGTCCGGAATATAGTAGTCATTTGCGAGTCAGAGGTGTCGCGTGTAAGACAATTTTTGATTGTACTGTTCCGTTTGAACAGAAAGACCGTTTTCAAAGAGCGCAGTTTATGGAGATTGATCAGGAAAAATGGAAGGACGTTATTTCGTAGAAACGTCAAAAAATATGAATAAATAAATTGAGTTTTTGAGAAGCAAATTTGCTATAAAAGTAAAATTTGCTTCTTTTTTATCAGCTATGCAAAAAAGATAGCATAACAGAAAAAGAAAAACTACTGTTAGAAACAAGAAGAGATGCTAGACTTTGCCTAGAGGATTATAAGAAGGAGGTAGCATACATGAAAGAAGAAAAAAAGATGGGGGAAATGCCAAAGATTGATCCGGAGGCATTTGTCCCACCTATGGCAGATATTACCTGGGTCAAGCGTAAATATCTGGATATTCCCTATGATGTGCAGAGTAAGGCGCAGTGCTTAGACATCTATCTGCCGGAAGAAGGGAACGGTCCGTTCCCTTGTCTGATCCACATTCATGGAGGCGGGTTTGCCATTGGAGACAAGCGGGACGACCATATGGATGCCTATTTAGGGGCAATCAAACGTGGAATGGCAGCGGTTTCTATTGAATATCGTCTGAGTGGTGAGGCGGCCTTCCCGGCAGCCGTTTTAGATGTCCGGCAGGCGATCCGCTTTTTGCGAGAAAATGCAGATGCCTATAAACTGGATGCAACAAAGTTTGTTGCCATTGGTGGATCCGCAGGAGGAAATCTGGCAGCCATGCTGGGAATGAACGTGCCAAATGGTCAATTTCTGGGGGAAGAAGGCAGGACGGACCTACAGACCCAGCCGACAGTGGCACTTGCCATTGATCAGTTTGGGCCGATGAATTTTGCAACGATGGATGTACAGGCCAAGGAAAATGGTTTTAGCCTGGCAAATCACGGGGAAGCCATGTCACCGGAATCAAAATATATAGGCTGTGCGCTCCCGGAGGCGGAGGCAGGACTGATCGCACAGGCAAATCCGGCAACTTATATAAGCCCGGCAATGACAAAGATCCTGGTACAACATGGAACGCATGACCGTCTGGTGCCTTATGCGCAATCTGTAGAATTTGTAGGGGAGATCGAGAAGAAAATGGGGGAGGATAGAGTAACCTTTGTACCTCTGGATGGAGCAGACCATGAGGATAAGCGTTTCTTCGCCGAGAAAAATATGGATTTGGTATTTGCATTTATTGCAGATAATTTGAAAGGAGACAGATAAGATGCAATGGAAAAAGATAGTGGCGCTTGCCTTATGTGCCTGTATGACATGCGGACTGGCAGCATGTGGAAGCAAGACGGAGAAAGAGGAGACCAAGACACTCCCGACAGAAGAGGAAGTGGCGGGTCAGTATGCATTTACGGAAAAGGTAAACTTTAACGGAAATTCTTTTGAGACACCTTGGACACTTACGCTGGATAAGGATGGAAGTTATGAGATTAAGTCGGAGGGCATGCAGCCGGTAGACCTGACAGGAGAATATAGCATTACCGGTGAGACGGAAGTTACCACGGGAGTTCCAAAGGAGGAAGACCCACAGATCTTAGCCGATTTCTTTGAAACTGATTATTCCTGCAAATGGGTGATCGACGTAGAAAAGAAGACCTGCCAGCCAAAGAATTACAGTGGCGAAAGTCAGGGAAACAGCGGAGAAAAGCAGACCGCGTCGGATGCAGACTATGCCAATGTTTCGTATGCATCCAATAGTGATTCTCAGGTGTGCGATATCTATATTCCTGAGGAGAAAAAGGATGCATATCCGGTCATTTTACTGATCCATGGAGGCGGGTTTAAGTTTGGCGATCAGGCGATGGATCTGATCCAGCCGGTCATCAAGGCAGGACTCTCCCACGGATATGCCGTGGTCAGCATGGATTATCGCAAGTCGGACGAAGCGCAGTTCCCGGCGGCATTGGCAGATGCAAAAGCAGCCGTCCGCTTTATCCGTGCCAATGCAGACACCTATGGTTTTGACACGGATAACATTACCATATGGGGAGAATCCGCCGGTGCTTATCTGTCGCTGATGACAGCCTTGACACCGGAGGTTACGGATCTGAATGGAGATGTTACCGATAATCTGACATATGCATCAAGCGTGAATGCTTTGGTGGATTTTTATGGACCGGTAGAGTTTTATACCATGAAGGACGAATACCAAGCCATGGGAAATGACAGTGCAGGCGACGGAAAATTTGAGAGTGATTTCCTCGGCGTATCGGATATTTATCAGGATAAGGCAGCCTGCGATCAGACTTACTGGGAGACCTACAAGGAGCAGTTACCGGCAGATTTTACACTTAAGGCATGGATCCAGGTGGGCGATGAGAATGATACCAATGTCCCATACACCCAGTCTGAAAACTTTGCCAAGCGTTTGAAGAATGTGAGCGGAGTGACGGTATCTTATGAGCAGATCCAGGGCGCCGGTCACGAAGATGACGCTTTTTATACAGAGGAAAACCTCGAAAAAGTCTTTACATATTTGGAACAGTAAGTGCACGGTCGTGAACGAAAGTCGTGCATAATTCCTCAAAAAAGAGATGGGCAGCCTCATTTTTGCTTGCTGTGTTGAAATAAACATATTCCTGAAAACAGCAGTTGGGATTTGCCATCTCCGATAAGAAAATTTCATCAGCAGCGATCTTTTTGGCGTACCTCGGAATCATACAAACTCCCTTTCGCAGAGATACCCAGAATAAAGCCGTGTGTATATTGGGCGCGTCTACAAGGTGGATGCGCCCATGTGTGTATTTTTCTGCCAATATATAGTTTTTATAATAAGGACCATAAATATCATGCATATACGGAACGATGATAGATTCACCAATTAGATCAGAAAAAGATACCCCTTGTTTTGTAATTAGGTGATGCTTGGGAGGCATAGCAAGATAAATTTTATGATTGTAGAGTAATTGTTTGGCTATGTTTGCCTCAATATTTTCATATGCACATGGCGTGATGACGATATCATAGTCCTGTAGGAGAGAGATAGAGGTTTCCCCGGCGATGATATCGACCGTGAGATCAATGTCTTCATAGCGTTCCAGAAAACGATTGATAAATACGATGATATGAGAGGCGTTTGCCATTTCAATTTCGCAGGCAATATGGATTTTGCCATCAGCGGATAGATTTTTTACCTGAAGTAAATACTCGGCATTGTTACATTTAGCAAGAAGAGGTTGTATGTGATTTGCCAGATATTGCCCCGCTTCTGTCAGAGTGACTTGATGTGTTGAGCGAATCATTAAAGTAACGCCGAGTTCTCTTTCCAATTGAAGCATGTGGCGGCTGAGTGTTCCCTGTGAAATGAAAAGCATTGCAGCGGCTCTGGAAAAATTCAAAGTTTCTGTTAAAGTGTAAAATTCATAAAGATGTTCCGTATCCATGATTGATAGCCTCCTTTGAAAATGCCCGAAAATCTTTTAAGAACATTTTGACTTCCGGTGGTGTGTTTTGACGGTTGTAAAATAGACTCTCATATACTGTGCAGGGCGAGTCTATTAATTGCAGACTGACAGAGTTTGGTGGAATATTCGGCTCAAGCAATGGTGTAATGAGAATACCTTTGCCGATTGGCACAAGCAGATGATAAAAAAGTGGGGCAGCATAATCCTCATAAATCTGATAACGGATGTCAGCAGAGGCCAGACAGCGCAATTGATAGTCACGCAAGGTGGTTTCTGCAGTAGGTGGATAGAGGATAAAAGTTTCGTGATCTAATTCTTTTAAGGAAATTGATGTCTTATTACTAAGTGGATGATCTTTGGAGATTAAAAGATGAGGGTTTCCAGGTGCAATATTGATACGACCGATGCCCTCATAGGATACATCTTCCATAGATGGAGAAAAATAAAGGTCAATGTTGTTATTTTTGATACCATCCGCAATGGAATATTCGGTTGCATCATAGAGCTCCAGATGCATATTGGGATTTTGCCGGTTGAGTATGTCTAGGAAAGGTCCTAAATGTGGAGGCATGCCGGAACCTAAAATAGCAATGCGTAAGCGACGATAGGCATGATTATCCGTAATATTATGCAGAGTTTCTGTTAGCATCGTATAGTCATTTGTGATTTCCTGTGCATCTACGAGAAAACGTGCGCCATCTTCTGATAAAATCAGCCGGTTGTTTTTGCGATAAAATAGTTGGCATCCCAGATAGGATTCAAAACTTTTTAATCGTGCACTTAATGTGGCAGAGGATACGTTTAATTCCTTAGCTGCAGCAGACAGGTTTTGGCAACGTGCGATGATAGTAAGTTCTTTTGCTCTTTCGATATTCATACATTTCTCCTTGTTATCAAAAAGATTAAATTACTATTTTATAGGATATCTGTAATTCTGTTATATTATACAGCAGGCAAGCGATAAAACAAGCACAAAGTTAGAAGGAACAGGACTGTATATCAAAAATAACGAATTACAGATAAGGGAAAATGGATTGTGACAGAAAAGTGGTCGTGCTAAATTTGAACTACAAAAAAGGAGGAGGATCATAGAATGAATGAGAATCAAAAAATATCTATGGGAAAGAAAATAGCCTATGGTTGTGGTGCTGGTGGCGGTAATGTCATGAGTACGCTTCTGGCTAGTTTTCTATTGAGTTATTACACGGATACAGCAGGAATTGCAGCAGCGGCAATTGGAACCATGTTTGTTATCTGTAGACTGTTGGATGGTGTTACCGACTTTGCCATGGGTGGCATTGTAGATAAGACGAACACCAAAATTGGTAAGGCGCGTCCTTGGCTGATTATCTGTGCGCCGCTTATGGTCATTGGTATCATTTTGATACTATCTGTACCACAGGGATGGAGCCAGGCAGCAAAATTAGTATATGCTTACATTACATATATTTTCTTGAACTGCGTTGTATATACGATTTTTGGTATTGCACATACAGCTTTATTAGCTCGTATGACAAGAGATTTTAAAGATCGTAACACGACATCAACGGTGTCTTCTATTATTAACAATTTGACAGGTCTTGTTGTGGGAACGATGATTACAGGTTTGCAGTTGAAATTTGGCTGGACGATCACAGGTATCATCCTTGGTCTGATCGCAGGTATTCTGATCTTAATTCCTGGTCTTGCCATTCAGGAGAATGTTGGTATGGATGAGAATGCAGGTGGTCCAAAGGAAAGCATACCATTGAAGGAACAGTTACCACCCGTTATGAAGAATAAGTATTTCTGGTTGGCACTAATCCTCGGTGCATTAACACTTTTTGTAAATGCAAATGCCATTGGTGCACAGATCTATTATTGTAACGCAGTATTGAAAAATCCTATGTATATGACAGTTCTTATGAGTGTGGGACAGGCACCTGGAATTATTGCTTTATTTTTCATGCCGACATTTGCCAACAAGTTTTCAAAGCGTAGTTTTATGTCCATTGGCGCCATTTTGATGATTGTAGGTTTCTGTATGATTGGATTAGCCGACACAAATACCACCATGCTTTTAGTGGGAACGATTATCCGATCTATCGGCATTGGACCAATGTTTGCAGGACTTTATGCATTCTGTGCTGACGCAGCGGATTATGGTGAGTGGAAATTCGGCGTGCGTTCTGAAGGACTGCTTGCATCTTCACAGTCTATTGGATCTAAGATTGGTATTGGTTTTGGATCTGCATGTACGGCATGGATATTGGCAGCAGCAGGCTATATTCCAGATCCTATGGCACAACAGTCAGATGCCGTTATCAGTGCAATCCGTTTTGATTATGGCTGGTTAGGCATGATTGTAAGTATTGTGCTTCTGGTTGGTGTACTCTTGATGGATGTAGAAAAATATCTGCCAGAGATTAGAAAAACCATTGGAGACCGAAATCCAGAAATGTAATTTAGAAAAGATTTGGAGGAAGTCATGTTGGGTTTGACAGAAAAGCCTTTTTATCTATCAAAAGAACAAGAAGAAAATGTACGCGAGCTCGTCAGCGGAATGAGTAATCAAGAGAAGATAGGTCAGTTGTTTGTTGTGTTGGGAGATGCGTACAGTGCACAAGAACTGGAGACACTTGTTTCTGAAAAATATATTGGAGGTGTACTGTTTCGTCCGGATGAAACAAAGAAGGTCAGAGAGAAGTATGAACATTTGCAGAAGATGGCAAAATATCCTCTTTTTCGGGCAGCAAATCTAGAAGAAGGAGGTGCTGGCGTTTTAACGGACGGCACCTTCTTTGCTTCTGAAATGCAAGTAGCTGCAGCAGATGATCCGATGATTACAAAAGAATTTGCAGCGGTATGCGCGGAAGAAGGAAAATCCGTTGGTGTGAATTGGAATTTCGCTCCCGTTGTGGATATTGACATGAATTTTCGCAATCCGATTACCAATGTGCGTACATTTGGAAGCAATGTGGATAAAGTGAGAGAGAATGCGTGTGCCTATGTGGAAACATTGCAGGAACATGGTATGGCTGCAGCATGTAAACATTTTCCAGGTGATGGTGTTGACTATCGGGATCAACATTTGCATCCGTCCTATAATAGTCTATCAGCAAAAGACTGGTATGATACCTATGGCTCTATTTATCAGGCGGTTATAAATGCCGGGGTGATGAGTATTATGGTTGGACATATCGTACAGCCTAATGTTATCAAAGATATCAATCCAGAAGCAGAAGAAAAAGATTTTTTGCCGGGGTCTTTAAGCCGTGAGATGTTGACGGGAGTTTTACGTCAAAAATTTGGCTTTCAGGGTCTTATCATTACCGATGCAACAATTATGGGTGGATTTACTATGGCAATGGAACGAAAAAAGGCAATTCCCTGGGCGATTGCAGCTGGAAATGACATGCTTTGTTTTTCTACGGATATTTATGAGGACATGCAATATTTGCAGGAAGGTTTGCAGGATGGGATTTTGTCGGAAGAACGGCTAAATGCAGCAGTAACGCGTGTGCTTGCCATGAAAATATCATTGAATGCAAGGGCGCAGGAAAAACAAAGAGATATTTGGCAAAAGCAATACACTGGCAATAAGGCGAAAGAATTAGCAGCAGACTGCGTTGGAAAATCCATCACTCTTGTGAAGAATAAAGGGAACTTGATTCCGGTTTCACCGGGGAAATATCAGCGTGTAAGACTCATGGTCGTTGGCGATGAGAAATTATATGATGGAAGTATTACACAAGTAGCAGAGGATTGTCTGCGAGGTATGGGATTTACGGTTGAAACGTATGACCCTATGCGTGATGACTTACATGGAACAAGTGATTTGTCGAGAGATAGACTAAATATATTGATTTTACACTATCCAGTTATAAGTAATCAGGTAACAGTGCGTCCGCAATGGTGTGAAAAACACGCACTAGAAATACCTCGTTTCGTGCATGAAGAAAAGACGATTGCAATTTCGTTAGCTAATCCATACCATTTGCAGGATATACCACGTGTGCAGGCGTATATTAATACCTACACAGCAACAAAAATCAATTTGGAATTGGCATTACGCAAGATAGCCAGTGGTGATTATACGGGTCATAGTCCGGTAGATGCCTTTTGTGGATTATATGACACTAGATTATAGGAATATGAGGAAAAAGAGATGTTGGAATCAGAAGTTACAATAACAAATAAGACGATGGAACTAAAAGATTGTAAGGACGCATGGTTTTTTGATGAAAAATATCAGGTGTGGTGTCTGGAGGATATTTTATATACGGATCGCGCAACCACACCAAAATTCCAGCGCCTAAGTATTTTTGTTCCCAAAGAATATATGGTGTCACCTGGCGTGATTAATCATCAGGGACGGCATAATGCGTATAGGGCAGATGAGGTTCCGGTTATTTTTGAAAACAATTCGGCGGGATATATGCAGATGCCACATACTTATCTGGGCGGTCCACGTGAGTTTGCCAGACAGTACCTGGAGGAAGGCTTTGTCTATGTGACTTGTGGAAACCGTGGGCACGAATCTAAGGATGCAACAGGAAGATATGTGGGAAAAGCCCCAATCAATTTAGTTGATTTAAAAATGGGAATTCGTTTCTTACGTCATAATGCAGCATGTATTCCGGGAAATCTGGACAAAATAATTTCAGTTGGCTGGAGTGCGGGTGGAGCAATGTCAACCTTGCTTGCTGTCACTGGTGACAGTGAGAATTATCGCTCAATGTTAGAAGAAAATGGTGCTTTTATGGAAGAGAGCGATGCGGTATATGCCGCACAAATTTATTGCCCTATCATTGATTTGGAACATGCAGATCTAGCGTATGAGTGGATGTACCAAGCAGATAAAGAAAATGAAGAGTCTCCAGCAGGACATGCTGGTATGATGACCCCATTTGAAGAAGCTGTGTCAGAAAGATTGTATGAAAGATATATCCGTTATTTTAATAGTTTAAATTGTAAACATCCAAAGACAGGCGAGAAACTGATCATTGGAGAAAATGGACGCTCCGGTAGTGGATACGATTATCTGATGGAAAAACTTTCTGAGTCTGCCACCATTTTTTTGAAGAAGTTGTCTGAGCATCGGGCAGGGCGGGATTATTCCGTGGAAGATTATCTGACCGGCAATTATGAAGAGGAAAAGCCGGCACCAATGGGAAATCCAAACGATAAAGAAAATGCAGAAAAATCAGATGCCATGCAAGGATTTGCAGGACCAGGCGTTGCTATGCATAAGCCTATGAAGCAGTTGGAACCACCGACCTTAGGAGATCTGGTATCGCGTCCACCAAAAGGGATGCCACCAATGCCAGAATTTAAGCCACCTATGATTTCAGTGCATGGTAAGAAAAAGCCATGGTTGTCTTGGGATGGTAGTCGTGCCGAAATAAAGGATCTGGATACCTATGTATTAGAACACAGGCGTAGAATGAAACCGTGCACATCCTTTGATGTATGGTCAGGCCAAAGTGGAGAAAACAAGGTATTTGGTAATGAAAATGTAAATGCTGTGCATTTTAATGCTGACATTGCAGAAATTTTGGAAGAATTAAAGAGTGAGTTTCCGGTAGAATATGAAAAATATAGTCCGGCTTATCGAAAAGTAGCGACAGAGGCAGGGCTTGAGCAAAGAGAATATTTGATTAATCCGCTGCGCTATATTGATACGAAGGAAATAGCAAAGCAGGCAGAACATTACCGCATTCGTGTGGGCGCTTCTGATGCGGACACATCAGCTTCTGTTTCTATGACGTTAGCATGTAAATTGGCAGAAGCTGGAAAAAAAGTGGATTATCAGTTCGTCTGGGATCAGCCACACGCGGAGGCTGATTATCCAGGAGAAGTAATAGAGTGGATCCGTAGCATTCTATAAAAAGAAAAATTAGGAGATATGTGCGCGCACATAATTCCAAAACGTGGAAGAAGCTAGGTTTATTCCATGAGAATGAGAACGTACCAGTCCTATGTGGCTGGTCGTTTTTTCTTTAAGGGGGACAAGCGATACGCCATCTTTTGCGTAGTAGGTTGCGATTTTTTCCATAATGAGAGCAATCCCCCGACCGTTTGCAACCATGTCCATGATATTTTCTGCACGGTTTCCGGTATAGGTGATGTGCGGGGCAAAACCGGCGTTGTGACAGGCGGTCTGTACGGTCTCAAGGAGTTTGGTATCTGCACCCAGACATAGAAATTCTTCTTTTTGCAAGGCGGAGAGTGAAATATTGGTACATTCTGCAAAAGGATGTGTTTGTGGTAGGACGGCAACCAGATTGTCCTGGCATAAGGTCAGACAATCAAAAGACTTTGGCAGGTGATCGGTTCTCATACAAGCGAGATCAAATTCCTTGCTTTGCAAACGGCTTAAAATATCAATACCCTCCACTTCGCAAAGATCAATTGCTAAATCGGGATGTTTGTTTTGGAATCCCATAATCAGATTAGTGATGCCATAAGGTCCCATGGTTGGAATACTTGCCAAAGACAGATGACCATTAGTTTGTTGTGAAAAAGAGGCAAGGGAGTGCAGGAGATGCTGCTCTGCTGAAAGAATACGTTTAGCATCTTTGGCAACGAGCTGACCAGCAGTTGTAAGGGATACTTTTCTTTTACTGCGGTCAAATAATTTTACACCTAGGTCTTTCTCCAATGCCTGAATATGTTTTGAGACAGAAGATTGTGTGGTGTAGAGATTTTCTGCTGCTTCTGAAAAATTTCCAGTCTTTACTACTTCCGTAAAGGATCTGAGTTGGTTCGTTTCCATGTGTGCATCCTCCTGATAAATATTCTATTTTCATCATAGTCTGCTATGGTGTTGATGTCAATGAATTATTCCATTATGGAATAGAATGGCGTGCCTTTGAATTGATATCACATTGTAATATTTTGTAGGATAAGCATAGGAGATAAAGGGAGGATAATGACATGAAAAAACGACTAGTAATTGGAATAAGTGGTGCTTCTGGAGCACCACTTGCAGTGGAACTTTTGCGGCAGATGAAAAATCAGGAAGAGTGGGAAACGCATCTGGTAATGACAAAGGGAGCAAAAATGACACTGGAGGAGGAGATGAATCTTACCTGTGCGCAGATAGAAAGAATGGCGACACATGTCTATGATAATCACAATATAGGTGCAGCAATTGCTAGTGGTAGTTTTCGGGTGGATGGCATGGTCATCATTCCTTGTAGTATGAAAACATTAGCAGGAATTGCCAGTGGCTATAGTGAGAATCTATTGCTTAGGGCAGCAGATGTAACCATTAAAGAAGGTCGTAAATTGGTGCTGGTACCAAGAGAATGTCCTTTGAGTCAGATTCATTTGCGTAACATGTATGAATTGAGTCAGATGGGGGTAGTGCTGATTCCACCGATGCTGAGTTACTATAACAGACCGGAAACTGTGGAAGAATGTACAAGGCATATTGTGGGAAAGGTCTTAGATCAATTTGATATAGAGGGAGAGGAGTATCGGCGATGGCAGGGAATGCAGACAGACCAGAAGTAGGCTGTGATGGAACATGGAAGCACTATGAAGTAGTGGTATTGCAAAAAAAACTCTTTGCCGATGTGAAAAGACTGGATCATGGCTGGCAGATCCTGCTGGGAGGCGGTGACAGGTCGCATATCGGCGCGGTGGCTGTGATAGACGAGGCTGGACAAGAACATTTGATTGCATTTGCAGGACATAAGGAAGCAGATGTGGCAAGAGATTGGGCGAAGAAGATCTATGGGCTTACACAAGAACCAGTATGCGTAACTGCAGGTGTGCATTATGACAATCTGGCAAAAAAAGATCTCTTACGGGTAATAGAGGGAATTGATGAATTGTGGAACAAAGTTGCGAAAGGATGGAAAGCATGAAGGCATTTATTTTTGATTTGGATGGAGTATTGGTCTTCACAGACAAATTTCATTACCGGGCATGGAAACAAGTGGCAGAAGAACTTGGTATTTATTTTGATGAAAAAATCAACCAGAGATTGCGCGGTGTGAGCCGTATGGACAGTTTGGAAATTATTCTGGAAAAATATGAAGGGAAGCCGTTATCTATGCAGGAAAAAGAGGCATTGGCGGATAAGAAAAATGCAATTTACAGAGAACTTTTATCCACGATGTCGCCTGTAGATGTGGCACAGGAAGTAAGAGAAATCTTAGAGGAATTGCACAGGCGAGGCTATGTCTTAGCATTGGGATCATCCAGTAAGAATGCAAAGTATATTTTGGAGAAAGTGCAATTGACAACCTATTTAGATGTGATTTCCGATGGGACAAATATCAGCAGATCCAAACCAAATCCGGAAGTTTTTTTAAAGGCAGCAGAATATATGCAAATAGCACCAGAAGAATGTTATGTAGTGGAGGATGCTAAGGCGGGGATTGATGCGGCAAAAGCCGGGGGAATGACAGCAATTGGGATTGCAGATGCGGCGCATTATGAGAAAACGGATATTTCCATTCATCGATTTATGGATCTTTTGCTGCTATAAGATTATCGCAACCGCAAACTACAGTTTTCATGCTTTCTGTCGATATAAAAGATAATGACACTATAATCGGCAAAAAGGAGAAGGTATGGATTTAGGGATCAACGACATCCGAAATACGCAAAACATTCAAAATTTGAAGAGTACGAAACGACCAGACGACAGTTTTGCAGAAACCATTCAGCTGCCAAACCGAGATATGAGCGAAGGACATGCACCATATGATTATCTGGCAAAAGATGGAGAAATTGATTACAATGGTGTTATCTTCCACCTAGACACCAAACAGAACCAATTGAAGCTGGGAGATACCTCGGATAAGTCTCAGTGCTTAAATATCCAATTGTCCGGTGGAGGATACCTGATTGTTAATAAAGATAATTTAGGACAGTTGTCCGATGCGATTGGCATGTTTAATGCCAAAGACCAGTTTCTGATCTTAAATGCCCTTATGATGGAAAGAAAGATTAAGGAAGTCAAGGGTGAGATTGATGAGGCAGATGCTGTCATGATTGGCGGTAAGGCATACACGCAAAAGGAATGGGATCATACGCTGGCACGTTTTGATGAAGCGGAGGAACATTTGCAGGAAGAAGTGGATCAGGCGGAGGAAGAAGCTTTAAAGAAACAGATGGCGGAAAGTGATATTCATATTGCATATGAGCGTATGAGAAAACCGAGAAGGGATAAGACGGAATAAAAAATTTGGGAGAAGAACGCATTATATCTTTTCGGCCTGGCTTCTCCATTCCTTTGGTGTTGTATGGGTATATTTCTTGAAAGTATTGCAAAAGTAGGTGGCAGAAGAAAATTGCAGCATGTTGGCACCAAAGATATAACTTCGGCGGAGTTCCAGATCAGAGGAATCCTGTGTATCGGTTTGGGAATCTATGAACATGTCATTAAAAAAGTGGATCAGGTCATCGGTTTTGTGGATTTGACGGAAACTATGTTTATAATGACACAAAAAGCATTACAGGAACCGTAATAATTTTCCATAAATCTGCCCACCTTCTGCTTCTTGTTTTATAGCAGAAGGTACAGGCAGATATGCGGATTAGTGAACCTTTAAGATATTACCTGTCGTGATACCACTTTCGTTAAAGGCATCCACGCGCAGGAAAAGGGATTGGTCTTTCATGAGTCCGCCAATTTCTACGGAGTCGTCAAAGGTCATATAAGCGTGATAAAGTTTATCAGGCGCATAGCCCCAGTTGACGACATGTCCGCTGGCGTCATCGGATGCCGCCCAATTTACCAAAAGATCAAGAGCCGTCGCAAGTTCAAACGTAACTGCGGCGGTTTTTTGTGGTTTTGGAGAATCTCCAAGTCCAAAGACGCGAAGTCCGCTGACAGCAGGTGTCTGATCATATGGCAGTTCTGTGATGGTCAGGCGGAGAAAACGTGCTTCTATACCATTTTCACAGATGATCAGATCATGAGGTAGGTCGGTATCTGTATTTTGTTTATCTGCGATCACAAAGAAGTTGGCGCCGTCAACAGAGCCTTCCAATAGCCAGCGTGTTACTTGTGGTTTTGTATCAATCCAACGCTGTTGCATGAGGGCATCTGTCAGTTGGAAATCCTTTGGCAGTTTTGGAACCAGTCCATCATCGGCAAAGCTGATCTGAATGGTATGAACATCATAGGTCTTTCCGAGATCGATCTGCAGCCAAGGTCTTGTATCGCCCGCATCTGCCTTCCACCAGGTCTGGACATTTTCGTCTGTGGCATTTTCCGGGATATATTTGGTCACGATGTCTACCTTTTTTCCCATTCTCTGTGCGCTAGCATCAAGTTCCGTCTTTTTCTTTGCAACAGAAGAAGCACTGGCCTTTGCCTCATAGGATAAGAGCATCCACTTTGGATCTGCCCAAGGATCCGCTTTCAAGGCATCCATATCCTGTGGCCAGTCACCATATCTCTGGTTACAGAAAAGTTCGCCGTCAGCATCGTAGCCGGCAGACCACAGACCGATACGGCGTTCAAAATTGTGGTTTTTGCAGATGCGCATGGTTGAGGTATGCCAGAGGTGTCCTTCGGCATCTTCCATGGTAGAACCATGGCCGGCACCCGGTAAAAATCCACCCGGCTTGTAGGAGTAAGGATTATTCTGAGCCAGTCTGTAAGGACCGAGTGGTGCATCACTGATATAGACACCATCACCATAAATATTATGACCGGAAGAAGGTGTACCATATTGCAGATAGTATCTTCCATCATGTTTGTTGACCCAGACACCCTCCATATAAGGGAGTTCTAACAGATAATTTTTTGCGGCTTCTTTCATGCTTTCCGGCATAGGCTGGCTTTCGATCATTTTGATGATTGCGCTTATTTCCTCCGGACTGTGGCTGGCCTTATGGTCTTCGCCGTTACGCTCAAAGCCTTTTATACTGGTCTCAATCGCACAAAGCGGCTGTTTTTCACCGATTGGTTGCATGGTTTTTGAATCCAGTTCAACACCATACAGAGGCTCGGAAGTAGAAGAACCCCAGAAAAAGTAGAATCTGCCATCATCGTCCACAAAGAGATTAGGATCCCAGAAAGGAAAGGCTCCGTCGAAAGTCTCATAGACATCAGAAAACGGATCCTTTGTGCGGTAGTAGACACCCTTGTCGTGACTGGAAGCGCAGAAATACATATAATCACCACAAACGCGGACATCCGGTGCGTAGTCGTAGATTGGCAGATGGGATGTGGAAAATAAGTCCCAATTTACCATGTCTTTGCTATACAAAAATCCTGCAGTCATGGAAGGAAAGATATAGTAGCATCCCCTAAAATAGATCATGGATGGATCTGCAGCTTCACGCGATGCGATGACACCATCCTCCGGTGTTTTGTTAAACTGATAGCGGTATCCGAAATTGATTGGGTTACAAAAAATATGCATAGTAAAAACCTCCTATTCCTTTTGATTCTATGGTCAGCATACAAGCAAATGGGCTTCTTGTATATTCGTATATTTGCTTTTGCTGTCATATTTTAGTAAAATTCAGATAATAGGAGCGGTGATAAGGGTACAATCGGAGGTAAGATGGGAATGACGGCGTGTGATTTCAAAGAAATGATTTCTGTGGTGGAGAATCTTTATTATTGGGAATGTGAGACGGACGGTACGATTTTAGATGCCAATGCGCCGGAGGAGATGCAAAAGGTACTGCATGCACTCTTTTTGCAGAGTGCATTTCCTGAAAAGATACGGGATTACAGCAGGACATCGGATGCGCCCTATGCGATGGGCATGTTTATGGGCTTGGAGTGGTTTGTTGTGCTAAAAAAGCAGGCAGATAAGTTGGAGCGCTTTTATCTCATAGGACCGGTCTTTTTCGCACCTGTGGGAAGGGAACAGTTAGAACTTTTCCTGCAGGATTACGAGAAACAGGGGATGTCTTTTCACAGCCGCCATGTACTGATTGGCTTTTTGGAAAATCTTCCGGTGATCTTTCAGAAATATTTTACAAACTATGCCCTGATGTTGGATCATGTGGTAAATGGAAGGCGCTTGTCTTATGGACAAGTTAAAACCCATGTTAGAGATTTGGTGGATGAAAATAGGCAAACCTTACCGACGCTTTATCGAAAAAGCCGGCTGTCTTTAGCGGAAATGATGGGACATCTGCAGATGGGAGATCTGTCTGTGCTAAGAGAAAAGCAGGAAGTACAGAAAACGGATTTTATGATACTTCCCTCCAATGCAGCAGGCATTCGGGAACCCTTGCGTACACTCAAGGATTCCGCGCTTATTTTTACTGGAAAATGCGCAGATGTAGCAGTAGCCGGCGGACTGAGCCCGGAGATCGCAGATGCGCTGGCAGATTCTTATATGGGACAGATTGAAAAAAACCTGTCCGGTGTGGAGATTATGCATCTTATGGGAAGAATCTACGAGGATTACCTGAGGCGTGTTCATGAAGTGCATAGGAAAAACGAAAATTATACGCCCAAGATCAAAGACTGTCTGGAATACATTGATCTGCACATATGTGAGCGGTTGGATGTGACCGCTCTGGCGCAAGTGGTAGGGTATTCGGATTATTATCTTTCCCGACTCTTTTACCGGGAAGTGGGAGAACGTCTGCCGTCCTACATCCGACTAAAAAAGATAGCATACGCGGCTATGCTGCTGCGGACAACAGATCTGGATATCGGACAGATTGCGGAGAGACTGTCATTTTGTTCCGCAAGTCATTTTTCGGATGCTTTCGCAAGGCAGATGGGATGCTCGCCAAGCGTTTATCGGGGACTGCAGCAGTAGTTAGATCATAAGAGAACGGTTATACTAATGGAAACGAGAAAATGTGAAAAAGGGGGAGCATTATGGCAAAAAAGAAAAAAAGAATCGAATACCGTTATTACGAAATACCGGAAGATACCTATGTGTTACCCTTGCTTGGCAAAGGCTGGGAGCAGGAGTATGGCGTAGGTATCCGTGATATGCTGCATTTTCATAATTACATGGAAATAGGGTATTGCTATCACGGAGATGGAGAATTGATTATTGAGGATCGTGTCTATCATTATCATGGTGGTGAATTTTCGGTGATACCGGCGAATATTCCTCATACAACAAACAGTGTGCCAGGTCATATATGTAAGTGGGAATATCTATTTGTGGACATTGAGCGGTTTATCCGCACAGAAATGCATCTGGATTCGATGCGGGCAGAGCGTATTATTGGTGTTATCAATCATCGTGGTACGATGAAAACATGCCAAAATCATGGTGTGATGTCAGATATTATACAAAATATTATACGTGAATATCGTGAAAAACCGATTTATTATGAGGAGAGTGTGCATGGTTATCTGCATGCTCTTGTCATAGAGATGTTGCGCATAGCAGAAGAAAGAGATCGTGCATTACACGGAAATCGCCTGAATGAATATATCAGGGATGCACTAGAATATGTCGATCAGCATTATATGGAGCAGGTGCGCGTAGAGGATATTGCGGAGGCAAGTGGGCTGAGTGAAAGTCATTTTCGCCGCGTTTTTGAAGAGGTGATGAACATGAAGCCTCTGGACTATGTAAATATGGTGCGCGTGGATAAGGCTTGCGGCATGATGGCAAAAAAAGATCTTTCTATGGAAGAATTGAGCTATCGTGTGGGATATCAGACACAGTCTACTTTTAATCGTAATTTTAAGCGGTTGACCGGATATAGTCCAAAACAATGGAAAAAGAAAGAAAACTATCAGGAAGGTATCCTGAAAAATTATCATATCAGTGCATTAAGAGGTTGGGAAGCATAAATTCCCAGCCTTCTTTTTTGAAAAAAGGGAGCTGTTTTTGCACGACGTGAAAAAATGCATATTTGTGAAAAGTGCTAAAAAGGAAAGGGGAGCGTTTCTACAAATTGTTCAAAACGGGAAACGGAGCGCAAGAAAATAGTTCCAAAAAGGTCGAATATGCAAAAAAGAGGGACGGATTTAATCACAAATAATCAATTCACTCGCTATAATAAAATTAAATTCAAGCAACGGAGGTTCAAAAAACATTTACTCATGTGAACCTCCAAATAAGCGATGATAAGTTAAAGGAGGATTTTTCAATGAAGAAAAAAGTCGTTTCTTTATTGCTGGTTGGGGTACTGGCAATGTCGACATTCGTAGGATGCGGAAGTAAGGGAAGCAGTGATGCAAAATCAGAGGATGGAAGCTCAGATGACAGCAGTGCAGCTGCAATGTATACCTCAGACGATGAGAACACATTGACAATTGCAGCATGGGATGCAAGTTTTAACATTCCGGCAATTGAAGCAGCAGCAGAAGCATATAAGGAAAAGAATCCAGATGCTAAGATTGAAATCATTGAGCAGTCACAGTCAAAGGATATTGAAAATGCAGTAACAACTGCAGCAGAAGCTGGTGATTACAGTAACTTACCTGATATCGTATTATTCCAGGATCACTACATTCAGCAGTATCAGGCAAATTACCCGGATGCATGGCAGGATGTAAATGATGCAGATATCGACTGGAGTGATTTCGGTGAAGAAAAATTATCATTCTCTACCATCGGTGGTAAGCATTATGGTGTTCCTGTAGATAATGGAACGGTTGTATTTGCATACAGAGTTGATCTTTTAGAAGAATGTGGATACACCATGGATGATGTCACAGGAATTACATGGGATAAGTTTATTGAAATTGGTGAGCAGGTTTACAACAAGACAGGCAAATACCTTCTTTCTATGGACGGCAGCGGAAATGACCTTCCTTACATGATGCTTCAGGCAGAAGGTGTTTCACAGTTCAAGGATGGTAAGGCAAACTTAGTTGGTAACGACAAGTTAGAAAAAATCTTAGATGTAATCGAGAGAATGCAGGAAAAGAACGTATTGCTTCTTGAGAATGACTGGGATGGTTACACAAACGATATCCAGAAGGATAAAGTTGCAGGTGTTATGAATGGTAACTGGATTATCCCTACCATCGAAAAGGTAGAAGAGAACTCTGGTAAGTGGGAAATCACTTCTATGCCAACACTTGGCGGTGAAGAAGGATATGCTTCTAACGGTGGATCATCACTTTATATCACAGCAAACTGCAAGAAGACAGATCTTGCAAAAGACTTCTTAGCATACACATTTGGTGGTGGTGAAGGTGCCATTGATACATATGACAATGCACTTCGTAACGGTGGTGTTATCACAACATGTATTTCCGCTGGTAAGTCAGAAGTGTACCAGGAAGGTGTTGCATACTTCAACGATCAGGCTATCTACGCTAAGATTGTAGAAATGGGTGCAAACGTTAAGCCAGTAGAGCAGAACGATTTCCACTATACACTTCGTGAGAAGTTATCCGCAGCAATTACAAACATCCATAATGGAGCATCTATTAAGGATGCAATCCAGCAGACACAGGATGATATTGATTTTGCAATGGAAGAGTAATTCCATACATTATATTTAGAAAAGCGGGGAATCGGATCTTCCGACTCCCCGTTTTCCTTAAAACCTCAATGAAATAAAAAAGGGGGACTAAACTTGAGCAAGCAACATAAAAGTCTGAACATACAGGGCAAACAGCAGAGAGCCGGCTGGTTCTTCTTGGCGCCAGCAGCGATTATGATCGCAATTTTCAGTTTTTGGCCAATGATTCAGGCATTCATCACATCATTTACAACAGGAACCGGTGTTAACCAGAAAGTAGCAGATCCTATTATTTACAACTATACAAGAATGTTTGCAGATCGGACATTCTTACGTTCCGTAGGAAATACATTCCTTTACCTTGCAATTGAAGTTCCGGTTATGTTAGTTCTGGCAATTCTTTTAGCCCAACTGCTAAACAACCGTGATTTAAAATGTCGTGGACTGTTCCGAACAATGGTATTTTTACCATGCGCAACAGCACTGGTATCTTATGCATTGATTTTTAAATCACTCTTTGCATTGGATGGCTTGATTAACACGTTTTTTGTAAATCTGGGAATCTTTGAAAGCAACTACAATTTCCTTGGAAATACAGGAAGTGCAAGAGCCATTATCATCATTGCACTGATCTGGAGATGGACCGGTTATAACATGGTATTTTATCTGGCAGGTCTTCAGAACATTGAATACTCCGTATACGAAGCAGCCAAGATTGATGGTGCAAACGGATGGAAGACATTCTGGAAGATTACGGTACCACTTTTGATGCCAACAATCGTTATGACAGTGATTATGTCAATCAATGGTACACTACAGTTGTTTGATGAATCTGTAAACCTGACACAGGGTGGACCGGCTTATTCCACCATGACCATGTCGCATTACATTTACAATAATGCATTTGGACAGGGTGTTGGTAAATTTGGATATGCATCAGCCATGTCATTCTTTATCTTTATTTTGGTTGCAATCCTTTCTGCAATCAGTATGAAAGTAGGTGATAATCGTGACTAAGAAAAAGAACAGTTCTGCGATTCAGCGTAGATTGATACCAACATATATTTTTCTGATTATCGTATCCTTTATTTCGGTATTTCCGTTATATTGGATGATTGCAGCAGCGACAAACAAATCTGTTGATGTCGCAAGGGGTAAGATTACATTTGGTTCGTATGCGTTAGAAAATTTCCAGCATCTGACAGCACAGACAGATTTGTGGGGAGCACTTGGTAATTCTTTCTTTTATGCCATTGTACAGACAATCATTGCTTTATTTATCTGCTCTTTAGCCGGATTTGGTTTTGAATTATATCATGATAAGGGCAAGGATAAAGTGTTCTCTATTCTGCTTCTTGCAATGATGATTCCACAGGTGGCAACTATGATTCCACTTTTTAAGATGATTTCATCGGCAGGGCTTTTGAATACTGTGTGGGCATTTATTTTACCAAGTATTTCAACACCGTTTTTGATTATGATGTTCCGTCAGAATTCACGTAACTTCCCGATTGATATTATGGAAGCAGCGCGTCTGGATGGATTATCAGAGTTTCAAATTTATTTCCGTATGTATATGCCGGTTATGAAATCGACCTATGCAGCAGCAGCGGTTATTACATTTATGAATGCATGGAACTCTTATTTATGGCCAAAGGTTGTTATGGCAGATACGAGAGCACAGACCATGCCAATGTTGATTGCAAACCTGGCAAGTGGATATACCGTTGATTATGGAATGCTTATGATGGGCGTGCTTTTCTGTTCCATCCCTACAATGATTATCTTCTTTGTATTGCAGAAGCAGTTCGCAGAAGGTATTACAGGTTCTGTAAAATAATAAATGGCAGATAAGCTGTCATAATATTTGATGAAAGTAAAGCGAAGGTAATATAAATATGGCAGAATTTCGATATAGTATGATAAAAAATCCTGAAATTTTTATGGAAAATCGTTTACCGGCACATTCCGATCATGCGTTTTACCGTAGTGAAGAAAGTGCAGCGGCAAACGATGCCGATTTTAAAGTATCATTAAATGGTGTGTGGAAATTCTCATATGCAAAAAATATAGCATCTGCAATCGAAGGCTTTGAAAAAGCAGACTATGATTGCAAGACGTGGGATGACATCAGAGTACCGGCACATATCCAGATGGAAGGATATGACACACCGCAATATGCAAATACCCAGTATCCATGGGATGGAAGACAAGCGGTTTTGCCGGGAGAAATTCCGGAAGAATTTAATCCGGTGGGATCCTACGTGAAATATTTTGAAGTACCAAAGAATATGGAAGAGGGTCCAGTATTTATTTCTTTCCAAGGCGTGGAAAGCGGCATGGCTTTGTGGCTTAATGGACATTATGTGGGATATAGTGAGGATAGCTTTACTCCTTCAGAGTTTGATTTGACACCATATCTCGTAAAAGGAATTAACAAACTTGCCGTACAGGTTTATAAATGGACCGCAGGAAGCTGGTGTGAAGATCAGGATTTCTTCCGATTCTCTGGTATTTATAGAGAAGTATATCTTTATACCATTCCAAAAGTTCACATTTGTGATCTGAAATTAAAGACGATTCTGGATCAGGATTACAAAGATGCGGTATTACAGTTAGATTTAGAGACAAATGCCGACGGAAAAGCAGAGGTTTGTCTGGCGGATGATGATGTAGAAATGGTAATGTCGGTTGCGTTAGAAGAAGGACATAACCATATAGAAATGCCTGTGAAAGAGCCATTTCTTTGGAGCGCAGAGGATCCATATCTTTATGGTTTAACAATCCGTGTGCAGAATAAGGCTGGCGTTTTGCAAGAAGTTGTAAAAGAACATGTTGGTTTCCGTAAATTTGAGATGAAAAATCAAATGATGCATATCAACGGCAAACGTATAGCCTTTTATGGTGTAAACCGCCATGAATTTAGTGCAGACAGTGGCAGATGCATCACGGAAAAAGAGATATTAAAAGATATCATTACCATGAAGCAGCATAACATCAATGCAATCCGTACCTGCCATTATCCAAATCAAAGTGCATTGTACCGGCTTTGTGATGCATATGGAATCTATGTTATTGATGAGACGAACTTAGAGACACATGGTACATGGAATGCGCATCAGATGGGACTGGTGGATCGCGACTTTGTTGTTCCGGGAGACAGACCGGAGTATCAGGAAATGATTTTAGACCGTGCAAAAAGTATGTTTGAGCGCGATAAAAATCATCCTTCTATTGTAATCTGGTCTTGTGGAAATGAATCCTTTGGTGGAAAGGATATTCTCGAGATGAGTAAGGCGTTTCACCGTTGGGATGATACGCGTCTGGTTCATTATGAAGGTGTCTGGTGGGATCCACGTTATCCGGAAACAACGGACATGGTCAGTACCATGTATACACCTGCAGCAGACATTGAGGCATATTTAAAGGAACATCGTGAAAAACCATATATTCTTTGTGAATATACACACGCTATGGGAAATTCCTGCGGAGCAATGCACAAATACACAGATCTTATGGAAAAGGAGCCACTTTTCCAAGGTGGTTTTATCTGGGATTATATCGACCAATCGTTGACAAAAAAAGATCGTTATGGTGTGGAATTCCAAGCTTATGGCGGTGACTTTGGTGAGCGCCCGTGTGACTATAATTTTAGTGGAAATGGCATCTGCTATGGAAAAGGCAGAGACCCATCACCAAAAATGCAGGAGGTAAAATATAATTATCAGCCAATTGCGATTGAGATCAAGCAGTGCATGGCAACGATCCATAATAAGAATTTGTTCACAAATACAAATGTCTATGATGCGGTTGTTACATTAGAAAAAGAAGGAACACTGGTAGAACAGCAGATCTTAACCATTGATGTAGAGCCGTTGGAAAAGAAAAATGTTTTGTTGGAGATGGAAATACCAGATACTGGTGAATATGTACTAACCTTATCTTTTGTATTGCGTGAAGATACGTTGTGGGCAAAACGTGGTCATGAAATCGCGTATGGACAGGAAGTTATCGGTAAAATGGAAGCGCATAAGCCTTCGAAAAAACCGTATACCGTTACAAAGGGCTGGCATAATATCGGTGTCAAAGGCGAAGATTTTGAAGTGTTATTTTCTATATTGCATGGGGGACTTGTATCTTATCGATATGGTGGAGTAGAAATGCTCAAGGCTATTCCAAAACCTAATTTCTGGCGTGCACTTACAGATAATGATGTGGCAAATCTTTTACCGTTCCGCGCTGGTCAGTGGAAAGTTGCAAGCATGTTTTCAACCTTTAAATATAATCATGGACGGGCGGCGACAGATTGTACTTTGGAAGAAGCAGAAGATCATGTTACAGTAACTTACACATACCACTTGCCGGTAAGACCACAGATGGATTGTGAAGTGGCATACAGTGTTTATGGCGATGGAGAAGTCAAAGTAAAGATGACGATGGATCCTTCCGCAGAAGTAGGTGAATTGCCAGAATATAGTATGTTGTTTACCATGGATGCAGATTATGATCATCTGCGTTGGTATGGTCTTGGACCAGAGGAGACGTATGTAGATAAATGTCATGCAAAACTGGGAGTTTATCACAACAGAGTAGCAGATAACATGGCAAAATATCTTGTTCCGCAGGAATGCGGCAATAAAACAGGTGTCCGTTATGCGAAGGTCACAGATGAGCAGGGAAGAGGTCTTTTGATACAAGGAAATCAGTTGCATTTTTCCGCATTACCATATTCACCACACGAGTTGGATAATGCATTGCACATGACAGAACTTCCACCAGTACATTACACATTCATTCGTGTGGGATTAGAGCAAATGGGTGTTGGCGGAGATGATACGTGGGGTGCACTTACGCATCCGGAATATCTTATTGATAATAGCAAAAAGTTAACATTAACATTCTCTTTCCGTGGTATCTAAGTTATAATTAAGAAAGAGTCTTTCACAAATGCTCTCACAAAAGATGAGGGCATTTGTTTTATCTGATTTTTAAGAGCGCGGTTTGGGGGAAAAGCGAAAGGAGAGGCAAATGGAGTTGGATAAAATCTTATATGGTGGGGACTATAATCCAGAGCAATGGCTCGATCGACCGGATATTTTAAAAGAAGACATTGCGATGATGAAAGATGCACACATCAATACGGTGACTCTGGGTGTTTTTTCGTGGTCTACGTTAGAACCAGAGGAAGGAAAATACAACTTTGGCTGGCTGGATGAGATTATGGATCAGTTGGAAGAAGCAGGGATTTCGGTCATTCTTGCGACACCATCCGGCGCAAGGCCAAAGTGGCTGGCAGATCGATATCCGGAAGTGCTTCGTGTAAATGAAAGACGTGAGAGAGCATTGTATGGATATCGCCACAATCATTGCTATACATCTCCGGTTTATCGTGAAAAAGTACGTGCGATAGATCAGGAACTGGCAAAACGTTATGGAAAACGTTCGCAAGTGATTTTGTGGCATATTTCGAATGAATTTGGTGGAGAATGTCATTGTCCGCTTTGTCAGGAAGCATTTCGGAATTGGGTAAAAAAGAAATACAAGACAATTGATGCGTTAAATCAGGCATGGTGTACAACATTTTGGAGCCATACTTACCAGTCTTTTGATCAGGTGGAGAGCCCGTCTACTTTGGGAGAGACTTTTTTACATGGATTGAATCTCGATTGGAAACGTTTTGTCAGTGAACAGACGGGAGATTTTATTGCAGAGGAAATTCGTGCCATTCGTGAAACAGGCTCGGAAATACCGACGACAATCAATATGATGTATCATTATGGTGGACTGAATTATCATGAGCTTGCTAAATTCGTAGACATTGTATCCTGGGATACGTATCCGACCTGGCATAGACAGTCAGATATTGTAACAGCGATGGATAATGGATTTTGGCATGATTTTATGCGCTCCTTAAAAAATGTGCCATATCTGGTGATGGAATCCTGTCCATCCAGCACAAATTGGCAGGCAGTCAGCAAATTAAAACGTCCGGGAATGTTAGATGCACAATCTATGCAGGGAATTGCACATGGATCTGACAGTGTATTATATTTCCAAATTCGCCAGAGCAGGGGGGCATCAGAAAAATTTCATGGAGCTGTGATTGACCATTATGGCGGCAGAGATACACGGGTATACCGTGAGGTGACAAAAGTGGGTGAAGAACTGGAAGCGCTTCGCGAGATGGTAGGAAGTACGGTGAAATCAGAAGTTGCTGTCATTTATGATATTGAGAATCGTTGGGCGATGGAAGATGCACAAGGACCGAGAAATATAGGTTTGCATTATAAAGAAACGGTTCAAAAATCGTATAGTGCATTTCGTAAGATGGGTCTGAATGTAGATGTCATCAATATGGATCATGAATTTAAGGGATATAAGATTTTAGCAGCGCCGATGACATATATGTATCGTGATGGATTTGCGGAAAGAGTACGCAATTTCGTGGCACAGGGAGGCATTTTTATCACAACATATCATTCCGGTATCGTGGATGAAAATGATCGTTGTTATCTGGGGGCGACACCGGCAGGGCTTACCGATCTGCTAGGTCTGCGTCAGACAGAAATAGACGGTCTGTATGATGGAGAATGTAACCAGCTGGTACCAGAGGATCGAAGTATTTTTGCAACACAAATCTCATATGAAAGTAGAAATTTATGTCAGCTGATTGATGCGACAAGTGCGAGGGTGCTGATGACGTATGGCACTGATTTTTATCAGGGACAGCCAGCTGTGACATTCCAACCTTATGGTATGGGTTATGGATATTATATAGGTGCAGATGTGGAACAAAGCTGTTATGATGATTTGTACAAACGAATTGTTGCGTTATCCAGAGTGAAAGTGCCGATTTCCTATATTCCGGAAGGGGTAGAAGTTACAACACGTAGCAAAGATGGCTATGACTATGTGATTTTGCAGAATTATTCAGCGATGAATCAGCATGTGGAATTGGGTGAAGGTGAGTTGCTTTTGGGCAGTAGGAGTGGTAAAATTTCCACTTACGAGACAATCATTTTACGGAGGAAGAAAAAGTGATTTATCAGGATGTATATATTGAAAAATCCGTACATAGAAAAGCACCGGCAGTCACAAAAATCTATAATGTAATTATGATAGGAATTACACTATTTGTAGCATTTCATTTTGTTTTTGTTGATTATAAAGTATTTGGGATACCGCTGATTGCCATGATTGTAGCCAGCTATTTTGTCATACAAAATACAAAGGTGGATTTTGATTATACATATACGAATGGTGAATTGGAAATTACGAAAATCAAGCGTAAGACAAAGCGTCAGGAGCTGATTTCCTGTGAAATGAAAGATATTGTTGTAGTGGCACCTTCGAAAACGGAGCCAGTACAGCCGTATATTGGACGTCATATGAAAACATATGATTGTCTTTCCCACGATCCACAAGTTTCATATTACACAATGATTATACGTGATCCTGAGATGGGAAGTGAGATGAAGATCTTATTTGAGCCGGGTGAGGATTTGCTAGAAGCGATGCAGCGAATTTCTCCGGATAAGATACATGTTTTATCTTGAAACCAGAGGTAAATCTGCAAGATAAGAGAAGAATAAAGGAGGATAAAAATATGGATGCAACAAATTTGCGAGAAAAATTTGTGGAAATCTACGGAGATGGTGGAGACATCCGCGAATATTTTGCACCGGGACGTGTGAATCTGATTGGAGAACATACGGATTATAATGGAGGTCATGTGTTCCCATGTGCACTCACAATAGGAACGTATGGAGTGGCTCGTAAGAGAGAGGATGATAAGATACATTTCATTTCCGCAAATCTGGCTGATTGTGGTGTGGTTGAGGTTTCACTGGATGATCTTAGTTATAAGAAAAAATATAATTGGGCAAATTACCCACTCGGCGTTGTATGGGCATTTGATGGAAAGGGAAAGAAGATTACACAGGGCTTTGATATGGCAATCTGGGGTAATATTCCAAATGGTTCCGGACTTTCTTCTTCTGCATCATTAGAAGTGCTTACCGGAACGATTTTGCGCGATTTATATGGTTTTGATGATCTTTCGATGACGGATCTTGCTCTGATTGGTCAGTACTCAGAGAATAATTTCAACGGGTGTAATTGCGGGATTATGGATCAGTTTGCGGTTGCTATGGGAAAAAAGGATTGTGCCATCTTTTTGGATACGAGTGATTTGTCTTATGAATATGCGAAAATTGCGCTTTCAGATGCAAAGATTGTAATTACAAACAGTAAAGTAAAGCATAGCTTGGTAGATGGTCAGTATAACAAGCGTCGTGAGGAATGTGCAACGGCATTGGAACAATTGCAGACGGTTGTTTCGATCAACAGTCTTGGTGAGCTGGATAATGAAGGCTTTGAGAAATACAAAGATGTTATCACAGATGAAGAATGCCAAAAGCGCGCACGTCATGCTGTTGCAGAGAACCAGCGTACGATTGAAGCAGTTGCTGCATTGAAGCAGAATGATGTGGAGAAATTCGGTGCATTGATGAATGCGTCACACGTATCTCTTCGTGATGATTACAAGGTTTCTTGTGAAGAAATCGATGTTTTGGTAGATCTTGCATGGAAAGTAGATGGTGTTATTGGATCCCGCATTACCGGTGGTGGTTTTGGTGGATGTACCGTCAGCATTGTAAAAAATGATGCAGTTGCAGATTTCATGGAAAAGGTTGGCGCAGGTTATAAAGAAAAGACCGGCATAGAAGCAGAATTTTATGTAGTAGATATTGGAGATGGTGCAAGAAGAACCGTTTAGATATGAAAAAAATCCGACAGATGTAAAGCATCTGCCGGATTTTTTAAATGTTATTTCCCTGGTATGTCAGATATGTGGAGATCATAAGCGCAATTTTACATACAATGGCATCGTCGAATTGGCGGATATCAAGGCCGGTTAATTGTTCGATTTTATCTAGACGATAGATAAGTGTATTGCGGTGTAAATAAAGCTTTCGTGCACATTCGGCGATGCTTAGACCACTGTCAAGGAATGTGTGGATTGTGTGCAATGTTTCCTCATCAATATCGGATAAATGCAGCCCTTGGAAATGATTCTGTAAGTATTCTTCACATATTTCGGTTGGCAAATGATATATGAGTTTGCCAAGGCCGAGGTTTTGCGTCCAATGAATGTGTTCTGTATCGGAGAAAATGTTACCAATTTCCATAGCTGTGGATATCTGTAAAAAAATACAAGGCAGCTGTTGATAAGAAGTTGCGACACGGTCGTAGGCAAAACGCAGAGGAATCATGGCTTCTGCCTCCAGTGTTCCCTGCATATCAAAAAGCATTTGTTGTAAGCTTTCGGATGATGGCTGCATCGGCAGTTGGCGAATCAATGCTACATGAAAATCATCGGTCTGAATGAGTGTATCTGCGCCGGAAGAAAAGAACTGCGCAAAAACAGATTGTTCCATGGAAGAAATCGGCTGTCTGGTTTCTAGAAGGACTGGAAAGAGATATCCGTTTTCTTCCAGATGAAAACGATGGATTCCTTCGTGAATTTCCTGTTCGCTTAAAAGCCCTAGCAAAAGACCACGGAGAAAACCCTCTTTTGAAGTGCTGTTATGACCGGCTCGTAACATATTTTTTAATGTGACAAGCATTTCTTCTTCGTCAATCTGACTGTCAGTGATAGAAAAAAGAATGCCTGTCTGGTTTTGTATCTGTTCTAATAATTCTTCTATTTGTTCTTGTATCGTCATGCTATTCTCCTTGTTTGAAAGACACAAATCATACCGTTATTTTAACGTTTTGGCGAGGGATTCGTCAACAGAGTTAAAATGACGAACATCCGCTGGTTATTTTGGTTAGTTTAACGATGACAGTAAAATAAGATTTTTCTATAATAAAAACATGAATTGGCGTATCGTACTTATACCAATCAGAAAGAGAGGAAATTCGTATGACTTCAGTTACAGTTAATATCAATTCTATTGATAAGGTAAAACGTTTTGTCAATGCAATCACATCATTTGATAATGATTTTGATTTGATTTGTGATCGTTATGTCATTGATGCGAAGTCCATCATGGGTATTTTCAGTTTGGATTTATCAAAGAATCTGACACTGAATATCCAGAAAGAGGATAATATGGATGCTGTATTGGCAGCAATTGATGAATTTATCGTTAAAGAATAACAAAGGATTTATGTAGCAAGAGAGGATTTTATTATGGCAAGTATTTCATTAAAGAACATTAACAAAGTATATCCAAATGGTTTTCACGCAGTGAAAGATTTTAACCTTGATATTGAGGACAAAGAATTTATTATCTTTGTAGGACCATCTGGATGTGGTAAGTCTACTACTCTTCGTATGGTAGCCGGACTTGAGGATATTTCAAGTGGAGATCTTTTGATTGATGGTAAGCGCATGAATGATGTAGAACCGAAAGATCGTGATATCGCAATGGTATTCCAGAACTATGCGTTATATCCACACATGACAGTATATGACAATATGGCATTTGGATTGAAGCTTCGTAAGCTGCCAAAGGCTGAGATTGATAAGAAGGTTCGCGAAGCAGCAAAGATTTTGGACTTGGAAGGTCTTTTGGATCGTAAGCCAAAGGCTCTTTCTGGTGGACAGAGACAGCGTGTTGCTATGGGTCGTGCAATCGTTCGTAATCCTAAGGTATTCCTTATGGATGAGCCACTTTCTAACCTGGATGCAAAATTACGTGTGCAGATGAGAATTGAGATTTCTAAGCTGCATAAAGATTTAGGTGCAACCATCATCTATGTAACACATGATCAGACAGAGGCTATGACACTTGGTACAAGAATTGTCGTTATGAAGGATGGTGTTGTTCAGCAGATTGATACACCTCATAACTTATACAATAAGCCACAGAATCTCTTTGTTGCCGGCTTCATCGGATCTCCTCAGATGAACTTTATGGATGCAAAGATTTCTGTAGATGGAGAGAATGTAACAGCACAGGTTGGTGAGTCTAATATTGCTGTTCCAGCTACGAAAGCAAAAGCTTTGATCGATGGCGGATATGATGGAAAGACCGTTGTTCTTGGTATTCGTCCGGAAGACATCCATGATTCACAGATGTTTATCGAAACATCACCAAATAGTGTGATTGAAGCACATATTCGTGTGTATGAATTGCTTGGTGCAGAAGTGTTCTTATATTTTGATTACGCAGGATCACAGGTAACAGCACGTGTAGATCCAAGAACAACTGCAAAACAGGGCGATCATATCAAGTTTGCGCTTGATATGGAGCATGCACATTTCTTTGATAAAGATACAGAATTGGTTATTACTAATTAATCTTTTTCTTATATATCTTCCTATCTTATACGATGATACCCTCGGAATACTCCGGGGGTATTATTGCGTTACCCTCTATCCATATATAGAAAAAATGTGTTATACTATAGAGCAAAGCATCAATTTGTTGATGGCAGATACGGTTAAGGGAGAATAATATGGAAACAATAAAATATACCGGCAAGCTGCAGCGTTATTTTCAGGCACCGATCTATATGATTTTTTTGTTTGTTGCCGGAGATGTGTTAGTGTTCTTGCAAAACATAAAAGTGGGTGCGCTTTTTTCTATCTGCATTGTTGTTTATGCGGCCATTGTTTTGTGGTTCTATCGTAGTTGCTCTGCAAAATTAGAAGAGGAAATCATACACTTTGCCACGCATTATGGGACGGTTCAGAAAAAGCTGTTAAATGAGTTTCAATTGCCGTATGCTCTTATGGATTACTCGGGTAAGATTCTTTGGGTAAATGAAGAATTTTCTCGTGTGACAGGAAGAGATAAGAATTACAATAAGTCGATTACATCTATTTTCAAAGAAATTACGCGAGAAGAGATTGAAAAAGCAGGCAATGATAATTTTGAGATTGCGCTACCGTTTGGCGATCGTAAGTATATAGCGAGTATGCAGCGTTTACAGTTCAACGAGGAGCAGGATGTAGATGCCATGGAAATCATGACAGAAGCAGACAATTTTAATTCGTTGATTGCACTTCTTCTATTTGACCAGACAGAGCTGGATTACTATAAAGAAGAAAATGAAAAGCAAAAACTTGTAGTTGCGCTCGTACATATTGATAATTATGAAGAAGTATTTGATTCCATTGAAGAAGTAAAACGTTCTTTGCTCACCGCGATTATTGATCGCAAGGTAAACAAATATTTTCAAAATATGGATGCAATTGTGCGCAAGCTGGATCGTGATAAATTTATCGTACTTTTTCAGCAGCAGTATATGCAAAGGCTGGAAGAGGACAAGTTCTCTATTCTGGAAGATATCAAATCTACCAAGGCGGGAAATGAATTGGAGATTACGCTCAGCATGGGATTTGGTATTGGTGGCAATTCTTATGTACAAAATGCAGAGTTTGCCCGCGTAGCTATTGACCTTGCGTTAGGACGTGGAGGTTCCCAGGCGGTTATTAAGAATAACAGCGATGTTTCTTATTATGGTGTGCGTGGTAAGGAAATCGAGCGTAATACGCGCGTCAAAGCCCGTGTGAAAGCACAGGCATTGCGTGAGATTATGGAAACGCGAGAAGAGATTATTATTATGGGTCATCCAATTGCGGATGTCGATTCTTTTGGCGCGGCGATAGGTCTGTTTTGTGCAGCGCGCGAGATTCGTAAAAATGCAAAAATTGTACTCAATACGGTGACAAGCTCTTTGCGACCGCTCGTGGAATCTTTCTCTGAAGCTGCCGGTTACCCGGAAGATATGTTTATTACAGCAGAACAGGCAGAGGAGATTGCGGATGCACAGACATTGGTTATTGTGGTAGATACCAATCGTCCGAGCTATACGGATTGCCCAAGACTGTTAGAAATCAGCAAATCGATTGTGGTATTTGATCATCACAGACAAGGTAGTGAGCAGGTGGTAAATCCAATCCTTTCCTATATCGAACCATATGCGTCTTCTGCTTGTGAAATGATTGCAGAAGTACTGCAGTATTTTTCAGAAAAAGTGCATTTGCATCCGAATGAATCGGATTGTATTTATGCGGGAATTTTGATTGATACGAATAACTTTATGACAAAGACGGGTGTGCGTACATTTGAGGCGGCAGCATATTTGCGACGTTGTGGTGCTGAGGTTACGCGCGTGCGAAAGCTTTTGCGTGAAGATATGTCGGCATATAAGGCGAGAGCGGAAGTGATTCGTCATGCGGAAGTATATCGAGGACTGTTTGCAATTTCTATTTGTGAGTCAGGACAATTAGAAAGTCCAACCGTTGTTGGTGCAAAAGCAGCAAATGAACTTTTAAATATCGTAGGGATCAAGGCATCGTTTGTTTTGACAGAGTTTCAACATAAAATCTATGTAAGCTCCCGCTCAATTGATGAGATTGATGTGCAGCACATCATGGAACGTTTGGGTGGTGGTGGTCATCTGAATGTAGCGGGTGCACAGATTGAGAACAGCACGGTAGATGAAGTGAAGCGCAAGATTGAGGATATTTTAGACATGATGATAGATGAAGGAGAAATCAAATTATGAAAGTGATTTTATTACAGGATGTGAAGTCCCTTGGAAAAAAGGGAGAGATTGTTAACGTAAGTGAAGGCTATGCAAGAAACATGCTGTTGCCAAAAAAATTAGGTGTAGAAGCAAACAGCAAGAATTTAAATGATTTGAAGTTACAGAATCAGCATGCAGATAAAGTGGCGCAGGAGAATTTAGAAGCGGCACAGGCTATGGCGAAAAAGATCGAGGAATGGCTGGTAGAGACAAAGATCAAAACGGGAGAAGGTGGAAGAACGTTTGGTTCTGTTTCATCTAAAGAAATTTGTGCAGCAGTCAAGGCACAATACAAGGAAACCATAGATAAGAAAAAAATACACATGGAAGAACCAATTCGTGCACAGGGAACCTACGAAGTTAAGGTAAAATTGCATCCGCAGGTAACAGCTGTGATGCGCGTACACGTATCAGGAGAATAGTATGGAAGAAGCGTTAATCAAACGAGTGATGCCGAACAGCCTAGAGGCAGAACAATCTGTTGTTGGTTCTATGATTATGGATCGTGATGCGATTGTTGCCGCATCTGAGATTTTGATCAAAGAAGATTTTTACCATCAGCAATATGGTCAGATATTTGAAGCAATTGTAGAGTTATATAACAGTGGCCAGGCAGTGGATGTCATTACTTTGCAGAACAAGCTGCGTGAAAAGGATGTACCACCGGAAGTAAGTAGTGTGCAGTATATCAGCGACTTAGTAGCAGCTATTCCGGTTACCGTAAATACAGAAGCATATGCCCAGATTGTCAAGGATAAGGCACTTCTTCGTCAGATTATTAAAGTTAATCAGGAAATAGAAAATGATTGCTATAATGGCAAACAAGGCGTGACAGAGATTTTAGAAAAGACAGAGCATGATATTTTTGCATTGGTACAGAACCATGGAAATGCAGAATATGTTCCGATTCGCCAGGTCGTTATGAATGCCATTCATAAAATTGAGCAGGCATCAAAACAGAAGGGTGCTGTCACCGGTATTCCGACGGGATTTATCGATTTAGACTATCAGACGGCTGGATTGCAGCCGTCGGATCTGATTCTAATTGCAGCACGTCCTTCTATGGGAAAAACAGCGTTTGTTTTGAACCTGGCGCAGTATGTTGCCTTTCATGAAGATTTATGTACAGCAATTTTTTCTTTGGAAATGTCAAAGGAACAGCTCGTAAACCGTCTGTTCTCTTTGGAATCGCGCGTGGATGCGCAGAAATTGCGTACCGGTAATTTACAGGAATCAGAATGGGAAAAGCTGATAGAGGGTGCAGGTATTATTGGTAATTCTCATCTGATCATTGATGATACGCCGGGTATCAGCATATCAGAACTCCGCAGTAAGTGTCGTAAGTATAAAATGGATCAGGATTTGCGCCTGATTATCATCGACTATTTACAGTTGATGAGTGGCTCTGGTCGTTCGGAATCCAGACAGCAGGAGATCTCAGAGATTTCAAGATCTTTAAAGGCACTTGCCAGGGAATTAAATGTGCCGGTAATTGCCTTATCGCAGTTATCCCGTGCGGTAGAACAGCGTCCGGATCACAGACCGATGCTTTCAGATTTGCGTGAATCCGGAGCGATCGAGCAGGATGCCGATGTGGTAATGTTTATTTACCGTGATGATTATTATAATAAAGATACAGACCTGAAAAATATTTCTGAAATTATTGTGGCAAAGCAAAGAAACGGCCCGATCGGTACGATTAATCTTGCATGGCTGCCGGAATACACGAAGTTTGGCAATTTAGATCATACGCAGCAATAAACTGTCGAAATCTTACGATTAGTTTTGCTTGTCCACCTTTCTGTAAGCGTATATACTTAAACTATACATAAAAGAGAGCAGTATATATACAGGAAGGACTGGTTTTTTGGAAAAAGTACGATATATGATTTCGGATGCAGCACGAATGGTGGCATTAGAGCAGCATGTGCTCCGCTACTGGGAAGATGAACTGCAACTCGATATCCCACGCAACGAAATGGGGCATCGTTACTATACAGATGATAATATCAAAGAAATTCTTCGTATTAAGGATCTGCGGGAAAAAGGATATCAGCTCAAGGCAATCCGTATGTATTTAAAGAAAGAAAAGCGCAACGAAGAAAAAGAGCAGGAAGCCAGAAAGAAGCATGTGGACTTGGATGGATTTGTAACGCTGACCTCTGCCAAGGAATTGGGATTCGGAGAAGATGTCGATTCGGAGTGTGCGATAGATACGGCTGCAGATACAGCAGCAGATGCAGGGCATATGATCAGCAGGTCGGAAGAAAGCCAGATATCTGCCGAAACGCAGGAACAGGCGCGTATCCGAGTGGAGCAATTTCAAAAGTTGATGACAGAGATTGTGGCAAATGCCATGCGTGAGAATAATGAGGTGCTGACAACGCACGTGGAAGAACGTATTTTAAAAGAAATGAATTATCTGATGCAGGAACATTATCAGTTGGAAGAGGATCACTATAAGAAATTGGATGAAGCGATTCGTAGTAATTTACGAAAAAAGCGAAGCCGTGGCGTTAAATGGATACTTCCGACAAGAAAATCAGAGAATAGAGAAAAATAAAGAAAGCGACGTGATGAAAAATCATTACGTCGCTTTTCCTGTAAACATTAACCCTGTGCTTCTAAGAAGTTGTTGATTTCGTCTACTAACATGTCAGGGTTGATACCGTGTACCATAGCAGCCTGCTCAATTGTCTCCATCTGAGATGATGGGCATCCCAAACAGTGCATGCCGATATTTAATAAAATTGGTGCTACGTTCTGATCAATCTGTAATAATTCACCAATCATAGTTGACTTATTTACTCTAGCCATGATTCTTATCCTCCTTATTTTCGATGGTGTTATTATAATGCCTTTTTTTGTCTTTTGCAATTCATTATCTTGTTTTTAAATAAGAACTTGTTTTTTTAAATTATTTGATTTATTATGTGGTTACAGCAAAATGCTGAATAATATGCGATAAGGTGATTGGAGGAATTAACAATGGCATACGTAATTTCTGATTCATGTGTAAGCTGTGGAACATGCGAACCTGAATGTCCAGTAGGAGCTATCTCTCAGGGAGACAGCCAGTTCGAAATCGATGGATCTGCTTGTGTTGATTGTGGCACATGCGCAGGTGTTTGTCCTACAGGTGCTATCTCTCAGGAGTAATCCTAGGATAGTTACATATCACAGACAAAGTAAAAGACGTCCGCGTGAGCGGGCGTCTTTTTTACCTTTACAGTTTCGCTAACATACCAAGAGCATCATCTGGGATAATCAAGGTGTAGTGTTCTTTAAAATAAGCATCCTGTCCGACAGAAAAATCTGCCTGTGAACCATATTCCGTCAGGATGTTGCAGGCTTTGTTGAATTCAGCAGGTGTGTGTTCGCTCTTACTGATGACAAGATAAAAAATATCATCCGAAGGGCTCTTGTATAATGTGTTGCGACCATGATAAAAATCGCCGAGTACATGAGACAATCGGATCAGATCATCCAGAGAAGAGAAAGCAAACAATTTGATGATGTCTACGGGAACCTCAATGTCTTCTGCGTCCGGTAGATTAGCTTCTGCAGATTTGCCGACGCGTGCAGCGGCCGCTTTTGCTTTGGAAAACAGCGATATAATATCGTCTGCAGCGGTTGGCGGATGCGGCATGTTGTCAACGTAATCATCCATGTCGTAGTCATCTTCATCCATATCTTCTGAGAAATGAGAAAATCTGGTGTCTAATTCATCTGGATATTCTACTTTCGTCACTATTAATAAAATGGAGTCAGCAGTGAGTGGAACAGCTTCAATCATCAAAGGAATATCCTCTGCGTTAAAGCCAAATTCATAAGAGGCCTTCTCCATCATTTCACGAAAAAGAGATTTAGCTTTTTCTGTGCCATAGGCGAGTTCGCTTAATTTTAAGTGCCTGCTATCGAGATCTTCTCTCGTAAGTGTGCAGCGAATCTGGTTATCGTTTACTTTTTCAATTTTCATAAGATCACATCCTTTACAGAAAATTAGGTAAACTTATACCTATACATATTATAAACAATGAAAAAAACAAAGTAAAGAAAGCAAGTATTAAAAATGTCTAAATTTGTTAAAAAAGTATAAACAATGTAGAAATGCCTTGCTTTTTAAAAATCAATTTGCTATAACGTATGCAAGAGGTGCTTTTCCGGTTCTAGGGAGGAGCAATATAATGTCATATTTTCTATCTGATCGGTATGAGACGATACGCGTTTTGTATGAATCTACGTATACACGGGTCGTGCTCGTCAAGACGATAGATACCGGTGATCTATATGTTATCAAGGGTATTAGAAAGGACCCGGTCACACCGGAACATTTTTTTCTTGAAGCAAGTCTGCTACAGGATTTGAACCATCCTGGAATTCCCATTCTACATGAAACACAAGAAGACGCATCGTTTTTTTATATTGTAGAAGAATACATTTATGGAGATTCTTTAGATCAGTACTTGCTTTATCATCAACACATTTCCCAGGATACATTTTTACAATTTGCCATGCAGTTGTGCAATATCATGGAATATCTGCATACAAGAAATCCAAATCCAATTTTATATTTGGATTTAAAACCGGAACATATTATAGTATGCGGCAACCAGTTGAAATTAATCGACTTTGGCATTGCAAAGATTCTTACCAGTTCGGGAAATGATTTCCAAAATTTTGGAACAAAAAAATATGCTGCACCGGAACAAAGGCACGGAGGTGCGGTGGACGAAAGAACCGATATTTATGCCGTTGGTAAAATCCTATCTTATATGCTTTTGTTTTTGCCAATCAAGAGTAGAATCGTATGCTTTCCGTTAATCGCAAGGACTCTTTGCTACGATAAAAAAAGGCGCATCACAAGCATAAGTCGCCTACAGAATCGCCTGCAAAGGATACAGCAAAAAAACAAAAAAGAAAAGAAGAACAAAAAGCATCTCTTAAAACGTATTGCCGTTGTAGGAAGTGAAGAAGGTGTGGGTTGTACACATGTGGCGGTGGCGCTGGTCTGCTATTTGAACCAGGCGGGGTTTTACGCGTATTACAAGAATGAGTCAGAACAGCCAACGCTAGAGCGCATGCTGCAACAGGATATGGCTTGTATCAGACAGGATGGATTTATATATCACGAGTTTTTCCGAGGCTGTCTTACCTATGGCCCAGCAGTTGCAAAAAGTGAACTTTTGGAAGGAATACAAGTTGTGGATCGAGGATGCAAAGAGGATGACATGGCAGGTGCGACTATCTATGTCTGCAGTGGAAGAATCTGGCAGAAACGACCATCCGATGCGGTATGGGCAACACGAAAAAATACAATTATCGTAGGAAATCATTTTTCACGTTATGATGCAAAAACATGTGCACGAGTATGGAAACGACGTGTGTATCTGTTTCCTTATCAGCCGGATCCGTTTCATGCAACATGGGCAGTACGAAGACTTTTTTCAAACATGCTAAAAAAGGAGTTGTTATGTGAGAAAGAAAAGCAGATGGATACATAAAAAGATTATGGGGTTTTACGGAACAAAAGAAGGTGTTGGATGTACGCACCTGGCACTTAGCGTGGCCAATTACCTGCACTCTGTAGAAAAACGGAAGGTACTGTATCTGGAAATGGGGAAATTCAGTCAGTTATATCCATTGATGCAGCAACAGGTGGTAGCATGCGATGATGTGATTCTTTATCCGTATCTTGGTGTGCAGTATTTGATTTGCCCGACAGAAAAAGAAGCAATGCGGCAATGCGGGAAGTTTGACGGCATAGTAGTCATTGACTTTGGTGTCTGGGGCGAAACATTTAAAAAACTGCAAGGTATCTGTCAGCGGAATGTGGTGCTGGGTGGGATACAACGATGGGAGCATGAGGCATATGTAACCTGTATCAATAAGAATAAAAAAAGAAACGACATGGCGCAAATGGAATACTATAGCAGGCAAGTCGAAGGCTCGTTACAGGTCTCCTTTTATAAAGAACATCATGTGTGGATACGTCCGGTGCCACAGATGGCAGATCCTTTTGCATTAAAGAAAAAAGACATTGTTTTTTTAGAACAATGGTTACACACAAAATAGCAGGAAAAGGAGGAGATAAAGCAAAAAAGGAATAAGAAACACGTTGAAAAAAGATGTTACTTTTGTTTGGAAGGAAACAACAATGCTTAATTTAAGGTTATAAACGAAAAAAGATGAGGGCGTATCTATGGTAGATGCGCCCTGTTTTGTGCGTTCTATCGGCGCTGCATGATGACATCTATCGTCGAAATGTGCTATAATAAATCAGATTATGCAGACAAATACCATTGGAGGATGGCATGGACAAGAGAAATAGAAAAAGAACAACAGGTACAGGGGCAAAACGTAATCGCCGAAATCAGCAGATTCCAAATCATATTTATTTGCTGGCAATTGCTATTTTATTATTTGTGGTTATTGGAATGGTATTTCTGATTCGCCGATATACACCAACACGGGAGCATATGAGTCTGTCAGAATTTTTTGCTTTGAAAGAAGAAAATGAGGCAGCAGTTATCTTAAACGGTGAATACAAGGAAGTGACGGAAACGGATGACACCATTCATGCAATTGCAACAGATCAGGGTGTTTATCTGGAGATTGGTTTTTTGAAAGCGGCATTGGACGATGGATATGTTTATGACACAACAGAAAGTGTTCTTCGTTATGTAACAGATCAGGATGTGATTACGGCGTCTTTGAATAGTGAAGCATATACCGTTGGGAAAGCACGCGAGAGTCTGGGAAAGGATGTTGTGGTTTCACAAAATGGAGCATATTTTATATCCGCGGATTTTGTGAAATTATACACAGATATGTCCTATGAATTGTTTGAGAACCCAAATCGTGTGGTTATAGAAACAGCAGGCTATGAAAAGAAAGTGGCAACGTTAAAGCGTGATGTTGCACTGCGCCGTTTTGGTGGTGTAAAAAGCTTGATTTTAAAGGACGCAAGCAAGGGAGATCAGGTTACCGTTCTTGAAGATTATGGCAAGTGGAGCCATGTGTTGACAGAGGATGGTGTTTTGGCATGTGTACAAAATAAGCGCATGTCAAAGACAGAAACACAGACGGTTGCTTGCAATCTCGAGAAACGTACCTATCACCACATTACCGTAAAAGATCCGATTATTATGGGATGGCATCAGGTGACAAGCCAGGCTGCAAATGGGAATGTGTCTAAGATGGTTGCCGGAACGGATCTGAATGTTATTTCGCCAACATGGTTTTCACTCAGCGATAATCAGGGAAGTATCAGAAGTCTGGCAAGCAGTGATTATGTGACATATTGCCATGAAAACAATATACAGGTATGGGGACTGGTTAGTAATCTGGAAAATAAAAATGTAGATACAACAACCGTGCTCAATACAACATCGTATCGGGATAATTTGGTCAACAACTTAATTACACAGGCAATTTCGTATAATCTGGATGGCATCAATGTGGATATGGAAGCATTGAGCGTTGCTGCAAAAGATGGTTATATTGAATTTATCAAGGAACTGTCAATCAAGTGCGAGAAGAATGACATTATTTTATCGGTTGATAATTATGTGCCGACGGATTCCACAGCATTTTATAATCGAAGTGTACAAGCAGATTACGCAGACTACATTGCAGTTATGGCTTACGATGAACATTATGCCGGTGGGGATGAGGCAGGCTCTGTGGCGTCTATTGGATTTGTAGAAAAAGGTGTGTCAGATACACTTGATGAAGTGCCGGCAGAACAGATCATATTGGGAATGCCATTTTATGCGCGTGTCTGGGCTTCGTCAGAAACCGGAATTACAAGTTCAGCATACGGCATGGAAGATATGCAGGCGTTCTTACAGCGTAATCAGGCGACAAGTACCTGGTCTGAGGAAGATGGTCAGTATTATGCTGAGTTTACAGAAAAGGGTACAACCTATATGGCATGGATTGAAGATGCCACTTCTCTTTCTAAGAAATTAGATGTTATGAAGGAGAATAAACTAGCGGGAGCGGCATTCTGGAAATTGGGATTTGAATCAAAGGATGTCTGGCAGACCATCGAAAATTACTTCAAATAAAACATGAGATTGTCATTACATATTTCTATTTTGTCACCATATATTATAAAAAAACGGGTGATGATATGAAACGTAAAATAGAAATGGTAATGGCAGTCTTTTTTATTGCCATTAGTCTTATGGCAAGTGTATGGGGTGTATCTGTGGTATCGGCAAAGAAGACAGCAAAAAACCTGCGCGTGGTCATTGATCCCGGTCATGGAGGAAGTGATCCCGGAAAAGTTGCGGTAGATGGAACAATGGAAAAAGATGTCAATTTACAAATTGCACTTGCCTTAGGACAATATTTAAAGAAGCACGGCGTAGACGTGTATTATACACGCGAGAGTGACTGTACACTTTGTCAGGAGGAGGGTGGAAGTAAAAAAGCGCGGGATTTGCAAAAGCGATGTCAGATTGTGGAACACTGTAAGCCGGATATGACAATCAGCATTCATCAGAATAGTTACCCGGATGCATCTGTATGTGGGGCGCAGGTGTTTTATTACAGTACATCGGAAAAGAGCAGAATTTTAGCGGAGAGTATACAAGAAACATTGGTGGCAATGGTTGATGCATCCAATCATAGAAAAGCGAAGGCAAATGATAGTTACTATATGCTGCGAAAAACGATTAGTCCTACGGTAATTGTGGAATGCGGATTTTTGAGCAATGAAAAGGAATGTCAGAATTTACAGGATGAAAAGTACCAGCAAAAAATTGTCAAGGCAATCTACGAAGGGATGATTCGCTATGTGCAAATGGAAAATGGTGGATAGCGTTTTTTGTTGTGTAATTCATGAAAAGTGATATAATGGGGACTATGGAAACGAAAGTATTTGTGGCTCGAGACAATTACATAAAAGATGAGGAACTTAAGGAAGCATCGGCAGTGATTCGTAGTGGTGGGTTGGTTGCATTTCCGACAGAGACGGTATACGGATTAGGAGGCGATGCGACGAATCCGGAAGCTTCTCGCAAGATATACGCAGCAAAGGGTCGTCCATCGGATAACCCTTTGATTGTTCATATAGCAGATTTTTCGCAGTTGAGGAATATTGTGGCAGAAGTACCACAGGAAGCAGAGAAGCTGGCGGAAGCATTCTGGCCGGGACCACTTACGATGATTTTGCGTAAAAATGATGTGATTCCTTATGAGACAACGGGCGGATTGGATACGGTAGCGATTCGTATGCCATCCCATCCGGTGGCAAGAGCTTTTTTGCATGATAGTGGCTGTATGATAGCGGCACCGAGTGCGAATACTTCCGGACGACCAAGCCCGACGACGGCACAGCATGTGTGGGGAGATTTGCATGGAAAGATCGAAATCCTTTTGGATGGAGGTCCGGTAGGCATTGGTATTGAATCGACGATTGTTGACCTTTCAGAAGAAAGACCGATGATTTTACGACCGGGATTTATCACGCAAGAGATGCTGTCTGCTGTATTAGGTGATGTTGGCATGGATCCGGGGCTTGCTTCAGAAAATAGCAAACAGCCACCGAAAGCGCCGGGGATGCGTTATCGCCATTATGCACCAAAGGCGGACCTTACCTTGGTAGAGGGAACCATGGAAGAGGTTATTTCTAAGATCAATGCGTTGACAAGGGAAGCACAGGCAATGGGGAAGTCTGTGGGTGTTCTTGCAACGGAAGAAAATAAAGATCGTTATGTAGCAGATCATGTGATTGTCATTGGACAGAGACAGGATGAGGCAGAGATTGCCAGACATTTATTTGATGTGCTGCGACAATTCGACGATTTACAGGTAGATCTCATCTACTCAGAAAGCTTTGTTGCAGCAGGCGTAGGACAGGCAATTATGAATCGTTTGCTTAAGGCTGCAGGCCATAAACGGATTTTTGTATAAGGGATACTTTTTGGGAGAAGAAACAACTATGGAGCATATAAAACGTGTGATTTTTGCTGCGGGAAGCGGGACATCCAGAGCACCAATGGCAGCAGCAATCATGAAGCAGATGGCAGAAGGAATGGGCATCGATGTCTTATCAAGAGGCGTTGTTGTACTTTTTCCAGAACCGATGAATCAGAAGACAGAAGCGGTGTTGATCAGTAATGGCATCGCACCGGATAATTTTGCAGCGGAACAATTGGTAGATGCGGACATTATACCGGATACATTGATTCTTACCATGGAAGAGTCACAGCGACGTAAAGTGATAGATGAAATAGCAGGAGCAAACGAGGAAAACACATTTGTTCTTTCTACGTTTGTAGGAGATGAGATTGAAGTAGTCAATCCTTATGGCGCGTCGTTACAGACATATGGACTTTGCTTTGAGGTGTTAAAAAAATCAATAGAAAAGCTATTGGTAAAGTTACAGCATATGGATGAGGGGGAACGGAATGAGCGATAAGAGAGAGAATTACATCAGCTGGGATGAATATTTTATGGGTGTAGCTATGCTTTCTGCGATGCGGTCCAAGGATCCGCATACACAAGTGGGAGCATGTATCGTCAGTGATGATCACAAGATTTTGTCCATGGGATATAATGGATTCCCGATGGGCTGTTCGGATGATGATTTCCCGTGGTGTAGAGAGGGAGAACCATACGATAACAAGTATTTTTATACAACGCATAGCGAATTGAATGCCATTTTAAATTATCGTGGTGGTAGTCTAGAAGGTTCTACCCTTTATGTATCGCTGTTCCCTTGTAATGAATGTGCCAAGGCAATCATTCAATCAGGAATTCGCCGCATTGTGTATGATCAGGATAAATATGAGCATACGCCGGCAGTTATGGCATCTAAGCGTATGTTGCGCGCGGCAGGGGTAGAGTTTTACAAGTATGAACATACGGGGCGTGAAATTTCTATTTTATTGTAGTTTTAGGAGAAGATTTGAAAAAAGAGAGCAATGAGGTGGCAAATACACTGGTTTTGATCGTGCAGATCGGGGTGACGATGCTGGTGCCAATTTTAATGTGTAGTATCGGCGGTGCATGGTTAGATCATAAGTTTCAGACCAGATGGATTGGTGTGTTGGGGTTTATTCTAGGAACGATAGCCGGATTTCAGAATGTATACCGGCTGGTCAGAAAATATCTAAAAGAGACAAAATCCCCAGGAGAATTGCAAAGAGAAAAAGAAGAACAGGAAAGAATATCGCATGATAAAAGCATTGAAGAGACTAAATGAGGCTTTGCCGGGACTACTTTTGGGCATAGCAGTATATGGACTTTTAGTACAATTTATCGGCATGTGGTTTGTTTCCGATAAGTTACATTATACGACAGGGCTTTGGGTTGGCATTGCCTGCGCGATGGGTATGGGTATTCACCTCGCCATGGTGATTGAGGAAGCGGTACGCGTAGGAGAAAGCGGTACCAGACGTCTGTCGTTTAAATCCGTACTACGCTATCTGGTTGTAGTGTTGGTATTTTTTGTTATGATGTATTTTCATCTGGGGAACCTGGTGAGTGCATTTATTGGAGTTTTGGGGCTAAAGGTGAGTGCATATGTACAACCTTTTATGCATAAAATGATTTTTAAGGACATCGCGCCGGAAGAATCAACGAATGAACAGGAAGAGGAGGTGAAATTGTGAATGAAGCAATTCTAATGTCGGCTTCTGCAGATAACATTGACTTTATGATACATGGTCTGTATTCTTTTGAATTATTTGGCCAGGAGGTGTGGATTACAACTTCACATGTGTGTATTGCCATTGTTATGTTAGTACTTGTGATATTTTCTATTGTAGCCAATCGGAAATTAGCACATGCAACAGAAGTGCCAGATACCTTTCAGAACGTTCTGGAACTAATGGTAGAAAAATTATCCGGAGTCGTGGAGGGCAATATGGGCTCTCACGCACCAAAATTTACGAATTATATTAGCACCATATTCGTATTCATTTTGTTTAGTAATATATCCGGATTGTTTGGTTTGAGACCGCCAACAGCGGACTATGGAACTACATTTGCCCTTGGTATCATTACGTTTGCACTGATTCACATCACAAAATGGAAACACCAGTCCGTAAAACAGATTTGGACAGATATGTGTTCTCCATTACCGCCATGGTTTCCGCTATGGCTGCCGATCAACTTGATCAGCGAGGTCGCAGTGCCAATTTCCTTATCACTGCGTCTATTTGCGAATGTATTGTCAGGAACCGTAATGATGGCCCTTGTTTACGGTCTGTTGGCCAAGATTGCATATGTCTGGCCTGCTGTGCTCCATGTCTATTTTGACCTGTTTTCCGGAGCCATTCAGACATACGTATTCTGTATGCTTACCATGACATACATCACACAGTCCTATGGGGACGAGGAATAATTTATATTTTATTATTAGGAGGAAAGTATTATGAATATCACAGGAGAAGATTTGATTTTAGCATGTTCTGCAATTGGTGCTGGTCTGGCTGTTATCGCTGGTATCGGACCTGGTATTGGTCAGGGTATTGCAGCAGGTTACGGTGCAGCAGCTGTAGGTAGAAACCCAGGTGCACAGGGTAAGATTATGTCAACAATGTTACTTGGACAGGCAGTTGCCGAGACAACAGGTCTGTACGGACTTTTGGTTGCTATGCTTCTGCTTTTCGTAAAACCATTAGTAGGTTAATACGTGTAGTTTGGAATTTCCCAGGAAAGGAGGAACTACAGGAAAGTTATGACAAGACTATTTGACTTAGATTTTCAGTTGTTGTTTGATGCGGTATCTTTAGGTATTTCCGTATTCTTTCTGTTCCTGATTATGTCATACCTTTTGTTCAATCCGGCAAGAAAGTTATTGCGGGATCGTCAGGAGAAGATACGTCAGGATATTGCCAGTGCGGCACAGGATAAAGAAGAGTCTGCAAAAGCAAAAGCAGAATATGAACAACGCTTAAAAGATGTTGATAAAGAGGCTGAGGCAATTCTTGCAGAGGCAAGACAGAAGGCACGGAGGAATGAAGCCAAGATCATAGCGGATGCCAAAGAGGAAGCGGCACGTATTATTGCAAGAGCCAGTGAAGAAGCTGTTCTTGAAAAGAAGCGTGTGGCAGATGAGATGAAACAGGAAATGATTTCACTTGCCTCTATGATGGCTGGTAAGGTCGTGGCTGCAAACATAGACACTACGGTTCAGAACGAATTGGTAGAAGAAACGTTGAAGGAAATGGGTGATGCTACATGGCAAAGTTAGTTTCAAATGTGTATGGTGAAGCATTGTTTGAACTGGCGATGGAGCAAGGTCGACTGGATGCGTATCTGGAGGAGAGCCAGGGTGTTCTTGATGTCCTTCGGGATCATCAGGAATTTAGTCAGATGATGACTCATCCCAACATCATAAAAGAAGAAAAAATGCAGATGGTAGAGACTGTTTTTAAAGGCAGAGTATCGGATGAATTGGTTGGCCTGATGCGTATGATTGTAGAAAAAGATCATTTCGCAAAAATGCAGGAAGTATTAACCTTTTTTATCGACCGTGCACTGGAAGAGAAAAAAGTCGGTATTGCTTATGTAAGCACGCCGATGGAATTATCGGATGCACAGAAAAAACAGATCGAAGATCGTTTGCTTGAGACAACTGCATATACATCATTTCGTATGCATTATGCAGTCGAGGCCGAGCTCATCGGCGGTATGATAATTCGTATTGGAGACCGCGTGGTGGACAGTAGTGTACGCACCAAGCTGGCAGAGTTATCCAGAGAATTATCTAAAATACAGTTGAAAGTAGGTGAAAGCGCTTCATGAATTTAAAACCAGAAGAAATCAGCTCAGTGATTAAAGAGCAAATGAAAAGATATGCAGCGCAACTTCAAGTGGCAGATGTCGGCACGGTTATACAGGTGGCTGACGGTATTGCACGAATACATGGACTGGAAAATGCTATGCAGGGAGAACTTCTTGAGTTCCCTGGAGAAGTATATGGTATGGTGTTAAACCTTGAGGAAGATAATGTTGGTGCGGTTTTACTTGGTGATAATCGCAATATCAACGAAGGCGACACTGTAAAAACAACAGGACGTGTAGTAGAAGTACCAGTTGGAGATGCAATGTTAGGGCGTGTTGTTAACGCGTTGGGACAACCAATTGATGGGAAAGGACCGATCGAGACAGATAAATTCCGTCAGATCGAACGTGTAGCATCCGGTGTTATTTCCAGAAAATCAGTTGACACACCATTACAGACAGGTATTAAAGCGATTGATTCCATGATTCCAATCGGACGTGGACAAAGAGAATTGATCATTGGTGACCGTCAGACCGGTAAGACAGCGATTGCCATTGATACCATCATCAATCAAAAAGGACAAAACGTAAAATGTATTTATGTTGCTATCGGCCAGAAAGCTTCTACTGTTGCAACAATTGTAAATACATTAGAAGAATTTGGCGCTATGAGTTATACAACGGTAGTTGCATCTACCGCTAGTGAATTGGCACCACTTCAGTATATCGCTCCATACGCAGGATGTGCGATTGGAGAAGAATGGATGGAGAACGGAGAAGACGTGCTCGTTGTTTATGATGATTTGAGTAAGCATGCTACGGCATATCGTACCCTTTCTTTGCTGCTTCGTCGTCCACCAGGACGTGAGGCTTATCCGGGAGATGTATTCTATTTGCATTCCAGATTGTTGGAACGTGCAGCCCGTTTGAATGACTCATTAGGTGGAGGATCGCTTACAGCACTTCCAATTATTGAGACACAGGCAGGAGACGTATCCGCATATATTCCGACAAACGTTATCTCTATCACAGATGGTCAGATATATCTGGAAACAGAAGCTTTTAATGCAGGCTTTAGACCGGCAATTAACGCAGGACTTTCCGTATCGCGTGTAGGTGGTTCTGCGCAAATTAAAGCGATGAAAAAAATTGCAGCACCAATTCGTGTGGAGTTGGCACAGTATAGAGAACTTGCATCTTTTGCACAGTTTGGATCTGAACTTGATGCTGATACAACAGAAAAACTGGCACAAGGAGAACGTATTCAGGAAATGTTAAAACAGCCACAGTACAAGCCAATGCCGGTAGAATATCAGATTATGATCATTTATGCTGCAACCAAGAAATATCTTTTGGATATTCCAGTGGAAGATGTATTGCCATTTGAGGCAGCCTTATTTGAATATGTGGATACGAAGTATCCGGAGATTCCGGAATCCATCCGCACAGAAAAGGTGCTTACAGAGGAGACAGAAAAAGCGCTGATTCAGGCAATTGAAGAATGTAAAAAAAGCTATAAATAGCAAAGGCGGTGAGATGAAATGGCCTCAATGAGGGACATTAAAAGAAGAAAAACAAGTATTTCAAGTACGCAACAAATTACAAAAGCCATGAAACTTGTATCTACCGTAAAACTTCAAAAAGCCAAGAATAAAGCGGAAGAGACAACTCCTTACTTCCGGTATATGTATCAGACGGTATGCTCGATGTTAGCAAAAGCAGGGAATATTGATCATCCTTATTTGCGAAAGAGCTCTTCTGATAAAAAGGGAATCATTGTAATAACATCCAATCGTGGTCTGGCAGGAGGATACAATTCCAACATTGTCCGTTTGATTACAGGCAGTGATATTCCGGTGGAAGATGCCAGAATTTATACCGTGGGTCGCAAGGGTCAGGAAGCGCTTGTGCGTAAAGGCTATGCGATGGAGACAGACTATTCGGATGTTATGGAAGCACCGACGTATGAAGATGCGCAAGCAATTAGCAGGGAAGTCTTAGAGGCATATGCTGCTGGTGAAATCGGTGAGATTTACTTAGCATATACACATTTCAAGAATACAGTCAGTCATGAACCGACATTACTTCGTTTGTTGCCTGTACAGGTGAATGAGGAAGATCTTACAACAGAAAATACAGATCTTCTGATGAATTTTGAACCAAACGAAGAAGAGGCGCTGGACATGATCATTCCAAAATATATTACAAGCCTGATTTATGGTGCACTTGTCGAGGCGGTTGCCAGCGAAAATGGTGCTCGTATGCAGGCGATGGACTCTGCAACAAGCAATGCAGAAGATATGATCAATGACTTATCACTGAAATATAACCGTGCAAGACAAGGCTCTATCACACAGGAATTGACAGAGATTATTGCCGGTGCGGAAGCCATTTCCTAATCTATAATCGGGAGAAGGCGAAGAATAAAGTTTGATGAATTAGGAGTGACAAATATGGCGAAAGAAAATATAGGAAAAATCACTCAGATCATTGGTGCGGTACTTGATATCAAGTTCTCCGAAGGTGAATTGCCGGAGATCAATGATGCTATTAATATCCAGACAAAAGATGGAAAAAAATTAGTAGTTGAAGTAGCCCAGCATCTGGGAGATGATACTGTGCGTTGTATTGCCATGGGTACCACTGATGGATTAGTACGTGGAATGGATGCAGTTGCAACAGGAGCACCAATCAGTGTTCCCGTTGGAGAGCAGACATTGGGACGTATTTTTAATGTGTTAGGGGAACCAATTGATGAAATTGACGCACCAAAGGATGTAGAATATATGCCAATCCATAGAAAAGCACCAGCTTTTGAGGAGCAGGCAACTTCTACAGAAATGTTAGAGACAGGAATCAAGGTCGTAGATTTGCTCTGCCCATATCAGAAGGGTGGAAAAATCGGTTTGTTTGGTGGTGCGGGTGTAGGAAAAACCGTACTTATCCAGGAATTGATTCATAATATCGCGACAGAACATGGTGGATATTCTGTATTTACCGGTGTTGGAGAGCGTACAAGAGAGGGAAATGACCTCTACTATGAAATGAAGGAATCTGGCGTTATTGATAAGACCTGTATGGTGTTCGGACAGATGAACGAGCCACCTGGAGCAAGAATGCGTGTTGGGTTAACAGGACTTACCATGGCAGAGTATTTCCGTGACAAAGGTGGAAAGGACGTACTTCTCTTTATTGATAATATTTTCCGTTTCACACAGGCTGGTTCTGAAGTGTCAGCACTTTTGGGACGTATGCCATCAGCCGTTGGTTATCAGCCTACATTGCAGACAGAAATGGGTGCGTTGCAGGAGCGTATTACTTCTACAAAGAGCGGATCTATTACATCGGTACAGGCCGTTTATGTGCCTGCAGATGACTTGACAGACCCGGCGCCAGCAACAACATTTGCACATTTGGATGCAACAACGGTATTGGAAAGATCCATTGCAGAGCTTGGTATTTACCCGGCGGTAGATCCACTAGCATCAACTTCCAGAATCCTTGATCCACGTATTGTTGGTCAGGAACATTTTGAAGTGGCTCGTGGTGTGCAGGAAATCTTACAGAAATACAAGGAATTACAGGATATCATCGCGATTCTTGGTATGGACGAATTATCTGAGGATGATAAGCTTGTCGTAAGCCGTGCAAGAAAAATTCAGAGATTTTTATCACAGCCATTCTTTGTAGCTGGACAGTTTACCGGATTGGAAGGAAAATATGTACCAATCGCTGAGACGATTCGAGGATTCCGCGAAATTCTGGAAGGCAAGCATGATGATGTGCCGGAAGGACATTTCTTAAATGCTGGAACAATTGATGAAGTACGCGCCCGGATGCAGTAAGGGAGGCGACTATGGCAGATAATTTGTTTCAAGTCGAGATTATAACGCCGGATCGCGTTTTTTATCATGGCGATGCGAGCATGATCGAATTTACAACGACGGAGGGAGAAATCGGCGTATACAAAGATCATATTCCGCTTACTACGGTTTTGGCACCAGGAATTGTTACAATTACAGAACCTGAGGGGGTCAAACGTGCCGTTGTGCATGCGGGATTTGCCGAAATCCTGGGAGATAAAGTGACACTTTTAGCCGAAGTGGCAGAGTGGCCGGATGAAATTGATTTGGATCGGGCAAGAAGGGCAGAAGACAGAGCCAGAGAACGATTGAATCGAAAAGACGCTAATTTGGATGTGACGCGAGCAGAACTTGCATTAAAGCGAGCTTTGGTGCGTCAGGATATCTTAGCATAAGAAAAATACCCATCATAGATGATTGTTTTTACATTCTATGATGGGTTATTTTTATGTGATAAGGGCAGGTTGTTCTTTCCTGGCGTTTACGTTATACTTATAAGCTGAATGTGCATAGTGGGGAGAAGTGCACATATCGTATGCATAATAGAAAAAGATATGTGTACAAAATAAATAATAAAATAAGATAGGAAGAATATGAAGGAATTTACAATAAAAGTAAGGACAAGAGATTTCTGGATTTCTCTTGTGCTTGGTATGTATGCCTCTATGGGAGCATTTATTTCTCTTTCGAGGGAAGCAACGATCGATAATAGTCCGGACATTGATTTGACAAGCCCGATTATGTTATATACGAGAACGATGTATCGTTCGTTTTCTGCCAATCGATTGCGGACATTTCTATTTGCGCTGATTGTTGGACTTCTCGTCTATTTGGTATTGCAGATAAAACGGAGTTATAAGGAACGAGTGGTAGAACTGCTTTTTGCTGTTCTATTTGCAAGTGGTCAATTGGTTGCCATGATTTTTAAAAAATGGGGTGGCTGGTATGCCATGATGGAAGTTATGGAAGAAATTGGTGTTGCGGAGATTCAGAAGTATCGCATTTTTATGAAATGGTCTTCGTACGTTTTAATCTGTTACTTTTTGGTAGCAGCTATGCTGTATTTCTTTCATAAATTTGCAGAACAGGAGATACGTATTACAACATACGGGAAAAGAATTCATCCTGTAGTGCAGATTCTTATCATGGCACTTTGCATGTTTGTCGCGTGGCTTCCATATTTTGTTTATTTTTATCCGGGGACAAGTAACGAGGATACCGTTATTATGCTTATGGAATATAACGAGATACCGAGTTATATTCAGTCAATGTCGACTGTACAGGGAGAAGATATTTTTATTACGAACCATCATCCGTATATTTTGACGATGCTGTTTTCCTGGTTTGTCAAATTAGGACAGCATTTTGGTGATGCTGCGTTGGGCGTGGCGTGTTATGTTTTCATACAAATGATGTTATTAGCACTTGTGTATGCCGGTGGACTTTATTATATTCATGCCTGCGGTGTGACAATGAAGCGTATGATAGGGACAATGCTGTTGTTCATGTTTATCCCAGTATTTCCGATGTATGCCATTTGCATGTTAAAAGATACGTTTTATGCTGCGTTTTGTCTGATTTTTATGTTAATGATGCATTATGTTGCAAGAAGTAAGGGGCAGGCTTTTCGGAATGTCTGGTTTACGATAAGCTTCTTTTTCGTGGCTTGTATGATGATTCTGACAAAAGTGTATGCAATGTATATTTTACTGATTGTTGGCGCAGTTTATCTCATCAAATATCGTCAGCAATTTGTACAGATTATCGCGTCTGTCATGTTACCGGTTGTTTTATATAAATTTGTATTTTGTGGTATGCTTCTGCCGGCACTAAATGTAGCTCCGGGCGGTATGCAGGAAGCATTATCGGTGCCGTTCCAACAGACGGCGCGTTATGTTACGGAATATGGAGATGAAGTGACAGCAGCAGAGAAAAAGGCAATCAATCGAATTCTGCCATATAAAAAACTGGCGAAGAAATATAATCCGGAATTGTCAGATCCGGTGAAAAAATATTATAACCAGGAAGCTACAAAGCAGGACTTAAAAGCTTATTTTAAAGTGTGGAGAAAGATGTTCTGGAAGCATCCGGAAGTTTATGTGGAATCGATCTTGCATAATACATATCAGTACTATGACATCAATAAGATTTCCAGCCTTGTATATTATAAATTCAATGATTACTTGCAATTGCACGATGATGAGGGACAATATAGCGATTTATATATTGAAAATAAAGAGGAATATCTGGAGCAGCGTTATGCAATCAATCAACTGGTATTGTTTACAGAAAAAGTGCCAATTGTAAATATTTTTGCTTCGATTGGATTGTGGCCGTGGCTGTTTTTGTTCGCGCTTCTTTATAATCTTAAATGGAAGAAAAAGGATGAGCAGGCGCTGATACTTATTCCGCTCGTTACGATTGCAGTTTGCATGGTGTCACCGGATAATGGCAATACACGCTATGTTATGCCGCTACTATATATATTGCCGTTTTTGATACCGTTGGAGTTACTGCCAGCATCATCAGATAATAAAGAAACGACTGTCTTGGAACAAAATGCCTTGGAAAAAGATGCTTAGATTGGGAGAAAAATAGTGGAACAGAAGGAAGAAAGAAACGTTCCATGGAATCGCACCATTGTGGTATGCATGGTAGCTCTTCTATGTTGTTTTTTGTGGGGAAGTGCTTTCCCGGGAATTAAAATTGGATATGAAATCTTTGGAATAGAAGGTAACCAGGCAGGTTTACAGATTATGTTTGCCGGTATACGATTTTTTCTTGCTGGCGTCATGACGCTTGTCATTGGAAGTGTGGCATATAAACGTATTCTTTTGCCGAAAAAAACATCCTGGAAACCGATTTTGCATTTGAGTTTGTTACAAACGACATTGCAATACTTTTTCTTTTATATTGGTTTAGGTAAGACAAGTGGTGTAAAAGCTTCTATTATTGAGGCGCTAAATGTCTTTGTCGCTTTGTTTGTAGCGTGCCTTCTTTTTCGGCAGGAAAAGCTGAAACGCAATAAAATTCTGGGTTCTGTTTTAGGATTTGCGGGCGTGTTTATCATGGAACTCTGGGGAAGCCGCGGCGGCAGTGCAAGCCTTGCCGGAATTGGCGTGGGAGAGCTTTGCATCTTTATTTCAACGGTAGCATATGCTTTTTCTTCCGTCTATTTGCGAAAGTATTCTGAACAGGAATTACCATTTGTTTTAAGTGGATATCAGTTTATGGTAGGTGGCATTACGCTGGTATTGCTTGGGGTCATACTGTGTGTGCTGTTCCCAGAAAGTATGGGAACAGGCGTTTTTGCTCAAGGAACGATAAAAGGATGTGCCATTGTTTTGTATCTGGCTATGGTGTCGGCAGTGGCATATTCTTTATGGGGCGTACTGTTAAAGTACAACCCGGTATCGAAAATCGCAGTATTTGGATTCACAACACCAATTTTTGGTGTATTGTTATCTGCGCTATTGTTACATGAGGCAGATTCTTTACATGTTGGCGTGCTGCTTCTTTCCTTACTGCTTGTATCAATAGGTACAGTCATGGCGCAGAAAAAGTGAACTAGTATCGGCGGATTTGATCATCTTCGTCACCGGCACTGCGGTCGATTTTTCGAATGACAACATCATACGAAAAAGAGGAATCCACTTCTACAGTTACGGTGTCACCTACTTTTTTTCCTCGGATTGCTTTTCCAAGAGGAGACTCAATGCTGACCATGTCACGTAAAGAGCTACTGCGAATAGAGGTAACAAGTTTGTAGGTCTCTTCGCAGTCGTCGTCTGGAATGTAGAGTGTAACAATAGTGTTGATGCCGACTTCGTCACTTGTGGAGTGATCCTCAATGATAGTTGCATTTTTTAACATGCGTTCCAGATAACGGATGCGGCTTTCGTTTTGGTTTTTATCTTTCTTTGCAGCATAGTATTCGAAATTTTCGCTAAGATCTCCTTGCGCACGCGCTTCTTTTACAGCTTCAATTGCTTCTTTTCGAACAACCAGTTTGCGGTGTTCGATTTCCTTTTCTATTTTTTCTACATCGGATGGTGTTAAACGTTCTCCCATGATGATACTCCTTATGCTTTATTATGATTTTGCTGACTAAAAGAAACAAGGCGCATTAAGAGTCAGCATAGACTTAGTATAACACAGAGCGTGTGTTTGTGAGCGATCTTTTGCTTTATGTGTTGAAATAGGGCATTTTTCAGGGGATTTACGAACAAAAAGCTATGGAAAAAGTTTGGAAGTGATGGTAGAATATAGCAGTGTATGTGTAAAATTTGTTATACATTGTTTGAAATAAAAACCTGTAAATAAAAGAAGGGAATATAAATTATGGGAATAAGTGTAGTTTTATTGGCATACAAAGAAGAAGAAAATTTGCGTGTTCTTTTGCCACAGATTATTGAGGAAGTAGAAAAGTGTAACGAGGAATATGAAATTCTTGTTGTAGATACCATGAAGCCACTGGATAATACCCAGGGCGTTTGTGAAGAATATGGTGCACGCTATATTAACCAGGAAGAACCGGGATTTGGTGGTGCATTCCGTACAGCAATCAAATATGCAAATAAGAGTAAGTTTTTGATTATGGACAGTGATGGTTCTCATCCACCAAAATGTATACCGGCAATCCATAAAATGTTTGTTGAGGACAAATGTGATGTTGTGATTGGATCCCGTTATGTAAAAGGTGGCGTGACAAACGATGCAAAGTCTTCACAGATTATGTCGCATATGCTTAACTTTGCATTCCGTATTTGCCTGGGCTTACATGCAAATGATTTGTCTACGGATTACCGTATGTATCATACCAAGCAATTAAAGAAGGTAAAGCTTACCTGTGAAAACTATGATGTTTTGGAAGAAGTATTGCTCCGCTTGAAATTGAATAAACGCGACAAGAAATTAAAAATTGGTGAAGTGCCAATTAACTTCCAAAAGCGCATGTATGGTGAGTCAAAGCGTCAATTGCTGAAATTTATCATCAGCTATATCAAGACTTTATTCCGCTTGATCGGTGTGCGCATGCAGGATGCGTTTCGTAAGTAGGATATAGATATTCGTGCAGCAGAGAAATTATACATATGCGATAGCATAATAAGTAGGAAGGTAATACATAGATGAAAAAATTAATAGACCAGATTTTAAAATTTGGTGTGGTTGGAATTATTTCTTTTATTGTGGATTTTGTGATTACGATGGCTGTGTCTACACTTCTCCGTACAAGTGTAGGGATGACAACATCGCAGGCGGCACTTGTTGGTGCGTTCTTCGGTTTTGTTATTTCTGTGATCGTGAATTATATTCTTTCCATGAAATATGTGTTTGAGCGTCGTGAAGATTTGGACCGAAAAAAAGAGTTTACCATCTTTGTGGTATTGAGTGTTATTGGATTGGGAATCAATGAACTCATTATTCTGTTTTGTATTGATCTTGTGTATGCAAACTGGGCGTGGCTGCACAATCTCATCGGTGCTACACTTGCGACAGCAGGTGCGAAAATCGTGGCGACAGCAGTTGTTATGGTGTACAACTTTGTGACAAGAAAAATCTTCCTGGAAAATAAAGATGGACAGGCTAGAGGAGAATAACAAGATATGAAGCGAATGCTTATTACCGGTTTTTCCGGATTTGTGAGCCGTCATTTTTTAAACTTTTTATATGAAAATAAGCTGGAATATGAGGTGTTAGGCGTAGATGTCAATTCACCAAAGTTTGCAATGAATGCATATGAGCCTACACTTTCTATGTCATTTTTGCAGGTTAATTTGTTGGATCAGGAAGCCGTGGAGGAAATGATTGCATCATTTCGGCCAGACTATATTTTGCATCTGGCATCGTTTTCGAGCGTTGCATACAGCTGGCAGCATCCGGCAGAGTGTTTCAGCAACAATACCAGTATTTTTTTGCATGTAACAGAAGCATTGCGTAAGCATGATTTGTGTCATTGCCGTGTATTATCGGTGGGATCTTCGGAAGAATATGGAAATGTCTTAGAGGACGAATTGCCACTGCGTGAGGATATGCCGCTGGTTCCGGTGAATCCATATGCGGTTGCCAGAGTTTCACAGGAAATGATGGCAAAAGTGTTAGCAGACAGTTTTGGGATGCAGATTATGTTGACGCGCTCGTTTAATCATATGGGACCGTTTCAGGATGAACGGTTTGTTATTCCAAGTTTTGTGCGTCGTATTTTAGATATTCAAAAGAGTGGTGCAAAAAATGGAGAAATTGAGACGGGCGATACGTCTATTATAAGAGACTTTGTAGATGTTCGTGATGTGGTTCGCGCGTATTATCAGTTACTGATGCAGGGAAAGACCGGTGAAGTTTATAATATTTGTGGAGAAAAAGGTGTTTCTCTTGCGGACGTAGTAAAAGAAATAGCGGATATTGTTGGCGTAGAGATTACAACGAGAGTGAATCCGGATTTTGTCAGACCGGGAGACAATCAGATGGTAATCGGTTCTGCGGCAAAGATTTGTCAGGATATTGGATGGAAGGCAGAGATTCCGCTGCGCCAGACACTGACAGACATGATAGAATATATGCGTTAGGAAGCGATTGCAGAAGGTACGCTGTGCGGGACGGTGTGAGAACAAAGATAGGAAGATGAAAATACGAGAAAAGTGGTCAAATCCATATGTTGTATTTGGACTGGGTTGTCTTTTGGGCAGCCTGGTTTTTGTATGGATTTATGGTATTGACGTTATAAAAGTTACGAATATCGCATGGCTATTAGATTCCTCGCAGACGGAAGGACTATGGGATCTGACGCAGCATTATCTGGGTTGGGAATTTTACCGAAAGAGTGCATGGCACTTTCCACTGGGGCTTATGGATGGCATTTATAGTGAACCGGTATCTATCGTATATACGGATTCGATTCCATTGTTAGCGTTTGTATGTAAGCTTCTATCACCACTACTTCCGGCAAAGTTTCAATATTTTGGATTGTTTGAATTGACATGTTATGCCTTGATGGGAGGCTTTGGCGCACTGTTTATGCGGGCGTTTTCTAAGAAAAGCAGTTTTTGTCTTTTGGGAGCTTTCTTTTTTGTGATATCTCCGGTTATGCAAAAAAGAGCCTTTTATCACACGGCACTATCTGCACATTTTCTGATTGTCGCTGCATTTTGCCTGTGGATCTTTAGAGATGCTCTGCGAAAAAAAGGAAAGCATTATACGATACATTGGACCATCCTATTGTGCTTGTCTGCGATGATCAATGCATATTTTACACCAATGATTTTGGGCATCTGGCTTTGCAGTATGCTGCAGGAATTTTTGGCAGAATCAAAAGATATGCGCATCGCTCTGCTACGAAAAATAATGGTGGAGGTACCTGTGGCGCTTGGCTTTTTGCTATTGGTTTGCTATCTGATGGGATATTTTTACGGAGATGTATCTGCTGCCACAACAGGACTGGAAAATCTGTCTTTTAATTTGCTGCAGTTTGTGAATCCGGGAAACGATTTGTGTGTCATTCATCATAGAAATTATTTGTTTTCGACGCAGAATTATTCCGCACTTTTGCCGACATTGCCGACAATTTCCGGGTGGCAGGAAGAGGGATTTGCTTATCTGGGCATTGGCGTATTGTCTCTATTGGTATTATGTATCGTGTATGGCATTGTGCAGAGGCTGCGGGGGAAAATAGAAAAAATAAGAGCTTCCTGGGGGATTAGTATTTTTCTTGGAATGCTTCTGTTTACGTTTTTGGCATTGTCTCCAACAGCGACATGCGGAACAAAGACGCTATACCATATTGCTTATTCGGATATCATATATCAGGCACTTAGCGTATTTCGCTCTACGGGGCGCCTGATCTGGCCGGTTTATTATGGGCTGCTTGCACTTGGACTTTACGGCATGGTTCATTTGACAAATAGTTGGAAAAAAACATATGTATATGGTTTATGGATTGGCCTTGTACTTCTGCAGATATATGATTTGATGCCGGGGATGTTGTATAAGCAGGAAGCTTATGCGTATGCATCTGAAAATGTAGAAAAAAATGTAAATAAGACAAAGACAGAGCTTATGACGGCAGGATATCAAAAATATTTATCAGAGCCTGTCTGGGATTCGTTGGGAGAAGGCAAGGATGAAATAGTTTTTTACCCACCGACACAGTTTGGCATAGAATGTGATCCGCAGACCTCTTGTGTTTTTGAAGAGTATGCGCTTGCCCATCACATGTCGCTTAATGTGACATATATGAGTCGTGATATGAGCGCGCAGGCAGACAGAAAAACGTATCAGCATTTTGAGGAAAGAAAAAAAGGAAACAAATTTGAAGATCTCATATATATCTTTTTTGATATTTCAGAAATTCCGTCTGCAGAAGAGACAGAATTACAGTTTTTTGAGGCAGATGGCTATGTGATAGGGGTAGAGAAATGACCTTTTTTATGATATGATACTACGGAATGTGGTCATATATAAATATTGTGAAAAGTATAGCATTGCAGAATGTGTAAAAGAAAGCGCCATGTGCGCATAGAAACGATGAAAAGGAGAATAAGATGAGTAAGAATGTAGCACTGATTACCGGTATTACCGGACAGGATGGAAGTTATCTGGCAGAATTTTTATTGGAGAAGGGATATGAGGTTCACGGAATTATCCGTCGATCTTCTGTTTCTACAACAGAGCGTATTGATCATCTGATTGCAGAAGATGCGATTACATTACATGATGGAGACCTTTCAGATTCCTCAAGCATTATTCGTGTAGTAAATGAAGTTCGTCCAACAGAAATTTATAACCTGGCTGCACAGAGTCATGTAGGTGTATCTTTTGATGCAGCAGAATATACAGGAGATGTGGATGCACTTGGCGTGCTTCGTATTTTGGAAGCAGTACATATGCTTGGCATGGATAAGACTTGCCGTATTTATCAAGCATCAACATCTGAATTATATGGAAAAGTAGAAGAAGTACCACAGAATGAGAATACTCCATTCCATCCATTCAGCCCATATGCAGTTGCAAAACAGTATGGTTTCTGGATGATGAAAGAATACAGAGAAGCTTATGGTATGTTTGCATGCAATGGTATTCTTTTTAACCATGAATCAGAAAGACGTGGAGAGACATTCGTTACAAGAAAAATTACGCTTGCAGCAGGACGTATTGCATGTGGTTTGCAGGATCATCTTGAGCTTGGCAACTTAGATTCTTTGCGTGACTGGGGTTATGCAAAAGATTATGTAGAATGTATGTGGTTGATTTTGCAGCAGGATGAGCCGGATGATTATGTCATCGCAACCGGTGTACAACATACCGTTCGTGAATTTACAACACTTGCATTTGCAAATGATGGTATTGAACTGGAATGGCGTGGCGAAGGTATGGAAGAAAAGGGTTATGATAAGGCAACAGGAAAGATGCTTGTCTGCGTAAACCCACAGTGGTTCCGCCCGACAGATGTCGTGAATCTTTGGGGAGATCCAACAAAGGCAAAAACAAAGCTTGGATGGAACCCACAGAAGACCAGTTATGAAGAGTTGTGTCGTATTATGGCACAGCACGATTTGGAACTTGCACAAAGAGAAGCAAAGTTAAAGGCAGAATAAATGATACAGCAGAAAAAGGAACGGCAAACAAATTTTGAATTACTGCGCCTTCTTTTGATGCTCACCATTCCGGTATATCATCTGATGCTTTACAATGGTGTATTCTATATGGACTATCACAAAAATGTAGCGCCGGGATTGTTCTTATCCAGTGGTGGAGCAATCACGGCAGATTATGCATTTATTGCTTTGACATCATATTTTTTACTGGAAACCAAAGACCGCCCGATTATCCGGCGGTTTTTGACGTTTGGAGCACAGGTGCTGACACTTTATGTGATTCGCTTCGCAGTGATTCGTAGTCTGTGGGGATTTGATTCCGGCAACTGGTTTGTGGAAGATTATATCCTGGGTGGAGCCTGGTGGTTTGTGGCTCCGTATATGGTTATGCTTCTGCTATATCCGTGGTTAAATCAATGGATGGAAAAGATGCCTCTCTGTTGGCATAGGGTGCTATGCATGGGGTTGGGCGTATGTTTTGTGGCAAATAGTATGACCCTTCGGATGAATTTTGTAAATGATCTGATTGCGTTTCTATTTACTTATGTCACGATGGGATATTTGCGCAGAAAAAACTACCAGAGGTGGATTTTGCCGACGAAGAAAAGATGGATGGCAGGTATCTACCTTTTTGGATTTCTTGTTACCTTTTTTGTTAGTTGGTATGTAAAAATGCCAGGCGTCATGGCAGATGATGTGGCGGCAAATCTGGTTGTGAAACATTTGATTGGGAAATACGCTCCACTACAATTTGTGATGGGGCTGGCGGTATTCTTTTTCTTTCGCGATGTGCAGCTGCGACAATCACAAATCATCAACCATCTTGCAAAGAGTGTTTTTTTTGTATTTCTTTTGCATGAGACGGTGATGGGTGTGTATTGGTATTTTGGAAAAATCGATGGACAATATCCGTATTATTCTGTGGGAGCATTCTGGGGCTGGCTTTTGCTTTATTTGTTTAGCTGTCTGGTCGTTGGTGTTTCGGCAGAGGCTCTTTATACAAGGTTTTTAGCTCCGCTTTGGAGACGAGTCATCGATCGAATTTGTACAAAATTTAAATTTCAGTAACTGTAACAGCAGGGATGGGAGAAAGCGTGATCATCATATGAATGTAAACGAAAATAAAAAACCATATGTCACGATTGATATCGCAAAATTTGTCATGGCAATTCTTGTTGTTGCGATACATGTGCGCCCATTTTCAGGAGAAGCGGCATTTGTATATGATGATATCGTAGCGCGGATTGCGGACCCGCTATTCTTTCAGATTACGGCATTCTTATTTTTTGAAAAAGTCTTTCGGGAAGATAAGGATATACGGATGCCGGAACGCGGTTGGCATCAAAGGGCGTTATCCTGGCAGAAGCTAGGCCATTACATGAAACGTATTCTACAACTGTATACGGCATGGTTTATTCTGTATGCTCCTGTGGTATGTTATCGGACGGTGCAGGAACTGGGGATTACCTGTAATCTGCAGGGGATGGGGCGTATGGTTCTTTCTTTGCTGCGTAAATACTGGCTTAGTGGATATTATGGAGCCATGTGGTTTATGACAGCATTGCTTTTGGCAATGCCATTGACATTTTTGATTACGAAGTATTTAGGACCTGGCATATGTGTTCTTTTATCGGCGCCGTGGTTTCTTCTTACCGTGGCACGTATGGAATACTGCAGCATAACAGATCATTGGCAAGCGATGGCATATTGTGACCATGCGATTTATGGTGTCTTTGACTGGTATGCAAATGGTCTGACCTACGGCTTCTTTTTTTGCGCCCTTGGTATGTGGATTGCATATAAGCGGAGCAGGGCCTTTGGTGCGACAGAAACAGAGCAAATGGGAATCAAAAATACAGATGGCTGGCTGCCCTTTCTTATTAGTTTTTTGCTTCTTATCATAGAAGCACATGTGATACGAGATAAAAATCTGGGGCAGAGCTATGGGGCAATGCTCTTTTTGATCCCTACAAGCTATTTTTTGCTGAAGTGGCTATTATCTGTAGAGATTTTAAATGAAAAGTCGAAGATTTGTACACATTTGCGTCGCCTTAGTATTATGATTTTTGCTATACATTATGGTGTTATGGAATTGCTGCAATTTGGGATGGAAAAATATACGACGCAAGAATGGAATACGACCGTGTTATATTTTGTGGTATTGGCTGTGACAATCGGATGCGCAGAGTTACTTTTGCTGCTGCAAAAGAAAGTGAAGTGGCTGCACGTGTTGTACTAACGGAGAGGATTTTGGAGTTGATAAAATGGAAACAGAAAAGATGAGAGGTCAGATGTCAAAAGAAAGGCAGATCCGACGTTTTATGTGGATGCTGTTACTGCTTTCGTGCGCAATTTTTTTCCTGGATTATGACGAAAGAGTATTGCCATATAATTCAACCATATTGGCTTTTTCTTATAAATATGGATTTATATCAAGAGGACTTGCCGGCACGATCTATCAGTGGCTGGATGCGATACTGCCTGTGAATCTGATTGCTTACGATATGGTGTTGCGTTTTACCTTGATTGTAACGATCGCATTTTATGCGCTTTTCTTTGCATTCTGTTATCAGTGTATGAAACGATGCGAGGGAAAATATCTGGGCAGAGTACAATATTTGATTCTTTTTTATGCGGTGTTTGTCGTTTCTATGTTTGCTTATAAACGAAATTTCGGGCGATTGGATCTGTATCTCATGGCGTTTACGGTAATGGGCGTTATGTGCCTGATCGCGCAAAAAGCAGAATGGCTTATAATCCCATTTTCTATTATCTGCGTTATGTATCACCAGGGCTATGTCTTTATGTTTTATAATGTATTGTTAGCGTTGCTGGTTTATCGCCTGCTGTCGGTAGAAAATAAAAAAAGCCGTGTGTACTATGGCGTGATTTTAGTAATAAGTCTGCTTGGCTGTGCTGCGTTGTTTTTATGGTTCGAATTTTTTAGCCACACAGACGGTGCACGCTATGTAGACGAGATTATTGCAAATGCGAAGGCAATGACAAAGCCATTCAATGGCATGACATATCATGATACACTGATTGATCATGAAATTCTTGGAATTGATTTATCGGATGTAGAATATCCATATCGCGTGATGAATTGGATCGAGATACCGTTTTTTATCGCAATCATCTCACCTTACATTGTGATGGTGGTGAAATTATTTCATCGTATTATGGCGCGGACAACAGAAAAGAGGGAGCGTTTGAAATATGGATTTGTTGCGATTGCAGCGGGAACATTGCTGCCGCTTTTTTTAATGAAATGTGATTACGCACGCTGGGTGTTCGCACTGATTTCTTATTACTGTATTGTTTTCCTGGCACTTGTTGCTATGGGGGATCGGTATGTAACGGAGGAACTGACAAAAATGTTTACGGAGATAAAAGAAAAATATCCGTTTGCTATTTTACTGCTTTTACTTCCAGCACTTTTGACACCATTCTGGGATGTGCATATCAATGGTCTACTGCGTGGTATCAGCAATCCAATTAATGAAACGTTTTTGAATTTATGGTAGGAGCGATGGGAGTGTAATGACAGAACAGTACGAAAAAATAGAGAAAAAAAGATATTGGCAATTTATAGCCTGCATGTTTGCATTTTCTGTCTTTTATTATTTGCGCTATTTTAAGCATGTTATGACAGAATATAATACCACACTTTTTGCCATGTCTTATAAATATGGCTTCATCTCACGTGGGATGCTTGGAACCTTTTGGGAAGGGTTGGACCGGCTATTACCTGTGAATCTTATGACGTATGAAGCGGTATATTGGTTTAACTGGGGGATTACCTGGCTTTTTAGTCTGCTTGTCATCGTATTTCTTGGAAAATGCCTGCGAAAATGTGCATCTGGCCAAAAACATAATATGTATTATATGGCGATTGCCTGTGCAATATATTTCTTTCCGATGTTCTGGTCTGAAGAAATGTTTGGACGACTCGATGTATATTTATATGTTTTGACGTTTGTCTGCCTGTTTGCGCTTCTGGATGAGAAAGCAGAATGGATCATCATTCCGGTGGGAATCGTTTGCATGTGTATCCATCAGGGGTTTGTGTTTACGAATGCAAATCTGATTCTGGTGCCACTTTTTTATAAGATTCTGACAGCAGAGGGGAAAAGACGCAGGAAATATCTAGTATTGTTTGTAGGCTTTTTTGCAACGATATCTGCGTTATTTTTGTATTTTGAATTTTTTAGTCATGGAAATGGGGCATCCATCTATAAGGAAGTGGTAGCAGCAGCAAAGGCACTTTCGGAAGATGGAAAAGGTTATAACAAGTCCATTATCATGCATGAAATTCTGGGTCAGGACGTATATGAAGCGGAAGCCCGGTACCATGCATTGAACCGGACGGAATTTCCGGCATTCCTTATTTTGTATGCGCCGTATCTGCCGATTGTCATTCACTTTTTTAAGGGGCTGTTTCAAAGAAGTGAAGATGGTAAGAGCAAGTGGGTACATGCCGCTTTTCTGTTAGGAGCATGTACCATATTACCGCAATATTTTCTCAAGGTAGATTTTGGGCGATATGCATTTACGACGTTTACTTATTATATCGTTATGGTCATGATGTTTATGGTTATGAAGGATGAATGTGTGGCGGTGCAGCTTGACGCTACAAAAGAAAAAATCAAAGCAACCATACCGGTGCCGTGGATTGTACTTTTATATCCGATGTTTTTGATGCCGTTTTATGATGTGATTATCTCTGGTGCCACATCTAAGTTGCGTACGCTGGTTATGGAAGTGCTTGGTATGCAATTGCCGGGTTAGAAACATATGGTCAGCGTAGGAAAACAGGTGGCACGAATGAAAGAGAAAATGTTGCAAGGAAGATTAAGTACAAGGAAGAGATAAAAGATGGAAGTGACAGAAAAGAATCGAAAAATTAAAGAATTTGTCATAGTGGAATTGTTATTTGGAACGCTTTTATTCCTGCGTTATTATGAGGCATGGGTGCATCGGATTAATGGGACAATGATGGCTTTTTCCTATAAATATGGGTTTATTTCCCGTGGTCTTATTGGAACCATTTATCAGGGGCTAAATAAAATATTGCCGATTAATATGATGACATATAAGGCTTGTGTAGGATATACGCTTATCGTTACACTATTATTTTATGGGATAGTTTTATGTTTCTTTGTTTTCTGCTTAAAGAAAGCGAGCGCGGAATATCTGAATGTCATGTGTGACATCATGTTGTTTTTTACGATATTTACAGTTCCTATGTTTGCCAGCCATTATAATTTTGGACGGTTGGATGTATATTGTGTGCTTTTTAGTGTGATAGGCGCAATGCTTCTGATCAAAGGAAAAGCAGAGTGGCTGCTTATACCTATGGCAGCATTGGGAGTTATGGTACACCAGGGCAATGTGTTTATGTTCTTGAATATCCTGTTGGTTTTGCTTCTATATAAAATTTTATCTACAGAGGGCAAAGAACGAAAAAAATATATCGTAATATTTGTATTGTCACTTGGCGTGGCGTCGGTTTTGTTTTTGTGGTTTGAGTTATTTTCCCATGCCAATGGGGATGGCATTTACGAAGAAATTGTGACAAATGCGAAAAAATTGTGCAAAAACGGGAAAATCCACCAGGATGTTGTGGATAAAGAGATTCTGGGAATTGATTTGACGGGAAGAGAAAAAGAATTTCATCGAATGAATGCAGTGCAATTCCCGATATTTGTGGTTATGATGCTTCCGTATATTGCTCTGCTGGTTCGTTTTTTTAAGGAGTTAATCAGAAAAGCAACGGAAAAAAGAGAAAAATGGAAGTATTTCATCGTGGCAATTGGTGCAGGAACGATTTTGCCAGATCTGCTTTTAAAAGTGGATTTTGGTAGATGGGTGTATGCGATTCTTGCATATTATTGCATTGTATTGCTTGCATTATTTGCGATGGGAGATGTTACGGTTGGAAAGCCGTTTGTGGAAGAAATAGAGAAGGTAAAGAAACACAGATTTGCTGCAACCGTGATGCTTTTATACCCACTCATTTTTCAGCCACTCTGGGATGTGGCGATTTGTAGTGTTGTTGCAAAGATAGCGGGATATATCAATACGTGGTTGGGATTGGGATGGTGGTAGTACAAAAAGATTTGAGGAACATATGCTTTATGGCAGCATATGTTCCTTGAACCAACTGATAAATTGAGGGGAACGAATCGGATGATACAGCGTTCGCGGAGCGATACGTTTGCAGAGCTTCTTGAAAATCTTCATTGTTTCCAGATATTGTTGTTGATGGCTTTGGCTGTGAGATGCGTCTTTTAAAATATGAATGTCGTCAAAAATGACATCAAAATAAAAGTTATAAGCAGCGATATAAGCATCTGGATGATTCATTTCCAGAAAATCTAAAATTTTATCGTAAGCTTTGTAAGCAAGCGGCTGCCGGTCAATGATATCTGTGTCTTTACGTGTTAAACTTGTTGGCAGAAAAATATAGTGATAAAAGATGTCAGGCAAAAGAACAGCAGAAGTAATTCTGGCTCCGGCTTCGATGACCCAAAGTTTATCTTCGTATATGGTAAGTTCCTCATCAAATTGTGGGAGACAACCATTATGATCTCTTAAAGCCGAGACACGCCATACTTTATTCCAAGGATAGCCACCACCGTAATGGATATTATCAGAAGCTACCTCTGCAAGTAGTGTTTTGGAGTCACAGATGAGCGGCTGATTGGTTCCATCGGTACGTGGAAGGTATACATGTTTGGTTCCATCGGCATGCGTATCCTCTATTGGAACCACACTTTTCATATATTCTATGTGCTTGTAAGGCACAGACATAGAGTAGTCATTGGTAATACAATGATCAATGCGCGTTCCGTCCGTTAAGTGATCCTGCCAACCAAAACATACAACATCTGCGTTGTATTGTGTTAAAGCATGCATACATGTTGTCCAGGCATGTGAATCTAATACATCATCGGAATCCATAAATGTTAAAAAATCACCCGTGATTTGTGCAAGACCGAAATTTCTTGCAGAACTGACGCCTGCGTTTGGTTTGTGGAATACTTTGATGCGTGAATCTGTCGATGAGATTTCATCTAAAAGAGTACGGCAGGTTGTATTAGAACCGTCATCAATGATTAAAATCTCGAAGTTCGTGTAATCTTGTGCTAACAAACTTTCGATGCACGGTCTTAAATATTTTTCCGGCGTATTGTATACAGGAACAATGACGCTGATTTTCATATTACTAGTTTTTATATTTGACATAAGAATCCCCCATCTTCGTCTTTTCTGACGAAATCCCTTATAGTGATAGGATAATCATACCTAATGTTGAATTTTACATCAAGATAAAATATAATTTAATAATATGCTAGGTGAAGTATGCCCATAGTACATAAGGATAGGTAAGATGAGAACTAGAAACACGTTTTTAAATGCCCTGGCAAATTCGGGCTCATATGTTGTAAATTTAATTCTTTCGTTCGTGGCACGAACGATTTTTATTCGTGTGCTATCACAGGAATATCTAGGTGTGCAAGGTTTATTTGGTAATATTCTTTCGGTTCTTTCCCTTGCGGAGCTTGGTATCGGAACAGCCATGATTTATCACATGTATGGACCGATTGCGCGCGAGGATGAAAAAGAAATTACAGAATTGATGAATCTGTATCGCAAGCTGTATTCCTATGTGGCTGGATTTATTACGATAGCAGGATTATGTCTGGTTCCTTTCTTGAAATATCTGATCGCAGACGATCCGGGAATTGCCGGATTGACCGGTATCTATCTTTTATACTTGTTGAATACAATCGTTTCTTATTTATGGGGATATAAAAGAGCACTGATCGATGGACATCAAAAGGGGTATATTAGCACACTTTATGTGACAGCATTTATGACAATCCAGTTTATTGCGCAGATTGTTGTTCTCTTGGTGTTTGAAAATTTTATTATTTATCTTCTGATACAGATTATTTGTAATATTCTGACGAATATTTCTTTGGCACTCAAATGTGACCGTATGTACCCATACTTGAAAAGAGATCGTAAGTCACTGCCTTCTAAGGAGACGCAGAAGAGTATCTTTAAAAATGTCAGTGCTATGTTCATGCATAAGCTTGGTGATGTCATGGTCAACAATACAGACAGTCTGATTATCTCTGCTTTTGTTGGACTGGTGACAGTTGGTATTTTTGATAATTACCGCATGCTTCTGGGAAGTGTCAATACCGCTATCAATGGTATATTGGGTTCTTTCGTCGCAAGTATTGGAAATCTCAGTGTTACGGATGATAAAGAGCGCGTTTTTCATGTGTATAAGACCTTGAATTTTATTGGCTTCTGGATCCATTCCTATGTGGCGGTAACCTTCCTTGTCATGTTTAATCCGTTCATTGAGGTCTGGGCAGGGAAAGATTATCTTTTCCCAATGAGTGTTGTATTTTTAATCGTACTGAACTTTTACATGAGTGGTATGCGTAAGGTGACACTGAATTTCCGCGACGCAATGGGGCTGTACTGGTACGACAGATATAAACCGATCTTTGAAGTGATCGTAAATCTTGTGGTTTCTATTGTGCTGGTCATTGAGTATGGTCTGGTTGGTGTTTTGATCGGAACGTTAGTTTCTACTGTGGGAGTATGTTTCTGGGTAGAAGCACTGGTTACCTACAAGCATGGTTTTGAAAAAAATGTCAGCCATTATTTTAAGATGTTTTCTGTCTATACGGCGTCTGCGGTGGCAGTCGGCGGCTTCACTTACTTTGTCTGTAGTTTTATTGCCATGGGCGGATTACTGGAGATATTTTTAAAACTTGTTGTATGTACAGTTATGTATAATGTCCTGTTGATGGTACTCTATGGCAGAACGGTAGAGTATAAAGAGTTCATGGAAAAACTGATTGGTCTTGTGGAAGGAAAGACAGGGCACGAGATGACAGGTTTGCGGAAGGTATTGATGCGGTAGAAGTTATGGTAAAAGTTATGCGACAAAAGACGAATCGAATTGCATATTTGGATGTGTTAAAAGGTGTCAGTATGTTCTTTGTGATTTATTGCCATAGCGTATTGTTACCATATCATTCTGTGGTTGGAAATTTGATGATGACCATAGCCTGGGGAGCCGTTCCTTGTTTCGTTATGACATCGGGGGCAGTGTTGCATCAGAGCAAGCATTTTACTTGGCAAAAACACGGAAAACGCTTAGGAACTATGTATATGACCTTAGTCTGTTGGCGTTTACTTTATTTAGCGGTTTATAGGATTGCAGGAAAAATTACTGGGATTTCCTTTTGGGCAGGTGTCAAATATTTGTTCTTTTTACAGGATTACGAAGGCGTGGATACAGGGGTCATGTGGTACATGATTGCTTATCTGGGGCTTATGATTGTATATCCTATTACCTATTTCTTGTTTACCGGTGGTACACGGGGGAGGCAGATTGCATTTTTTGTCATGATTCTATCCGGTTTGACAGGTATCCTTTTCCCGTCGGTGAATTGGCTGGTTGGCCAGATCACACATGGAAGGGAACTGCCCTTGCAAGTATGGAATAGCATATTGACTTTTGGCAACAATAATAATTTGTTGTTTTATTTCCTGTTGGGAGCATTTTTACTGGAATATCAGCAACACACTGATCGAAGAGGATGTGGACAGATTTATAAATGTCGACTGCCTTTGTCAGGGCTATGTCTGTTAATCGGACTTATGGGGCTTGTGTTTATCAAATACCGTGAGACAGGTTTACTGATATGGGGAGATACGTATCTGAGTTTTGGCTATGTCAGATTATCTACAGCCTTGGTTACAATAGGGCTGTATGGTATATGTGAGAGTTTGTTTTCTGACCGCGAGAATTTGGCAAGTAAAATCATAGGAGAATACATAGGACAAAATACACTGGGAATTTATTATTTGCATTACATATTACTGGCGGTATTTTCGTGGACAACCTGTTTCCCATGGCTGCAGACCCATTATTTTGTTGGCATGAATTTGATAAAAGCGTTCGCAGTAGCGTTTGTATGTTACGTTGTGGTTGGTCTGGTGAGCAGGGTACCGCTGATTCGGAAAATGTTTTTGTAAATGTGAGTGCTATGGATGAAAGATAAAAATGAAAAAGAAAAGAATTTTATTTATTGATTATATTCGTGCTCTGGCAATCCTGATGGTTATCATGTGTCATGTGATCGATGTTAACTGCCTGTTTTGGCTAGGATATCAGGAGATGTCCGGGGCAAGACAGATCATCCTATATACTTTGCTGATTTTTGGCAGATGTGGTGTGCCGCTCTTTCTTATGATTACAGGTTATCTGCTGCTGGATCGAGACTATAGCAATGGAAAATGGAAAGAGTTCTATTTACATAAATGGCTGCATCTTTTCCTACTGACAGAGATCTGGTTTGTCATTTATGAGGGATTTTCGGTTTTTTTGCAGGGAAATTCTTTTGTGGGAAAGGATTTTGTCTTGCGCCTGTTGTTTATCAAGGAACCGGTTTTGTCACATGCCTGGTATCTGCCGGTTATATTGGGACTTTATTTATTGTTGCCGGTCTTAGCGCTGGTTTGGAAAAAACTTTCTGACCAGGGATGTCTTATTACTGTCTTTTTGATATGGGCGCTTATATTATTGCTACAGAGACTTGCGCAGGAGAGTATAACGCTAAATTTAAATTATGCCTTGTATATGCTGATTGGCGGAACATACAAGAGATGGCATACGAAGTTGGCAGAACATAAACAAGTCGCTTGTGTCATATGTGTTCTGGCAGGCATTTTTGCCCTGGCTGAATGTGAAGGATTTTTATGGCTTCAGCACAAAAAGGGACAAGCAGTGAGTCTATGGTACGACAATGCAGGGGTATTCCTGCTGAGTCTGACACTGTTCGGCTTGATAATGCTTTTGGCACAAGAGAAAAATTCCTTTGTTGAGTGTCTGTCACAGGATTCCTTTGGTATTTATTTGATACACAATATGATTGCCCTTGTGATGATGCTCTGGCTTGGAAAGTGGAATGGCAATTTTTATTTGAGAATGATTTTTACCTATCTGCTAGTTTGGGGAATTGCCTGGGGCCTAACTCGCATGATTGGGAAAATACCACACGTTGGAGATTGGATACTTTATAAGAGGAGATCAAAATAGATGAAGATAAAAGAAAATAAATTTACATGGGCAATAATCCTCTTTGCTTTTGCGCTTTTCTGGAATAATTTTGCTGGAACGACAAGTAATATTAATACGACTATGCTTGCGTTTAATTATCAATATGGATTTATTTCACGTGGATTATTAGGAACATTTTATGGCATTTTAGATCAGATTCTTCCTTGGAATCTATATACATTTGGCTGGGCAATGATCTTTTTCGAGGGATGTTTCTTGATTTTTGTAGCATTACTTTTTTTCTTTTGTATGAAGTGTCTCAAAATGAGTCACGAAAAGGCAAAACAGAGTGCTCAGTATTTTATTATTTTATATTTTATTACAGCGATTCCCATGTTTTCCAGTGAATATAATCTGGGAAGATTGGATATGTACTGTCTCATGTGCAGTATGCTGTCTGTGCTTCTTATGGTCTATGGAAAGTCAGAGTGGCTGGTAGTTCCTCTTTCTGCCATTGGTGTGATGTTTCATCAGGGACATGTTTTCATGTATATGGGAATGGTACTTGCGATGCAACTATATAAGGCTTTGGATGCTGTCAAGGAACAGGAAGATATCAAGGCCATCTTTCAGAATAAGACCAGCCGGAAATATCTGGGGATGTTTTTGGCGACCATGCTTATGGTGTCTGCTTTATTTATTTGGTTTGAGGGATTTTCTCATATTGATGGAGAAAAATTCGCAGACAAGCTGATTGATACGGCATGCAGTATGGGACCGGATGCGGACTATCATATTGAAGTCGTGGATCATGAGATTCTTGGTGTAGACCTATCAGCCAAGGAGTGGGAGTATCACAAGCAGAATTTTGTGGAATTTCCATTATATTGTCTGTTTATGCTACCATATATTTTAATTGCTATACGCTTTGCGCGAAATCTGCTACGACTGGCGAAAACAAAGATTGACAAGTGGAAATATATCATCGTACTTGCCGGAGCCTTGACAATCTTACCGGATATGATATTGAAAGTAGACTATGGACGTTGGATTTTTTGCATCATCAGTTATTATGCAGTCGTAGTATTGGCTCTGCTTGCAATGCAGGATATAGCTGTGAGCGAGGTGAGTCGGCTGACAGTAGAAAGGATACGAACAAAATGTTCCTATGCGGGACTACTTCTGGTGTATCCACTCTTATTTCAGCCGCTCATGCATATCAGCATCTGCCCTCTGACAGAGAGGATTGTTAATATCCTGAATGTGCATCTGCATATATGGATTCCATGGCAATAGAAATAGGAAACGCAGGAGAAAAGAGGAAAATGAACGAAAAACTTGTAAAAGCAAAGTACAATATCAGACAGTTTATCATGATGCTGGCTTTTGTGGATTTGGCAACCTTTGTTACAAATTACAGAGGCTGGGTCAGATCCTACAATACAACCATGCTCGCGCTGTCCTATGAGTATGGATTTACATCAAGATCCCTGCTTGGGACTATCTATCATATCCTGGACGCGGTGCTACCGGTAGATATGATGCAATATCAGAATGCCCTAGTATTTGCCAATGTGGTAACGGTCTTGTTTATCGCATTCCTTTTATATTTTTCCTATTATGTTTTAAAGAAGAGTGATATGGAAAATGGTCTGGTGACAAAGGCAGAGCAATATATCCTTTTGACTTTTCATATTGCTATGGTAGCAACCTTTACTTATGCCTACAATTTCCTACGTGTAGATTTTTGCATGGTATGGATGATGTTATTAGGCTTTATGGCATTGATGAATGAAAAGACGGAATGGCTGTCCCTGCCATTTGCGGCATTGGGTATCATGTTCCATCAGGGCTTTGTCCTCATGTATTTTAATGTAATCCTTGTAATCCAATTTTATTATATGATGACACGAAAGAATAAGAAAAATACCATTTTGTTCTTCCTAACCTTTCTGATAGGATCCGGATTGTTTTTATGGTTTGAGTTATTTAGCCGTACCAATGGCAATGATATTTTTGAAAAGGTATTGCGTGATGCGACCAATGTTTCCTACAAGGGGATTTATCATACGACCCTCTTGTATCATGAGGTCTTGGGGATCGATGTTTCTGGTGCGGAGACGGATTTTGTATATATGAATCATGTGCAATTAGTCCTATATTTGCTGATACTCTTGCCAGCAATCGTTGTTCTGGCAAGGGCTTTTGTAAGGATTATTAAGAAAGCGGACGACCTGTTTGCCAAGTTAAAATATCTTGCGGTAGCAGTCGGTTCTCTGACTATTTTGCCAGATATGCTGTTGAAGGTAGACTATGGGCGCTGGATTCTGGCAGTGGTTACCTATTATCTGCTTATTATTCTAGCAATGTTGATCTTACGGGATCCGTTTGTGACAGAAGAAACAAAAAATGTCGTGGAGGACGTAAACAAACATCCGGCGTGGCTAGTCTATTTTACCCTAGTAGTATTAACAGTTCCTTATATGGATGTGGATATTGATATGTTGGTCAAGGGGCTGCAGCGTTTTATGCAAAGTAAGGGCATATTATTCTACTAGAGGATGAGGTGATTGGGATGAAAGATAAATTGCAAAAAAAAGATATGACCTTTCTGCTTGCGTTGGCAGGTTTTGGTTTTCTGTGTGTCTTACGTTATTACAATGAAAATATAATGCAACACCTGTGGGCACTATCCATTCTGGGAAACCGACGCATTATACAGGGGATGACGGCAGTATTTTTCTTTATTTTGATTGGAGTGGCTGGGCAGGCGCTGCGCAAGGTCAGTAAAGAAAATAGAAGCGGAATCTATTATATGGCAACACTGCTTGCCGTATTCCTGATGCCGATGTTTATCTGCGATAGTTATATGGGATCGCCGGATTTATACGCATGGGTCATCATACTCATATGTATTGCGGCATTTTTAAATGGAAGATGTGATGGAATTATCCTGCCAGGTATCCTGCTTGCCACATATATCTGTCCGATGATCGTATTTTCCGGTGGAGCCGTACTGTTTACAGCAATGTTAGCAAAGGGGTTGTGTGAGGACAATAAGAGAAATGTCGCACAGGCGGTTGGGATGGTTGTCATGGCTTTGGTGGCATTTGTATTGGCGAAGGGAACATATGGTTTTGCTGCAGATGTGCAGGGACGCATTTCCGGAAAACGATTTCTTGTTATTGTTCTTTTATTCCTACCATATATTTATGGCATCTTGAAATTTTTTGTCGTCCTGATAAAAGAACAGACGGATAGGCGACATAGACTGGCTTATCTTTTGTGTGTTCTTGGTACGGTTCCGGGCTTTATGCTGTGGGCTTATTTAGGCGATTATTGCCGGGCGGTCATATATGCCTTTGTATATTACCTGTTACTGTTGTTGACCCGGTATTGTCAGGATCTGGAATTTCAGGCATCATGGAATACATTTCGACTGCGGATCAAAGAAAAGGTGGTTTTAGAACCAGTCGTTGTGATCTATCCCTTGATCATACTGACATTCTGGATGATATCAAATGACTTCATTGATGCAGAGACGATTATAGAATTTACGAGGTAATAATGATAGAGGGGTAGTAATGAATGAAAAAATATTGAAGGAAGAGACACGAAAAGATATAACAGTTGTTTGGGTAATGTTTATCATAGGAATAATGGTTCATTTTTGCATGGCTAATTTTGCGAAGACCATTCGAATATGGCCAGATGAGATGCGCTACTATACCATTGCAAAAAGCATTTTTAATGGTCAGGGCATTACATTTCGAGGAGCGGTCGTTGATTACCAAAAGCTGTTATATTCGATTATAATTTTGCCATTCTTTGGTATTCAAGATGGATGCATAAGAATCACTATGATTTCTCTATTTAATTGTATATTGGAAATGATTGCGATATTTCCAATATATGGGATATGTAAAGAGTTAGGATTACATCGTTGGCAACAAAGAATGATATTATTGTTGTATATTTGCTGGCCAGAGACGATGTTATCCATGACTTTTATGGCAGAAATTTTGTATGTTCCGATCTTTTTTCTTGTTCTTTATCTATGGATAAAGTGGGAAGACAGTAAAACAATTTATAAAGGAATGTTTTGGGGGATGTTGTGTTATGCAGGATATAACACAAAGGAAATATTTCTTGCGGTCATATTGGCATTTATTATGTATGAAGTATGGGAGATATGGAGAAACAAAGATACAGAGGTAAAAAGAACGTTGCTATATCTCGTATCAGCGGTTGGCACATTTGTAGTAATACATATATTACTGAAAATGACAGTTTTTTCTGGTATGGGGAATTCTTATAGACAAATGAGTATAGATGCTCTGATGTCCAAATATAATATGGCCTATATGATATACGCAGCAATGTATTATATGGCAGCATGTATGGTGGTAACACTTGTTTTACCAATGGTATTGCCTTATGTACATTATAAAAGTATGAGCCTTAAAAATAAGCAATTACTAAAAATGGTTTCATTGATTTTATTGATTTCAATAGGAACCATAGCATATACGATCGCCATTCGTGAGGATCTGGGGCAATTGATACCACGGACACATTTTAGATACTTAGGACCGATGCTGTTTCTTTATTTTATGTTATTTGCAGGGGAAAGAACAAAGCAGGCAGAGAAAACGCATAACTATGTACTAGTGTTTATAGCATACATATGTTCTCTCTTACTATATAAAGGTGCGAATTGTGCAACGGTTGTGGACGGGCAGATGGCATGGTGGATTCATAAGCTACAGCAAAAAATGGGGTTGATGATAATGCCAGGTTTGGACAAGAATTCGCTGATCAGTTTTAAGTATGTCTGGATGATAGATATTGTGATTGTTTTGGTGGGATTATTGTATCTATTGATGAAAAGGGGACATCAAATTTACAGAACATATTTATTTATGATAATTTTTATGGGGTTATGTGTATGGAATAATTGGTTGGGCTATAAGGAAATACAAAAAGAATATATAGTTGATAAAGAATGTATTGCAGAAGTAGAACAGATGAACCAATATTTTGATGGAAAACATGCAAACATTTTATATTTGACAGATGCGACAAAGGGTTATGGTAGAAATAGTGCCATGATGGATACGTATTTTACACAATTTAAAAATGTGTATTATAGTCCGGATAGAGGCATATTTGATTTAGATCCTAAGACATATCAATGGAAACAACTACAATTAGTCGTGGATTTGTATCCGTGGGGAGCACAATATGATGAAATTAAATCTGTAGATTATATTATATTGGAAAAAAGTGCGCAGAGTTACGATAAAAAAATAAGGGGGGAGATTTGTTACGAAGGAAATTGGTTTTGGGTTATAAAAAATGAGGATGCTAAACAATTGAGTATTTATGAATGATAAAGGATGAAAGGAAACAAACAAATGTCAAAAACACTAAGTATCGTAGTACCATGCTACAATGAAAAAGATAATATTGTTGAGATTATCAAGAAAGTTAAGGAAGCTCCGATCGAAAAAAAGGAGATTATTGTAGTAGATGATATGTCAACAGATGGTACAAGGGAAATTCTAAAAAATCAAGTGGAACAGATGGTAGATAAAGTGATTTATCATGAGCAGAACACAGGAAAGGGAGGAGCGCTTCGAACAGGATTTTTATCAGCAACAGGAGATGTTGTTATTATTCAAGATGCAGATATGGAATATGATCCAAATGAGTATCCGGTTGTGGTAGAACCAATTTTTTCTGGAGAATATTCTGTTGTTTATGGATCTAGATTTTTAGAGAGTAAAGCGAAAGGATATTTAGCAAATCGTATAGCAAATAAGGGATTAACGTTTCTTTCCAATTGCTTTACACATCAGCATTTGACGGATATGGAAACGTGTTACAAAGCTTTTCGTCGAGATATTATACAAAGCATAGATATTGAAGAAAAGAGATTTGGATTTGAGCCAGAGATTACGGCAAAGATTACAAAAATGGGGATAAAGATTCATGAAGTTCCTATTTCCTATAATCCTAGAAGTAATGAAGAGGGAAAGAAAATAGGAATCAGTGATGGATTTCGTGCGCTGCATTGCATATGGCATTATAGCAGATAAAAAAGGGGGGATTATGTACGAAATAAGGGATAAAAATCAGAAGATTTCTTTTGCAAAGTTATTAGATTTGTCAGGACTATTGATTATTGCAGCAGCTGTCATTACTGCTGTGAAAATGAATTTTGTGGGACGTTCTCTTTGGTATGATGAAGCTGCGCTCGCTTACTCTTTTTGTACGCGAGGCTTAACGGATTTGATTAGGGAGCCGCTTGAAATGGTGCAATCTGCGCCGGTAGGTTGGCTCTATATCATAAAACTGTTTGTTTTATGTTTTGGACAGACAGATTTTGTAATGAGAGTACCGTCCATACTTTTTTATGCAGGAATGTTGTTCTTGTCATATAAACTTTTATCAAAGTATTATCAGGTTTCTTTTCCTGTTATGTCAACTGCATTGATTGCAAGTATTCCTATCGTCTTGCAATATGCAAATGTTTTCAAGCCATATATATCGGATTGTTTTTTCGCAGTATTGGTTTTATGTATTATCGCAAAATATGATGAGGGTGTTATTAGCGATCATATCTGGATGATAGGTTGGGCAGTAATCTTATGGTTTTCTAGTCCAGCTTGCTTCGTAATGGGTGGAATTTTAGTTGTACGATTTATAATAGCAATCATAAGGAAAGATAAAGCTGCAATTCGGAGTCAAATTAAAATAGGAATCGGTATAGGGTGTAGTTTTTTGCTTCACTATGGTTTGTGGTTATCAAGGATTGACGATGGCATGCATGCGTTTTGGGCAAAAGCAAAAATGCCAATATTCATAACATCAGCAGAAGATTTGCAACAACTCATAAATATGGTGCAAGTTATTTTTGGACAGTTTTATCGCTTGAAATGGGGAATTATATGCTGTTTTCTGATCGGTATTGTATACGCACTCCTTCAGAAAAAAGAAAAGATGTTGGAACTATACGGTATTTATTTTATAACCTGTTTTGCATCTTCTATTGGGCGATATCCAGTAAATCGCAGACTTTGGCTATTTATGTATCCAATTTTAGTTATGATTGTGGTACAACTTTTTGACGATATATGTGAAAAAAATAAAAAAATAAAAAATATAGTTGGGATAGGGATTTTAGGAGCAACACTGTTGACCGCGGGAATTCGTTATTATTGGAACGATGAAAATGTTTACTGGCCAAGATATGAGGTCAAAGGAGAATATACATATCTTAAAAGTGTGATAAAAAAGGATGATGGTGTGTATGTTGCAAGATGTGCGCAGCCAATGTTTTTGTTTTACAACAATTACAATACAGAATACTTAGCAGGAACAGAAAACGATATTTTTATTGCAGAGTCAAGTTATCGACAAAATTACGATGGTACGTGGAATGATCACACCAAAGATTATCAATATATATTAGCGCATGATACTTGCTATATTGTTTTGAGCGATACCTGGAATGCAGAAGGCGAATATACGGAATTATATGATCGATTAAAAGAAGAGGGAAACCTGGAAATCGTATATCGTGAGCATGATACGCCGATGATGAAATTTACAAAGGAGTAAGAAAATCTTGATAAAGAAGAAAAACGGGAAAATTTTTGTTGCATGGATTATAGCAACGATTGTAGTTTCTATGCCGCTTTTTTTTCGTGGTGTGGAAGGTCATTTTGGACAAGATTTGGGATTTCATCTGAACCGTATTGAAGGGCTATATGTGGCACTAAAAGCGGGAGAATTTCCTGTTAAAATGGAATCGTATTGGATGAATGGTTATGGATATCCAGTATCCATTTATTATGGAGATTTATGGTTATACTTCCCTGCATTCCTACGGATATTAGGGGTTCCTGTTGTAGGGGCGTATAAAAGTTATATTTTTGTAATCAATGGGTTGACCTTGCTGACAACATATCTGTTGGCCAAGGAAGCTACAAATCATGAAAAAATTGCGATATGTGCAAGTATCGTATATACGTTTTCATATTATCGTCTGGTAAATGTGTACATTCGAGCTGCAGTGGGAGAATATACGGCAATGATGTTTTTCCCGGTAGTTGCTTTAGCTTTATATCGCATGTATGCGAATAAAGAAGAGAAGGTTTTTCAGAATGCTTTTTTATTGGCAACAGGAATGACGGGGATTATGAGCGCACATCTTCTTTCATCGGAAATCGTAGCAATTGTCATGATGTGCGTGGCAATCCTTTTTATAAAAAAAACATTATCAAAAAATATGATTTTCACTTATATATTGGCCGTTATAGAATCCATTCTTTTTAATCTGTATTTTTTGGTATCATTTTTGGATTGTTATCGAAATGTGAATGTCAATATTAACGGTATTAGTGAAAAGTCTCGTGAAATCCAAACGGCGGGAGTGACACTAAAAAAATTGTTTTCTTTTTTTGAGGTTCCATATGGGAACGTTGTATGGAAGGAACAAATTGGACTCAACATAGGTCCAGTTTTGATGGTATGTGTAGGTATTGGCTGTATTTTATGCATACTTCGTAAGATAAAAAAAGGGGAATTGATGATGCTAATCATGGCAATTGCTACATTATTTGCATCAACCAGATATTTCCCATGGGATGAGATACGTAACGTAAAGTATATAGGAAATATATTGGCACAAATCCAGTTCCCGTGGAGATATTTAGGTGTGGCAACCTTGTTTGCTATGCTATTGTTTTTATTTCTCATGTTGCGTGTTCCCTCAAAATATGTCGCAACGGTTGTATGTGTATTGATGATAATATCTGCAGGAATGATGATGTATTTTACAAAAGATTATAATAGGTATGCAGAATATAAAACATTTCAGCAGACAAAGGATCTGGATTCATATGACATGGGCTTTTGTGAGTATTTAAGAATGGGAACAAATCGGGAAAAATTTACAAATACGATCGAAAATTCAGAAGGTGTTCTGTACGCAGATGTGGTAGAACGTCAGGGAAATGCAATGACGGTGCAAGTACAAGTGGCGGAGACAGGAGGCTATATTGAGTTGCCAATAATTAATTTTAAAGGATATGAGTGTGTCGACGAAAATGACAATCCATTGCCTATTGTGGATGGCGCCAACAATTTGATACGCATTTCCTTTGCGGATGAATACCAGGGAAACATTTACATAAATTATGTACAGCCGATGTATTGGTGCCTGGCAGAATGGGTATCGCTGTTCACTTATCTGGCTTTTCTTGTAGGGCAGATATATTTTAAAAAACACCCAAAAGCCTTGTAAAAAATATATACCAGTGTGCAAAGGAGGTAGAGACCAAGGGAACCACATACAAAATATATGGATACAGCAAGTGGTTCACCTAATTTGCGCATAAGGAAATCATACGAGGTAGAAAAGAAATCTCGATGTTGTAATGCTGCAATAAAATAGGGATGAAGCAAATACACAGCAAAAGTTGATTTTGCCAGTGTGCATATGTGGTTGTCACGTTTTTCATTGTAACGAAATAGTGAAGAAAATGAAAAACACAAAATGACAAGCGAGATAGCGCATACATAACCAAAGGATGTTTGCCACGTGTTGATGGTAAAAGGAATATTTTCTGGTATGTAATTGAGAGAAAAGAGTACGCGCATAATATTTGAAAAGAAAAATGTTGCTGCGCCAATAGGTATAAAGATTTTATGCATAAAAAACGATTTGTGTTGATATAAAAATGCGCCGGTGATGATTTCTATGCATAATGGTATGAGTACGCGAAAAGTGTTAAAATTAAGATGTAATACATTGTTAAATGACAAATCATTGACTAATAGTATTAAAAAAGAAATGCAAAAAAAACAAATTTGGATATATTTATTTTGCAAAAAGCGCGTGTAAAGGAGCTTTAACAGAGGAAAAACAAAAATTAGCTGTAAATAAGCAAAAATATACCATGTATGATCAGAAAAAGGCATAGGATTATTAAAATGGATTAGATTGACAAAAACATTATAATAATCCATTCGATTATGTGAGATGGAATTGCGTAAAGGTATACCTAGAATAAACCAATTTGAAAAATAAAATGCAAATATATAAATAAAACATGTTGGAATGACAATTCGTCGTAATGTGTGCAACCATAATTGAGGCAGATTTGTATTTTTAAACAAGAAAAAGCCGGTAATCATCCAAAAGATACCGACAGAATCAGAAAAAACCGCACTGAGAAATGTAGTCGTAAAAATAGAGTGCGTAGAAATGTAAAAATTAATATGACACATAAGAATAATCATACATGCTACTAATCTTAAAAATTCTACGGAAGTGTCACGTTTCATAAAAACTCCTTAGTAGTAAAAAAGTATATGATTATTATATAATTAAGGGAAGGAAAAAGCTATATAAAGATGCAGACAAAAGATATATTGAAATATCGTAATATTTGGATGGCTATAGCCATGCTTTGGATTATGTTATTTCATACAACATTTAATTGTAGTGATGTAATTCGATTGATTCGTCAGATTGGATATGGGGGAACAGATATTTTTCTCTTTTCATCTGGTTTGGGAATATATGCATCGCTTAAGAATGATAGCAATTTAGGTGATTACATATGGCGAAGAGGAAGTCGATTAATGCCATTATATTGGGTGTTTTTGGTACCTTGGGGAATTGTCAAAAAATACACGGTAGGAATATCTATTAGAGATATTATAGCCAATATTTTCTGTATACAATATATTTCAGGAGGCAACGGTCCCTGTGTAAATTGGTATTGGACAATTCTTTGGATTTTGTATTTATTAGCACCTTTTTTGTTTGAGCTTATTCAAAGATGTGAAAGAAGAATTCAATATATAAGCATATTAATGATAAGTATAGTAGCTGTAGTGCCATTTTGGAATGATGGCTATCTTAATATGGGATTTAGTAGAATACCAATATTTATAGAAGGAATGATGTTTGGTAAAGTATTACTAACCAAAAGCTATATCAAAAGAAAAACAATAATAGAGTTTTTTGTTATATCCATTTTGGGTATTGTTATGACAGAGAAGTTGATTGTAGGATATTATTGGCAGGCATGGCAAACTGGAATGTTGTGGTATCCAATGCTTATGATAGTTCCAGGCATATGTTTAGGAATATCATATGTGATGTGTGGTCTAGAAAAGCATGGAATAACTAAAGTATATAAAGTGTTAGAAGTGATAGGAAATAACACGCTAGAAATATTTTTGGCACATGTTCTTTTGGTAGAGCTTTTTAGAGACTATATACTGATAAAACACGTGCAATTAAATACAGTGTTTTATTGGAGCTTGTTATATTTGATCAATATATTAGCAAGTCTAGGATTATATTACACGCAGCATCTTTTGGGAAAAGGATGCAGAGTTTATAGAAAAAGGAGTAAAGAAGGGGTATAAATCATGAATATTGCAGTAATTGGAACAGGATATGTGGGTTTAGTTACAGGTACATGCTTAGCAGACTATGGAAACAATGTCTATTGTGTTGATGTTAATCAGGACAAAATAGAAAAGTTGAAAAAAGGACAAATACCCATATTTGAACCAGGACTAGAAGAAATGGTTAAAGAAAATAGTGAGGGCGGAAGGCTTCGATTTACGACCAATTTGGAAGAAGCATTGCACAAGTCGGAGATATGTTTTATTGCTGTTGGAACGCCGATGGGGGAAGATGGATCTGCTGATTTACAGTATGTGGTGGAGGTTGCACATAATATAGGTAAGGCAATGCGCCATCGAATGTATATCATTGATAAGTCGACGGTTCCAGTAGGGACTGCTAAATTAGTAAAAACAGCCATTCAGGAAGAATTAGATAAAAGAGGAGAAAAGATAGCCTTTGATGTAATTTCAAATCCGGAATTTTTGAAAGAAGGTACAGCGGTTGAAGATTGTTCAAGACCAGACAGAATTATTATAGGAACAGATAATGAAGAATGTGTTAAAGTGATGCGTAAGTTGTACATGCCACTAGTAAAAAATACAGAAGCTATGATTATTATGGATATTGCATCAGCGGAGATGACAAAGTATGCGGCAAATGCGATGTTGGCTACCAAAATATCTTTTATGAATGAAATGGCTAATATTTGTGAGCGCGTGGGCGCGAATGTAAACAAAGTGCGTTTGGGAATTGGTTCGGATCATAGAATTGGATATCAATTTATATATCCAGGATGTGGATATGGTGGAAGTTGTTTTCCAAAAGATGTACAAGCATTAATTAAAACAAGTGATACATATGGATATGATTGTAAGATATTACGAGCAGTAGAAGAGGTGAATGCAAAACAAAAGCAAATTATCCCACAGAAAGTGGTAAAGAGGTTTGGCGAAAATCTTGAAGGAAAAACGTTTGCTATATGGGGATTGGCATTTAAACCGAAAACAGATGATATGAGAATGTCGGCAGCCATTACCATTATTAATGAACTTACAGCACGTGGAGCGAAGATTAAAGCATATGATCCAAAAGCTATGGATATGGCAAAAGAAGTTTATTTGAAGAACAATAAAAATGTAGAGTATAGTGAAAATATGTATACCTGTCTTGTGGAGGCGGATGCGATGATTATGGTGACGGAATGGAAAGAGTTTCGGCAACCTGATTTTGATGAAATCAAAAAGAGATTACGTCAACCAGTTATCTTTGATGGAAGAAACCAGTATGACATCCATGAATTGAAAAACATTGGCATTGAATACTATCAGATAGGAGTTTGTAATGAATAGAATAGTTGTAACAGGTGGCGCTGGATTTATAGGTGCAAATCTGTGTAGAAAATTATTGGAAAATGAAGATAATTATGTGATTTGCATGGATAATCTTTATACAGGATGTGAATCTAATATAGAAGAATTGAAAGATCACAAACGATTTGAATTTATAAAACATAACATTATTGAACCAATTGATATAGAATGTGATGAAATCTATAATCTTGCATGTCCAGCAAGTCCACCACATTACCAAAAGAGTCCAACCTATACGACGAAAACATGCGTCTTAGGTATACTTAATATGCTGGAGTTGGCAACGAAAAATGATGCAAAAGTCATGCAGTTTTCGACGTCGGAGGTATATGGAGATCCAATCGTGCATCCTCAGGTAGAATCCTATTGGGGAAATGTAAATCCCGTGGGAATACGTTCTTGCTATGACGAAGGAAAAAGAGTTGCAGAAACACTTTGTTTTGACTACAACAGAGAATTTGGAACAAAAATTAAAGTGATTCGAATTTTTAATACATATGGTCCATTTATGGATACAGAAGATGGTAGAGTTATTTCTAATATGGTGATACAGGCATTAAAAGGTGAGGATGTTACCATATATGGTGATGGAACACAAACACGCAGTTTCTGTTATGTCGATGATTTAGTGAAAGGGATTATTCAGATGATGGATAGTGCAGACGATTTTGTAGGACCTGTGAATTTGGGAAATCCAGGAGAGTTTACTATTCGTGAATTGGCAGATCTGGTCATTAATATGACAGCATCTACATCTAAAATTATATATTTGCCATTACCAAGTGATGATCCAATTAAGAGGAAACCAGATATTACATTGGCAAATGAGCATCTAAATGGGTGGAAACCACAGATATCACTTGTGGAAGGGCTGGAAAAAACGATTTTATATTTTAGGAATGTGATTTTATGAAAAAACCATATTATTATCAATTAAATTTAATTCGAATCGTAGCTGCAGCCATTATTGCGTTCTTTTTTCATTATATGATTATTTTTGGCTATGCACCTGGCTTAACAATAGAGAAAAATTTGGATGCGTTGTGCTTTCTTATTTATATGGCAGTAGAAGCTTTTTTTACGATTTCTGGATTTGTTATGTATTATAACTATACAACCAAAATTGAAGAAGAAAAATTAGGGTTTAGAGGATTTCTTTGGGGAAGAGTAAAAAGGATATATCCTACGATGATTCTGTCTGTATGTGTTATGGCAGCAGCGCAATGGTTTGGTAAGGCAATGTTTGGTCAATATTGTATATTGAATAGTGATGATGGACGCAATACGATCAAAGCATTTTTGCTAAGTGTAGCGGGGGTTAATTCGGGATGGATATGTAATCATGATCAATATTCTATCAATGGGGTTACCTGGTTTATCAGTATTCTTATGATATGCTATGTCCTTTTTTATGGTATCCTACGTTTGGCAAAACAGCGGTGGAAGCAAAATGTTTGTTTTGTTATTGTGCAATTGATTGGAATTCTAGTATTATGGCATCCGTTAAATTTACCATTACTGTATGAGTCGTGCGGACGTGGATATTTGGACTTTTTTTGTGGTGTTTTATTAGCACAAATTGTGGAGCAGTTGCAAGAAAAAAAAGCGAGGATTATAGGAATTTTGGGAATAGTATTGTTTGCTATATATGTGATTGTTTTTTGTATTGGAAAAGTCACTTTGTGGGACACGGCTGGAAGTGTTGTATTAAATAGTGGGATTTTAATGATTCTGTTAGGATATCCTCTTTTTGAAAAGATAGCAAAAAATCGTTTCATATCTTATGCAGGCAACATATCTTTTGATATTTATTTATGGAATTTACCGACATTTGCTATAGCGGTTTTAATTGTGCGAGGGTTGAATTTACCATATATCATCAATACTTTTGTTGGTTGGATACTCGTTGTTTTATTTAATATTGTGATTGCGATTGTTGGTAAAGAAATTGTGGAGATTGTACAGAAAACAGTGCACGAGAGAATGACGGATAATAAATGAGGAAATTATGAGTAATCGAACAACCGAAATACAAACGACCAATAGTATTTACTTTTGGAAAATTATATTTACATATATGATTGTATTATTTCATTACCCACCGGCCATGGGGTTTTTATATAATAGAGGATACCGACCAGGATGGTATATTGCAGTTGAGTTCTTTTTTATCGTCTCTGGGTATCTGCTGTATGATAATTTGAGTAGGTATAGAACTCGTTACGATACATCATGTGCATATACAATTCATCGATTACAATATATTTGGCCCAGATATCTGTTTGCTTTCATTATTGTTTTTTCTGTCAAGGGTATTATAAACAAGTATACAATTAGAGAATGCATAGGAACGCTTGTAGATGCAATGCCAGAAATTTTTCTATTACAAGGTATAGGGCTGAATCGTGAATGGAATTATGTAAATCCTACGTTATGGTATTTATCCATTTTATTGATTGGTGGATATATTATATATTGGTTTTTGCTTCATAAAGAGCGAACATTTGTCACATTGCTTGCGCCTGTACTGGTAATGATAGGATATTCCTATTTATATCGATATGTTGGGTCGCTAGACGCTGTTACAAAAACAGAGGGATTTTATGAAAACCAAGCATTGATTCGTGGTTTTTGTGATATGTGTATGGGAATATTTGCAGTGAAGTTACGTTATTGGTTGGAAAAACATGTTAAAAATATTGTAGTTCTAAAACTATGTGGAAGTGTTTTAATGTTATTAGTGATCCTGGGATCATTGATATCAGGAGCTTCTACAAATGATTTTTCATTCGTTATGCTGTTGGTTCCGGCAATTGCGATAGGATTTATACCTTATGAAAAAAATAAAATAAGTGATGTTATAGAAAAAATAGCTGGATATACGTTAGATATTTATTTGATACATGAGGTTTTTCGCGTGTATCTTATGTGGATGATTTTTCCAGAGGTATCGTATGAACATGCAAATATAAAAGAAACTATCGTATATATTTTGCTGGTAACAGCAACGGCAATTGTGATGGATCTGCTGGTTAGAAGATTAGAAACAGTAAAAAAGGATAAGTGATATTGGAATTATGGCAGTAGAATAAAGAAAGAATAGATATATGAAAGTATTTACAATAAATAAGACGAAAAAACAAACATTTATTTTAGGCTTTTTGATAGGATGCCTTGTTTTTATAGGAATATACGGGATCAATGTACTTCGATTTACTAATATTAATTGGCTTTTGCACTCTGATGATTTAGAGGGCATATGGGATTTGACACAACACTATCTAGGATGGGTTTCCTATCGAAATACACCATGGACGTTTCCAATAGGTCTGACAAAGGGGATTACAGCAGAACCAATCTCGGTTGTATATACAGATTCGATACCATTATTTGCGGTATTATTTAAAATACTTTCGCCGTTATTACCAGAACAGTTTCAATATTTTGGTCTGTTCGAAATACTTTCCTATGGTTTGATGGGAGGTTTTGGGGCACTTATACCTTATAAATATTCCAAAAATCTTTGGTATGATATGATGGCGGCGTTGTTTTTTGTCCTTTCACCAGCATTGTTAAAAAGAGGATTGTATCATACCGCATTATCAGCACATTTTTTAATATTAATTGCATTTTGTTTATGGATTTATCAGGAGGATCTAGAAAGTTATAAGAAGAGAACAGTTTTTTGGGCATTATTGTGTGTGTGTGCAACATGGATTAACCCATATTACACACCGATGGTAGTGGGCATTATGTTGTGCGCACAATTGTACGATATTATGGAACATAAAACATGGAAATATAATGTTATGCAATGTATGGTATGTGGGATTGCTATCATATTTGCGGCTTGGTTCATTGGCATGTTTTATGGCTCTGTTTCAGCAAGTGGTGCTTCTCTGGAAAATTTGTCTGCAAATTTAAATAGTCTGGTGAACCCGAGAGATATGTATTTGCAGATTCCACATGCTTTTCATTTTATTTTTACAGATAATGTATATTCATCGCTGCTGAAAGGTTTACCATATGGAATTGAGTGGCAGGAAGAAGGATTTGGGTACTTGGGATGTGGTATGATTCTTCTGGCTGCGATTGCAATAATGATTATGGTTATAAAGCTTATTCGAAAAAAGACAGTAAAGCCAAGTATTGTGGTTTCTAGTGGAATTTGTTTTGTTGTATTTATGGCATTAGCATTGGGACCAATATGTTATTTGAATCAGCGTGTAATATATAACATTCATTGGCCACAGAAAATATATAACTTATTAAGTATTTTTCGCTCGACTGGACGGTTTATATGGCCGATTCATTTCGGGATTATGACATTGATATTTATTGTGATTGCTTGCAATTTGCGTGAGAAAAAGAAGAAGTGGATGCTTGTTGTCCCGTGTATTTGTCTGGTAATTCAAATAATTGATTTAGTACCGGCATACCAGAATAAGCATCAACGCTATGCAGGCATTTCCTATGATGCATCTACTGATTTCCCAGATTATCTTTTAGAAGATGACGTGTGGGATATTATAGGGCGTAATAGTGATGAAATTATTTTCTATAAACCAACAGAAACTACAATATGTATGTCTCCGGAAATTTCATGTAGTTTTGAAATGTTCGCACAACGCTATCATTTGACTTTAAATGCAACGTATTGTAGTAGATCAATAAGTGTGGCAGCTGATAAATACGCAACAAAGGCATTTGAAGAGAGATGTGCTGGAAAACGAGATACACGACAGGTGTTTGTGTTTATAAATGAGTCGGATATACCGGATAATTATAAAGAGGCTGGTTTAGAGCTATATCAGATTAATGGATTATGGGTAGGAAGTGATTTGACATTAGATATAAGTGGTAACTAAGGAGTACGGATTATGTTAGAGGTAATAAAGCGTTATAAAAAAGGTATAAGTGAAGTGTGCGTTATGGTAGTGGCAGTCTTGGTTTTTGTCATTATTTTGGGAGCTGATATTATAGATCCTCAAAATATTGAAATGTATAAAAGTACGGGATTTTTGGCAAATGATCGTAATCAGCATTATTATGGTTGGGCGGCATACCGCCAGTCTGCATGGCAATTTCCAATAGGCCTTTTCAATACACTAACATATCCAGATAATGTATCAATTATTTTTACAGACAGTATACCGTTGTTGGCCGTGATATTTAAATTGTTATCACCATTATTACCGGCACAGTTTCAATATTTCGGGATTTGGGAAATGATGTGTTTTGCGTTGGTTGCACTTATTGCATATCGGATTATATATAAAGCAACAGACCATATATTGTACAGTGCGTTGGGGAGCATGTTATTTATTATTGCGCCGATTATGATACATCGGGCAACCGTACATGAAGCATTGATGGCACATTGGATTGTTTTATATGCATTAGAAACGCTGTTTTATATTAGGGATTATATTGATACCAAAAAAATTTATACTAGAACTGTGCTGCTTGGTTTTTTTGCATCTACAATACATATGTATTTTCTATTATTGAGTGGCGTCGTTATGATAGGTATTTGCATATCGGTTTGGATAATGAAAAAGAACCTTAAAATACCAGTGTGTTTGATGATGATATATCTAGCGATAGCGGTATTTTTTGTGTGGATTTTAGGTGGTTTTTCTTCTAGTGGTGTTACAACGACAGATGTTAATGTCTTGGGAATATATAGTGCTAATTTAAATACATTTATCAATCCACTAGGAAAATCTGTTTTATTGCAGGATAAACCGTTGTATTCTATAGGACAAGTAGATGGAGCGGGTTATCTTGGTGTGGGCTGCATTCTTATGTTGTTGATTGCTGTTAGTGTGTACTTAAATCGTAGAGAGGATTTTGTATTACAAAAATGGCAAAAGATATCGATTGGGATTGTGGCATTGCTATCATTTGGAGTAGCAATAAGTCCCATCATATCAATCAATAATATAAAATTATTTGAATTTCATTTGCCACGAATTATAGAAGAGGTATGGTCCAATTTTCGGTGTTACGGTCGTTTGGTGTGGATTGATGTGTGGTTATTTATGTTTGCGGCCATTGTTATTGTAGGGCGAACATTTCAAAAACGATTGGCTTTTGTAATTCTTAGTGCTGTGGTTTTGGTACAATGTTATGATTTACATGATTGTTTTGCCGAGTATTATGATATGTGTCATGATGTAGAACCAGTTATAGATATAAGTGAATATGACGAAATCAAAGTGTTGGAGCAGGATTCCAATGTAAAAAATGTAATCATATGGAAAAGCTATTTGGAAAACGAAAATTATAATAGCTTGGTTCCTATATATATTTAGGCGGTAGAACATGGAATGACAGTGAATTATTTTTATCTTGCACGTGATGATGCACAGCTGTATGAGCTAAGAACGGAGAAAGCATTGAACGATAAGAGGGAAACAGATATCTTTGTCTTTGAAATTGCTGATGAACCATTATGTATACAAGAAGGCTTGTACTATAAAATTGTAGGAGATTATATATTTGCGAGAACGTGTCCGTGGTAATAGAAGAAAGGTATATAAATGAATATTGTAAGAAATAGCGATGGGACATTGAATAGAGAATATTGGAATGTCGTTAAGGGAATAGGAATCATATGCATTGTTATTGGACATTGTGTGATGCCAATACAGAATTTGGTTTACTTGTTTCATGTACCACTTTTTTTCTTTTTATCAGGTTATTTTTATAATGAGAAGAAATATGGGGATACACCATGGGATAATCTTCAGGCTAGAATGCAGTTATGGATAAAATATGTTGTTATGTATGCAATTTATGTTGTTGGACATAATGTGCTGATGCATTTCGATATGTTACGTCAGGGTGAGGCATTTTATTCATGGCAGGATATGTTTACAAAATTGGCCTATGTAGTTGTTGGCTGTGGAGATGAGTTGTTGGCGGGGCCATTGTGGTTTGTACCCACATTGGTAATGAGTTCTTTCCTGTTGGGATGGATTGTCTGGATTAGCCGATGCATTGAAAGGAAAACAGGTGCTAAATTCTTGAAGTTTTTGTTTCAGGGGATTGTTATCACGGGTTTATCTGCGATAGGTTATGGTATGGCATATTATGAAATTAATCCACCGGCGCATATGCGGGTGGCATTGATGGTTATGCCATATTTTGAAATAGGGTATTTGCTGCGAAATTACATGGCAGATTTTGAGAAGAAGCTCAATGGATGGATAGCTTTATGCCTTTTTGGTTTTTTATGTGTGTATAGCAAAAATCACTTATATAATCTGGTAGATGAATATGTAAGTCCGTTTATGAATATTACAGCAATTGCTGGAATATATGTTTGCCTGACGATTTCAAAACAGATTTGTAAGATAAGAAAATGTAATGGTGTAAGAAATGTACTAGTGGTATTGGGAAATGCTTCATTTATGATAATGGGCATGCATTTTCTGATTATTAGAAGTATTGACCGGATATATACAGCGTTTGCAGGGGATATATCATGGATGTATGCAGCATATTTAGGAAATCATAATGTATTGATTCCTGGATATCTTTTGTTAGGGATAGGGATTCCGACAGTTATATATCAAATAATAGGGCAGGTTTGGAAAAATGGTATTAGATCAAATTAAACCCAATCGAAAATTCTGGGATGTTTTAAAGGGAATAGGTATTTGTTGTGTGGTGTATGGGCATTCCTGTGTCATAGGTCATAATTTTGTTTATGCATTTCATCTGCCACTTTTCTTTTTTATAGCTGGATTTATGTATGATGAAAAAAAATATGGAGATCAGCCATTATTGAATGTTGTTAATAAATTAAAAAGCAATTGGCTGAAATACGTGGTGATTTATTGGATTATTTTATTGTGCCATAATAAGCTGACAAGTATGGGCATGATGCCAGATGGGACGGCTTATTACAGTTTGGAAGATCTGATAAAAGCATTGGGCTATGCAATTTTGGGAACAGCAAATGAGTTGATGGGAGGAACACTCTGGTTTATTCCGGCATTGTGCATGGCTTCTTTTTTTCTAGGATATATTGTATATATTAGTAGGATTATTGAAAAAAAGACAAAGAATTCTCTGTATAAATTTATCATACAGATAGTGGGAATTTTCTGTACAACGGTTGTGGGTCAATATATGATTTCGGTGCTTCTTCCAGCAAATATACAGGTTTCATTAACTGTAATGCCATTTCTTTGGGTTGGATATTTATTAAGAAATTATGGCGCAAAATTCAGAAAAGATTTTAGTATTATTGTTGCATTTGTTTTTTCAATTACAATTTACTATATCAGTGCGCAACATGGGTTAGATTTGATTATGGGACAAGTGTATTTTGGAATGTATGTGACAGCGTTTATGGGAATCTATGTATGTATGACAGTTACAAGGTTTTTGCTTTCCATAGAGGGAATGAGTCACTTTTTAGAATTGTGCGGAAAGTCTTCTTTTTGGATTATGGCATTTCATTTTCCATTGATTAAAATAATTGATTACATTTGGGCAAATCATTTGGGAAATATGGAAGCATATAAGATTCTGCCACATGCATTTGATGCTATGTGGCCGGTATATATCGTAGTAGGCATTGCTGGACCGTTACTTGTAGATTTGCTATTTATGAGTATAAAAAAGAAAATTGTGAGTATTAGAAAAGTGAAGTAACCGTAGAATGGAATATAAAATGCAGCAGAGAAGATACGAGTGAAGGAGAAAAGAATAATGTTAAGAAGCATAAAAAACATAGGGCGACGAAATATCGAATGTCAACTAATTTACCTATTATTCTCTTTTTCAGTAGGTATTGCAGGTATGTGTACTTATCAATTGAATCCGGTAGCAGTAGATAAAGGAGGATTTTTGAGGTATGACATTGACCTAGTTAATGAAAGAGGGCTTTTAGTGTGTGCCATACTTTCCATTATGGCGTATCTGTTGATTGCCGTTGTTGATAAAGGAGCGCATCAAATTAATGTCGCTACGATGAAACCCTATAATGAAAACAGAGTATTTTGGAGAACATTTATTATATATTCGTTTTTATTAGGAATATTGTTGGTATTATATTTTCCTGGAACAGGGATGAACGATACAATCAACTGTCTGATGGGATTTTGGCAGAATACGCTTCAACCAGCGATGTTTCAGGTGATTATATATGGTGTTTTTCAGGGCATCTTTTTTATGTGTAAAAATGCAACCATAGCATATGCTATCATTGTCATTTCGCAGATTTTTGCAGCATCCTATGTTGTTGCCAACTATTTGCGGTGGATTGCGAGGAAAGGCATAGCCAAGCGGTTGCTTATCTTGAATATGATATATATTATGGCTATGCCATTGATAGGGAATTATACGATTGCTTTATTAAAGGATACATGGTTTACATATGCGCTTTTTCTGTTGTTACCGAACATTTACGATTTGATACACGGAGAAAAAACATGCTGGTGGCAGATGGTTGTGGCAGTTTTCTTTGTTTGGTTTTCTCGTTCTAATGGTAAATTGGTGTTAGTGCCGATTATGGTAGTATTGTTTATTTTTTTAAAAAGGCAAAGAAAACATTTGGCGATACTTCTAATCACATTAGTAGTATTGAATAGTGGCTTGAATTATGCAAAGAATGTTCGATTTGGAGGATATGATGAGTCGTTTAGAGAATCTATGAGTGTACCATTAGTCCAAATGGCTGCAACTGTTGTGTGGAATGGAAACATATCAGAAGAAGAGGAAGAAGTGCTGTATGCGGTATTGCCAGAAGAAAAGTGGAGACAAAATTATGCTTTTGCGTTTGTGGATCCAATAAAGTTTGACGAGCATTTTGATAACCTTTATCTAGCCGAGCACAAAAAAGAATTTTTGCAAACATGGGCAAGTATGTTAAAAAAGAATCTTACAATCTATGTGAAGGCATATCTGTATCATACGTATGGAAATTGGAGTTTGGCTGCATACAATACGAACGCGGTTGATAAGACGCAATCGATTTTTCTAAAGCTTAATAATAATACAGGGGATACTAGTATATGGGGCGAATACTTAGCAAGCATATCCTTGAAAAATGATTCTTTATTGCCGAATGATATGACGGAATTGTTTCAAGGATTTTATGAAAACGCTTGCGAATGGAACCTGTGGCTTACACCAGGAATTATGTTTTTACTTTTAAATTTGTGTACATGTATTGCCTGGAAAAACAAACGATATAAATTAATGTTAACGTTTCTGCCACTGTATTTGTGTTGGGGATGTATGATGGTTGCAAGTCCTGCGTCTATGATTTATCGCTATAGTTTTTATTTATTACTTTCTTTACCATTTGTTTTAACCATGACATGGAGAGATATAGGAAACAAATAGAAGAGTTCATAAGATAGAAATTGTAAAGAATCAAGATGAAATGATATTAGAAATGGAAAGCATCATGCAACAAAGAAAAACAAATATTATAGTGTGTTTTTGGTGTTTATCTAATAGAACAGCCGATACGGGAACATTTATCTTTTATATGTGATGGACTATCTTCTGTAATTGGTCGCTTCCCAGCGTGTATTGTGTGGGTGATTTGTATATTTATAGTGGCATACGGTATTGTAGCGATATTAAGACGTATACCAGGTGTTAGGAAGTTGATTTGAAAGCCATAGGTGAGAATACAGAAATGGCGGATTGGAGGATTCGTCCCCTAAATTAGTTTTTAGAGCTAGAAGGAAAATATAATATGGGAAAGGAGTTTCTATGCGACCAGATTATATGCACATCGCACATACATGGACAGAACGTAAGATAAAAACTGAACAGGATTTCGATGCGGTGCTAGACAATTATCGTATCCTTTTTGCCTATCACTCTAATGCAATTGAAGATGCGGGCGTTTCGATGCATCAGACAAGAGAAATATTTGAAAATGGAAAAGTGACAAACTATACAGGAGAACTGCGTCATTTATTTGAAACACAAAATCAGAAGGTTTGTTATGAGTGGTTAAAGAGCAAAATTGTCAAACAGGAAAAGGTGTCACCAGGCTTGGTTTGCCAAATTCATGAACGACTTTGTCATGGATGTTATGATGAGGCTCGCTGGGCTAAGGGAGAACGTCCGGGACAGTTCAAGAAGGGCTTCTATGGTGTTGGGATTGATGCAGGACTACCACCAACAGTTATTTTTGACGAAAATAAAGAAACTTATTATGAGTGCCTGCTTGTATTTGACAAAACAGAGAAAATGGACGCATTTGTACAGTTTTTGCAGGAACAGACGGAAAAAACATGGATACAGACCAGACGAACCAAGACGAAAGGAACCATACGGACGATTTGTTTGTGAACTTATAAGGTTTTATAATGCGTAATGGAGCGTGAAAAAGCGTAAATGCATTGACAGATGCGTAAATACGTGTCATATTATGGATAGAGGTGGTAGAAATGAAAAATAAATTGATTAATCCATATAGACCTGGTGCGGGGACGAAGCCACTGGTGCTTGCTGGTAGAGATCAGGAATTAGAAGATGTATCACAGATTTTTGATGCACTCTTGCTGAATATTCCTACACAATCCATTATTTACAGTGGTCTACGTGGTGTGGGAAAGACGGTGTTACTGAATGCATTGGAGGAGATCGCGGAGGAAAAAGGGATCTTCAGCAAGCATATCGAGGTAGAAACACGTAATGATTTTATATCGCAGATTTCTGCATGTGCACAATCCTATATTCGAAAATATAGTACTAGGGATAAAGTACAACATCTGGTCGATACGGCTTTAGATGCAGTAAAATCTTTGAACGTTTCCTTTGATCCATCAAATAACACATTTGCTTTGTCTGTGAAAGAACGGGAACTTTATATGTCTACGAATTTGACCCAATCTCTAACGGATGTTTTTACTGCAATCGGAGAATTAGCCTATCGTACAGGGCGTCCGGTTTGTTTTTTTATAGATGAGATTCAATATATGAAACAAGAGGAATTAGGTGCACTCATTGCAGCGGTGCATAGAAGCAATCAGTTGGGGTATCCGGTAATGATCATAGGGGCGGGATTGCCAAAGATCTATTCTATGTTATCTAAAGAAAAAAGTTATTCGGAAAGATTGTTTATTTATAAAGAGATTGGTGGCTTGGATGCCGATGCGGCAAAAAAGGCCATTGTCGGTCCAGCAGAGAAAGTCGGAATGGCATATGCCGAGGATGCTGTACAAAAAATTATAGAAATCACCAAAGGATATCCGTTTTTTATCCAGCAGTTTTGTCGCATTATTTATGCGCAGGTGGAAAATACGAACATTGGCGTGCAAGATGTTACAGCGTGTTTGGAAAAATATTATGAGGAATTGGATGATGGATTCTTTAAGGTTCGCTATGAGCGGTGTTCAGAAAATGATAAGCGGTTTATCTTTGCTATGGTGCGCTGCGGTGAACTACCATGTACAATAGGTGGTATTGCAAAGAATCTGCATAGAAGAACAACTGAGATTTCACCAACGAGGGCACAGTTGATCAATAAAGGTATTATTTATCCGGTGCATTATGGGGAGTTGGATTTTACAGTTCCGGAATTTGATGGATTTATTAACCGATTGGATGAGTATCAAAAATGGGAATCTGAAGAATAGATAAATAACCCGCAAAACAGAGAAGATGGACGCATTTGTACAGTTTTTGCAGAACAGACGGAAAAGACTTGGATACAGACAAGGCAATTAGTAAAAATTTAATGATATTGTAGTTGAGTGGAGGAAAATGTTTAATGAAAATAGAATTATTTTTGGTGTTTTATTAGGAGTGATAATAATACAAACAATAATGATGTCCATTTTGATGCCACAAAGGCAATATTTATTTTGCGATGAGGTATATTCGTATGGTTTAGCAAATAGTGTGGATAGAACATTTTTAGATCCACAGGAAACCGCTGGGGAGTGGATTCCTAGCGAGTTATATACATCATATACTTTATATCAGGATACAGAGGGCTTTAATTTTGTAGTAGCATATGCCAATCAGGATGCTGATGTGCATCCTCCTTTGTATTATATGTTAATACATGTGTTTTCTAGATTGTTTCAAAGAGATAATTTAGATGTATTGCCAGGAGTGCTGCTTAATATAATCTGCATGTATATAGCAGATATATTGTTGCTTTATATATCGCAATTTATCTTTCAAGAAAAAAAGTATGTCATATTACCTTTAATCATATGGGGGTTATCTTCTGCATGTATTTCCAACTGTGTTTTCATGCGAATGTATATGATGCAGACTGCTGAAATCTTGCTGTTCATGGCATACCATATATATGTTCTGCGACACTGGGAAAAATTGAATCCAGAAGGAATGTTTGTTTTTTCTTTGATCGTAGCAGTAGGTGGGTTAACGCACTACTATTTTTATGTGTTTGCAGGCACGTTTGCTTTTTGCGTATGCATATACCTTCTGATTAGAAAAAAATACAAGGATATGTTCAAGTATGGAATCTCTTTACTATGGGGCATTATATAGTATTTATAGTGCTCGGATTATTATTTTTTGTCACATTAGTGATAAGAAGATCCCATGATGACATAATAATTCACAAAAACAGTAGGCTTTCATTTTTTGTTATTACACTAATAACATCTATTGCATTTTCATATTTTGTAATGCAAGGATCGCAATCTGCAAATGCTATAAGATATATTTATCCGATTATAGCGGTATATAGTTTACTGATAGCATATATGATTATAAGCATAAGCAGGGCAGTGGAAAGTAGAAAGCAGGGCATTGTTGCAATAGTAGTGTCCGTTTTATTACCGATATTTTCGCTTTCTATACATGGTGTAGATTGGATGTACAAAAATTTTGACAGGTCGCAACTGGAACCGGTTCATAACACAGATGCTATCGCGTTTTATGATCCTGAAATATGGTCGGATGTATATGCCGCAATAGTAGCAATGAATGAATACGATGAGATCGTGTTTGTACCTATTCAACAATATCAGAATATCAATTATCAAGATCTGGCAACACAAAGAAAAACAGCGTCAGAGGAGATATCTATAATATCTATAGTGAGAATTTATGCGAATCACTATGCTGATGAGAAAGGGGCTCTGATAAAGTTGCAGGTGATTTGGGTTACACAGGAGAGGAATATGTTGCGGGAGTTTCGATTGGAAAGCATATAAACTAATAAAATAAGAAAGATGCAATTGAGAAAACTTATAGCAAAATCAATTGCTTAAATTTACATATGATAACGTAGAGGCACTGATGCGGGTGCGATTAAATGGCATATTAGAACCATGAGGTGATGGTAATATGAAGAATAAACTTATAAATCCGTATAGACCGGGAGCGGGAACGAAGCCTCTGGTTCTCGCTGGACGTGATCAGGATCTGGAAGAAGTAACACAGATATTTGAAGCATTGCGGCTTAACATACCGACACAATCTATTATTTATAGTGGGCTTCGGGGGGGGGAAAGACGGTCTTGTTAAATGCGCTGGAGGAAATTGCAGAGGACAAGGAGATTTTCAGCAGACACATAGAGGTGGAGACAAGAAATGATTTTATCTCTCAAATATCTGCATGTGCACAAGCATACATTCGTAAGTACAGTGCCAAAGACAAGTTGTAGCATCTGGTAGAGGCTGCACTTGATGCAGTCAAATCCTTGAATGTTTCTTTTGATTCTTCAAATAACACATTTTTCTTGTCTGTAAAAGAAAGGGAATTATATATCCGGTTCGATACCGAGAATTGGACTTTACAGTTCCTGAATTTGATGGTTTTATCAAGAGATTGGGAGAGTACCAGACATGGGACGAAAAGAAGAAAAAAAACGCAACTTAACACTGGATTTTGCCAGAGGATTTGCCATTCTTCTAATGATTTATGATCATATTATAGGGCATGGAAAGGTCATTACCTCTTTTCACATGCCCTTGTTTTTTATCATTAGCGGATATCTTCTGAAAGATCAACCATTTAGACAGACTTTGAAAAAGAAAGCGAAAGGACTGCTTTTGCCATATCTGGAGTTTGCCGGACTGGCAATACTTGTAGGTTTTTTCAAGGCCATATTTATTCTGCACGCTAGCTGGCAGGCAACAGGCAACTATCTGTTTCATAAGATGGTTGATACACTTTGTGCAAGGGATATCTGGCTTTTGTGGTTTTTGCTGGCATTGTTTGAGGCTCTTATGATTTATGTTGGCATCAAATGCCTGACGAAAAATCGGTATATGCAGATCATACTGGTTTTGCTTGTTTTTGTACTGGGCTACTGTTTATCACAAAAGTATGGAAGTGACAATTTTTATTATTTGGATCAGGGGATGATGGCGGTGCTTTTTGTGGCGGTTGGCGACGCAGCGAAAAAACTATCCTGGGAGAAATTATATAGATTCTCATGGATGTGTATGGGAATTCTAGCAATGATGCTTGTCATATGGATGTTGGGGATCTGTTTCGGCCTGCTTGTCATGGCAAATCGTGTTTACGAAGGTTTCCCTCTATGTATTTTTTCTGCTATCGCAGGAACCTATCTCGTTGTATTCTGCAGTCATTTTATGAAAAGAATACCTTTGCTGGGATCAATGATTGTCTGGTGTGGGCAAAATACCTTAGAAATACTGTGTCTAGCCAATATTTTTCGGCAGTTTAGCGATTGGAAGGCTTTGTGTCAGGGCTTGGGAATACATAGTATATTCGTTATGTCCCTACTTCAGACCGGACTGATTGTAGGGATAGTTCTGGTCTGGAAAATTATAATAAAACACACAAGAAAACTTGACGTACGTCAATATTCGGCATAAACTATAATCGATCAGAACCGAAAGGAGACGCATATGCAGATTATCCATGACTTACAGGATATGACCTATTTGCAGTGGACGCAGATTCGACGTTCATCCGGGACAGCGGGCTCTTTTTTAAAGGCACGTGAGCAGATCGGACATAGACAGTATTATTATAAATTATCCAATTATGACGCAATAAATGGTGTGTACGGGCATGAATGTGTTAACGAGATTATAGTAGATCGTTTATTGACCTTGTTACAGATACCACATCTGCACTATGATTTGATTCATGCACGGATAGAGGTCAGGGGACAGAAGTATACGACTTATTTATGTCGTTCGGAGGACTTTAAGAAAAAAGGGGATCTTAAGACGGCGCTAGATGTCTATTATGATATGGAGAGCCGGACAGGGGAAACACCACTACAGTTTTGTCAGCGTCTGGGATTTTCAGAATATATCGATCAGATGTTGCTGATCGATTTCCTGATTCTGAATCGTGATCGACACGGGGCTAATATAGAAATACTAAAGAATAGTTTTACGCATGAAATACGTCTGGCACCATTGTTTGATCATGGTTTGTCCCTTGTTTTTAGTTGTTATGATGATGCGTCTTTGCAAGAGGTGAACCCAAGGGAAGATAAAGCGGTACAATGTTTTGTTGGCGGTCATTCTGCCTGGGAGAATTTGCAGTTGATTACACGAAAAAATCGCATCGCTCTTCCTGAATTTGATGACAAGATGCGAGTGTACTTGTTTGATGGATTAGAAAACGTGGTAAGCGAGAAGTGGAAAGGCACTGTGTGGAGATTTCTTCAGGAGAGGGCGGAGATGTATGAAGATTTTTGCGATCAGGAATGCTGATATAGACAAAAAAAAAGACTTGGCATATTTTTTTTTCTCAGAAAAAAATAGGGAGTGCTGTATTGAAATTTTGCAGAATGCTGACGAATGGGAATTGCCATTTGTACTTGATTCTTATGCCAGAAGAAAACATTTGACCTTGGGGATGAGTGAGACTTTGCGATTTATTTCACAGCGGATTGTTCCCAGTGACCGTCAGAATATAGGTATGATTCTAAAGGATAATGGTTTGGAAACTTATGATGAGGTTTCTTTATTTCTGTTATCAGAGGGACGTTGTGCCCAGGATCATTGCTTTTTGCAGAAAATTACAGAGACCGAACTGCCGGAGACCATAAAAGAACGCTACAAAAGAAGAATTGTGTCAGCAGTACCGGTTGCATCAGACCAATATCTGATTGCATTTATGGATGGCACTGTGATCTCTTTTGATTTGAAAAAGCAAGTAAAGGCTTTCCCATTTTTACAGCGCATATTAACATATGCAGAGAAATTGCAGGACTTAGAGATAAAAGGCCTGGGGACAGAGGTTGCTTGTAATCAGATAGGCAGTATTTCAAGTGATTATTTATATGAAGAAGGGGTTAAACTGTCGTATGCATTGGACGACATGATTCGTCTTACAAATGCCAGCATGGTAACCACCCAGACGATGACAGAATTATTGGGATGCAGTCGGCAGAACATCAATGATATGGTTAAACGCGGACGCATTTCTCCAATGAATACTGACACGCGCGAACAGTTTTTTTTACGAACAGAATTATACAAGTTATTATAAATGATACCACTAAATGAAAAATCTAAAAATAGAATACAGATTATTCGGGCGATAGCCATTATATCTGTGCTAGTGATTCATACCGTAGCGCAGAGTCCATATGAACTATACATCCGTCCGTTAGTGAATTTTGGTGTTGGAGTATTTCTTTTTTTATCAGGTTTTCTGACACCCCGTATAGAGGATGTGAAGGTATTTTACACAAAAAGAATACTTAGGGTATTCATACCCTACCTAGTCTGGTCACTTTTGCTTTGCGTGGTTTATGGAGATTATCAGGATCTGGCATGGAACCTGCTGACATTTCAGGAGAGTAGCATTTATTACTATATTTTTGTTTATCTGCAGATCACATTGCTCGCGCCAGTCTTATGGAAACTATTGGATGCAAGATGCTATTGGTTGGGAATTTCTATTACACCGATAGCAATCTTAGCAGAGGTAATCTGGGCGTTGATGGGGCATTATCTGATTTATCCATGGAATATCAATAACTGTCTGGTCTGGATATCTTTTTTTTATCTGGGAATGCTTTTTAGAAGAGGAAAAATTCGGATACATGGCAGATATCAACTGTGGAGTATAGTTATGGGACTGTCAATGGTTTTAGAAGTGCTGGAAGGAAAATTCTGGCTATCTTTTGGCAGAGAAGATTTTGCTACAACACAGGTCAAACTTTCGTCTATGTTTGTGACAGGATGTGTGTGTGTGCTGGTGTTTTTTTATATTACAGGTCTTCATAAAGATGGAATATATACGGAGAAAGGCGGTGAAAAAGAAATTTTTAGGCGAATCTTGATTTCTATTGGTGATGCTTCCTTTGGTATCTACCTGGTGCATCCATTAGTGATACATTTTTTAAGACAAAATACAGGATTTTTATTTCCTGTTAACACGATACTGACCTTGATACTCACTTATCTGTGTGTATGGATTGGACAGCATGTATGTGGGAAAAAACTGGGAAGATATCTGGGATTTTATTAGTTGAATCATCAATAAAACCATGCTATTATAGATAATATATTATACAAAAATAGACAAAAATGCATAAATTGAACAATATATTATCCAAAAGGAGCACTGAAATGGAAGCCTTGGTTTGGGAAACCGCAGAAGAATTAGATAAGAAAGTAGCAGAGCATTTGCGAAATATCCGCAAACGACGTCAGATATCTCAACGGAATTTAGCAACTCTCAGCGGTGTTAGTTATGGATCTGTCAAACGATTTGAAACAACAGGACAGATTTCCTTATTATCGTTGACTAAGTTGGCTATGGCATTGGGACTGGCGGATGAACTGAGAGATTTGTTTTCACAAGTGCCATATCAGGATATTCAGGAGGTAATCAATGAAAACAGAGAAAGGACTGGAGGTTTATCTCGGCAGTGACAAGGTAGGAATACTTGCGGAAACATCCAATCATAAGGTGGCATTTTCGTACAGTGACGTGTGGCTGGAAAAGGGTTTTTCCATCAGTCCATTTTCATTACCCTTGAAAAGAGGTGTCTTTGTTCCTTCAAAGTTATATTTTAATGGATTATTTGGTGTATTTGCCGATAGTCTTCCAGATGCTGGGGGCAGTTACTTTTAGAGCGGATTATAAAAGAACATGGCGAGAATATTAGTTCTTACAATGTCTTGGATCGCCTTGCGATTGTAGGAACCTCTGGCATGGGAGCGTTAACATATCAGCCAGCATATTCCATCAGATTGGCGGAAAGCCAGGCTGATTTAGATGAATTGGCCAGACAATGCCAAAAAATTCTTTTGACAGAATATTCGGACAAATTAGATGAACTGTACCAACTGGGAGGAACCAGTGGTGGAGCAAGACCAAAGATTATGACTCAGATCAATGACGAATATTGGATTATAAAGTTTCCGGCACATGTTGATAAGCAGAATAGTGGAAAGATGGAGTATGATTATTCCCTTTGTGCTAGAAAATGTGGGATTGAGATGACAGAGACAAGACTTTTTCCGTCACAGACCAGTTCTGGTTATTTTGGAACAAAGCGTTTTGATAGAGTTGTAGAAGAGGGGCGGGTTAAGCGGAGACATGTTCTGACAGTGTCAGCTCTGTTGGAATTAGATTTCGAGCAACCTTGTCTAGACTATCATTCCCTAATGAAATTGACCAAGATCATAACAAGAGATGATGAAAAAGAATTAGAAAAGATGTATCGTCTGATGTGTTTTAATGTGTATGCGCATAACCGTGACGATCACGCCAAAAATTTTTCATTTATCTATGATGAAGAAAGAAAAAATGGCATATGAGTCCAGCATATGATTTGACTTACAGTAACACGTACTATGGTGAACACACAACAACAGTAGACGGCAACGGCAATAATCCGGGCATGAAAGAGCTTGTTGCAGTGGGAAAACAAGCCGGAATGGATAAGATTCGCTGTGAGAGGATCGCGAGGGAGATTGAGGAATGTGTGTGGTACGATTTGAAGGAGTATCTTAGATAGATTTTAGTGATAGGAGCAGATCAGTGAAAGCAATCATATTAGCGGGGGGCGCAGGTGACCGGTTGTGGCCGCTTTCCAGAAAAAATGCACCCAAACAATTCTTGAATCTGAACCAGGATAATTCTTTGTTTCAGGAGACCATTATCCGTAATATTCCTTTTTGTGATGAGTTTGTCATCGTTACCAATCAGGAATACCAGGAGATTGTTGAAGGGCAGATGAACCAGTTCCAGGGGATCTCCTACCAGATCATTGTGGAGACGGAGGCACTTGGTACGGCACCGGCGGTACTCAAGGCGAGTTCTGTTCTTTCCAAAGAAGAGATGGTACTGATCATGCCGGCAGATCTGGTTTTGATCGGTGAGGGATATTCGGATGCCCTTTATCAGGCAAAGGTGCTGGCAGAGCAGGGACAGTATGTTCTGTTTGGTGTTCGGGCGGATGCACCGAAAACAGGTTATGGCTATATCCGGCATCAGGGAAATCATGTCAGCCGTTTTATTGAAAAGCCATCCAAGGCGCTTGCCCAACAATTATTCTATCAGGATGATATTTTGTGGAATAGTGGCATGATCCTTTGTAATAATGGCATGTTGCAGGAAGAATTGGAAGATACTTTGCGGATCCGGCAGGAAAAGTATGAAAAAGAGCATGAAAGTCCATCCGGCGTACATAAGACCGGACGTATTCACATAGAGAAAGCACTTCTTGAGACATCAGATCATCTATCTGTGGTACCGCTTTTTATGCAGTGGCAGGATGTCAGTAATTTCCATTCTTATGAGAGTGTGTCCGCCGGAACAGAACATAAAAATACCATCCTGCGTGATTGCAAGAACACGACAGTCATCAATCGGACCGATCGGCAGTTGATCGTGGGGAATGATCTGGATGATCTGTTTGTGGTCAATACAGAGGATGCCATTTATATTACCAGGAAGGAATCTGAGCAGGATATCAAGAGCATTATCGCAGAGGCGCCGGATACTTATGAGGCATATTTTAACTATAGTCCCATGGTATATCGTAACTGGGGCATGCGGGAGATCATCGCACAGGCACCGGGCTATCGTGTGCGGCGTATTCTGATGTATCCGGGAGCGACCTTATCGGCACATTCTCACGAGAAAAGAAATGAGAACTATGCTGTGATACAAGGTCGGCTTTCGATTGAATTAGATGGCAGGTTATTACATATCCGGGAGCATGAAAGTATCAATATTCTGCCCAATCAGATGCATCGACTGTTTAATGATGGAGACCAGAATGTAGTTGTGATCGAGGTCGACACAGGGCAGGAGATTGATGAACGAGACATGATCCATCTGGACGAGGTGCCGATGGCAGGACAGAAATTATCGGAACTGTATCTCTTATCTCCGGCATACAAGGACTATCTGTGGGGAGGGGATCGTCTGGTAAGACAGTTCGGCAAACAGAGCCCCTATGATATCACTGCGGAATCATGGGAATTATCGGCGCATAAAGATGGACAGAGCCATATTGTCGGGGGGACTTTTGATGATCAGCCGTTTGGCGATTTTATCCGCCAATATGGATCGAAAGTCTGCGGCTGGAAAAGCCGTACCTTTGACCGTTTCCCGATCCTGATCAAGTTTATCGATGCGGCAAAACCGCTTTCCGTGCAGATCCATCCCGGGGATGACTATGCTTTTGTTCATGAAAAAGAGTTTGGCAAAAATGAAATGTGGTATGTGATGGATGCCGTAGAAGGCGCTTATCTATATTGCGGCTTTTCGCGCAGGGTATCTGAGGAGGAAGTGCGAAAACGTCTGGCGGACAATTCCATCACGGAAGTGTTGAATAAGGTTTATGTCAAAAAGGGGGACGTGATCTTTATCCCGGCGGGGACGATCCATGCCATTGGTGCAGGTATCCTGATCTGTGAGATCCAGCAGAATTCCAATTCCACCTATCGTGTATATGATTATGATCGTGTGGATAAAGAGGGGCATAAACGACCACTCCATGTGGATAAAGCACTGGATGTTATGCATTTTGAACCATATGAGCAGCGCGCATTTGGTTTACTGGAACCACAGGAAAAAGATGGAAATGTGGTGCAGCAGTTGAGCCTATGCAAGTATTTTCAGTGTGAAAAGTACCGGATCCGGGAAAAACAGACATTGTATGTAGATGAATCCTCGTTTGTTTCACTTGTGATTTTGGACGGAAATGGCATAATAACAAGTGGAGAGGAAAAAATTTCTTTCCATGCAGGCGATAGTATTTTTATCGCTGCTGGACGCAAGGCAGTTCATATAGAAGGAACATGCGAATTGATTACAACGAGAATCTGATGGTACCAGTCATAAGAAGTGGAAAGCCATGGGGAAGGCTGGCGATTGGGTGCGTTAAAAAAGTGAGGTATAGAAAATGAAGACATATGGCGTAATTATGGCAGGTGGCGGTGGCACCAGATTTTGGCCACTTTCGAGAGCAGAGGAACCAAAACAGTTGTTAAATTTGAGCGGAAAAGATTTGATGGTGAATGAGACCATTGACCGCATTGCGACATTTACGGAGCAGCAGGATATTTTTATCGTGACTAATGAGACGCAGGTGTCGAAGATGCGCACAGCAACGGAGGGTAGAATCACACCGAATCACATTTTGGCAGAGCCTTCCGCCAGAAATACATCAGCGTGCATTGGTTATGCTGCACTTGAAATCGTAAAAAAATATGGTGATGGTATCATGTGTATTTTCCCATCGGATCATTTCATTAAAAATGAACCGGAGTTTACACGTGTATTAAAAGAGGCTATCCAGATTGCAGAAGAGCAGGACAAGCTCATTACACTTGGTATTACACCGACGTTTCCATCGACGGGATATGGCTACATCAAGTTTGATGCAGCAGATGAAGGATATGCAAAAAAAGTTGTAGAATTCAAAGAGAAACCGGATGAAGAAACGGCAAAGTCCTATGTAGATAGTGGAGAATATGCATGGAACAGTGGTATGTTTATCTGGCGCGCATCTACTATCCTGCGTGCGTTTGATGAATTGCTTCCAGATGTGGCAGCCTGTTTGCATGAAATTGGAGAAGCTATGGGAACGGAAGCAGAGGCAGAAACCATTGCCCGCGTATATCCAACGATCCCAAGTATTTCCATTGACTATGGTATTATGGAAAAGAGTGCAGATGTGCTTGTCATTTCTGCAGAATTTGGATGGAATGATGTCGGAAGCTGGGATAATTTAGGCGTTCTTTATGACGAAGATAAAAATGGTAATGTAGTTGCAGCGGATCACATTGGTATTGATACAACAAATAGTATCATCTACGGAAAGAAGCGTTTGATTACCACTATTGGTGTGGACAATCTGATTGTAGTAGAGACCGACGATGCAATCCTTGTGTGCGATAAGAACCGCGCTCAGGATGTGAAGAAAATTGTGGACGAACTGAAAGAGCGTGGAGAGACAGAGTTTTTATAATAAGATATATTTGAGCGAAATATCCCACATAATTCGATTGCAGACCTTTGGAGTCCACGCCGGCACTTGGCTGAAAGCAACTTGGCAAAAACAAGTGTTGCGCAGTTTTTGCCTAGTGCGAGGTCGTCCTGCGAGATTAGTAAGACCAAGCAGGATGCATAGGTCGAACTTAACGAGCAGGATTTCATTGCACGAATTTAGTACCGCTGCGTGGAGCCAAGAGTGCGAACGTGTCTGCAATGAATTGGTGGGATATGAGCGGAACTAGGTATATATAATTAGGAGGCAAGTATGAACTACAAAGATACATACAACGATTGGTTACAGAATCCATATTTTGATGAAGCAACAAAAGAAGAACTGCGCGCCATCGCAGATGATGAAAAGGAGATCGAAGACCGCTTTTATCGTCAACTGGAATTTGGTACGGGCGGACTCCGTGGTGTCATTGGAGCAGGAACAAACCGTATGAATATCTATACGGTACGTCAGGCAACACAGGGACTTGCCAATTACATCATTTCGCAAAATGGACAGGAAAAAGGCGTGGCGATTGCGTATGATTCCCGTATCATGTCACCGGAATTTGCCACAGAAGCAGCACTTTGTCTCAATGCCAATGGAATAAAGACATATCGTTTTACAAGCCTTCGCCCAACACCGGAACTTTCTTTTGCCGTAAGAAAATTAGGCTGTATTGCCGGTATTGTGGTGACGGCAAGTCATAATCCGAGAGAATATAATGGCTATAAAGTGTATTGGGAAGATGGAGCCCAGATTACACCGCCACATGATAAAAATATTTTGGCAGAAGTAGCAAAAGTAACATCGTTTGATCTTGTAAAGACAATGGATAAGGCGGATGCTGTAGCAGCAGGGCTTTATCAGGAAATCGATATAGAGATTGATGAAGCCTATATGGAAGAGTTGAAGAAACAATCCATTCATCCGGAAGTGATTTCTGAGATGGCAAAGGATTTTACGATTGTTTATACACCACTGCATGGAACAGGAAATATCCCGGTGCGCCGCGTTTTAAAAGAATTGGGATTTGAAAAGGTATATGTTGTGCCAGAACAGGAAAAGCCGGACGGAACTTTTCCAACCGTAGCATATCCGAATCCGGAATCTCCAAAAGCCTTTGAACTTGCTCTTGCGCTTGCAAAAGAAGTAGACGCAGATATTGTACTGGCTACGGATCCGGATGCAGATCGTCTAGGTGTATATTGTAAGGATACAAAGAGTGGAAATTATGTTTCTTTCACAGGAAATATGTCAGGAATGCTGATTGCAGAATACATTTTGAAAGAACGTACAGCAACGGGTACCATGCCAGAAAATCCGGCGCTTGTAGAAACCATAGTTACAACCGATATGGCAAAAGTGATTGCGCAGGCATACGGTGTGCACTTGATTGAAGTTTTAACAGGATTTAAGTATATAGGAGAACAGATTCGTCTGTTTGAGGAAAACCACACATACAATTACGTATTTGGTCTGGAAGAAAGCTATGGTTGTCTGGCGGGAACTTATGCCAGAGATAAAGATGCCTGTGTGGCAGTAATGATGCTTTGTGAAGTGGCTTCCTGGTATAAAAAGCAAGGCAAGACGTTGTGGGATGCCATGCTTGCCATGTATGAAAAATACGGTTACTTTAAGGAAGGTCTTGAGACCATTACGTTAAAGGGTATGGATGGTGCACAGCAGATCCAGCAGATGATGGCAGAAGCAAGAGAACATTTGCCACAGCAGATCGGTGATGCCAAGGTACTGGCAGTACGTGATTATAAGACAGACGTAAGATATGATATGACAGACGGTAGTAAGCGTGCAACAGGACTTCCAACATCCAATGTACTGTATTATGAATTGGAAGATCATAGCTGGTGCTGTGTGCGACCTTCGGGAACAGAACCAAAGATTAAATTTTATTTTGGTGTGAAGGGGACAAGCCTTTCGGATGCAGAAGCGAAGCTAGATGGCTTGCAGAAGGCAATGATGGCATTGTTTGAACAGAAATAAATAGTAAATTTATGCAGGGGAAAGAAATAACAATGAGTAAAAAGAAATTAACCATGGTGGTTCCGGCGTATAACGAAGAGGAAGCATTGCCAATCTTTTATGAAGAAGTACATCGGGTGGAAGAGGAATTACCTGGTGTGGAAATAGAATATCTGTTTATTGATGACGGATCTTCGGACAAAACACTTGAGGTTTTGCGTAGCTTACATAAAAAAGATGCACGTGTGCGCTATGTCTCATTTTCCCGTAATTTTGGCAAGGAGGCAGCTATTTATGCGGGCCTGCAGAATGCAACAGGAGATTATGTGGCAATTTTAGATGCTGATTTGCAGGATCCGCCATCGCTTATGCCGGAAATGTTACAGGCAATTGAAGAGGAAGGGTATGATTGTGTTGGCTCACGTCGTGTGACGAGAAAAGGGGAGCCACCAATCCGTTCTTTCTTTGCCCGTATGTTTTATCGCATCATGAACAAAATCTCAAGTGCTGATATCGTAGATGGTGCGCGTGATTTCCAATTGATGAACCGAAAGGTAGTAAATGCCATTCTTAGTATGGGTGAGTACAATCGTTTTTCAAAGGGGATTTTTGGCTGGGTCGGATTCCGGAAGAAATGGTTAGAATATGAAAATATTGAACGTTCAGCCGGAGAAACAAAATGGTCCTTCTGGAAATTGTTTTTATATGCATTAGATGGCATTGTTGCATTTTCAACAGCACCACTTGTAATGGCATCCGTTATGGGAATGATCTTTTGCTTGGTAGCATTTGTGGCAATCATTTTTATCATTGTTCGTACGGTACTCTTTGGAGATCCAACATCGGGCTGGCCTTCTATGGTTTGTATCATCATGTTTATTGCAGGTGTGCAATTGCTTTGCATGGGTATTTTGGGGCAATATATGGCAAAGACCTATCTGGAAACAAAAAAGCGCCCGCTTTATCTGGTGGAGGAAACAGAGGAAGATTAGATATGTTGAAGGTATTTTTAGTCGAAGATGAATTCGTTATACGGGAAGGCATCAAGAATAATATTGATTGGGCGTCACATGGTTATGAATTTTGCGGGGAAGCAGGTGATGGGGAAGTTGCTTATCCTATGATCCAGAAATGTAAACCGGATATTGTCATTACGGATATCCGCATGCCCTTTATGGATGGTCTGGAATTGAGCAAGCTGATCAAGAAGGAGATGCCATGGATTGAAATCATCATCCTGACAGGATTTGAGGAGTTTGCTTATGCCAAAGAAGCCATCAAACTAGGCGTGGCGCAGTATCTTTCCAAACCGATCAGTGGGGATGAACTCTTGCAGGAGTTGGATCAGTTAGCGGAAAAGATCCGGGAGAAAAAGAAAGAACAGGAAGTCCGCGAGCAGTATCAGCGGGAAATGGAAGAAAATGTCCAGAAGAACCGTAAAGATTTCTTTAAGTATCTGGTGACCGGAAGCAAGACGCCGGTCGAATTGCTGGAAATGGCAGACCATCTGGAACTGGATATTTCTGCCATCTGGTACAATATCGTCCTGGTACAGATCCAATCGACCAGACATGCCAGAGATGAGTTCTCCAGTAGTATTGTAGAGGCAGAAGAAACTTTAAAGTCCTATGAATCCGAGGGTGATGTACTGTCATTCGAACGCAGTCTGGAAGGAAAGGCGCTTTTGTTTAAGGGAGACAGCAGGGAAGAGATTGAGGAAAAGGAAAAACTTTTTTTAGAGGTTTTACAGAAAACGATCGGAACCTATCATCATCTGGTCTACTATGTTGGCATGGGAGAGCCGGTCAACCGTTTGCGGGAGTTGCCGGAGTCTTTTGAACAGGCGAGACGTGCTTTTGCACACCGTTACCTACAAAGGGATAACATGGTCGTTCGCAGTCAGGACAGTGAAAAGACGGAGGCTGAGGAGGTATTTTCCATTGAGAGTGTCAATACCAAGGAAGTCAACCGCGGTAAGATCACAGAATTCTTAAAGATGGGCGGTTCGGATGAAGTAGTATATTTTGTGGAGGAATTTTTCCGCGGAGCCGGTACAAATGCCTTAAAATCCAGCATTTTCCGTCAGTATATCGTTATGGATGCCTACTTCTGCGTCAGCGATTTCCTGGAGAGTATTCATGTGGGCAAAGAGCAGGTGTCTGCACCGGACTTAAATTCCGGTATCGTTGGCGATGAGAAAGAATCCATGGACTATGTGCAGGGCATTTTACAAAAGGCAGTCAACTTACGGGAACAGCGGGCGACTGATCGCTACCGTGATGTGGTAGAGCTGGTCAAGTATTATATAGACGAGAACTATGCAGAGGAAGATCTGTCTTTAAACACGGTTGCTTCCTATGTCAATTTCTCACCAAACCATCTGAGTACCATTTTTAGTCAGCAGACCGGTCAGACCTTTATCAAATATCTGACAGATTACCGTATGGGAAAAGCAAAGGAACTTTTGCGCTGCACCGGCGAAAAGAGCAGTGCCATCAGTCTTTTGGTGGGTTACAAGGATGCACATTATTTTTCCTATCTCTTTAAAAAGACGCAGGGAATGACACCGACCCAGTATCGAAATGGAGCCAATGCGGTATGAAAAAACGATGGATAGAATTATACAATCGATCCACATTAGCAACCAAGATCCGATTTTCGTATCTTGTCCTTTTGGTGCCAATTTTTTTCATCCTCTTTTTTAGTATTTACAATCTCTGGTCCTGTAACCAGCGTTATGAGGATATGATCAACTCGACGCTGGTTGCGAGTGAGTTCAGTTTGGATTTCAAGAAAGATTTTGACTATGAGATTTATCTGGTGATTGTTGGCAATAAGACGCTCAAGGAGTCAGATGTAGACACCATGCTGCGTCATGCAAAAAGTGTTGTCAAAGGTCTGGAAAATATCACAGAATCGCAGGATAATCGGGACCGTTTGCAGGATATCCGCAAATACTTGGATAGTTTGCAGGTCTATGTGGCGCGTATTGATGAAAATATGGCTGAGGGAAACCTGTACGAGGAGAACATGGAGATCTGGGGAAACGATGTCCAGATCGTTACGACCCTGGTGCGGGATGAGATCTCGCAATACACCTACTATGAGATCCAGGGGATCCAGAAGTCAAGGGATGACTACCAGAAATTCTACACCTGGATGCTCCGTTTTTGTCTGATTGCATTGGCGGGCGTTGTAGTTGCAGTCGGTATCATGTCTTATCTAATCCCTTTGAGCATCACGCGGCCTTTTAAAGAATTGAGTCAGGTGACGGATGAGATCGCTAAGGGAAATTTGTCTGTCCGTGCCAATGTCAATACCGGTGAGGAAGCGACGGCACTCAGCAATTCCATGAATACCATGATCGATAAGATCAACGAACTTTTGGAGCAGGTTACAACAGAGCAGACCCGTTTGCGTAAGGCAGAATTTGAACTTTTGCAGGCACAGATTAATCCGCATTTCCTCTATAATACGCTGGATGCCATCATCTGGCTGGCAGAAGCAGGCGAACAGAAGCGGGTCGTTGGTATGGTGCGAAATCTTTCGGATTTCTTCCGTACTTCCTTAAATCAGGGCAAGGACATCAATTCCATTAAGGAAGAAATGCTCCATGTAAAGAGTTATCTGGAGATCCAGCATGTCCGGTATCAGGATATCTTAAGTTATGATATTGAAGTACCGGAATCCCTTTACATTTACAGTATTCCCAAGATCACGATCCAGCCGTTGGTAGAAAATGCTCTTTATCACGGCATCAAGAACAAACGTGGCATGGGGCATATCAGTATCCGCGGGCAGGCGGGGGAAAAGGATTTTACGATTACCGTCACAGATGACGGTATCGGTATTGACGAGACGCGTCTTAGGCAGGTACAGTCCGGCATCCAGAATAAGGTCCTGACCGGCAAGGACTTTTACGGGCTTTACAATGTCTGCGAAAGGATCCGTCTGAATTTTGGTGAAGAATATGGCATTTTTATTGAAAGTGTCTACGGAGAGGGTACAAGTGTACGTGTGATTCTCCCTTACGTTGAAGCAAAATAAAAAAATCAACTCCAAATATAAAAAAATCAAACAAAATATGGAAGGCAGAAGAATTTCAACTTTTCTGAGATTTTTCTGCATGGATAAATAGGGGATCATCTCATAGAATGTAATACATCAAGGGATGGTCCTTAAAATTTATAATTTGGGAGGTACAATTATATGAAGAGGAAAGTTCTTGCAGCCATCTTGGCACTCACAATGGTATTTGGTTTAGCCGCTTGTGGTTCTAAGGGCGCATCATCAGATGGGGGGTCATCTGATTCAGGATCAGGAGATCTGATCAAAGTAGGTATCATTAACAATGATCCTAATGAGTCTGGTTATCGTACAGCAAACGATAAGGACATGAAAGAAATGTTCACAAAGGAGAATGGATATGACGCTTCCTTTGCTTACAGTTTGAAGAACGATGAGCAGATCACAGCAGCACAGAAGTTCATTCAGGACGGTGTGGATTATCTTCTTCTTTCTGCTGCTGATACAGCAGGATGGGATTCCGTATTAAAGGATGCACAGGATGCAGGCATCAGAGTTATCTTATTCGACCGTACAATCGACGCTGATGACAGTTTATATGAAGCATCTATCGTATCTGATATGGACAAAGAAGGCGAGACAGCAGTTAATTGGTTAGCAGATCAGGGCTTAGATGAATACAACATCATCCATATTCAGGGTGTTATGGGTTCTGCAGCACAGCAGGGACGTACCGGCGCTTTGGATGACAAGGCTAAGTCAGATGACAACTGGAACATCGTTACACAGCAGACAGCAGAGTGGAACGCAGAGAAAGCACAGCAGATCGTTCAGTCAGAGATCGACAAGGGAACAAAGTTCAATGTTATCTATGCTGAGAACGACGACATGGCTAAGGGTGCTGTAGCAGCTCTTGACAAGGCAAATATCTCTCACGGCGTTGGCAAAGACGTTATCGTTATGGGATTTGATTGCAACTCATGGGCATTGGAAGAACTCTTGAACCAGAACTGGAACTATGATGGACAGTGCAACCCTTATCAGGCATCTACCATCGATGGCATCATCAAGAAGTTAGAGGCTGGCGAGGAGTTAGAAGACAAGGTAGTCATCATGGAAGAAAAGGGATTTGATGCTACAACAATCACACAGGAAGATATTGATAAGTACGGAATCTAATCCTTCCTGACAATTTAAAAATTTTGAAAATGCGTGGTGCGGCGTACGAAGATTCTACGCATGGCATCGCGCATTTTTTAAAGAAAAGGAGTGAAACGCAGGTGAGTAATAAAACCATTTTGGAAATGAAACATATCAATAAATCATTTCCTGGAGTTCGCGCTTTACAGGACGTAGATTTTACATTATGTGGCGGTGAAATTCATGCTCTGATGGGCGAAAACGGAGCTGGAAAATCGACACTGATCAAGGTTTTGACAGGCGTTTATGAAAAGGACGATGGTCAGATTTTCGTAGAGGGAAATGACAAAGAAGTATCCATCAGATCACCACAGGATGCACAGAGACTGGGAATTAGTACGGTGTACCAAGAGATCACACTTTGTCCTAATTTGTCAGTGGCTGAAAACATGTACATAGGTAGAACAGAGAATATCTATCAGGACTGGAAGAAAATGAATGCGGATGCTGACAAATTATTGCGGTCTCTCGACATTCCGGCAAAGGCAACGCAGCAACTTGCCGCTTGTTCCATCGCCGTCCAGCAGATGGTTGCCATTGCTCGTGCGGTAGATATGGACTGCAAGGTTCTGATCTTAGATGAGCCGACATCCTCTTTGGATGAGCAGGAAGTAGAAAAACTCTTTACTCTGATGCGGGATTTGAGATCCAGAGGCGTGGGTATTATCTTTGTAACCCACTTTTTGGACCAGGTATATGAGGTCTGTGACAAGATCACGGTACTGCGTGACGGCAAACTGGTAGGTCAATATGAAATCAAAGACCTGCCGCGTGTGAAACTGGTTGCCAAGATGCTTGGTAAGGAATTGGATGATATGTCCGATATCCGTGGTGAACAGGAGCCATACAGTGGCAAAGATGCGGATGAGATCGTATTTGAGGCAGAAGGACTTTACAGTAATGCGGGTATCAAGCCATTTGATTTCAACATCAAAAAGGGTGAAGTCAATGGATTTACCGGGCTTCTGGGTTCCGGCCGAAGCGAATGTGTCAGAGCCATTTTTGGCGCCGATCATGTACTTGGCGGAAAGATAAAGAAGAACGGTAGGGAGATCAAGATTACAAAACCGATCGACGCCATGAAAAATGGTATTGCATACTTACCGGAAGATCGTAAGAACGACGGTATTATCGGAGATCTCTCCGTTCGGGAAAATATTATTTTTGCTATGCAGGTAATGCGTGGCTTCTTCCGTCCATTATCAAAGGCAGAGGCAAACAAATATGCGGAAGAATACATCAAACTTTTGGATATCAAGACAGCATCCGCTGATACACCAATCAAATCACTCTCTGGTGGTAATCAACAGAAATGCATCTTAGCACGCTGGCTTTTGACCCATCCGGATTATCTGATTCTGGATGAGCCGACACGTGGTATTGATATCGGAACCAAGGTCGATATCCAGAAACTGGTATTGAAACTGGCTTCCGAAGGTATGAGCGTGACCTTTATTTCTTCTGAGACAGATGAAATGCTCCGTACATGCTCACGTCTGATCGTTATGCGTGATCGCAAGGTGGTTGGAGAACTTTCCGAAGAAGATCTGACGCAGAACAAGATTATGAGTACAATCGCTGGAGGTGAAAATTAATCATGGAAAATACAGCAGTGAAAAAAACGAAAGGATCTGGATTTTTCAGTAACCTGGTGAGACAGCAGATGTTTATCCCGGTGGCAGCGCTTGTGATTCTGGCAGTGTTCAATCTGATTGCAGATCCGTCATTCTTTAAGATCACACTTGGATATAGCAGTTCCGGGGCACCGGTTTTATCCGGTTATCTGATCACCATCTTAGACTATGGTTCAGAACTTGCTATCCTGGCAATTGGCATGACGCTGGTAACGGCTGCTTCCGGCGGACAGGACATCAGTGTGGGCGCTACCGTAGCCATTGCAGGCAGTGTGATTCTGCGTGTACTTTGTGGTTCCAATTCCAGACCGGAGACACTTCGTACCTCAGTTTTGGTGGCATTTTTGGTAGCGTGTCTTGTGTCTATGTTATTTGGAGCATTCAACGGTGTCCTGGTAGCCTACTTTAAGATACAACCGATGGTTGCAACCCTGATCCTATACACCGCAGGTCGTTCCATTGCGGCTTGGATCAACAACAACGAATTGCCATTGATCAGCGATCCGACTTTTGGCTACTATGGTGGATTTTTACCGGGAATTCCGATCCCGACACCGTTCTTTATCGCGGCTGCTTGCGTTATTATTATCGCACTGGTACTGAAATTTACAAATTTGGGACTTTACACACAGGCTGTTGGTATCAATGAAAAGTCATCCCGCTTAAACGGTATCAATCCGACCTTTATCAAGTTCTTGAGCTTTGTTATCTTAGGGCTTTGCGTTGCTGTTGTTGGTCTGATCAAGGTCAGCCGACTTTCAACGATCAACTATTCCGTTATTGCAAAGGATATTGAAATGGATGCCATTCTTGCCGTAGCACTTGGCGGTAACTCCTTAAGTGGTGGTAAGTTCAATATGGCTGCATCTATTCTGGGCGCTTATGTTATCCAGTTCTTGACAACGACCCTTTATAAATTCGATGTGCAATCCGATGCACTTCCGGCATACAAAGCGGTTGTCGTTATCTTATTGGTTGTCCTGAGTGCACCGGCTGTCCGTGAAAAACTGGCAGGTATTAGCAAAAAATTCCGTGCAAAGGAGGTGGCATAATATGGCTAATAAGACTTCTACAGCACAAAAAAGTATTGGATACAAAATTAAGAATATGACAGATACAAATATGCTTCTGACCATCACGATCGTTATCTTTTTCCTGATGTATATTGGAGCAATCATATTCCAGGGAGAGGGCTTTTTGAAGCCGCAGACCTTCCTTAGTATGTTAAACGCAAACGGAGCACTGATCATTACCTCCTGCGGTATGAGTCTGGTCATGATTACAGGTGGGATCGATATTTCCGTTGGTGGTGTGGTAGCACTGGTCAGCATGTGCAGTGCCGTATATCTGGATTATCATAATGGTTCCATCTTAGGGGCTGTTCTGATTTCCCTTGGTATCGGTCTTGCCTTTGGTATCGTTCAGGGCTATCTGGTAGCCTACTTGGATATCCAGCCATTTATCGTATCTTTGGCGGGTATGTTCTTTGCCAGAGGTATGACGACGATTGTCAACACCAATCCTTTCAATGTGCAAAACGAAGCATTCGTTGCATTAAAGGATACCAGAGTGATTGTTCCAGGACTGGGTTCTGTCAACAAATTAGGCAGATATGTGGATGCATATGTAGAGATCGGCGTGATTGTAGCACTTCTGGTTGTCATCTTTATGTTTATCATGCTCCGCTGGATCAAGTTGGGTCGTAGTTTCTATGCTGTTGGTGGCAACCAGCAGAGTGCACTCATGCTTGGTATCAATGTCAGAAGAACAAAGTTTTTATCACATCTGATCTGTAGTCTGTTGGCAGGTATCGCTGGATTTGTATATTTCCTTCATGTTGGATCCGGTTCTGCATCCCATGCCATGGGTATGGAAATGAACGCCATCGCATCTTCTATCATCGGTGGTACCATGCTGACCGGTGGTGTAGGAAATATCATTGGTACACTCTTTGGTGTACTTTCTTTGAGCACCATTCAGAATATCGTTTCTTCTGCCGGTCTGGATCAGGCTTGGTGGACAGGAATTACGATCGCCGCAATGCTCTGTCTTTTCTTAGTGATCCAGAGTGTAGTTATGGCACGTAAGAAAAAAGCACAAAGTTTAAATAAATAATCTCCTTCTTTTTTAGAAACGACATGAGAAAAGTAGAGATGAACGCATATCCGGCGTCATCTCTATTTTTCATTTTCTTTTGGTATGGGTGTTGCGAAATTGCCGCAATTCGGAGATAATAAGAAGTGGTATGAGAAGGGGTGTTTTTACAATGAAAGGAATCAAAAAGACCAGACGCAGTATGGCGAGTCGGCTGGTTGCTGTATTTAGCGTCTTATTGTCAGCCGTTACGCTGACAACAGGATGTGGAAATACGACGACGGCAACGACATCACAGGATACAGAAAGTCAGGACAGCAAGCAGATCGTGATCGGTTTTTCCCAACTGGGAGCAGAGTCGGATTGGAGATCGGCGAATACCGAATCCATGAAGGCGACTTTTACCGAAGATCAGGGTTACAAGTTACTGATCGAGGATGGGCAGCAGCAACAGGCAAATCAGATCATGGCGATCCGCAAGTTCATCCAGCAGGATGTCGATTATATCGTGCTTGCCCCGGTGACGGAGACTGGCTGGGAGACTGTTTTAGAGGAGGCGCGCAGTGCCAATATCCCGGTCATTGTCATTGACCGCCAGGTGGCAGTGTCGGACTCGACACTCTTTAACTCCTGGGTGGGATCTGATTTTGAATTAGAGGCAAAAAAGGCAACCACATGGCTGCATCAATATGTGACCGCCAAGGGCATAGCGGAGGACAGTCTGCACATTGTCAATATTCAGGGGACGATCGGTGCATCCGCGCAGATTGGCAGGACCAAGGGCTTACAGGATGCGGCAGCCACCTATGGCTGGGAACTTTTGGCGGAGGTGCCGGGAGAATTTACCCAGGCAAAGGGCAAGGAGGTCATGAGCACGCTGCTCAAGCAGTATGATGACATCAATGTCGTCTATTGTGAGAATGATAATGAAGCATTCGGAGCCATTGAGGCGATCGAGGATGCCGGTTATCATGTGGGATCGGATATTGCGGCAGGTGATATCATGGTCATGTCTTTTGATGGCGTGAATAAAGAAGTTTTATCTTATCTTCTACAAGATAAGATTTCCTATGTGGGAGAATGTAATCCCGATCAGGGACCAAAGGTAAAAAATCTGATACAGACCCTGGAAGCAGGCAAGACACCGGATAAATATTCCTATATGGAAGAGCATGCATTTGCACATGATGCTACTGTACCGTCCGTAGAAGTAGACGGGCAGAGGTATCCGGTCACTGTGATGACCAAGGACAAACTAAAAGAGTATAAGTAAGGAAGTGCGTTTCTATGAAAATTTTTGAAAATCTCGATGAAATCAAACAAAAAGCAAAGGGTCTGGAAGAAAAAGTGGGGCAGACCATTGGTGATATTGAAGACAAAATCGGTCAGAGTGTGGAGGCTGTAGAGGCGAAAGTGGATTTGCCGGAAATGAATTTTAACCATTCTGATATTATGCGCGATCGTTTTATGTTACAGGGAAAGCTGGCAGAACAGGGATACGATCTGTGGTGGCATTCGTTTACTGGGCATAACAGTAAAACCGGCGAAGAGCGTGCCTTTTTTGTTGTATTTTATACGATCAACCCAGCACTTGGAAAGGAAGAACCTGTTTTAGGGCAAACAGAGGAACATCAGAAGAATCACGTAAAACCATCGTATATGATGGTAAAAGTTGGATGTTGGGGTGAGCATCCGTTACAGCTTCATCGTTTCTTCGCATGGGATGATGTGACGGTGAAAGAGGATGCACCATATCTGATCAGTGCAGATAATTGTTTCTGTTCAGAGACAAGAACTCTTGGTATGGTGGATGTTTCACAAGAAGAAGCAGAAATGCATCCAGAATATATGTCAGATGCGGGAAGAATGTACTGGGATTTGACAATGGATAAAAAGATTGCATTTAATGTTGGCTATGGAGCAAACGAATCACTGCGCGACGCAGAACCGTTTGATATGTTCTGGCATTGTGAAGGCATGAAGACTGCGTTTGAAGGTAAAATTGTCTTAAACGGAGAGGAATATCTTGTTTCCAAAGAGGATTCTTATGGATATGCAGATAAAATCTGGGGCAGAGATTTTACCAATCCGTGGTTATGGCTTTCATCAAACGATTTGACCCGTAAATCTACAGGTGAAAAATTGACAGATTCTGCATTTGTTATTGGAGGAGGCAGACCAAAGGTTGGCTCCCGCACATTGGAAAACCAGTTGATGGGTGCTATGTGGTATGAGGGCGAGGCTTTTGAATTTAATTTTGCAAAAGTCTGGACATTAACCAAGACGAAGTTCAAATGCAAAGAAACAAAGAATCATGTAGTTTGGCGTGTCGTTCAGGAAACGCCGATGTCCAAGATGTGTACAGAGATTTCCTGCAAAAAAGAGGAAATGCTATTTGTGAATTATGAGACACCCGATGGAGAAAAGCGACATGATCATCTATGGAATGGCGGTAATGGAAGCGGAACCATCCGGTTATATCGCAAACATCTTCGCTTGAAAAAAGATGGTGATAAGAAGAAGTGGGACTGGGAACTTGTAGATGAGATTACAGTTGCACATGCCGGATGTGAATATGGACAGTATGAAAAGTAGATAATATACAAATAGATTGCAATTGCGGAAAGGACGGGGATACAAATGAAAATTGGAATGTTGACAAGTGGCGGAGACTGTCAGGCATTAAATGCAGCCATGAGAGGTGTTGTAAAAGGTCTGAGTGAAAATGTCAAAGATTTAGAAGTCTATGGCTTCTATGATGGTTATAAGGGGTTGATTTATGGCAACTACAGACTTTTGTCAAGTAAAGATTTTTCGGGTATTCTCACGATTGGAGGAACGATTTTAGGGTCTTCCCGTCAGCCTTTTAAAATGATGCGTGTTCCAGATGAAAACGGCTTAGATAAAGTGGCAGCGATGAAGGAGACGTACTACAAGCTTAATTTGGACTGCCTTGTTATTTTAGGTGGAAATGGAACGCAGAAGACAGCGAACCTATTACGGGAAGAAGGATTAAATATCATTCATCTTCCAAAGACAATTGATAACGATATTTATGGAACAGATGTAACCTTTGGTTTCCAAAGTGCAATCAATGTGGCATGTAATGCCATTGACTGTATTCATACGACAGCTGCATCACATAACCGTGTTTTTATTGTAGAGGTTATGGGACATAAAGTAGGCTGGCTGACATTGTATGCGGGAGTCGCATCCGGAGCGGATATTATTCTTTTGCCAGAGATTCCTTACGATATAGATAAGGTTCTCGCAGCGATTGATAAACGTCATGAAGCTGGCAAAGGTTTTACAATCCTTGCAGTTGCGGAAGGCGCTATTTCAAAGGAAGATGCAGCGCTTTCTAAGAAAGAGCTGAAGAAAAAGAGAGAAAATTCGCCATATCCATCGGTTTCTTATGAAATCGCAAAGATTATTGGGGAACGTACCGGTTCTGAAGCAAGGGTTACAGTACCGGGACATACGCAGCGTGGAGGTAGTCCATGTCCATATGACAGAGTGCTTTGTACCAGATTGGGATCTGCAGCAGCAGAAGCAATTTTGGAAAAAGATTATGGCTATATGATTGCTATGAAAAATGGTACAACAAAGCGTGTTCCGCTTGAGGATGTGGCGGGCAAATTAAAGATGGTAGATCCTGACTGCCAGATGATTCAGGAAGCAAAGCGAATCGGTATTAGCTTTGGTGATTAGGAAGAGGTGTAACAATGTCTTATACGGCATTATATCGTAAATTCAGACCTCAGGATTTTGAGGATGTAAAAGGGCAGGATCATATCGTGACGGCATTAAAGAATCAGGTTAAGGCGAACCGCCTGGGACATGCTTATCTTTTTACCGGCACGAGAGGAACAGGTAAGACGACAGTTGCCAAGATCCTGGCAAAAGCAGTTAATTGTGAACATCCGGTGGATGGCAGCCCTTGTAATGAATGTGAAACATGTAAGCGCATTGCTGAGGGAAGCAGCATGAATGTATTTGAAATTGATGCGGCATCCAACAACAGCGTGTCTAATATTCGTGATATTGTTGAGGAAGTGGCATATTCGCCTACAGAGGGAAAATATAAAGTTTACATCATTGATGAGGTACATATGCTTTCTGCAAGTGCGTTTGCAGCATTGTTAAAAACATTGGAAGAACCACCGGCATATGTGATTTTTATCCTGGCAACCACAGAAGTTCATATGATTCCCATCACAATTTTGTCGCGTTGTCAGCGTTATGATTTCCGAAGAATTTCCATTGATACGATTGCAGGAAGATTGCAGGAATTGATGGTGAAAGAAGAGGTCTCCGTAGAGGAAAAAGCGCTGCGCTATGTGGCGAAGGCGGCGGATGGTTCTATGCGTGATGCACTCAGTCTGTTGGATCAGTGCATTGCTTTTTATCTTGGCGAGAATCTGACATATGATAAAGTTCTCCAGGTTCTTGGTGCGGTAGATAATGAAATCTTTAGTCATTTACTGCGCGCAGTTATAGCACATGATGTGACGGAAGCTATCGGTGTTCTGGAAGAAATGGTCATCCAGGGTAGAGACTTAAATCAGTTTGTGATCGAATTTACGTGGTATATGCGTAATCTGATGCTTGTAAAAAGCGACACAAATATGGAAGATGTGCTTGAAGTTTCCAGTGAACATATGGCATTATTAAAAGAAGAGGCGGCAATGGTAAAGGATGAGGTGCTGATGCGTTATGTACGCATTTTCTCCGAATTATCAAACCAGATCCGTCAATCATCACAAAAACGGGTATTGATTGAAATTGCATTGATTAAATTGTGCCGGCCACAGATGGAACAGGATTATGAAGCAATCGTGGATCGTCTGGATGTTGTGGAGCATAAGATGGAAGAAGGGATTCCGGTTATGACACAGCAGGCAGTATCATCGCAAGCTGGTGTATCAGGCATGACAGCTCCGAAAAAAAAGGAATTGCCAGAGGCGATGCCGGAGGAAATTGAAAAATTGTGTCGGGAATGGAAACAGATTGTTTCCGGCTCGACCGGATTACTCCGACAGGCGTTACTTAGCGCTTATCCAACAGTAAATGAGCGGAATCAATTGATGTTAGTGTATGATGAGCCGGATGGAGCGAAAAGTATTAATAGCTCTATTCTGGCAAGTGAAGACACAATGGCTGATCTGGAGGCCATGGTGGAAGAGGCAATCGGAAAACATGTGCCGATTGTTGTGGAAGTGAACAAATCAGGGGCAACCAGCAGTCAGCTGTATACCAATGCAGTAGATTATTTTGCAAAGGTTGCCAACATTGAGATTGAAGAGGAGGACTTTTAAATGGCAAGAAGAGGTGGAGGATTCCCAGGCGGCGGTGGCATGGGTAATATGAACAACCTTATGAAACAGGCGCAGAAGATGCAGCGCCAGATGGAAGAAGCATCAAGAGCGTTAGAGGAAGAAGAATTGACAGCAACTGCAGGCGGCGGTGTTGTAGAAGTTACGGTTTCTGGTAAGAAAGAGATTACAAAAATCAAATTATCAGAAGAAGTTGTTGATCCAGATGATATCGAGACACTCGAAGATTTGATTATGGCAGCGACAAACGAAGCACTTCGTCAGATGGATGAAAAAGCACAGTCTCAGATGTCAAAAATAACCGGAGGCATGGGTGGCGGAATGCCATTCTAGGCAGAATGACATGGATTATTACAGTAAGCAGATTAGTAAATTGATTGCAGAGTTATCTACCTTGCCGGGAATCGGTGCCAAATCAGCGCAACGTCTGGCATTTCATATTTTGGATATGCCGACGGAAGAAGTGGAAGATTTGGCAAATGCTATGGTCAGTGCCAGAAAAGGGGTACATTATTGTAAACAATGTTATACTTTGACGGATGACGAGATCTGTCCGATCTGTAGCAATCCGCAGCGAAACCAGAAGGTGATTATGGTTGTGGAAGATACCAAAGATTTGGCAGCATATGAAAAAACCGGAAAATTCGAAGGTGTTTATCATGTGTTACATGGAGCCATCTCACCGATGCAGGGAATTGGCCCGGCAGACATCAAGTTAAAAGAATTGATGCAACGATTGCAAGGAGATGTCGATGAAGTGATCATAGCTACGAACTCCAGCTTAGAGGGAGAGACAACAGCGATGTATATCAGCAAATTGATCAAGCCGACAGGGATTAAAGTATCGCGTATAGCGAGTGGTGTTCCTGTGGGAGGCGATCTGGAATATATTGATGAAGTAACTTTGCTTCGTGCTTTAGAAGGCAGAACAGAGTTATAGTAGAAATCACCGGGATGTGTATTCCCGGTGATTTTTTTCATTGGTTCTGTAATTTCTACATTTTTCTCCATGCGCGTGTGGTAGCGTTGAGAAAAAAGGAGACCGTTATGATAGAAATTGTAAAAGAACCGATACCAATTGAGAAAGTTGAAGAACCAAGAAATGTAAGACAAATTGGTAATTTACCAAAAGGCGCAAGAGTGTACGTGGAAGATTATGTTTATCGTTTTTTACATGGGAGTAATCGTGAGAAAAAACGGTATGCTTTTGTTTTATTGGGTGAGATCAAAGAGGGGACAGAATATCCAAAGTTATATATCAAGGGGGCGTTAGAACTCGAGCAGATTAGTTTTGGCGGGGAGATGCCTGTTTTTTCGGAAGACATCTGGGATGCTATATATAGACAGTCGCGGAAGTATTTCCCGCAGTGGAGCATTTTAGGCTGGGCGATGCAATGTATCGGTGAGCCTGTGCGTATGGAAGATATACAAAAAATTTGCAGTCGTCATTTCCCGGGAAATCATGGAAATGTCCTTTTGTTTGATGCGTATGGCGAATGGGAAAAACTGTATATGGATCGGCATGGACTTATGGAAGAAGTCGGCGGTTTTTTTGTGTATTATGAAAAAAATGTGAGTATGAGCACATATTTAAGTGATTATCATAGTAAACGGGAATTGTTAGAAAAAGAGGAAACGTGGGAAGGAAGGGAGCGTTTTCTTTTACACGATGAAAAACGATATGATGAAGAAGTCAGACAGGATCGCGAGGCCCTGGCGCGTTATCGAAGTTATATGCATGAGACGCAAAGCCACCAGAGGAGTCAGATGTCAAAGGTGGTTGTATCGGTAGCGGTTGTTGTGATGATTTTGCTATCTGGCGTGTTGTTCCAAAATTTTACAAAGTTGAATGAAATGGAAAAAACCGTAGCATCTCTTGGAAAAAGTACAGATGAAGACAGTACAGAGATGATACAGGAAACCATTAGTCAAAGTGCAGAAGAATTGGCAAAGACAGAGGGGGCAGATGCATCACAGGAAAATGCAGAGACACCGGAAGTGGCAGCTGCACAGCCGACAGAAGATAACAGCGCAACTGCAGCTGCAACAACGAATCCATATTTGCAGCAGGGCTATTATATTGTGGAAAATGGGGATAAGTTAACCGATATCAGCAAGAAAGTTTACGGTACAGAAGATATGGTGGATGCCATTTGTACGAAAAACCAAATCGAAAATGGGGATCATATCTGTGCGGGAGATAAATTGTTGTTGCCATAAGAAGACTCAAGTTTTATGGGAAGCAGACCGAAATATATTACAGCAGATAAAGGAGGCAGAATATGCAACTGGGGCAAATTGGGATCAACGATACCGTAGAAGCAAAGGGTTTGGTAGAGGGTAAGGTGATTACCGGAGAACCTGTTAAAATAGAGCAGAAGATGACAAAGGAGCCATTGCGTAATGTCTCGGTGCAACATCCAATTTATCAAAAAGAGGATTTGAAAGAAAAAACACTGACACAGAAACTGGAAGAACAGTTGTCACAGGGAACAGACGCAACTCTTTTACATAATCAGATGGCCGTTTATGCGCAGACAACATCTGGAAAAGATTATGCAAAAATGCAGGAAGATGGATTTTCGCCTATGGATATGGAGGCACACACCATTGTGACAGTCACCGATCGTATTAAGGTTGCCATGGCAAAAGGTGGCGCTGATATCTCTAAAATGGGGGGACTTTCTGACGCAAAGCTGGAAGCCATGAGTGGAAGTGAAGGACAGAAAGTACAGTTGGAGCGTGCGCTAGAAGATGCAGATCTTCCGGTAGAAGAAGATACAATTACATCTGGACAGATTGCCCTGACAAAGACGGAGGAAATGAAAGGAGAACTGTCTTTGGGAGCAGCCTGTTACATGCTAAAAAATGAGCTGTCTCCGACAATAGATCATGTGTATCAGGCATATTTTTCTGGTGGAATGGAAGAAATACAGGCAGACCAGATCGAAGCATTACCACAGGATTTGCAGAAGCAATTGGAAACAAAGCTTTTAGAAGCAGGGCTAGAGACTTCTGAAAAAAATTTGAAGTATTGTAATTATTTGATTAAGAATGAGATCCCGGTTACTACAGAAAATCTGACCTATCTGACAAAGCTTTTAGAACTGCCACTAGATCAGGTGGGGGATACAACCGTTGAGCAGATTGCGGATGCTGTGACCGAGGGCAAACAGCCGGGAGAGGCTGTCCTTTTACCGGAGTATAGTCTGATGGGGCAGGCAAAGGATGCCTATGCACAGCAGATGAAAGAATTAGATGCCATCACAAATACCAGACAGATGCAGGAAGCACGGCTTTTGATGAGCGTAGAAGCAAATTATGCGCTTTTGAAGAAGGGGATGGCAATCGATACCATGTCTATGGAAGAGACGGTGGAAGCATTAAAGTCGTTAGAGAAAGAGTATACAGCACAAATGCTGCAGGTAGAAGATGCAGCAAAGACAGAACAAAACGCTACGATTTATCAGGAGTATCAGGAAGCGCAGGCGGTGCTGCGCAATGCACCAGCAGCCTTTCTGGCACAGATTCCAGCAGTGGAAAATATGACGTTGCGACAGGTGAGTCAGGAAGCCGGACAGATGACGGCTGCTTATCAGAAGGCAGAGAGCCGCTATGAGACGGTCTGGACAGAACCGCGTAAAGATTTAGGTGATCGTATACAAAAAGCATTTTCTAATATAGAAGCAATCTTAGAAGATCAGGCGATAGAGCCTACAGAGGAAAATCGTCGTGCAGTACGTATACTGGCGTACAACGAGATGGAATTGACGGAAGAAAACATCCGTGAAGTGCGCAAGAATGATATGGCAGTACAGCGTATGTTCCGCGCCATGAAACCGGCAGCTGTATTTGAGATGATCAAAGAAGGCCATAATCCATTGGATTTGACGGTAAAAAATCTGACAGATATGGCAGAAAACATGTCGAAAGAAAATGGTGCACAAACAAAAAAAGACAGCGATTCCTACGCAAAATTTTTATGGAAGTTAGAGCAGACAGGCGATATTACGCAGGAACAACGAGATAGTTTTATTGGTATATATCGTATGATTTATCAGGTGGAAGCGGGAGATGGTGCTGCAATAGGTGCACTTATGATGCAGCAAAAAGACGTAACGCTCCGTAATCTGATGACGGCAGTAAGATCTTCGAAACATAGCGGTCAGGAATATACGATTGATGATTCCTTTGGTGAGGTGGCATCGTTTGAGAGATCATCCTTATCGATTATGGAACAGGCAGAAATGGCATTTCAGGCGAGTTGTCTGTATGCGGCAAAAGATACAATGACGCCGGTAAAAATGAAGCAGTTTGACAGTGAAGAAGCATATATGGATTTGACGCCGGAGCAGTTCAAATCACAACTTGATATGTTAGAGGAATATCGTCAGATAGATCCAAAGAGCCTGTCTGCAAAAGACGCAGCGTATGTAGAAGAGGAAGAACGCATACAGCAGGCAGAAGAAGAACAGACAAGACAGCAGGTGGCAAAGGCACTGGAGAGTGAGGAAAAAGTTTATCAGCTGCTAGAACAATATGATTTGCCGAAGACACCGGCATTTTTGCAAGGCATTTCAGAAATGTTAAGAGATCGGAATGCGGTTTATAGAAAGCTTCTGAAATATAGCAGTGAGCAGACCGGTGATGAAAATCAGATAAATATTACAGACATGATTCAGGATTTAATAGAAGAATATGGAGAGGCTTGTAAAACGCCAAAAGAAATGGCAGAGGCGCAGCATAGATTGGAAGAGACGGCAGAAAAAGTCATGAAAAATATGCTGGTAGAAAAGGATGTGACATCGATTGATGTACGTGGCATGAAGCTTGTTATGACACAGATACAGGCATTAGGTAAAATGGGCGAGCAGAGTGAAACATATAACATACCGATTCTTGTGGAAGATAAATTGGGAAATTTATCACTAAAAATTGTTCGCGGCACAGAAGAAAAAGGACTGGTCGATGTGGCACTGCAAATGGATGAAAGTGGTGTGATTTCCGGAAGTTTCCGGTATGAAAATGGTGAAATCACCGGAGATGTTGATTTCGAGAAACAGGAGATTGCAGGCTTGTTTTCCGAACACATGCCGTATTTTGCAAATGCAATGCGAGAGGCAACCGGTTTGCCGGTATCGTTTCGTTATGGGACAGATGCTTCGATTGCTGTGGATGATGTTTATGAAGAAAAAGATGTGAATTTTACGGTGACAAAAGAACAGGATCCGATTGCAACGAAAGTTTTGTATGGCATTGCCAGAACGTTTGTAGAAGAAATGGGCGAGCTGCTTTCTTAATTGCCAGCGGATAACTACAAAACGAACCTGACGGGTTAAGTTGAACCGTAGATAACCGATATAAAGAGTGTGACAAGGATTGTCCGTTTTATGACCCCGCAAGGATGCGATATGTGCCAATGAATGGCAAAAGATAAAGCGAGGTAAATTTTATGAAAATCAATAATAATATTTCAGCAGTTATTACAAATAAGCAGTTGTTGGGAACAGAGAGTAATCTGAGTGCTTCCATGGAACGTCTTTCTTCCGGCTTGAAATTAAATCATGCATCGGATAATCCGGCAGGAATGGCGATTTCCAACAAGATGAAGGCGCAGATCCGCGGATTGGATCAGGCATCCCGCAACTCATCGGATGGAACATCTGTGATACAGACGGTTGATGGCGCACTTGGTGAAGTGACAGATATGTTACAGCGTATGCGCGAGTTGGCAGTGCAGGCTGAAAATGGTGTAAATTCGCAAAAAGAAAAAGAAGCATGTCAGTTAGAGATAGCATCCCTTCGAGACGAGGTGGATCGTATATCGCAGACAACAGAATTTAACACAAAGAGTCTGCTGGATGGTTCATTGGACGCGAGAGTATATACGGATAAGGAAAATCGCGATTATGTGTCCAGAATTTATGTTTCGGATCAGGTGGCGGAAGGAACCTATAGCCTGACGGTGGAAAAAGCAGCAACGAATGCTGCATTTGATACAGGTGTTATGGTAGATGATCTGGTAGGTAAAAATGGTATCTTATCGATCAATGGATATACGGTATCGATTGATGATAAAATGACAAAGGATCAGATTTATACAGCTCTTCGTGATGGTGCGGAGATTGGCGAGTGTACGATTAGTAAGATAGACGAGCCACTTTCATTTAAATCGACAGCATATGGAAGTCATGCAGAGATCACACTTTTGCAGCAGTCGAATGATGGAGATATTTTTGGTGCAGGTGTTCCAAATACAGCTGCGGATCCTAAGGCGGATGCAGTAGTAGCCATGGGAAAGAATGCAGAAATTACATTGGATGCTGATAGTGCATTTGATGCGAGAGCCACGGTATCTTACGAAGGCAATAAGGTTAATATCACAAATACCGATGGATTTCAGATGAGCTTTTTACTGGAAGCTGGCTTTGAAAAAGGTTTTACGACAGCAGCTGGAACCGTAAGTGCCGGCGTTATTAATCTGGAAGTAACGGATATTGGTATTATGGATTTGCAGATTGGTGCAAATGAAGGACAGACAATGCAGGTACGAATTCCGGCTACGGATGTAGAAAGCTTATATTTGGATGATATTGATGTTACGACAATTCATGGTGCAACCAAAGCAATGGATCGATTGGACGATGCCATTTCTAAGATCAGCCAGATTCGTTCGCAGATTGGTGCCTATGAAAATCGTCTGGATTATACAGTGACAAGTTTGGATGAAACACAGGAAAATATGACAGCGGCACTATCCAGAATTGAAGATGTTGATATGGCAGAAGAAATGACGGAATACACGAAATATAATGTGCTGCAGCAGGCGGGAACCAGCGTTTTGGCGCAGGCAAATGAACTTCCGACACAGGCACTTCAGTTATTGCAGTAAGGACTAAGACATGACAGCAGAAACAATAGCAACATTTACCAGAAAAATAGCAGCCAGCAATCGTACCGGGCTGATCTGTGTTTTGTACGAGATTTACTTTGCATACGAGACGGAGGCATTGAACTTTCTGGAAGAACAAAAAACAGGCGATGTCACAGACTATACAAAGGCAGTGCGTCAGTGCGGGCAGGTGGTACGGCACTTGAAAGAAGCACTTGACTTTTCTTATGACATTTCATACTCGCTGTATGCACTTTATGATTACGTGGAAAGAACGCTTGCAAGAGCTATGTATGAGCAAAAAGCAGACACGATTCATGTGGCGGGAAATGTGATGCGTCATTTACAGGACTCGTTTGTACAACTGGCGAAAGAGGATGCCAGTGCACCGCTGATGGGGAACACACAACAGGTGACAGCGGGACTTACCTATGGAAAAGGAAAATTGAATGAATCCATGGGAAATATGGAAATAAATCGTGGATTTTTTGCATAATATATAAGAGAAGAACCTACATGATTGTAAAATCACGCAGGTTCTTTTCTTATGCAAAGATTCAGAGATTTAATTGTTTTACCTTGGTTAAAAGAAATTTATGACGCATTTGTACGGCTTTTACCTGGTAGATATAGTAGTCAATCAGATCGGGATCTGTCATATATTCCAGGTTGGAATAAGCATTGGCAAGGTCGTTCTGTGTCTGTGTCAGATCATCGAGAAGAAGGCGGACCTGAGGGTCTGTTTCTTGTGTATGGGTAAGTAATCGCATAATATAACCTCACTCGTATTATATAGTAGTAGTTTTTAATGACCCTCTCCAAGGTCTATAAACTATT
>OGDN01000060.1_pt1 | contig 188818 bp, 172 predicted proteins | sample 1570271 | NCBI WGS metagenome assembly OGDN01 (sample SAMEA4384481, study PRJEB24528) | human gut metagenome | reverse complement strand
TGCCCCGGTTTCCTCTGACCTGGACACCAACCTCAACACGACCGATCACAACAGTCCCCATAATCAGCTTTGGCATTGGGCGGGCGTGTATTCCTGGTGTCAAGAGACCTGGGCGGAGAACGCGTCGTACCGTGCGATTCGCGGGTACGATTCGGCCCGCGACTGGAACTACGGCCATGCTGCGTACTCCGGCCCGTTCCTCGGTTTCCGCCCCGTCCTTGAAATCCTGAACACTGACCCTCTGATCTCTGACAGTGACAGAGACCTCGGAGATAAGAACAGCAATTTTACGATCACCTACACGGTCGATGATGCCGACTCCGGCGACGTCTTGACGGCGACGGAGTCGCTCGATGGGCAAACGACGAAGTCGTTTGCCCCGACGCGAAATTTGGTAAACACCATCTCTGTCGATGTCGACTCCCTGAGTCTCGGTAAACACACCGTCAAGGTCGTCGTCAGCGATGGACAGGGCGGCACAGCGACCCGGACGTGGACGTTCACCCGCACAAACTCCGCACCGACCATTTCCGGCAGCGACGGCAACCTCGGAGATAAGAACCTCGGCTTCACCTATGCCTACACCATTGACGATGCGGACGGCGACACACTGACCGTCGTGGAGGAACTCAACGACGAGACGATTCGCACGATCAACAATGCGCCCAAGGGCGAGGAGCTGACCGTGACGATCACCTCCGAGAAGCTCTATGCGCTGGGGCTTAATTCGGTCAACACCCTCAAGATCACCGTCACGGACGGCAAGGGCGGTACGGCCTACCGTCGCGTCACCTTCAAACGCACAAACTCCGCACCGACGATCTCCGGGCAGGACAAGGCCCTCGGTCTGAAGAACGGGAGTTTCGCAGAGAATTACACCGTGAGCGACGTTGAGGGCGACAATGTGGTCGTCACCGAGTTCGTGGATGACGTGCAGATCCGCAGCTATCAAGCAACGCTGGGGCAGCAGGAAACGATCGAGCTGACCCGAGAGAAGTGGCTCTCGCTTACCAATGGACAACACCAGCTCCGCATCGAGGCGGTCGACGGCAACTTCGCCACCAGCGTCCGTGTATTCTCCTTCAGCAAGAAAGAGACAGTCATTAAGTTCGAGCTGGTCGCGCCGGAGGAGACCGATGCAGCGGCGACTAAGGTGCTCGTGACGCCGACGTGGAAGATCGAGGGCGCGGTCGCCAAGGTGGAGGCGTGCAACAACGGTTTTGACGCCGTTCCCACATGGGAGGACATCACGGCGATGGTGCAGATCAACCGTGTCTACAACTTCACCAACAAGACCAAGACCGCGAGCAAGTGGGGCGTGAATATCCGTTTCACCATCACAAAGAATGAGGGCTTCGAGGGTGAAGTCTCCATCTCGGGTTTCGGAGGTGCGTATGAATAAAGCTATGAAGTATTTGACTCCGAAAAAACCTATCTCCAAGATCGCCCGTGACCGGGCAGAGGAGATGGAAGAACGGAATGTCGACCTCTACGAGGCGATCGCTGGACTCTTTGAAGAGCTGGCTGCGCTGGAACAGTCCAACGCGGAGCTGAAAGCCCGTGTTGAAATGCTTGAAAAAGGAGGTAAGCAGAAATGAAAGTTAAGACCTATATGATCGCCGTCTATGCCGTTCTCGTCAAGAACGGCAAGCGCGAGATCGAGGAGCTTCCCGAAGCCTATATCATTCCTGTTGCTGAGTATTTGGCTACTCAGGAAGAAGCTACCAACGAATGAGATAAGCGGTGAAGCAAAACCCCCGAGGTAAAGGCAGTTTACATCTTTCCCGGGCAACCACAAAGGCTCGTCCCGCAGTACACGCAGACCACCTTGAAGGGGGCCGCGTTTGCTGTGGGACGAGCCTAAGATTTTCTTCTTAGAACGGCGCTATTTTTTCTCAATTATCCTGTCCGAATTTCTCAAAAATCGTGTCGCGCTACACCAGAAAACCGGAAGAACTGCACAGACACCATGACGGAAAAATGCGCGTAGCGGCCTACTGTCGCGTCTCGACGGACAGTGAAGAGCAGCTCAACAGCTATGAGGCGCAAAAGACCTACTACACCCAGAAGATCCAGGACAGCCCGGATTGGGAGATGGCAGGGATCTATGCCGATGAGGGCATCTCCGGCACCAGCCTGAAAAAACGGACGCAGTTCAACAAGATGATCACCGCCTGCAAGCGGGGACACATCGACCTCATCATCACCAAGTCCCTCTCCCGCTTTGCCAGAAACACGGTGGATTGTCTGGATACGGTGCGGCTCCTGAAAGCAAACGGCATTGGGGTGTACTTCGAGAAGGAAAACATCAACACCCTCACGGAATCCAGCGAATTTCTCATCACCCTGTTCAGCGGCTTCGCCCAGGCGGAATCCGAGTCTCTCAGCAAGAATGTCGCATGGGGAAAGCAGAAGAGCGCGGAGGCGGGAAAGGTCACCTTCCAGTACAAAAAGATGCTGGGATACCGGAAGGGGGCGGACGGACAGCCGGAGATCGTACCGGAGGAAGCGGAGATCATCCGCCGCATTTACCACAGGTATCTGGACGGCTGCACCCTGGGACAGATCAAGCGGGAGCTGGAGAAGGACGGTGTTCCCACCGCACAGGGTGTAGAGCGCTGGTCTCCCTCCATCATCCACAATATCCTGACCAATGAAAAGTACATTGGAGACGCCCTGCTGCAGAAAACCTATGTGACGGACTGCATCAACAAAAAGGTCAAAAAGAACCGTGGTGAACGCACGATGTACTATGTGGAGAACAGCCATCCGGCCATTGTCTCAAGGGATCTGTTCAATCAGGTGCAGCAGGAGATGACGCGCCGGTCCAGCAAACGGAAGGTGCTGCAAAAGAGCGGAAAAACGGAACTTGGGAAATACTCCGGCAAATACGCTCTGACAGAATTGTTGGTGTGCGGCGAGTGTGGCTCCCCCTACAAGCGGGTCACATGGGCCAGAAATGGGAAAAAGCGCATCGTGTGGCGCTGTGTCTCCCGGCTGGAGTTCGGTACAAAATACTGCCAGCACTCTCCGACACTGGATGAAGGCAAGCTGCACAGCGCCATCCTCGCGGCCATGAACGAGTACGCCGCCATCCGGCAGGAGGTCTGCCCCGATGTGCTGGCCATGGCGGAGGAAGCCAGGCAGGCGTTATCTCAGGCCGGTGCACGGCTGCTGCAGCTGAAGAAGCGTATGGATGCGGTGAGCCGGGAGCAAAGCGATGTGCTGGATCGGCTGCTCGTCAACATGGCCGATACCGAGCTGAATGCCAGGATGAAAGCGCTGACGGATGAGAAGGAATCCCTTAAGGCGCAGATCGCAGACGCGCAGCAGGCAGAGGTCGATCTGGAGGAACAGGCTGCCAGACGCCGGCAGATGTGGGACAGTATCATGGAATGCGCCGCGGGCTACACGGAATTTGACAATGAGCTCGTCCGGCAGGTCATCCAAAAGATCACGGTGGAGGATGCGGAAACCATCTACATCCACTTCCGAGGCTCGGATGTGGTGCTGGAACAGGAAGTAGAATGAATAGAAAAGGGAGAAAGGAAATGGCCATTTTTATAACCGGTGATACGCACGGTGATTTCAGCAGGCTCCTGCCTGCAGCATTCTATGAGCAACGTGACCTGACCAAAGAGGATTACCTCATCATCTGTGGAGACTTCGGCGGTGTCTGGGATGGCGGCGATGCGGAGCAGCAGTGGCTGGACTGGCTGGAGACCAGGTCCTTTACCACGCTGTTCGTCAGCGGAAACCATGAAAACTATGATCTGCTCCGCAACTATCCAATCAGCCAATGGCACGGCGGCTTGGTACAGGCCATACGCCCCAGCGTCCTGCATCTGATGCGGGGCCAGCTTTATAACATCTGCGGAAAGCGGATATTTACCATGGGCGGCGCCAGCAGCCACGATATCCGGGACGGCATTCTGGAACCGGATAATCCGGACTATGAGCGAAAGCTGCGGCAGCTCAACGCCGCAGGCGCTCTCTACCGAGTCAATCACCGCTCCTGGTGGAAAGAGGAACTGCCCGGCGAGGACGAATACCGGACCGCAAGAGAAGCACTGGACAAAACAGGTTGGGACTTGGACTACATCATCACCCACTGCTGCCCCAGTAGCATTTAGGACACATTCAGCGGCGGGTTGTTCCAACGGGATGCCCTGACAGACTTTCTCGATGAGGTTCGAGAGCGATGCCGATTCCAATACTGGTTTTTCGGACACTACCACGAAAACATGGTGGTAGAGAAAGAGTTCGTAATGCTCTATAATCAGATTATCCGACTGAAATGATGAGTGGAGGCGCACTGGCGATTGGCTAATGTGTCTCCACTTTCTATTTAAGTAAGTTTTTCACAAGCTCAGGCATAAATCTTTGTCCGGGTTCACGAATAGCTTTCCCGACTACGTTATGCCATTGTGTTGACGCAGGCTACGCCCAAGACAAAAAACAGGAGGAAACAAACATGACGATTGATAGCGCAAAGGATCTTCAAATGAAAGGCTCGTAAAATTGGTCTATTGGAATTGACGTTTTATGTATTTTCACGTATACTTAATTTACAGATTCACGCGCACATTTACAGATCATTCATCCGTCATCACAAGATGCTGGGGGTTCGAATTGCAAAACGGAAAATCGAGCCTCAAAAGCCCGCAAACCCTTGCGACACAAGACTTTGCTCCTGCATCTTTTCTGTCAACACCCGACAAAAAAATAAGAGACACGCTTTCGCGTGTCTCTTATTTTTTTGGTTCACTCATTTCATTCGTTCACCCCAAGGGTAATTAAAATGCTCGATGGAAATGAATCCCACCTCCGCCAAGATTTTGCTGCGCAAAATGTTTGCACGGCGCAAATGCGCCGGTTTTGGTATCCGTGGGACATTTAACAGCGCACAAGCAGGTGAATTGCTTGTGCACCAAGGTTTTCGCACAGCGAAAACACTTGTGACGCGCCGCTTGGCACGTTTTTTGTTTTTCCGCAGACGGCTTAAAGGTTCACTTGGGCCACTTTTTTTGTTTACAGCCCCAGGCTCTCGACCCATTTCTGCACGCTTGCCATGCTCTCGCGGCTGCTCAGGCGCTTGCCGGGGAGCCACTTTGTCCCCTTCGAGCAAGCGGATCTCAAAACGTCCTCGCCGCCCATGCCGCTGCCGCCGGAGGTGGCAAAGGGGATGACGGTCTTGCCCGAAAAGTCGTAGCTTTCGAGGAACGTCTCGATGATGCGCGGGGCCTGATACCACCAGATGGGAAAGCCCACGAACACCGTGTCGTACTGCGCCATATCCGCGACCTTGCCCGCGATGGCGGGGCGGCTCTTGGGGTCCTTCATCTCGATGGTGCTGCGGCTCTTTTTATCCATCCAGTCCAAATCGGCAGCGGTGTAGGCCGTCTCGGGCGCGATCTCGAAGAGGTCGCCGCCGGTCACACCGGCAAGGATCTTGGCAAGCTTCGCGGTCTGGCCGCTGGCGGAAAAATAGGCAACTAAGGTTTTCATTCTACTGCACTCCTATCTATTGAAATTTCTCACTGTTGCGCTTCCGGAAGGACCTCGTTGATGCAGGAAAGCGCGTTGAGCGTGCGCGGGAAGCCGATATACGGCAGGCACACCGTGAGCGCCGCGAGCAGGACCTCCTTCCCGTTGCCGACGGTGGCGTTCCCGCTGACATGGGCCTTGACCTGCCCTTCGCAGCCGCCCTGAGAAGCGAGGATCGAGAACGTCAGCAGCTCGCGCTCGTGGATGGGCAAAAACTTTCTCGTATAAAAATCGCCGAAGCAGTAGGCGGAGAGATAGTCCTGAATGTTCTTCTGGTTCTCCGGCGCGGCGGCGCGCATCGCGTCGATCTGGTCGCCGAAGATCGACTTCTGCGCCGCGATGCCATCTAAAAGGCGGCTCTCCTCCGTCACGGTCTGGCCGCTCGTGAGCGGCAGGACGATGCCCTTTTCGGCGAACACGGCGTTCACCGCGTTCACGGCGTTTTCCGCCTTGCCGAGGCCGATGTACGGCGCGCAGTGGTAGACGGCCTCCTTGATCTCCTCAGGCTTCACGCCGCACGCGAGCGCCGCGGCGGTGTGGCGCTTGACCTCGTTCATCGTCTGATTCGTCGTCGCCACGACCAAAATGACCAGCTCGCGCAGTCTGGCGCTGAGCTTTTCCTCCGCGTAAACCTCGCCGTAGATGAGCCGCTCCTTGATGGCGGCAAACTCGGGGTCGGTGACGCCAAGTGCGGACGCTCCGCCGTACAGCGCCTTTGTGGTCTTTTCCGCCTGTTCTGCTCTGTTCATTGCAATGCCTCCTAATGCGTATCCTTTGCAGTCGCGGCACGAATGCTCGCACCGGCTGCTTTTCTGTTTTTTCTGCCTACATTATATAATGTTTTGCCCGTTATGTCGAATCCCCATTTTGAGAAATGCAAATTTTGCGCACACCGCGGGGGAACCGCGCAAAAAAGGAGCATTCTTTCGAATGCCCCTTTTTTTACATAAGGTTGGCAAAAATCGACGCGCCGACGACCGTAAGAAGGCCCGCCACGACGATGGACAGGCTGCTCATCGCGCCCTCGACCTCGCCGATCTCGAGCGCCTTGGCCGTGCCCAGCGCGTGCGCGGCCGAGCCAATGCTCACGCCCTTGGCGATGGGGTCGGTGATGCGGAAAAGCCTGCACACCGAAACTGCGATCACGTTGCCGAAAATGCCGGTGATGATGATCATGGCGACCGTCAGCGTCACGTAGCCGCCGAGCTCTTCGGAAACGCCCATGCCGATGGCCGTCGTGATGGACTTAGGCAGAAGCGTCACGTATTCCTCGTGTGTAAGATGAAAGAGCTTGCTCATCACAAACACGCTGCAAAGCGTCGTGATGACGCCGGAGAGAATACCGGCGAAGATGGCCTTCCAGTTGCTCTTCAGAAGCGATAGCTTTTCATAAAGCGGCACGGCGAGACACACGGTCGCGGGCGTGAGCAGGTAGCTCAAATACTTCGCGCCCTCGTAGAACGTGTCGTAGCTGATGTGCGCCGTCAAAAGCACCGCAATGGTCAGCACCACCGAGATGAGCAGCGGGTTGAAGAGTGCGAACTTGAACTTTTTTTGCAGCAGCACGCCGATGCCGTAGGCAGCAAGACTGACAGAGACGCCGAAAAAGACGGACTGTTCAAAAAATGTCATTTCTTCTCCGCCCCCTTCTTGCCCTTTTTGAGTACCTCCTGCGTCACAAGGCCGGACACGGCCATAACGACGATCGTTGTCACCGCGGCAATGATGAGATAGGCGACAAGATTCGCTTGAATGACGTCCCACGAAGCCATCAGCCCCACGGCGGGCGGAATGAACATGATGGGCATGATCTCAATGAGAAAGCAGGCCGTGTCGTGCACGTCACTGAGCTTGATGACGCCGAGCATCAGGCAGAGAAACATCAGCACAAGGCCGTAGATGCTCGCCGGAACGGGCAGAGGCAGAAAATAATTCAGCAGCTCCCCAACAAGCGAGACGATGAGGATGATGCCGAACTCCTTGACATATTTCATGATTTTTCCTCTCTTTGTGTGTTAATTTTCATTGTACGGCGCGCACTTTCCCCTGTCAATCGACGAACGGGCGGGATTCCGCCCCGCTGCGCGGCTTTTTCTTAACAAGGTGTATAAAGGCGGCACAGCAAAGAAAAACGGCGCGGTCTCCCGCGCCGTTTTTTGCTTTTCCGTTTTCACATCAGCGTCATATAGCTGACGCCGTCGAGCGCTTCAAGCGCCTGGATCTCCTCGTCCAGCGTCGTTTTGCCGTTCACCCAGAGGGTGAACGTGCCGCACACGGGGCCGCCGCTCTTCTCCTGCGTCTCGCTGAAGAGGTTCAGGTCCCAAATGTAGTGTCCGTGGCCCTTTATCTGGCGGATGATCTGGCCGACTGTGCTCTTTTTCTCCATCTCGAAATACACAGTGGAGACGCGCTGCGTCTTGCGGATGCGAAGGTCCACGCGCCGCAGCACTTGCATCGCAAGGAAGATGAACGCATAGCAGATGATGCCGCCCGCGTAAAAACCCGCGCCGAACGCCGTGCCGATGATGGCGACCGCCCACAGGCCCGCCGCGGTCGTCAGGCCGCGCACCTCCTGATTGCGCGTCACTAAGATCGTGCCCGCGCCGAGAAAGCCCAGCCCCGTGATGACCGAGGCCGACATGCGCACAAGGTCCGTCTCGCCGAGGCCGGCAACAAAGATATTCGTCATCATCACGAGTGCCGAAGCGTCGCTCACGATGATATACGTCCGAAAGCCCGCCGCCTGATTGTGCCGCTCGCGCTCAAAGCCGAGCGTGCCCGCGCAGAACGTGGAGAGCAGGATGCGCACCACGATCGAGAGCACCGTGATATCTGCGAGCTGCTGAGAGATCGCTGCCATAGGATCTATTCCTCACTTTTTGCAAAAAACTGGAAATACCCGCACAGCAAACTATGCCTGCCGCGCAGGAAAGATACCTTTCCGCCGCAGCCTCAGTCGCTCGCCTTTTTGAGCTCGACGTTTTTCTCGTAGGCCACGGTCACGGCGTCTAACACCGCCGCGCGCATGCCGCGCTCTTCGAGCGTGCGCACGCCCTGGATCGTCGAACCGGCGGGCGAGCAGACGCTGTCCTTGAGCACGCCGGGGTGCTGGTTCGTCTCGAGCACCATCTTGGCCGTGCCGAGCATCATCTGCGCGGCATACTGGATCGCCGACGCGCGCGGCAGGCCGCACGCGACGCCGCCGTCGGCCATCGACTCTAAGAAGATCGCGGCAAAGGCCGGACCGCAGCCCGCGACCGCCGAGCCCGCGGCATGCAGCTCCTCCGCCAGCGGGAAGAGCTTGCCCGCGGGCGCCATGTAGCGCAAAAACGCCTCCTGCTGCGCCTTGTCGCAGTTGCCGCTGCACGCATAGAAGATCACGCCCTCGCCCACGGCGGCGGGCATGTTCGGCATGATGCGGATGACGGGATAGTCCCCGCCCGCAAGCTCCTGAATGCGCGCGATGTCCAGTCCCGTGACCATACTGATGAGCACCGGCGCGCTCTTGCGCTCCTTGAGCGCCGGGGCGATGCCCTTGAGCACGTCCACGATCATCTGCGGCTTCACGCCGAGGAAGATGTGGTCCGCCTCGCGCGCGATGATCTCGTTGCTGCTCACAACGGCCCCGATGCGCTCTGCGAGCGTCTCCGCCTTTGCCTTCGTGCGGTTGGCGAGCAGCACCTCCACCTCGCCGCTTCTGGCCGCCGCGCTCGCCAGCGCGCCGCCCATATTTCCTGTGCCGATAAAGCCGATCTTCATCATCTGCCGTGTCCTTTCTACACCCATCAGGAGCCCAAGCGCAGCCCTGTACCGCGCACCGCCCCTGTTTTTATTATCAGTAAAGGATATATCAACCCCCGCCGCCTTGTCAAGCACCGCGCCCGTCAATCACCCGTTCCGCGAAAATATTATGTAATATCCATTGCACTGAGTACCGTTCTTTGGTATACTGATGCGGCCTGCCAAACCAAATATGACTTTACGAGTCCTGTCACAGGGGATATCACCTTGTATGCCAAGTGGAACAAGAATTCCGGCGGTGGCGGCGGCTCCACCACCACCTACTTCTATTTTGCCATTGAAAAGGTGGACACGCAGGACGGCCACGCCCTGAACGCCGCGACGGTTCGGAACTACCGCGGCTCCACACCTGAGCTGCTGAACGGCGAAGACCACTTTGCCTATATCGTCGGTCACAATGATGGCAATGTTTACCCAAATGGACTGATCTCCCGTGTGGAGACCGCCACCGTTTTCTTCCGGCTTTTGAAAGATGAGGTGCTTGACGGCAATCTTCTGACCAGCAATACCTATTCCGATGTTCCGGATGACTATTGGGCAAATACCGCCATCTCCACCATGACGGGTCTGGGCATCGTGCAGGGTCATAGCGGTACTACCTTTGATCCCGAGGCCCCCATCACGCGGGCTCAGTTTGCCGCCATTTGCGCCCGGTTTGATACCGGTGCCGGCGGCACCACCCAGACCTTCTCCGACATCAGCGGACACTGGGCCGAGGAGTATATCCGGCGAGTTGCCGGGCTGGACTGGATCAAGGGCTTCGAGGACGGCACCTTCCGCCCGGACAGCTACATTACCCGCGCCGAGGCCATAACCATGATCAACCGGGTACTGAATCGGATCCCCGAGGAGCCGGACGACCTGCTGCCCGGCACAACGGTATGGGCAGACTGCAACCCCGGCGACTGGTTCTACCTGGCGGTCCAGGAGGCCACCAACTCCCACGCGTTCCAGCACAAGGCCGGCAACTATGAGACCTGGACCGGCATGAACAAAAAAACCGACTGGACCCGGTATGAGCACTGATATTGGGCAAAATTTCAGAAATACACATATCGGTTGCTGCTCCTAAATAAAAGCACAAGCGGCGCACCAAATCTGGTGCGCCGCTTGTGCTTTTGCCTTGCTCTAAACGATTCTTTTAAATGTTGCCCTTATGCGAGGCTGGCCCATAGGCCAGCCTCTCTTTTTTGAAGTTATAATAGCATCGTGACCCCATTATCCTCGATCCCGATCTCCACGAGCGGCGCGCCGGGGTCGTACTCGCCGTCGAGCGTCCAGGGAATGTCCTCGGCGGTCTCCGCCGTCACGTGCTTGACGTGGCGGAAGATGAGCCCCTCGGAGTCGTAGTAGTCCTTGTTGATGAGCGCTAAAATGAGCGCCTGCATCGCAGCCGGCGTTCTCGGCACGGGCACGAGCAGCAGCTCGAACTTGCCGTCGTCGAACGACACCTCGTCGGGCGAGAGCTTCATCAGCCCCGCGATCGACGTCGAATTGCTGATCGCACCGAAGAGATATTCCCCATCGAAGACCTCGCCGTCCGCCGTGATCTTCATGCGGTACGGGCAGAGCGTGTCGAGATTCTTGACGCCCTCAAGGAGGTACGCAAAGTGCCCGAACATATTCTTGATATCCTGCTGGACGGTGTAGGTCGTTTTTGTGAACGCGCCGAACGACGCGACATAGACGAAGTTCCGCTCGCCGAATTTGCCCACATCGAGAGATCTCGGCTTCATGCGCATGGCGGAGGCCGCCGCCTCGGCGGGGTTCGACGAGATATTCAGGCTCGCGGCAAAGTCGTTCGTGCTGCCGCCGGGCAGATAGCTCACGAGCGGGCGGTATTCTCGCGGAATGCGCATCACGCCGTTCACCGTTTCGTTGAGCGTGCCGTCGCCGCCGTGGCAGACGACGACGTCGAATTCCGGCCCGAGCGATTCGGCGAGCTCCGTCGCTTCTCCGCGGTGCGTGGTCTTGCGCACGGAGACGAGATAGCCCGCCTCAGAGTAGATCGCGGCGGCGTCAAACAGCGGCGCGAGGGATTTGGTCTTTCCCGCGCGGGGATTGACGATAAAGAGCAGCTTTTTGTCGTCCATGGGTTCCTCCTCGTTTGCTCTTCACAGCATCAGACCGGCAAAGCACCCTGCGCCCTGTCGGTCAAAATCACCCTCTGCCAAAAAAGTCAAGTTCTGTTCATCTTCATTAACAGAGAGTAAAGATTATCATAACACACGAAATGAGCGGTTGCAATTCCCAGCAAAAAATAGTAAGCTGTTTTTGGTATCTTTTTAGCAGTCATTTAACGCCTTTTGCCCAAAAAAAGGGGGAGCCCATGAAGCAGAACAAAACCTATCTTCACCTCGGCGTAACGCTGATCGTCTCGGCCTGCGCGGTGCTGATGTTTTACGACACGTTTTTCCAGTCCCGCGTGCTGCTGGACTTTTTCGACAAGCTGATGAGCGTGCTCTCGCCGGTCATCTACGGCCTTGTGTTCGCGTACCTTCTCGCCCCCATCGTCGACTTTTTCGACCGGTATATCCAAAAGGGGCTGCCGAAGGTCAAGTCCTCGCTCGTCCGGGGGCTGAGCATCCTCGTCACGTGGATCTGCGTCATCGCCCTCATCTACCTGATGTTCAGCATCCTCATCCCCGAGCTGGTCGACAGCACGAAGACACTGGCCGACAACTTTGAAAGCTATTATAAAACCGTCTACAACTGGGTCAACAGCCTTGTGGAGAATCAGACGATCTTCTCCGACGACATCTACTCCGACCAGCTGCTCTCCGCACTCAACGGCTACTACGATAAGCTCGTCAAGTGGGTCACCGACACGGTCATCCCGCAGGCGCAGGTCGCGATCGTCGCCGTGACCGGCGGCATCTGGAGCGTCGTCATCTTCCTCAAGAACATTCTCATCGGCATGATGATCTCGGTCTATCTGCTCGCGCGCAAGGAGAGCTTTGCCAAGCAGTCGAAGAAGATCCTCTACGCCATTCTGCCCGAAACGCCGTACCGCCGCACGCTGCGCGCCGTGGCCGAGGCTGACCGTATCTTCAGCGGCTTCGTGCGCGGAAAGCTGCTCGACTCGCTCATCATCGGCATCCTCTGCTTCATCTGCTGCTCGATCTTCAAGTTCCCGTATACGCCGATCATTTCGGTGTTCGTGGGCGTGACGAACATCATTCCGATCTTCGGCCCATTCCTCGGCGCCATTCCGAGCGCGTTCCTCATCCTGCTCGTCAGCCCCAAGCAGTGCCTTTATTTCATTCTCTTCATCATCGCATTGCAGCAGTTTGACGGCAATATTCTGGGGCCGAAGATCCTCGGCAAATCCACCGGCATTTCGAGCTTCTGGGTCATCGTGGCCATTGTGGTCGGCGGCGGCTTCGGCGGCGTGCTCGGCATGTTCCTCGGCGTTCCGATCTTCGCGTGCATCAGCTCGCTTGTGAACTGGTTCACGAACCGCAGCCTCACGAAAAAGGGCGTGACGGACGACGCGATGTTCGCCCCCGCACCGCTCGCCTCTCCGGATGAAAAAAAGGACTGATCTCCCCATGAAAACCCTGTACCGTGACAACAAAGGACTGCACCGCTGGCTTTTCGCCTGCGGCGCAGTCCTTGTGCTTTTCTATCTTTTCCGCGGAAACCGCGCGGCCGTCAATTTCTGGGTCTATTCGGTCACGCTGCCCTTCGAGCAATTCTTAGGCCGCGCGTGCGCGGCGCTGTCGTTTTCGGTTGCGGAGCTTCTGTATGTGCTCGCGGCGGTCACGGCGGTCGTGCTGCTCGTGCTGATGGTGCGCTATCTTATAAAGTCGCGCCAAAAAGGGCGCGCCGCGTACCGCTGCGCGCTCTTCGTGCTCGACTTGTTTCTCACGGTCTGCGCCGCGTTCTCGCTTCTCTGGGGCGCAAACTACTATGCGGACGATTTCTGCGACAGAAGCGGCCTTTCGCCCGAGCCCGTCACGTATGAAGATTTAGTGCGCGTCACGCAGTATTTCGCGGACCATCTTGCCGAGGCGTCGACGCACATCATGCGCGACGAAAACGGCCTTTTCACCGCCGACCGGCAGGAGATTCTTAACTACGCCGACACGGTGTACGACTGCCTGTACGACGAATTTCCATTCCTCGACATGCCGGACCAGAAGCCCAAGGGCATTTTCTTTTCGAAGATCATGAGCGCGATGAACTTCACGGGCTTCTACTTTCCGTTCACGGGCGAGTCAAACGTGAACATGGACTCGCCCGCGATGCTGCTGGCCTCGACCTGCGCGCATGAGCTGTCGCACCAGCGTGGGATCACGTCCGAGCAGCAGAGCAACTTCCTTGCGGTCCTCGCCTGCACGCGCTGCGACGACGCAAACTACAACTATGCGGGCTGGATGCTCGGCTACATTCACCTTGGCAACGCGCTGTACCGCGTCGACCCCGACGCATGGCAGCAGATTCGCGACAGCTTACCCGACGAGATCGTGCTCGATCTGCGCTACAACAGCGCCTACTGGGCGCAGTACAAGGGCCTCACGGCCACCGTCACCCAGTCGCTCAATGATAAGATGATCAAATCCTACGGCGATGAACTCGGCACGCAGAGCTACGGTGCAGTCGTCGACCTGCTCGTGAATTACTACGCCTGAGCGCTGCTCGTCTCGCGGTACGATTTCAAGAACTCTCTCGTCCGCTCCTGCTGCGGGTTTTCGAAGACCTGCTCGGGGCTGCCCTGCTCCACGATGACGCCGCCGTCTAAAAACACGACGCGGTCGCTCACGGCGCGGGCAAAGGGCATCTCGTGCGTCACGATGACCATCGTCATGTGCTCGTCGGCAAGACTGCGGATGACGCGCAGCACCTCGCCCGTGAGCAGCGGGTCGAGCGCGGAGGTCGGCTCGTCGAAAAAGAGGATTTCCGGCTTCATCGCGAGCGCGCGGGCAATGGCCACGCGCTGCTGCTGCCCGCCCGAGAGCTGATAGGGGTAGGCGTTTTCCTTGCCCTGCAATCCCATCTTGTCGAGCAGCGCCATGGCCTCGGCCTCGACCTCGGCTTTATCACGCTTCTGCACCGAGATCGGCGCGTCGCAGACGTTTTTCAGCACTGTGTAGTGCGGGAAGAGGTCAAACTGCTGGAACACCAGCCCAAACTGCCGCCGCACCTGCGCGAGCGCGGCTTTTCCGGCGTAGACGCTTTTGCCGTTTTCCTCGCGCGCGGCGACGTTTTCGCCATACGCGAGCGTGCCGGAGTCCATGGTCTCAAGCAGCGTCGCGCAGCGCAGCATCGTCGACTTGCCGCCGCCCGAGGGACCGATGATCGACACGACCTCGCCTTTTTCCACCTTGAGCGACACGCCCTTTAAGACTTCGAGCGCGCGGAACGCCTTTCTGGCGTTCCGCATTTCAAAAACTGCCATTGCTCTCCCCTCCCTTTAGCGGTAATAGCGCAGCGCCTGCTCCCATTTTTCCATGGCGAAGGCGACCACATAGTTGAAGACATAGTAGAAGACACCCGCCGCCACCAGCGCCAGCATGCCCGGCGTATTCGGCGAGGCAACGATCTGCTTGGCGCGCGTGAACATCTCCACCGTGCCGATGACGGACGCGAGCGACGTGTCCTTCACCAGCGTGATGACCTCGTTCGTCACCGCGGGGATGACACGCTTGACCATCTGCGGCAGGATGATCTTGAAAAATGTCTGTGCCTTGGTGTAGCCCAGCACCTGCGCGGCCTCATACTGCCCGCGCGGGATGGATTCAAGTCCGCCGCGGTAGATCTCGGCAAAATACGCCGCGTAGTTGATGACGAACGCGACGATGACCGCCGTGAAGCGCCAGTTGCCCGGCACCGTGACGCCAAGCAGGAGCTTCGGCCCGTAGAAGACGACCATCAGCTGCAGCATCAGCGGCGTTCCGCGCATGATGGAGATATACGCCTTGATGAAGCCGCGCAGCGGCGTCAATCTGCTGCGGCGGCCAAACATCACCGCAAGGCCCAGCGGCATCGAGAATAGCAGCGTCAGCGCAAAGATCAATAGCGATGTGACAAAGCCCTCGGATAATAGCGAAAGCATCGTGGATACAGTCATGGAATGATTCTCCCTTATTCGGTCATAAGCGGGAAAAAGCGGGGGCTTTCGCCCCCGCTCCCTCCCTGAGAAGAGGATGGGCACCTATGAGTTATAATTGGTTTTTACAGTCGCCCGAGGTAAACGTTTTTACTTGTTGATGAGGCACAGGCTGTCGAGCACGAGACCCTGATCGACGTACTTCTGCGCGATCTCCAGCATGGTGCCGTCCTCGGCCATCTTGAGAAGCTCGGCGTTCACCGCGTCGCGCAGCTCGGTGTTGCCCTTGAGGAAGCCGATGGCGTACTGCTCGGTGGAGAGGGGCTCGTCGAGGATGACATAGTCGCCGTCGTTGTTCGCGATCTGATACTGCGCAACGCCGAGGTCAGCGGCCACGGCGTCCACCGTGCCCTGGGCGAGGTCCATAAAGCCCATGTTGTAGTCGCCCAGCTCCACGACCTCCTTGAGCGACGCCTTGAAGTCCTCGTTTTCGTTGATCGCGTCGACCGCGGAGGACGCGGCCTGCGCCATCACGCTCTTACCGGCGAGGTCCGCGAGCGAGGTGATGCCGCTGTCGGCCTTCACGACCATCACGATGGAGTTATCCACATAGGGATCGGAGAACGTGTAGTCATTTTCGCGGCCGGTGTAGGTAAAGCCGTTCCAGATGCAGTTGATCGTGCCGCTCGAAAGCTCGGCGTCCTTGCTGTTCCAGTCGATGGCCACGGCCTCGTACTCCCAGCCGAGGCGCGCGCACAGCTCCTTGGCCATCGCGAGGTCAAAGCCGTCGTACGTGCCGTCAGCGGCGATGAAGCCGAACGGCGGAAACTCGGCATCAAAGCCGACGATCAGCTTTTGCGTCTCGCCGCCCTGCGCGTCCTGCGCATCACCGGTATCGTCGGCGGTGTCGTTCTTGCTGCCGCAGGCGGCAAGGGCCAGTACCATCACGGCGGCAAGCGCCATGGCTAAGAATTTTTTCATCGTTTCTTCCTCCTGTAAGTTCCGGCGCTTGGCCGTTCGATTTAGTGTGGTAATACGATAACATAATAACGTGCGACAGTAAATACACACGCTTTACAAAGATGGAGCGGTAAAGCGAATCGTTTTTTGCCGCTTTCCACAGTTTTCACGGTTTCTGGACGGCAGCGCGGTGTTTGCCTCCCGTTTTTCCCCGCTTTGCGCTTGTTTCTTTTTTTGCCGTGTGCTACAATGCAAGCAAGAATTTTTGATCGCAGGAGGCCATTTTTATGCTGTCTATTGATATCTCCCATGCCGCATCGTTTCTCTCGTTGCCGTATGAAGCGGCGCTGCGCCCGCGTCTCGAGCGCGCGGCGGGCTGGCTGCAAAACGGCGGCGGAAAGGGCTCTGATTTCATCGGCTGGGTCACGCTCCCGCGCGACTATGACAGAGGCGAGTACGCGCGCATCCTCGCCGCGGCGAAGAAGATTCAGGGCGATTCCAAGGCGCTCGTCGTCATCGGCATCGGCGGCAGCTATCTCGGCGCGCGCGGCGTCATCGAATGCCTCTGCTCCCCGAACTATAACTTAAAGAAGAAGTCCACGCCGAACATCTACTTTATCGGCAACGGCCTCTCCTCCGACGCGCTGCACGAAGTAACGGAGCTCATCGGCGACGACGATTTCTCCGTCAACGTCATCTCGAAGTCCGGCACGACGACCGAGCCCGCCGTCGCGTTCCGCTTCTTCCGCGAAAAGCTCGAGAAGAAGTACGGCAAGGCCGAAGCCGCGAAGCGCATCTACGCCACGACCGACGCGCACAAAGGCGCGCTCAAGTCCCTCGCCGATCAGGAGGGATACGAGGAATTCGTCGTGCCCGACAACATCGGCGGGCGCTACAGCGTGCTCACCGCCGTGGGCCTTCTCCCCATCGCCGTCGCGGGCGTTGATCTGGATGAACTCATGGGCGGCGCGCAGGAGTTGATGACGCTCTGCGCGAAAAACGATTACAGCAATCCCGCGTGGCAGTACGCCGCCATGCGCCACGAGCTCTACCGTCAGGGCAAGAAGGTGGAGCTTCTCGCGTGCTTCGAGCCCGCGTTCCGCTTCATGGCCGAGTGGTGGAAGCAGCTCTACGGCGAGAGCGAGGGCAAGGAGGAAAAGGGCCTCTTCCCCGCGAGCGTCGACTTCACCGCCGACCTCCACTCGATGGGCCAGTACATCCAGCAGGGCGAGCGCATGCTGATGGAGACCGTTGTGCGCTTTGCGCCCGCGGAGCAGCAGATGGTCGTCCCCTTTGACGAAGCGAATGGCGACGGGCTCAACTTCCTTGCGGGAAAGACGATGGACTTCATCAACCGTCAGGCCATGGACGGGACGCTGCTCGCCCATGTCGAGGGCGGCGTGCCGAACATCATCCTGAACCTCGATGAGAACAACGCCCGCACGATGGGCCAGCTCATTTACTTCTTTGAATACGCCTGCGGGCTGAGCGGCTATCTGCTCGGCGTCAATCCCTTTGACCAGCCGGGCGTGGAGGCCTATAAAAAGAACATGTTCGCGCTGCTCGGCAAGCCCGGATACGAGGAAATGGGCGAGGAGCTGCGTAAGCGCCTGCGCTGAATTTTTTGAATCAACCTGAAACTTTCCATTCAGCATTGCAAATTTGTTTCATTTATGCTATGCTGATGCCATCAGAAAGACCATCCCCCGCAAAAGAGGCGGGGATCTATTGAAAGGAGTGATTTCTATGGTCAGACTCATCATGGGTGAAAAGGGCACCGGTAAGACCAAGAAGCTGATCGAAATGATCAATACCACTGCGCAGGAGGATAACGGCAGCGTCGTCTGCGTCGAGGCAAAGTCTACCATGACCTTTGACCTGCACTATCACGTTCGTCTGATCTCTGCCTACGAGTACGACCTGTCCAACTACGAGGCCCTGCGCGGCTTCCTGTTCGGCCTGTACGCGGGCAATTATGATATTTCCCACATCTTCATCGACAACCTGTTCAAGATCACCGGCGGCGAGTGCAACCAGGCGGCCGACGATTTCCTGAACGAGCTCGATCGCTTCAGCAACGCCACCGGCGTCAAGTTCACCATCTCCGTCTCCGGCGACCCCGCCCTCGCCACCGACGGCATGCAGAAGTATCTGTAAATTATTTGTCCTTACAGGACAAGCGGTGATAAAAGGGGACCTTCTCTCACATGAGAGAAGGTCCCCTTTTGAACCCCTAAGAGAACGGCAGGGGCGTTTCGATCTCGCCCCTGCACCCCTAACGACCAAAAGGGAGGGGCCTTGCCCCTCCTTTTTGGATTATCCACCCCGCTGTTGCTTCTGACGGCACGGCATTGCTGCGCTTGCCGCGCTCAGGGCTTCTCCTTTTTTAGTCCTCTGCTGTGATATAGATTTCTTCTGCTTTTTGCTGGGCGGAGACGAGGGTTTCTTTGGCGCTGCCGAAGTTCTGGGCGTTCATTTGTTCCAACGCGTCTGTGATCGCGTTGAAGAGTAAATGGTACAGCTTTGTGTAGTCTTCCATGCGTTTCTCCTCCTAAATATCTGATGTAAACATTATCTAATGTATTAGTCTATATGTCAAGAGAGAAACTGCCATAGACTGATGAAAACATGAGAGAATGGGAGCATCAGATATGGTAACATTAGATGTTTTGTCCCTGTTGGAGAAAAAGGGAAAGACGAAATACTGGCTCTACCACCAGCTGGGGATGAGCTATCAGAATTTCAGTCGCATGGTCAACAACGAGACCAAATCCATCCGCTACGAAAATATCGAAGCCCTCTGCCAGATCTTCGAATGCACCCCCAACGACCTCTTCCGCTTCACCGAAGATTAAAACGACCGCTGACGCGGTCGTTTTTTGCCGTCCGGCGGCGAGCGCAGCAAAGCCGCCCCCGCAGGCAGTCCGCCGCCGTACTACCGTCACTCGCGCCTCACGGAGTAGGGCGCGGTTGCGAATGGTGACGAAATGAAGGGATTCGTGGCGAAGCCACGTACACCGCACCCGATTCCGCAGGCCGCGCAGCTCTTCGAGCCACAGACTGCCAATGTAAGCGGGGTCGAGGGGCAAGACCCCTCGTCCTTTCTCTCGGGGGTTTAAGGGGGATACTCTCTTTCGAGAAAGAGAGTATCCCCCTTTATCCGTGCAGCGCCAAGCGCTGCACCTCCCCTCCGCGCAGCGCGCGGAACCCTCCCCGTTTCCCTGTTTAGGGAAACAAAAAGCCCCCGCCGGGAGAGGCGAGGGCTTCTTGCTGTGTTGTGTGTGTATTTTTAGGAGGGAGAAAATCACATCGGGGGGAGCTCCCCTTTGCAAGTATTAAGATACCAGTCAATCTTGGCTAAAGTTTGAATCGGTTGTAAACAAATTATGAATACCACCGGAAATTTTGCACATTTTCAGCCCATGAGCGCGCAGAGCTCGGAAAAATCGAGCGGCTGGAGCGCAAGGTCGATGCCGTAGCCGATGACGCGGGAAAGCTCGCGGATCTGCGCGTCGATGTCGCGCGTCGTGACCATGACGGTCTCGTGGCCGCGCAGGGCGGCGGGATCGACATCTGATTTGCCTGCTTCTTCGAGCACGTCGAGCGTCAGCGTGGCCGCGTCGACGACCGTGGGAACGCCGATGGCGTAGACCGGCACGCCGAGCGTGTCGCGGCTGAGGGGACACCTGTGATTGCCCACGCCGCTGCCTGGGACGATGCCCGTGTCAGAGAGCTGCACCGTGGAGCAGAGCCGCATGAGCGAGCGGGACGCGAGCGCGTCGATCGCGATGACCGCGTCGGGCTGCACCGCGCGCACCGTGCCGCGCAGCGTCTCCATCGCCTCAATGCCCGTCCGGCCCAAAACCCCCGGTGTCAGCACGCTGACAGAGCAAAATGCGGAAAACGCGCCGTTTTGCCGCAGATGGCGCGTTACAAGCACATGCTCCGCACTCCTCGGCCCGATGGCGTCCGGCGTCATATTCGCGTTGCCGAGTCCCGCGACGAGCACGCTTTTCACATTCTCGCCGAGCAGCGCTCGAAGCTCCGCCCCTACGGCGCGCGACGCGCGCTCGAGCACATCGTCCGCGTTTTTTTGCAGCGGCGAGAGGTCGAGCGTCACATACCGCCCGCGGGGCTTGCCAAGCTGGCGCGCCGCGCCCTCGGTGTCGATGCGCACACTCGTCACGCTGCACCCGCGGCGGAAGACCGTCCGGCTGTCCACGCCGGAGAGCGTCTGCGCGCGGCTTTTCGCGCAGAGCAGCTCGTGCGCCTCCATGGCAAGATCGGTGCGGTATTGGAGCATTTTGCCTCTCTCCTTTTACTAAATCTTGTTTTCTTTCCCTATTTTATCCACAAAGTTTTGTGTCATACAAAAAAATCAGAAAATTTTGAAAAAATGCTTGCAATTTCTTGCATTCTTTGCTAAAATACCATTCTGCACGGTGGATTTTTTGTCCGCCGGCGCGAATTCCAACCGGAGGAGGTGTTTGGTTTGCCGAATATTAAGTCTGCCAAGAAGCGCGTTCAGGTGTCTGGTGTGCGTAATGAGCGCAACAAGGCCGACAAGTCCGCACTGAAGACCGCACTCAAGAAGTTCGAGGCGGCTGCCGCTGAAGGCAATCGCACCGAGGCCGAGAGCGCTTACAAGGTCGCAGTGAAGTCTGTCGATAAGGCTGCTGCTAAGGGTATTCTGCACAAGAATAACGCCGCGCACAAGAAGAGCGCGCTGACCCTGAAGCTCAACAGCGTTGGCTAATCGAGCGAAAATGAGAGCCATCCGAAAGGATGGCTCTTTTTTTTGTGCCCAAAAGGGCACTGGCTTATCCGCGCGATGCGCGGAGGGGTAATGCAGCGCTTGGCGCTGCTGCCAGGTAAGGGGGCCATTCTCTCACGTGAGAGAATGGCCCCCTTTGTTCGCACCCCTGCGGCACGCAGGGACTAAGGTGCAGCGCACCGCGCTGCTTACTTTTTATTCGGATTATAATAATCCGTCTCCTCCGGCAGGACGATCGGCAGCCCGTTCTGATACACCGGAAGCGTCTGGAACTTGAATCTCGACACCTTGTGCTTGCGGTCGATCTGCTCCTTGATGGCGGGGTCGACCTCGCCCTTGCGGATGTACTCGTTCACCGCGTGGTAGGTAAAGCCGAGGTTGTCCTCGTCCGTCTTGCCGGTCAGGCCGTCGGACGGCGGCTTGATGAGGAAGCGCTCGGGCAGGCCCAGCTCCGCGCCCAGCGCGATGACCTCCTCGGTCGTGTACATGCCGAGCGGCGAGAACGCGCCCGCGCTGTCACCGTAGATCGTGCAGTAGCCGACCCAGTCCTCGGAGAGGTTCGAGGTGTTGATGACGATGCCGCCCTCCTCGCTCTGCGCGATGGCGTACAGCGTCGCCATGCGGATGCGGGACGGCAGGTTCACCTTCGTCTGGCGGCTCGCGTCGATGCCCACGCGTGCCATCTCGTCGAGAATGCCGCTCGTGCCGCCGTGAATATTGAACGTGTAGTGGCGGATGTTCAGCACGTCGACAAGGCCGTTGGAATAGTCGATGTCCGGCTGCACGCCGTCGGGCATCAGCACGCCGACGACATTCTCGCGACCGTAGGCCGCCACGCTCAGCGCCGCCGTGACGGAGCTGTCCTTGCCGCCCGAAATGCCGATGACGGCGGTCTTGCCTCCGCAGGCCTTCATCTGCGCGCGCATCCAGTCGAGAAGTCCCGGAAGCTGCTGCTTTGCGTTGAATTCTGCCATAGTCTTTTGCTCCTTCATATTACTTCAGCAAAGCGGGAAGGCTCCCCTCCCTGCTGAGAAAAAATTTGCTTTTGTTGTACCACACTTCCGCTAAGCTTTCAAGTACCCTTCGGCCTGCTTTAAAAACATTTCCCGATATTTTCCGTTCTGCGCCATCAGCTCCGCATGCGTGCCGGATTCTATGATTCTTCCATCGGAGAGAAGATAAATTCGGTCCGCGTCCACGACCGTGGAGAGCCGGTGCGCGACCATAACGGTGGTCGTCGGCGAGCGGTCGAAGATCAGCTTTGCAATGCGGTACTCGGCGATCGGATCCAGCGCGCTGGACGGCTCGTCGAGGATGAGCAGCCCAAATTCGCTGTGCAGCAGCCGCGTCAGGCATAGGCGCTGCGCGTCTCCGCCCGAGAGCACCGCGCCGTTTTCGTCGAACTCCTTCGTGACCTGCGCGTCCAGAGAAAGCCGCAGGCCGACCTCCTCAAGGCAGGATTTGAGCCGCGCATCGTCCGCGTCGGCGTAGGCCGTCATATTTTCGCGGACAGACAGCGCGTACAGGCGGGACTGCTGAAACGCGATGCCGATCCTGCCGCGCAGCGTGCTCACGTCATAGTCCGCGATCGGGCGGCCGTTGATCTGCACCGTTCCTCCGTCCGCGTCGTACAGGCGGAGCAGGAGCTTTGTGAGCGTCGTCTTCCCCGCGCCATTTTCGCCGACGATGGCGATCTTTTCTCCGGGCGCGATGGCAAGACTCAGATCACGGATGGCAAACTCATCGCTGCCGCCGTAGCGGTAGGACACATGGTCGAATCGGACGGAAAACGGGCCGTCCGACGCTTTTTCGCCGTCTGTCGACGCTTCGATGGTCGAATCTGTGTCGAAAAAGCGCTGCACCTTCTGCGCGTAGGCAACGCCTAAGGCGACCTGCGAGCTCCACCAGCCGAGCGCGTTGAGCGCCTCCTTGAGCGCGAGCGACGAGGCGATCAGCGTCGCATAGACGCCAATGCCGCCGATATTGCCAGACATCACGCCCCATGCGACATAGACCGGCACGGCAAACGTCGTGCCGAGCTGCGCGAGGTTTACCAGAATATCGGTCAAAAATTCCTTTGCGCCGTATTTTCGATAGATCGCGGCCCTGCTCTTCACAGAGCCGTCGAACAGCGAAAAAAGCGGCTTTTTGATGTTTGACGCGCGCAGGTCGGCGACCGCCGTATGGTCAAAAAACAGCCGCCGCAGATAGTCAGCCTTCCGCTGGTCGTTGACCATGGCCGTCTCACGCTCCACGGACACCCTGCTCCAGTAAATTTGCGCATACGCGACAAACGCAGAGCAGCCCAGAACGATGAGCAGCAGCGCAACGCCCTGCGACGCGATCAGCGCGCCGTAGACAATGCATTTCGCGACGCCGCTCAAAAGCGAGAAGAGATTTTGCAGCGTCTCCGACGACTGCGAGGCAAATTTCTCCGTCGCAAGCTTGTAGCTGTCGAAATAGCTCGGATCGTCAAAGTGCCGGTAGTCGACCATCAGGGCTTTTTCGTAGATCGACCGCTCGATCGTCCCCTCGATCTCCTGCTTTTTCCACCGGAGGTAAAAATCCTCGTACACCGCGTGGAGCAGATTGAGCGCCAGCGCGAGCAAAAGGTATGTCAGGCCCGTCAAAAATGCCGCTTCAAACGGCTTTCCCGCTTCGATCATTTCGATCACCGCCTGCGCCAGCGTCGCGGAAAAATACCCCGCCGCCGGCACAAACAGCACCGATGAGATAAACGAGCCGACCATTAAGGTCTTGCCGTACTTCCACCAGGGCGCTAAAAGGAAGCGGATGCTGTCCCAACCCTGCCTGAGCTTTCCAACCGTCTTCTCCGGAATCAACCTTCTTTCTGTAATTGTCGTTGGTTTTATTCTTACTTAAACTGATTCACCGTCGCGGCACTATTTTCCCACGCGGCAGGCCGCGCGGGAGCCCTGTTTTATTCCATGTCTTGCGGTGGCGAAGTGAATCCGCCGCTCGCGCCGCCGGACTTCCGGCGAAAGGCCACGCTATCTCTTACTTAAACTTGTGCCACTCATTAACAGCCATCTCATCGCAGCGGTTGTTGTACTCATTCTCCGCGTGGCCTTTGACCCAGTGATAGTGCATTTCGTGCCGGGCGATGAGGGACAAGAGCTGCTCCCACAAATCGACGTTCAGCGCGGGCTTTTTGTCGCTTTTGACCCAGCCGCGCTGCTTCCAGCCGTAGACCCAGCGCTTTTCCAGCGCGTCGATGACGTAGCGCGAATCGGAATAGAGTTCCACGACGCACGGCTCCTTCAAAAGCCGCAGCGCCTCGATGACGGCGGTGAGCTCCATGCGGTTGTTCGTCGTGCTCGCCTCGCCGCCGGAGAGCTCGCGCTCGTGCGCGCCGTATTTGAGCACCGCGCCCCAGCCGCCGGGGCCGGGGTTGCCCGAGCACGCGCCGTCGGTATAGATAATGACCTGTTTCATGCGTTTCCTCAATAAGAGCTGATCTCGAGCGATGCATCGTCCTCGCCCGGCGTGATCGAACGAATTTCGACCGTGTACTTCATTTCCGGCGAGACGACGATCTCGACGCGGTCGCCGACCTTTTTCCCCAGGATAGCCTTGCCGACGGGCGATTCCTTGCTGATGAGGCCCTTGAGCGCGTTCTGCCGCAGGGTGGTCACGAGCTGGATGTTCTGCTCTTTCCCCAGCTTTTCGTTAAAGAGCGCCACGTGGTCAAAAAGGCCGACGGTGCCCTCTTTTTCGTTCACTTCGATGACCTTCGCCGTCGCGATCATGCGCTCCAAGTAACGGATGCGGCTCTCGTTGCGGTTTTTCTCCTGCTTGGCGACCTTGTACTCGTAGTTTTCGCTCAAGTCGCCGAACGCGCGCGCCGTCTGCACATCTTCGATGAGCTTGGGGCGCAGCGTAAGTCGCCGGTGCTCCAGCTCTGCCTTCATCTTGTCAATGTCGACCTGTGTCAGTTCGTCATACATGGTGTGTTCGCTTCCTTTTATTTTGCTTACCCTCTGCTCTGCGCGTGCGCCTTCTTGACGCGCGCGACGCGCTGAGCGTATTCCTCGCGGTCCAGAATGCCCGCGTCATATAAGACCTTCAAACTCTCAAGCCGGTCCTCGCAGCTGTCCATGTGGACAGAATGCACCTCGCCGCTGTCGGCCTGCTTCCTGCGCGCGATCTCCCAGCGCTTTTCGCTGTGTGCGCGCTCATCGGCGTGGCGCTGCTCGTTTCTCTCCCACTCGTCGGCGCGGTGCTGCTTGTGGAGCGCCTTGATCTCTGTCGGGCTCGGGCGCTTTTTTTCCGTCTGCCCGCGCAGCGCATCAAGATCCTCGGCTGTGCGCGTTGCCTTTTTGATGAGCTCGTCGGGCGATGCCGAAATGCTGCCCGTTTCCCGATCATTGACCTTTTTGTCCTCGTTGGCGACAGCCGCCTTAAACCACCAGACAAGTGCGATGATAATAAGGATCAAAACTTCTCCCATTGTCCGCGCTCCTTTCTCTTACAGCCGGTCCAGAATGTCCCTGCGTTTTTCCTGATACTCCTCTTCCGTAATGAGCCGACGGTCGTAAAGGGTCTGCAATTCCTCGAGCCGCGCTTCGGCGTCGGACTTGCCGCCCTTTGCACCGTCGTCCGTCTCGTCGGTGATCTCATAGCCGCCGTTGTACTTCACAACGCCCGCCGCGAGCAGGAAATTGTAGATGCCCATGCCGAAGGCCATCAGGCACCAGATGGCCTTGAAGCCGATCATCGCGCCGATGCTCGGAATGGTAAACAGGCCGAACACGCCCATCGCGCACGCGATGACGCCCGACAGAATGCTCGCGCTTTTGCTGGGCTTATAGTGGATGTTTCTTCTCATGGTGACCTCCCTTTATTTTCTTTTCTCTTTCAAAGGAAATGCAGCGCGTCACGCTGCTGCATAGCACACCCCCCATTTTCTTTCCCGAGAAAGAAAACGGGCGGTGTGACCGTCCAAAAGAAAGGCGTCTGCATTGTATGTCTTCCCTTGAACATCCTTTTTGCCTGCGGATTGCACTGCCTGCCAAGTGTCGTATCTAAACGACTTGGTTTGCTTCTATCTCCGCTGTCGCTCTGCCTGCGTATCGGCAGTCTCCATCAATTTCCGTCTATTTCGGATATACTACTGTACTTCATTATAGTGGACAGAAGCGTTTCTTTCCAGCAAATTCAAGTTTACATGCAGAGTTTTTCCGCAAGTTTGGTGTTACACACCGTGTTCTGCCTTTCGGCAGACCAATTCGTCCAGTGAAAGATCATAAAAATCGGCCAGCGCAATGAGCGTCGACATCCGCGGTTCACTTTTTCCGTATTCATACGCCTGATAAGCGCGGACGGTCACACCGATTGACAACGCAACATCGCTTTGTTTTAGCCCGCGCTCCTGTCTCAGTTTTAAGATATATTCGGGAAAATTCATTTCTGTTTCCTATTGACATGAAGTTTTCTTCGTGTTACAATAAAGTAAACATGAAGAGAACTTCGTTTATTGTTGAGGTTATTGTATGCTGCATCTTTACGAATCCCTGTTCCGTGCCGGATATGGCGAACATCCGGAACGCTTTTTGTCAAAAGACGAACTCGACGATTATCGGGCATCCTTGTCCTATTACAATTCACAGTATCTTGAATTGCTCGCCATGCTTAACACCGAACAGTCCGTTCTTTTCAAAAAATTACAGGACAATCGCTCTGACATTATCGGTCTTGAGCGCGACGCTTCTTTTCGCTGCGGCCTGTGTGTCGGCCTAAAGCTCGGCAGTCTTTCTTCTCTTCTGCTCTAATCAATGCGGCGAGCGCAAGCAGTCTGCCGCCCAACTACCGTCACTCGCGCCTCACGACAGTAAGGCGCGGTTGCTGTCAGGCCGCGACTCGCAGGGATTCATGGCGAAGCCATGTACACCGCACCCACACTGCGCAGCGTGTGCAGTCATTCAAGCTGCAAACCCGCAATGTGCGGGGTCAAGGGGCAAGGCCCCTTGCGTTCTCTTGGGGGTCCAAGGGGGCCATTCTCTCACGTGAGAGAATGGCCCCCCTTTCCCGTGCAGCGCCAAAGGCGCTGCCACCCCTCCGCGCGACGCGCGGAAAAGAGGGCCGAGGCCTTACGCCTCGTCATCCTCCTCATGCTCTGTGAGCGCCATGGAAATGACGCTGTCTCCCTCTTCCTTGAAGCGCATGACGATCACGCCCTGCGTGGCGCGGCCTGTTGTGCGGATGGCCTCCACCGGTGTGCGGATGAGGATGCCCGCGCGCGTGACAAGCAGCAGATCCTCGCTGCCGTCCACGACCTTGACGCCGACGATGCCGCCGGTCTTCTCGGTCACCATGTAGTTCTTGATGCCGAGGCCGCCGCGGTTCGTGATGCGGTATTCCTCGACCGGCGTCTTCTTGCCGTAGCCCTTTTCGGTGATGGTCAGGACTTCCTTGCCCTCCTGGGCGCGGGCGGCGCCGACGACGTAGTCGCCCTCGCGCAGCTTGATGCCGCGCACGCCGACCGCCGTGCGGCCCATCGCACGGACATCGGTCTCGTCAAAGACGACCGCCATGCCGTCGTGCGTGGCGATCAGAATCTTCTGCTCGCCGTCCGTCTCGCGCACGCTCACCAGCTCGTCGCCCTCGTCGAGGTTCAGCGCGCGGATGCCGTTGTTGCGCAGGTTCTTGAGCGTCTCGACCGGCAGACGCTTCACCGTGCCGTTGCGCGTCACCATGGTGAGGAACAGGTTTTCGGCGTTCAGGTCGCGGAAGTGGATCATCGCCTGCACGCGCTCGCCCGTCTCCACCTGGATGATGTTGACGATGTTTGTGCCCTTGGCAGCCTTGCCGCTCTCGGGGATCTGATAGCCCTTCTTGCGGTACACCTTGCCGGTGTCCGTGAAGAAGAGGATATAGTCGTGGGTCGAGGCGGTGAACACGTCGACCACCGTGTCCTCGTCGCGGGTGGTGATGCCCTTCTTGCCCATGCCGCCCTTACTCTGCGCGGTGTACTCGCTCGCGCTCGTGCGCTTGATGTAGCCGTTGCGGGTCAGGGTGAAGACGCACTGCTCCTCCTCGATGAGGTCTTCAATGTCGATCTCGTCCTCGACCTCCTGAATTTCGGTCTTGCGCTCATCGCCATACTTGTCGCGAATTTCGATGAGCTCGTCCTTGAGGACGCCCTTGAGCATCGTCTCGTTGGAGAGAAGCTCGACAAAGTAGGCGATCTTCTTTTCCAGCTCGTCAAACTCGTTCTGGAGCTTTTCGCGGTCGAGGCCCTGCAAGGCCTTCAGGCGCATATCGAGGATGGCCTGCGCCTGCACGTCGGAGAGCGAGAAGCGTTCCATCAGCTTTTCCTTCGCGTCGTCGTAGCTCGTGCGGATGATGTGGATAACCTCGTCGATGTTGTCCTGCGCGATCAGTAAGCCCTGTAACAGGTGCTCGCGCTCGCGCGCCTTTTTGAGGTCATACTGCGTTCTGCGCGTGATGAGCTCTTCCTGGAAGGTAAGATACTCGTCGATGATATGGCGCAGGGACAGAATTTTCGGCTGCTTCTGGTTGTCGACGAGCGCCAGCATGTTGATGGCAAAGCTCGTCTGAAGCTGCGTCTGCGCGAACAGGCGGTTTAAGACCACCTGCGGGTTCGCGTCATGCCTGACTTCGATGACGATGCGCATGCCCGTGCGGTCGGTCTCGTCGCGGATGTCGGAAATGCCCTCCAGACGCTTGTCGTTCACCTGGTCGGCCATGTTCTTGATGAGCATGCGCTTGTTCACTTGATACGGAAGCTCGGTGACGATGATGCGCGTGCGGTCGCGGCCGAATTCTTCAAATTCCGTGCGGGCGCGCAGGATGATCTTACCGCGGCCCGTGGCGTAAGCCGCGCGGATGCCGCTGCGGCCCATAATGATGCCCTTGGTCGGGAAGTCGGGGCCCGTGACGTGCTGCATCAGGTCATAAAGCGTCGCCTCGGGATTGTCGAGCACGCAGACGCAGGCGTTGATGACCTCGGTCAGGTTGTGCGGCGGGATGTTCGTCGCCATACCGACGGCGATACCGGAAGAGCCGTTCACCAGCAGGTTCGGGAAGCGCGCGGGCAGCACGCGGGGCTCCTTGCGGCTCTCGTCGAAGTTCGGGTCCCAGTCGACGGTCTCCTTGTCGATGTCGCGCAGCATTTCGTTCGCGATCTTCGACATTCTGGCCTCGGTGTATCGGTAGGCGGCCGGAGGGTCGCCATCAATGGAACCGAAGTTGCCGTGGCCATCGACGAGCATATAGCGCATGGAGAAGTCCTGCGCGAGACGCACGAGCGCGTCGTACACCGACGCGTCGCCGTGCGGATGATAGCGGCCCAGCACGTCGCCGACGCAGGTCGCCGACTTTTTGAACGCCTTGTCGCTCGTCAGGCCGTCTTCGTACATGGCGTACAGGATGCGGCGGTGGACAGGCTTCAAGCCGTCGCGCACATCGGGCAGCGCGCGCCCGACGATGACCGACATCGCGTATTCGATGTAGGAGGACTGCATCTCGTGCACGAGCTCGCTCTGCACGATCTTTTGGTTGGGGAATTGAATGTCTTCGGGTTTGTAATCCACGTTTTTGTGTGCCATTTTCTTCGTCCTCCTCTCTTAAAAGTCCAGATTGACCGCGTATTTCGCGTTCTGTTCGATGAATTCCTTGCGCGGCTCGACCTTCTCGCCCATCAGCACCGTAAACGTCTCGTCGGCAAGCACCGCGTCCTCGAGCGTGATGCGCTTGAGCGTGCGCTTTTCGGGGTCCATGGTCGTCTCCCACAGCTCATGCGGGTTCATTTCACCAAGACCTTTGAAGCGCGAAATATCGACCTTTGCGTTCGGATTGTCGCCGCGCAGCTCGGCGGAGTATTGATCGCGCTCCTCCGGCGTGAAGGCAAGGCGCGTCGTCTTGCCGCGCGTCAGCTTGAAAAGCGGCGGCACCGCGGCATAGACATAGCCGTTTTCAATGAGCGGGCGCATATAGCGGAAGAAGAACGTCAGCAGCAGCGTCCGGATGTGCGAGCCATCGACATCGGCATCCGCCATGATGATGACCTTGTGATAGCGGAGCTTATTGATATCGAAATCCTCGCCAAGGCCGGCGCCGAGCGCGATGATGACGGGCTGGAGCTTGTCGTTGCCGTAAATTTTGTCGGCGCGCACCTTTTCGACGTTCAGCATCTTGCCCCACAGCGGCAGGATCGCCTGGAAGCGCGAGTCGCGCCCCTGGGTGGCAGAGCCGCCTGCGCTGTCGCCCTCTACGATGTAGAGCTCGGTAAGCTCGGGGTTATTTTCGTTGCAGTCGCGCAGCTTGTCGGGCATCGCCGCGCCGCCGAGGGCGCTCTTGCGGCGGATGGACTCGCGCGCCTTGCGCGCGGCCTCTCGCGCGCGGTTGGCGGTCATGGCCTTATCCAAAATCGTGCGCGCCACGACGGGGTTTTCCTCAAGGAACTGCATCAGCCGGTCGGAGACGATGCCGTCGACCAGTGTGCGGATCTCGCTGTTGCCGAGCTTTGCCTTCGTCTGACCTTCGAACTGCGCGTTCGTGAGCTTGACGGAGATGACGCAGGTCAGGCCCTCGCGGCAGTCCTCGCCGCTTACTTTGTCGCCCTCTTTGATGATGCCGTTTTTGATGCCGTAGGCGTTCAAAACGCGCGTGAGCGCTGCCTTGAAGCCGGTCTCGTGCATGCCGCCTTCGGGCGTGTGGACGTTGTTGGCGAACGAGAGAATATTTTCCTGATAGCCGTCGTCATACTGGAGCGCCAATTCTGCGAACGAATCGCCCTTCATGCCGCTCATGTAGATGACGTTATTGTGCAGCGGCTCTTTCTTCTTGTTGAGCCACGTGACGAATTCGCGGATACCGCCCTCGTAGCACATCGAGTCACGGCGCTCGCTCTCGGGCTTTTCTTCACTCTCAAGGCGCTTATCCTCGATCGTGATGCGAAGGCCCGCGTTCAGAAACGCCTCCTCGCGCATGCGGGTGTGCAGCGTTTCGTAGGAGTATTCGAGCTCTTCGAACATCTCGGGATCGGGCTTGAACGTGACGGTCGTGCCCGTGTGGTCGGTCGAGCCGATGATGGTCATCTCCTGCGTGATCTTGCCGCGGGAGAATTTCATCTCGTAGATGTTGCCGTTTTTGTGCACCTGCACCGTCAGCCATTCAGACAGCGCGTTGACAACGCTCGCGCCGACGCCGTGCAGACCGCCGGAAACCTTGTAGCCTCCGCCGCCGAACTTGCCGCCTGCGTGCAGCACGGTGTAGACGACCTCGAGCGCGGGACGGCCCGTCTGCGCCTGAATGTCGACCGGAATGCCGCGGCCGTTATCCACAACGGTGATGGTGTTGCCCTCGTTGATCGTCACTTGAATTTCCGTGCAGTAGCCCGCAAGCGCTTCGTCAATGGAGTTATCCACAATTTCATAGACAAGGTGGTGCAGGCCGCTCACCGACGTCGAGCCGATGTACATGCCCGGGCGCTTGCGCACCGCCTCAAGCCCCTCGAGAACTTGAATTTCCGAGGCGTTATAGTCATTGTTTTCATCCACCGCCGTGGATTGCAGGATCTCATTTTCTGCCATTTGGGTTCTCCTTTCGTCATCAGGCAGGAAGAACCGGGTCGGAGCCCTTTCCGGCCCGTTTCTCCCTGCCTCGAACACTATTTTGATGGGAAAGCCACTTACATCGCGGCTGTTGTTTTCTTCTTTTGAATCACGCAGTAAATACCGTACACCAGCGCCTGACTCATTAGGTACAGAAACAAAATGCCCGTGATCGGCCCGACGGGAAATGTCGAATCCGCACCGTGGAACTGCCAGAGCACTTCGCATGCAAGCCAGAAGAGCGCCGACACCTTCATTTTCTTCCGAAAGAGCCACTTGTCGCCCTCGTCCGTTTTGAGCCGCCACGTGAAATACACCGTCAGCAGCGTGAAAAAGCCGAGCGCGATGGGCAGTATCCAGCGCTCATCGTGGGGAAGGGAAAAGGGACTTGCCAGCATTGTCAAAGCAACGGGGATCTTCATGTCTGCTCCTCCATTCTCTTTTGCAGTGTTTGGCTCGAAAGCTCGGATAAATAAACCAATTGCGGGTGATACGGGTGGTCGCACACCAAAAACGACTTGGGAATGTCCTCGCAGGCGTCGATGACCAGACTTTCATCCTCCGCCCGGCGGAGAAATTCTGACGTTCTCTTCGATTGCGACGTGATCTCGAGATCAAAGACGCCGATGATGTGCTTTTCTGGCAGCATGACATTGTTGCCGATGTGCAGGTACATGGTACCTCCTCAGATATCGCGCCCAAAGGGCGCGGGGTCATGCGGCGTGCGCGCCGCAGTACCACACCCCCCATTTTCTTTCCGTGGAAAGAAAACGGGCGGTGTGACCGTCCAAAAGAAAGGCGTCTGATTGTCAGCCTCGATTTTGAATGACTTTTATGCCTCCGGAATGATAGTGCCTGCCAAGCAGTGTATCTAAACGACTTGGTCTGCTTCTATCTTCGCTGTCGCTTTGCCTATCTTGTAGAAGTGCGCAGTAATTTCCGTCTATCGCCAGTCTCATCAATGCGGTGAGCGAAGCAATGCCGTATTCGACACGCAGTCTGCCGCCCAACTACCGTCACTCGCGCCTCACGATAGTAAGGCGCGGTTGAGAGTGGTGACGACTCGCAGGGATTCATGGCGAAGCCATGTACACCGCACCCGATTCCGCAGGCTGTGCAACTCTTCAAACTACAAACTGCCAATGCAGCGGGGTCGAGGGGTAAGGCCCCTCGTGTTTCTCTTGGGGTTCCAAAGGGGGTATTCTCTTCCAAAAGAGAATATCCCCTTTGTGGGGCAGTCCCGTGACGCACGGGACAAACTTCCGCGCAAAGCGCGGCTATACAACTTTCCCATCGGCGATGTGAAACACCTTGCCACTGAGCAAGGTTCCAAGTCTATCCTCTTCACAGCACGTGATAAACACCTGCCCGCCAAGGATGCGGTTGAGCACATATTCCTGCCGCCGTGGGTCCAGCTCGGACAGCACGTCGTCGAGCAATAACAGCGGTGTGCGGGATGTGATCTCGCGGTAAATCTCCCGCTCGGCGAGCTTGAACGCGAGCGCCGCCGTGCGGGTCTGGCCCTGAGACGAAAACTGCCTTGCGTTCACGCCGCCGATCGTCACGGCGATATCGTCCTTATGCGGGCCGGAAAGGCACATTCTTGATGCCCGTTCCGCCGCCGCGTGCGATGCCTGATGCGCGCGCAGCTGGTCGTAAATCGTTTCAATTGGCGCGAGCGGGTCTGAAATGGTCGAAACCGTCTGGTATTCGACGCCCAGCTCTTCCCTGCCGCCGGAGCATTCGCGGTGCGCGATGCCCGCATATTCCTTCAATCGCTCGCAGAACCGCGCACGGTAGTAGATGATGACCGCTCCGCTCTGCGCCATGCGCAGGTCAAATTCCGGCAAAGTATCAAGAAGCGACGGATACTCTTCGCTGTCGCGCAGAATGCGCGTCTTGTGCTCGTAGGCGCGGTGATAGTCGCTGAGCGCCTGCGCGTAGCGCGCGCGAAGCTGGCAGAGCGCGTCGTCCATGAACTTGCGCCGCGCCGCCGCGCCGTCGCGGATCAGCAGCAGATCCTCCGGACAGAAGTAGACCGCGCCGAGCACGTCGCTGAGGTCGCTCCCCTTTTTCACGGGCACCTTATTGATGAGAATTTTTCGTCTTCTCCCCGCGGCGAGCGCGATCTCGAGCAGAAAATCTCGGTTGCGCGCAAACGCGTTCGCCTTGATGCTGCATTCGCTCTTGCCGAACGAAATGAGTTCTTTTTCCGCCCTCGCGCGCGGCGAACGGGCAGACGAGAGATAGACGATGGCTTCGAGCAGATTCGTCTTTCCCTGCGCGTTCTCACCGACGATGACGTTGCAGTCCGGCGCGAACGTGACATTCAGCGCGTCGTAATTGCGAAAGTTCCGCAGCGCCAACGCGTCAATTCGCATAGGAGACCGTCAGCTCTTTGCCGTCGAAGGCGACCGTGTCGCCCGGACGGATCTTCTTGCCGCGCATCGTGCAGACCTCGCCGTTGACCGAAACGTCGCCGTTCTGGATGACGATCTTCGCCTCGCCGCCTGTGCCGACTAAATTCGCCAGCTTCAAGAGGTCCTGCAATTTGATAAATTCCGTGGTGATAGTAATGTCAGTCATAAAAAGTCCTTTACAAAGCGATTCCTATCAGAAATCGTTGTACCATTTTATACGATATGGATTCAGTTTTTGTCTCAATTTGCCTTCAGGCGCACGGGCAGCACCATGTAGAGGAAGTTCTCTTCGCCCTCGACGGGAACGATGATGGCCGGCGAAATGCCGGTGTTGAGCTCCATTCTCACGGTGTCGGCGGGCGCGTAGCGCAGCGCGTCCATCAGATAACGGTTGTTGAAGCCAATCTCAAGCCCCTGACCGTCGCCCGCGATGCGGCAGACGTCCTTTGCGTCGCCGTTGGCGGTCTTGGCGGACATCGTCACCTTGTCCTCGCCGAACTGGCAGCGCACGGGGCTCTTGAGCTTTTCACTGATGACGACGCTCACGCGCTCGAGGCTCTGGAGCATCGTCTTCGTGTCGACGACGACGTTGATGGGGTTTCTGCGCGGGATGGCATTCTTATAATCGAGGAATTCACCCTCTAAGCGGCGGCAGATGAGCTCGGTCTCACCGACCTCGAAGAGAATATGGCGCTGGCCGAGCGTGATGGTCACGACCTCGTCGATCTCCTCGCAGATGCGCTCGACCTCATTGAGCGCCGTGCCGGGCGCGACGAACGAGAACGCGCCGCCCTCGATCTTTTCAAGTGCTTCCTTGCGAAGCGCAAGGCGGAAGCCGTCGACGGAGACGACGGTCAGCCCCTCGACAGATACTTCGAACAGCGAGCCCATGTGCACGGGGCGCGCCTCGTTCGTCGAAACGGCGAAGCTCGTCTGCTGGATCATGGTCTTGAGCGTCTTTTCGGCGATCTGGACGGCGTACTTCTCCTCGACCTCGGGCAGCTCGGGGAAATCGGCGGCGGAGAGGCCCATGATGTCGAAATCCGCGTCGCCGCAGGTCAGGTGGATCAAAAATTTGTCGTTTGCGGTGAAGGTCACGACGTCGTCGGGCAGCCTTCTTAAGATCTCGCCGATCAGGCGCGCGTTGACGACCAGCTCGCCGGACTCCTCGACCTCGGCGGCAAACTTCGTGCGGATGCCGGTCTGCATGTTGTAGCCCGAAACGGTCAGGCTCTCGCCGCCGCAGGTCAGCAGCAGTCCTTCGAGCGCAGGGATGGAGCTTTTCGCCGCGACGGCGCGGGAGGCAGTATTGACTGCATTTTGCAGCAGCAGCTTTTCGCAGGAGAATTTCATAGCGGCGTTCCTTTCGTAAAACGGATGATTTTTTCTCTTTTGGAAAAGAAAAAGGATAGTTTTTAGAAATAGCAGCAGTAGGGGCGCAAAAATGTGGAAAACCCAATTTTTGCCCGAAGTGGCAAGGAAAATTTATCCCTCATGGGTTGTTGAAAAGTTCTATCACTTTCCACACCCAAAATTTTGAAAAAATGTTTCCACAGCTTCCCTCTGCACAACCCTGTGGATAATGTGGAAAACTTTGTTATCTCTTGGAGTTGATGTTAATAGTGATCTCCTTTATAGTCTGGTTGAAGACGGGATCGGATTTCATCTTCTTTTCGATCTGCTCGAGCGAGTGGAGCACGGTCGTATGGTCGCGCTTGCCGAACTCGCGGCCGATATCGGGCGTCGACAGATTCGTCATGCGGCGCACGAGGTACATCGCGGCCTGACGGGCGTTGACGGCCTCGCGGCTTCGAGACGGACCCTTGATGACCTCTTCGTCGATGCCAAAGTAGCGCGACGTTTCGGTGATGATCATCGCCGCCGTGGGGGCGAGATTCGCGTTCTTTTTCATAAAGTCCTCGACCGCGCGGTGCGCGGCGTCGGCGTCCATCTCGCGTCCGATGAGATCGCGGTAGGCGAGAATCTTGTTCATCGTGCCCTCGAGCTGGCGGACGTTGGACGTGACATTCTCGGCAATGTAACGCGCAATGTCGTCGTCGATGACGGTGCCCCACTGCGCGGCCTTATTCTTCACGATGGCAAGGCGCGTTTCAAAATCGGGCGGCTGCACATCGACAAGTAAGCCCCACTCAAAGCGCGTGCGCAGGCGGTCATCGAGAAGGTGCATGTCAGAGGGCGGTCTATCGGAGGTCAGGACGATCTGGCGGCCGGCCTCGTAGAGCGTGTTGAACGTATGGAAAAATTCGTTCTGCACCTGCTCCTTGCCCGCGACGAACTGCACGTCGTCTACGAGCAGCAGGTCCGCGTCGCGGTACTTCGCGCGGAACTCACTGCCGCGGCCCGCGCGCACGAGCTCGATGAATTCGTTGATGAAATCATCGCCCTTGATGTAGATGATCTTCGCCGACGGGCGCGTCGTGCGGATCTGGTGGGCGATGGCGTAGATCAGGTGCGTTTTGCCAAGGCCGGAGTCGCCGTAGATAAATAGCGGGTTGTAGTGCCCCACACCGTCGGCCACGGCGCGCGCGGCGGCATAGGCCATCTTGTTCGATTCGCCGACGACGAACGTGTCGAACGTGAATTCGCCGGAATCGAGCAGCGCGGTGGACTTTTTGACCTCGGGCTCGAAAAGGGCGGTGCTCTCCGCGGTGGAGAGGAGCTTGACGTCGAAATCGGCGGAGTAAATGTCCCGCAGGGAATCCTTGATGCGGTCAGAGAACATGGATTCGATCGTGCTGCGCTTAAAATCGTTCGGGCAGTGGAGGTACAGCGTGCGGTCCTTGATGGACACGGCCTCCACCTCGTCGAACCAGGTGGAGATGGTCGTCTCAGACAGGTCCTGGCTGAGGCGGGAGAGAACGATCTTCCAGATGTCTGCAACAGAGTTCACGGAAGCGCTCCTTTCTTTCTTTGGAATAAACGGCTGTGACAGCCGAAAAATTTACTCCCTACATTATACCAAAAAACGCGCGCGAACGCAACACATATTCTAAATATAAAACGCTGTTTTTTGCAGTGCAAAAGCCCTGAAAAACAGGCAAAAGGACACAAGAGATAGTTGCATGTTTCGATACGCGCCACAAGGTTTTGCGGGAAATGGAAACATGCACCGATTTTTGTATTTTTGGTTGACAGAATGCGGCAAAACCGATATAATACTCCCCGTATGCCGCATCAATACGGCACTATTTTTATCAACTGCGGTCCGCGGGGAGTTTTCTCCGCCCGCCGTCGAGTAAGTGCAGCGCCTCCCCAAGGGGGTGCTGCCGGTAAAATTTTTTCAGGAGGTAAAACGAAATGGCTACTTCTCGCACCTACCAGCCCAAGAAGCTCCAGCGCTCCAAGGAGCACGGCTTCCGCAAGAGAATGTCCACTGCCAACGGCCGCAAGGTTATCGCCCGCCGTCGTGCACGCGGCCGCGCCCGTCTGACCCACTAAAGCGGGAGCAACTTGCGTATCGTATGCTACACATGAAACAATGAGGGACGGCCGATGAGAATGTGTTTCGATCGCCGTCCCTTGCAGGCTATGCGGAGAAATCCGCAAAAGCAGGGAGATCACGCGTGAAAAGCACCACCACCGTCAAGAAAAATTACGAATTCCGCCGGATGTACGTCAAGGGCAAGTCCGGTGTTTCGTCCTGCCTTGTGGTGTATTACCGGAAAAACCGGCTCGGACACAACCGTCTCGGCGTCACGGTCAGCACCAAGCTCGGCCACGCCGTCGTGCGCAACCGCGTCCGCCGCCGCATCCGCGAGATCTTCCGCCTGAGTCAGGGGAAGATGAAGCAGGGCTACGACTGCATCGTCGTCGCCCGCACAAGGGCCGCCCACGCGGACTACTGGGAGCTCAAGCGCGCGTTTGAAAAAACGTGCAAAAAGCTCGATTTGTGGGAAACGCAGGCATGAAACGCTTTCTGCTGTTTCTCATCCGGTTTTACCGCAGGGCCATCTCACCCTACCGGCCCCCCTGCTGCCGCTTTATCCCCACGTGCTCTCAATACGCGCTCGAAGCGATCGAGAAGTACGGGGCGGTCAAGGGCGGCTGGCTTGCCTTCAAGCGTATCATGCGGTGCCATCCGTTCTATAAGGGCGGAAAAATCTACGACCCGGTCCCGTGACCGAACCTAAAACCACGGAGGAAACCGAAGAATGTCAACCATCGGCTACTACATTTGCGTTCCCTTCGCCTGGGTCCTGCGCACCTTCTATGAGCTGACCGGCTCCTACGGCTGGGCTCTCGTGCTCTTCACGATCGTCGTGAAGCTCATCACGCTGCCCTTCCAGATGAAGTCGAAAAAGAGCATGATGCGCATGAATCTCTTCCAGCCCAAGATCAAAGAGATCCAGACGAAATATGCCAACAATCCCCAGAAAATGAACGATGAGATCCAGATGCTCTACGCCAAGGAGGGGGTCAACCCCATGAGCGGCTGCCTCTGGAGCTTCCTGCCCTTCCCCATCCTCATCGCTCTGTATTCCATCATCCGTCAGCCGCTCAGCCGCTTCATGATGCTCTCCAAGGACGTCGTGACGGAGATCACGACCCTTGCCACCACCCTGGGCTACAATGCCGAGCTCGTGCGCAAGGGCTATGAGGAGATCGGCCTTGCCAAGTTCATTTCCGACAACTTTGCGGAGTTTTCCGGCAAGTTTGACGGTCTTCTCAACGTGAACTACGATTTCCTCGGCCTTGACCTCACGGTCATGCCGGGGGATGTGTGGAAGGATTTCTTCACCGGCGGCTGGCCCGTGATCGGCGTTGTGCTGATCCCGTTCATTTCCGGTGCTTTGAGCTTCCTGCAGTCCAAGGTCTCCATGTCCGGCAACATCGCCGCTGAGGGCAACGACGCCGCGGCCCGCTCCAACCGCATGATGATGTGGATGATGCCGCTCATGTCGCTGTGGATCGGCTTTACGCTGCCCGCGGCTCTCGGCGTCTACTGGATCGTCAACTCGCTGCTCTACGCCATCCAGGAAAAGGTTCTGACCAAGTACTATAAGAGCCACATGGAGGACGAGCTCAGCGAGAAGGAAAAGCAGAAGCGCGACGACCGTCTGCGCCGCATGGAAGCCGCCCGCGAGCAGCAGCGCAAGTACGCTGCCGAAGAGGCCGAGAAGAAGAGCCTCAAGGAAAAGCGTGCGGAAAAGCAGGCTGCCAAGGCCACAAAAAAGAAAAATTCCACGAACGAAAGCGGACGCGTCGGCGACCGCCCCTATGCCCGCGGCCGTTCCTACGACCCCGAGCACTACGGAGAATAATTGTAAGGAGCTTGTCTGAATGATCAAGTTTATTGACGTAACGGGCAAGACGGAGGACGAGGCCATCCAGAGCGCGCTCGCGCAGCTGAAGATGGACAGAGACGACGTTTCTGTTGAAATTCTTGAGCGCGCGAAAGCCGGATTCCTCGGCATCGGCAGCGCGCCCGCGCGCGTTCGCGTGAGCTATGACGACGGCAAGGCCGAAGAGGTTAAGCCGGTGGAAAAGCCTGCCGCACCCAAGCCCGAAAAGAAAGTTGAACCCGCTTCTGCGCCCAAGGCCGTGCCCATGTACGCGCCCGAGGTGCTGCAGAAAAAAGAATCCCGTGCAAACGACAAGCCGCGTACCGAACGCGGCGACCGTCCCGCGCGCGAAGACCGCCGCGAGAACCGCGCGCCCCGCGCCGAGCGCGCGGAGCGTCCCGCCCCGCAGCCCAAGCCCATTGTCGACCTCGGCGAAGAGTGCCACGACGAGAAGAGCGAGCAGATCCGCGCGTTCCTTAAGGGCCTTCTTGAGCACATGGACTCCGCCGCTGAGGTCAAGGTCTACGAGAGTGAGAAGGGCCGCTACAAGGTCTTCCTCGAAGGTGAAAAGCTCGGCGCGCTGATCGGCCGTCGCGGCGAAACGCTCGACGCCATCCAGCAGTTGACGAACTACAGCATCAACCGCGGCAGCGAGAAGAACCGCGCCCGCGTGCAGGTCGATGCGGAAAATTACCGCGAAAAGCGCGAGCAGAGCCTCGAGCGCCTGGCGGAAAAGGTCGCCGGTAAGGTGACGAAGTACCGCCGCAATGTCACCCTCGAGCCCATGAACGCCTACGAGCGCCACGTCATCCACACCGCGCTCCAGGATACGCCGAGTGTGACAACGTTCTCCATCGGCACCGAGCCGAACCGTCGTGTGGTCGTTTCGTACGATCGCACCAAGGCGTGATAAAAGGGGGCCATTCTCTTTCACAAAAGAGAATGGCCCCCTTTAGATCCCCCAAGAGAAAGGTTTCAGATTGGCGGTCTCGGGCGCGAATGACCTTTATGCCTCCGGAATGCAATATCTGCGCGCGGCAAAGCCGCGTTGAGCCCTGCTATACGATTTGATCTGCTCCTACTACCCGCTGCCGCTCTGCTGATCTTGCGCAAGTGCAGCCTAATCGCTATCTACCGATAGTGCGTATATCGCGGCGAGCGAAGCAATGCCGCATTCGGTACGCAGTCTGCCGCCAGACTACCGTCACTCGCGCCTCACGGTAGTAAGGCGCGGTTGAAAGTAGTAACGACTCGCAGAAGATTCATGGCGAAGCCATGTACACCGCACCTGCACTGCGCAGCGCGTGCAGTCTTTCAAGAATAAGACCCGCAATGTCGGGGGTCGAGGGGGCTCCCCTCGTCCTTTCTCTTGGGGGTTCAAAAGGGGGATATTCTCTTTCGTGAAAGAGAATGGCCCCCTTTTACCCGTTCCCCACGTGGGCGTGGGGGTGAGAATCACTTTTTTTGATTTTTAAGTACCCCCAACGATTTGCACAGCGTGTAGGAAAACACCACCAGCGCGGCGGAGATCACAATCGCGAGCACGTTGCGGCTCTGCTCGGAAAGGGCGAGCGCGCCGGCGGCAAACAGCACAACGATCACGATGCCGGCAAGCATGGCCGCACCGCTGATGATCAGGGTGATCTTCGTGCCTCCGGTCATTTCCTGCTTGTTGAGTTTCATTTTTCTTCCTCCTTGAGCTCGAGCAGCACGGGGCAGTGGTCGCTGCCCATGACCTCAGCTAAGATATCCGCGTTTTCGATGCGGGAGCGCAGGCGTTCGGAGACGATGAAATAGTCGATTCTCCACCCCACGTTCCGTGCGCGCGACTGGGCGCGGTAGCTCCACCACGAATAGGCGTCCGTCTTGTCGGGGTACAGCGTGCGGAACGAATCGAGAAAGCCCGAGGACAAAAGCTGCGTCATCTTGCCGCGCTCCTCGTCGGAAAAGCCGGGGTTAAAGTGGTTTGTCTTCGGATTTTTGAGGTCGATCTCCTCGTGTGCGACGTTTAAGTCCCCGCAGTACACGACGGGCTTGATCGTGTCGAGCTCGCAGAGGTATTGCCGCAGCGCATCCTCCCATTCCATGCGGTACGAAAGGCGGCGCAGCTCGTTCTGCGAGTTCGGCGTGTAGCAGCAGACGAGATAGAAGTCCGGATATTCACACGTGATGACGCGCCCTTCATGGCGGTGGATGTCCTCGCCAAAGTCATAGGTGACGGAAAGAGGCTCCTGCTTGGTGAACACCGCCGTGCCGGAGTAGCCCTTTTTGTCCGCGCTGTTCCAGTAGATGTGGTACTGCGGCAGGTCAAGTTCGATCTGATGCGGCTGTAGCTTCGTCTCCTGTAGGCAGATGACGTCTGCGTCGATGAAATTCACAAAATCCAAAAAGCCCTTGCCAATGCACGCGCGCAGGCCGTTGACGTTCCATGAGATGAGTTTCATTGGGGAAAAGTCCTCCGAAAGTTTGATGGTGAGACCATTGTACTATCCGGGGGAGGGAAAAGCAATAAAAATCACGGCGAGCCTCCCTCCATGCCGCGCAAAATGCCGCGTTCTGTTAAGCCAAAGCGGCAAAAACCCTCATTTTCTGCGGACTTTTTATCTCTCCACAGAGAAGCGTTTACAACGCTCGCTGACATACGGTAAAATAAACTCAATCACACGGTCTGGAGGAGTTTTTGCATGAAAAAGATCTTTCTCTCCGCGATCCTTGCCGGCGCGGTCATCGCCTTTGGCGGCACGGTGTTTCTGTCGGTGGAAAATACGGTCGTCGGGTCGCTTTTTTTCACGATCGGCCTTTTCGTCGTCTGCACGCGCGGGCTGCATCTGTTCACCGGCAAGGTCTGCTATGTGTTTGACAACGACGCAGCCTACGCCAAAACGCTGCCGGTCATCTGGCTGGGGAATCTCGCCGGCACATCGCTCATCGCGCTTGCCGAGAAGTGCACGCGGCTTGTATCCCTCAGCGCCCGCGCGCAGGGCATCTGTGAATTGAAGCTCTCCGAGCCGCTGTTCGGCGCGTTCATCCTCGCCGTTTTCTGCAACGTGATGATCTACATCGGCGTGGAGGGCTATCGCTCCAACCCGCACGAGCTCGGCAAGTATCTCGCGCTTTTTTTCGGCGTGTGCGTGTTCATCCTCTGCGGCTTTGAGCACTGCGTGGCGAATATGTACTATTTCACGATGGGCGGCGCGTGGAGCGGCCGCGCGGTTTTATATCTGCTTGTGATGACGATTGGCAACGCCGCCGGCGGCGTAATCGGGCCTTTGGCAAGAAAGGTCTTGTCCCGCTGAGGGACGGGAATTCCCTGCGTGCCGCAGGAGTGCGCAGTAAGGGGGGCATTCTCTCACGTGAGAGAATGGCCCCCTTTTGATCCCCCAAGAGAACGGCAGGGGCGTTTCGATCTCGCCCCTGCACCCCTAACGACCAAAAGGGAGGGGCCTTGCCCCTCCTTTTTGGATTATCCACCCCATAGCACTTCCGGTAAGCATTGCGCCTACTTCGGATGATTCCGTTTCGATAGTGCCTGCCAGGGCGGCATTGCTGCGCTCGCCGCCGTTAACCACCATACTTTCCGCAGGGGTAAGGCCGGTCTTCATCCGTCAGTCCGAACAGATAATCGGTACTGACATGATAAAACCGTGCAAGACGAATGATCGTGGCGCTGGGAATGTCGAGCGCTCCGCTTTCATAGCGGGAATATGTCGTCTGACTGATATTGAGCATCGAGGCAATATCCTTTTGCGTTTTATCGTGGTCTTCTCGCAAATTCCGAAGTCGCTGATACATCATTCTCACCTCGCAATAATTATAGGATATGCAATAAACGCATATTGACATATATGCGAAAATCGCATATTATAAATTCGAGGTGATCGATATGGATTCCTGTAAGGATTGCACGCATTTTCGTCAGCACTATGTACTTAGTGCAGGGGTATATGTGCCGCTGAATTATGGACATTGCGTTGCCCGCAGACGCAAGAAATTACAGGCGGATTCTGAATGCTGTGAACATTTTATGAGGGTGGAGAAAGAAGAAGTTCCTGTCCATCAAAAATACGCTTTTCGTATCGAAATAGAAAAGTTGTAGTTTGGTGCTCAGCCAAAGCGGCGAGCGCAGCAATGCCGCGCCGTCAGAAGAGTGGGGAGGATAATCCAAAAAGGAGGGGCTGCTCCCCCCCTTTTTGGTCGTTAGGGGGTGCAGGGGGCGAAATCGAAACGCCCCCTGTCTTTCTCTTGGGGGTTCCAAAGGGGGAGGTTCTCTTTTGAAAGAGAACCTCCCCCTTTGCCTGCGCATCTTCCCGCGGGAGATAAAATTCAAAAAACACTTGTACGATTTTTCTCTCCGTGATAAAATACAATATTAAGACAAAAATAGGAGAGGACTGCCGCGTTTTGCGGCAAAAACGCCCCGGAAAGGAGAGCACACATGCCGGTACACGAAGGACATCGCTCGCGTAAAAAAGAGCAGTTCCGCGCCCACGGGCTCGATGCGTTCGCCGACCACGAGGTGCTTGAGCTTCTCCTTTACTACGCCGTGCCGCGGCAGGATACGAACCCCATCGCGCACCGGCTGATGGAAAAATTCGGCTCGCTCGACGCGGTGTTTGCCGCCGATCGCGCGGCGCTTGAGGAGGTCGAGGGCATCGGCGAGAACGCCTCGACGCTCATCTCTCTCATGTTCCCGCTGATGCGCCGCATCCGCGCGTCCTCCGGCGCGCACGAGGCGATCCTCAGCGATACCGAGCAGGCGGGCGCGTACTTTTTAGACCTCTTTCTCGGCGAGCGGGAGGAAAAGCTCTACGAAGCGTGCCTTGACGCCAAGGGCCGCCTCCTCGCTTGCCATTTGGTCGCCGAGGGCGACACTGAGAGCGTCCAGCTCAATATGCGCAAAATTGTGGAAAACGCGCTCAAGTGCGGCGCGAGCAGCGTGCTGCTCGCCCACAACCACCCGAGCGGCGTGGCGCTCCCCTCCCCCGCGGATAACGCGACGACGCTGTCGGTCTTCGACGCGCTGCGCACCGTGGGCGTTGAGCTCGCCGACCACATCATCGTCGCGGACGACGACTTTGTCTCCCTGCGGCACAACGGACTTCTGCCCGAAAGAAAGGGAAACGGATATGGAATTTAAGCTGCACGCGCCCTTCAAGCCCACGGGCGACCAGCCTGAGGCCATCGAAAAGCTGGCGCAGGGCGTGAAGATGGGCCTCGACGAGCAGGTGCTGCTCGGCGTCACGGGCTCGGGCAAGACGTTCACGATGGCGAGCGTCATCGAAAAGGTCCAGCGGCCGACGCTCGTGCTGGCGCACAACAAGACCCTCGCCGCGCAGCTGTGCGCGGAGTTCAAAGAGTTTTTTCCCGAAAACGCGGTGGAATACTTCGTTTCGTACTACGACTATTACCAGCCCGAGGCCTATATCCCCCACACCGACACCTATATCGCCAAGGACGCCTCGACGAACGAGGAGATCGACCGCCTGCGGCTTAGCGCCACCTGCGCGCTGCTTGAGCGGCGCGACGTGATCGTCGTCTCGTCCGTCTCGTGCATTTACGGCCTCGGCGAGCCGGAGGACTTTGAAAAGCTGATGATCTCGCTCCGCCCCGGCATGACGATGGAGCGCGACTTCCTCTTAAAGCGGCTCATCGAAATTCGCTACGAGCGCAACGACGTCGCCTTTGAGCGCAACCGCTTCCGCGTGCGCGGCGACACGGTGGAGCTCTACCCTGCGTACTACCGCGACAAGGCCGTGCGCGTCGAGTTCTTCGGCGACGAGATCGACCGGATCAGCGAATTCAACCCCGTGAGCGGTCAGGTGACGCGCACGCTCCAACACATCGCCATCTATCCCGCGTCGCACTATGTCACGACGAAGGACAAATTGGAGCGCGCTATTGTTGAGATCGACAAGGAGCTCGACGAGCGCGAGGCACAGTTTTTGGCCGAGGGCAAGGCCGTCGAGGCCCAGCGCATCCGCCAGCGCACGCGCTACGATATCGAGATGCTGCGCGAGCTGGGCTACTGCACGGGCATCGAGAACTATTCCCGCGTCATCAGCGGGCGGCCCGTCGGCTCGCCGCCGCTGACGCTCATCGACTACTTCCCCAAGGATTTCCTGCTTTTTGTGGATGAATCGCACGTCACGCTGCCGCAGGTGCGCGCGATGTACAACGGCGACCGCGCGCGCAAAGAGAGCCTTGTCGAGTACGGCTTCCGCCTGCCCTGCGCGTTTGACAACCGCCCGCTCAAATTCGACGAATTTGAGCAGCGCGTCCACCAGCGTATCTACGTTTCGGCCACGCCCGGCGACTATGAAAAGGACCGCGCGGGCCAGATTGTCGAGCAGGTCATCCGCCCGACGGGCTTACTCGACCCGAAGGTCGAGGTGCGCCCTGTCGAAAACCAGATCGATGATCTCGTCGGCGAGATCAACGCAAGATCGGCGCGCAATGAGCGCGTGCTCGTCACCACGCTGACGAAAAAGATGGCCGAGGACCTGACGCAGTATCTGACCGGCGTCGGCATCCGCGTGCGCTACATGCACGCGGACGTCGAGACCATCGAGCGCATGGAGCTCATCCGCGGCCTGCGCCTCGGCGAGTTCGACGTGCTCGTCGGCATCAACCTCCTGCGCGAGGGCCTTGACATCCCCGAGGTCTCGATGGTCGCGATTCTGGACGCGGATAAGGAAGGCTTCCTCCGCAGCGAAACGAGCCTCATCCAGACCATCGGCCGCGCCGCGCGAAACGCCGACGGCCTTGTCGTGCTCTACGCCGACACCATCACCCCCTCGATGCGCCGCGCCATGGACGAGACTGAGCGCCGCCGCCAGATTCAGGACGACTACAACAAGGCGCACGGCATCATTCCGCAGACTATCCGAAAGGACGTGCGCGAGATCATCGAAATTTCCAAGAAGGACGAGGAATCCGCCCGCCGCCGCGGCAAGCGCAAGCTCTCCGAGCGCGAGCGGGACGAAGAGATCAGAAAGCTCGAAAAGCAGATGCAGGAGGCGAGCCGTATGCTCGAATTCGAGTACGCCGCCATCCTGCGCGACCGCATCATCGAGCTGCGCAAGGAAAACACGAAATAACGAGAAAGAGACAAAACCTGTGAAAAAATACGCTTCCTACGCCTGCATTTTAGCGGCCGCCGCCTGCTGGGGCTGCATCGGCCTATTCAATCGCCCACTGCTCAATGCCGGCATCGCGCCGGAAAACCTTGTCGTCATCCGTAATCTGGGCGGTCTTGCGGTGATGGCGCTCTTCTTCCTCTGCACCGACCGCAGCGTCTTCAAAATGAAGGCAAAGCACCTGCCGATCTTTATTGCGACGGGCATCATCAGCGTCGTGCTCTTCACGCTCTGCTACTTCAACGCGCAGAAGCTTTGCTCGCTCTCGGTCAGCGCGATTTTGCTCTACACCGCGCCCGCGATGGTGGTTCTGATGAGCGCGCTCGTTTTCAAAGAGAAGATCACGGGCAAAAAGCTCCTTGCCCTCGCGCTGGCGCTGCTCGGCTGTGCGCTCGTGACGGGCGTTTTCACGGGCGGACTGTCGCTGACGACGAAGGGACTCTTGTTCGGCCTCGGTGCGGCATTTTTCTACGCGCTCTATTCGATTTTCGCACCCTTCGGCCTGCGGCACTACAGCCCGCTCGCCGTCGTGTTCTGGACGTTCGTGTTCGCCGCGCTCGGCGCGCTGTTCGTCGCCGACTGGGGCAACCTTATGACGGTTCTGAGCGTGCCGCAAAACGCCCTCCTCGCTGCGGGACTCGTGCTGCTCTCCACCGTCGCACCCTACATCCTCTACACCAAGGGCCTCGCCAACGTCGAGAGCGGCAAGGCCAGTATCATGGCGAGCATCGAGCCGGTCGTCGGCACGCTCGTCGGCACCCTCGTCTTCGGCGAGCCCATCAGCGCGGGCGTATTCTTGGGCCTCGCCTGCATTTTAGCCTGCGTGTACATTCTGCGGTGATTTTATCCCCGTTTTCCACATAGGAGGTCCCTTATGGCAAAGAATAAAGAAGAAAAAACCAACGTCATGCGCGTTTTGGAGCAGAAGAAGATCGCCTACACCGCGTACACCTACCCGCATGAAGAGGGCATGGCGGTCGACGGCGTCACGGTGGCGAAGTCCATGGGCTTTGACCCCGCCATCGTCTTCAAGACCCTTGTCGCGCGCGGCGCGAGCAAACAGTATTACGTCTTCGACGTGCCGGTCGCGGAGAATCTTGACCTCAAAAAGGCCGCGAAGGCTGTGGGCGAAAAGTCCATCGAAATGATCCACCAGAAAGAGCTGCTGCCGCTCACGGGCTACGTCCACGGCGGCTGCTCGCCCGTCGGGATGAAGAAGCTCTTCCCCACGGTGTTCCATGAAACCGCGGAAAACCTTGAAACAATGATCGTCTCGGCGGGCAAGATCGGCTATCAGGTCGAGCTTGCGCCCCACGACCTTGCCGCGCTCGTGCGCGCAAAATTTGCGGATATCATTGTTGAATGAGGTTGACATAAAAAATTCAGAAGAGTGCGCTGGTCTCGCAGCTGCGAATCCAGCAACAGGAGTTATCGATTCATGCCAAGTAAGATTTTTGTCAAAGGCGCAAGAGAAAATAATCTCAAGAACATCGACGTTGAGATCCCCCGCGACGCGCTGACCGTCATCACGGGCCTGTCCGGCAGCGGAAAATCGTCCCTCGCGTTCGACACCATCTATGCCGAGGGCCAGCGCCGCTATGTGGAGAGCCTGTCGTCCTACGCCCGTATGTTCCTTGGGCAGAAGGAAAAGCCCGACGTCGACTATATCGAGGGCCTTTCCCCCGCCATTTCCATCGACCAGAAGACCACCTCGCAGAACCCACGATCCACCGTCGGCACGGTGACGGAGGTGTACGACTATCTGCGCCTGCTCTGGGCGCGCGTCGGCACGCCGCACTGTCCGAACTGCGGCAAGGAGATCCGCCAGCAGTCCATCGACCAGATCATCGACCAGCTCATGGCGCTGGGCGAGGGGACGCGCGTGCAGATCATGGCGCCGGTCATCCGCGGCAAAAAAGGCGAGCATGTAAAAATTTTCGAGGACGCGCGCCGCTCGGGCTATGTCCGCGTCCGCGCCGACGGGAACATGTATGACCTCAGCGAGGAAATTTCCCTCGAAAAGAACAAAAAGCACAATATCGAGGTCGTCGTCGACCGCCTCATCCTCCGCCCCGACGTCGTCCACCGCCTGACGGACTCGTGCGAGACCGCGGCGGCGCTCTCGGGCGGTCTCATTCTCGCAAATATCCTGCCAGACGACCGCGATATCCTCTTCTCGCAGAATTACGCGTGCGAGGACTGCGGCATCTCCATCGAAGAGCTGACGCCGCGCATGTTCTCGTTCAACAACCCGTTCGGCGCGTGCCCGACGTGCACAGGCCTCGGCACGCAGCTCAAGGTCGACCCCGAGCTCGTCATCCCGAATAAGAGCGTTTCCCTGCTCGACGGCGCGATCTGCGCCTCGGGCTGGAACAACGTGCGCGGCGACGGCATCTCGCGCATGTACTTTGAAGCGTTGTCGAAAAAGTACCATTTTTCCCTCCGCGACCCTGTGGAAAAGCTCTCCAAAGAGGTCATGGACGTCATTCTCTACGGCACAAAGGGCGAAAAGCTGGAGCTCCAGTATGACCAGCCGCGCGGCAAGGGAGTTTTGTATCAGGCGTTCGAGGGTATCATCCCCAACTTAGAGCGCCGCTACAAGGAGACGCAGAGCGACGGCGTGCGCGAGGAGTTAGAGTCCTGCATGAGCGAGTGCCCCTGCCCCAGTTGCGGCGGCAAGCGGCTCCGCCGCGAATCCCTCGCCGTCACGGTCGGCGGACTTAGCATCAGCGACTACTGCGAAAAATCCGTCGTCGACGCGCTCGACTTTGTGGATAAGCTGACGCTGACCGAGCAGCAAATGCGCATCGGCGAGCGCATTTTGAAGGAGATCAAAAACCGCCTCGGCTTCCTGCGCTCGGTGGGTTTGGAATACCTGACGCTCTCGCGCGCGAGCGCGACGCTCTCCGGCGGCGAGGCGCAGCGCATCCGTCTCGCGACGCAGATCGGCTCGAGCCTGATGGGCGTCCTCTATATCCTCGACGAGCCGTCCATCGGCCTGCACCAGCGCGACAACGACAAGCTGCTCGCCACCTTGAAACGCCTGCGCGATCTCGGCAACACGCTCATCGTTGTCGAGCATGACGAGGACACGATGCGCGCGGCGGACTACCTCATCGACATCGGCCCCGGCGCGGGCGCGCACGGCGGTCAGGTCGTGGCCTGCGGTACGCCGGCAGAGGTCATGGCGAACCCGAATTCCCTGACCGGCCAGTATTTAAGCGGAAAGAAAAAGATCGAAGTGCCGAAAGAGCGCCGAAAAGGCAACGGCAATTTCCTCACCGTGCGCGGCGCGCAGGAAAATAACCTCAAAGATCTCGACGTCTCGATCCCGCTCGGCACGTTCACGTGCGTCACGGGCGTGTCCGGCAGCGGCAAATCGTCGCTCGTCAACGAGATCATCTACAAAAAGCTCGGCGCGGACTTAAACCGCATGAAGGTCCACCCCGGCCGCTGTATGGCTATCGAGGGCGAGGAATTCCTCGATAAGGTCATCTGCATCGACCAGAGCCCCATCGGCCGCACGCCGCGCTCCAACCCCGCAACGTATACGAATTTATTTAACGACATCCGCGACCTCTTCGCCTCGACCCCGGACGCGAAGGCGCGCGGCTATGCCGCGGGCCGCTTCAGCTTCAATGTCCGCGGCGGCCGGTGCGAGGCCTGTTCGGGCGACGGTCAGCTCAAGATCGAGATGCACTTCCTGCCCGATATCTACGTGCCCTGCGAGGTCTGCAAGGGCAAGCGCTACAACCGCGAAACGCTCGAGGTCCACTACAAGGGCAAGAGCATCGCGGACGTGCTGGAAATGACCGTGGAGGAGGCGCTCGAATTCTTCCGCGACCTTCCAAAGCTCGAAGCGAAGCTCCGCACGCTCAGCGAGGTCGGCCTCGGCTATATCCGCCTCGGCCAGTCGTCTACGACGCTCTCCGGCGGCGAAGCCCAGCGCGTCAAGCTCGCGACCGAGCTTTCTAAGCGCTCCACGGGGCGCACCATCTATATCCTCGACGAGCCGACCACGGGTCTCCACACGGACGATGTGAAAAAGCTCCTTGAGGTTTTGCAGCGCCTTGTCGACGCGGGCAACACCGTGCTCGTCATCGAGCACAATCTGGACGTCATCAAGTGCGCGGATTATCTGCTCGACCTCGGCCCCGAGGGCGGCAGCGGCGGCGGTACGCTCGTCACCTGCGGCACGCCCGAGGAGGTTGCCGCGTGCGAGCAGTCCTATACGGGCCAGTATCTCAGGAAAATGCTGCGTTAAGATTCACCCATCGCCCGTCCGCGCCGTAGAATGGCGCGAGGTGATGATATGCGGCTTTTACAGGACGGCGTTGTCGCGGCGCTCGCTGCCATCGGCTTAACGGCGGTGATCTTTCTGCTCGTTTCGGCCATCGTGCACCCGCGGCGGCGCGGCACCATCCCCGCGACGGCGGTCATCGAGACGTGCGGCGAGGCAAAGACGCTCGAATACACGGTGCGCGCGCTGCTGAGGTCGCGCTATGAAGAGGGCGGCTTTTCGCGCGTCGTCATCGTGGACTGCGGCCTTGCCGACGAGCCGCGCCGCGTGGCGGAGCTCTTGTGCCGCAGCGAATACGAGGTCTACCTCTGCCAAAGGGAAGAACTGACCGATTTTTTCACTTAGGAGACAGTTATGGGAGAAGAAACGACCATCATGGGCACGGTCCTGTCCGTCGTTTTCCAGAATGAGGAAAACGGCTATGCCGTGCTGCGCCTTGTGACGGACGACGGCGAGCTTTTAACGCTCGTTGGCTGCGTCCCCTGCGCGGCGCCGGGCGAAAATCTGACGGCGACCGGCTCGTTTTCCTCCCACCCGCAGTACGGCGAGCAGTTTTCCGCAAGCGAGGTCGAGCGGTACCTGCCGTCGAACGAGACGGAGATTTTAAACTACCTCGCTTCCGGCGTCGTGCGCGGCGTCGGCCCCGCGACGGCGGAAAAGCTCGTCGCCAGATTTGGCATCGAGACGCTGCAGGTGCTTGAATCCGAGCCGGAAAAGCTCACGGCCATCAAGGGCATGACCGCCCGCCGCGCGCAGGAGATCTCCGCCGCGTTCAACGAGCAGATGGGTCTTCGCCGCGTGATGGAATTTCTGGCGCATTACGATCTGCCCGCCGCGCTCAGCGTGCCGCTCTACCGCCGCTTCGGCGCAAACGCCATGGCCGCGCTCGAGCGCAACCCGTACTTACTGTCCGACAGCGCGTTCGGCGTGGACTTTTCCGTCTGCGACGAGATCGCGCTCTCCATGGGCTTTGGCGGCGACGCGTCGCTCCGCACCGAGGCGGGGCTGACATTCGAGCTCTCCCACAACCGCGACGCGGGCGGACACGTCTTCCTCCCGCGCGAAAAGCTCCTCGCCGCGACGGCCCAGCTTTTGGACTGCGATGTCGACGCGGTGGAAAAAAGCCTCGACGATCTCATCGCCCTCCACCGCATCGTGCAGGAGGGCGTCGCGAATGTGACGGCCTGCTATTTGCGTCAGTCGTGGGAGGATGAGACCTATGTTGTCACGCGCATCGAGGCGATGCTCGCGGACAAGCCCGACGCCCTGCGCGGCGTCGAGCGCGTCATCAAAGAAATCGAGCGCGAGCAGGGCGTGCAGTACGCGCCGCTCCAGCGTCAGGCTGTCGAGCTTGCGGCAAAGGAAGAATTGCTGCTGCTGACCGGCGGCCCCGGCACGGGCAAGACGACGAGCGTGCGCGCCATCGTCGCGCTCTTCGAGCGCATGGGGTTGAACGTTCTGCTCGCCGCCCCCACGGGCCGCGCCGCCAAGCGCATGGGCGAGCTATGCGACCGCGACGCGCAGACCATCCACCGCATGCTCGGCATGACCTTCAACGACCAGACCGGCGAGGTGACGTTCACCAAAGGCGAAAAGGAACCGCTCGAGGCCGATGCGCTCATTGTGGACGAGACCTCGATGGTCGACCTCTCGCTGATGCGTGCGCTGCTTGCGGCGCTGCGTCCGGGCTGCCGCCTTGTGCTCGTCGGCGACCCCGATCAGCTGCCGAGCGTCGGCGCGGGGAACGTATTTTCCGACCTCATCCGCAGCGGGCGCATCGCGACCGTTGCCCTGCGCGACATTTTCCGTCAGGCCGAGCAGTCGATGATCGTGCGCAACGCGCACCTCGTCAACACCGGTATGCCGCCCAAGCTCAAAAACGCGGCGGCGAACGACTTTTTCTTCCTTCCCCGCCGCGACAGCGTGCGATTGGTCGAAACCGTGGTCGAGCTGTGCAAAACAAGGCTGCCCGACAAAATGGGCATCCCCGCGGACGAATTGCAGGTGCTCACCCCGACCCGCCGCGGCGACGCGGGGACGCGGTCGCTGAACTTTGCTCTGCAGGCCGCGCTGAACCCGCCGAAGCCCGGCAAGCAGGAGCGCCGCTTCGGCGAGCTCATCTTCCGCGAGGGCGACCGCGTCATGCAGACGCGCAACGACTACGACGTCGTCTGGCAGAAGGAGGACGGCACCGCCGGCACGGGCATCTTCAACGGCGATGTCGGTAAGATCGCAAAGATCGACCCGAGCGGAGAGCTTTTGGAGATCGTCTTCGACGACCGCACCGCGACCTATACGTCCGACATGCTCGCAGAGCTCGACATGGCCTACGCCATGACCGTACATAAGGCGCAGGGCAGCGAATACCGCGGCGTTGTGTTCATCGGCGCGCCGTGTGCGCCGTCGCTGATGGTGCGCGGCGTTTTATATACCGCCATCACCCGCGCGCGAGAGCTGCTCGTCATCGTCGGCGACGATTCCGCCGTGAACAAAATGGCGGAGAACGACCGCCGCAGCCGCCGCTACAGCGGGCTTAAGTGGCGGCTGCGGAAAGGTGGGGAGGAAAAATGAGCTTGCTGGAATCGCTCGCGTCCTTGCTTTTTCCACCGCGCTGCGCGTTCTGTGGAAAACCCGGCGTTCACGGCGTGTGTTCTGAGTGCGAAAAGGCGCTCCCCTACTGCAAAACGCCGCTCCATGAGAGAGCGGAGATCGGCGCGTGCCTTGCCCCGCTCAAGTACGAGGGCATCGTGCGCGAGGCGCTGCTGAACTACAAATTCCACGCGGGACAGAGCCGCTGCACGGGCTTTGGCGATGTTTTAGCGCAGGCCGTTGCCGAGCACTTCGGCGGAGAATTCGACATTGTGACCTATGTCCCCGTGTCGAAAAAGCGCAAACAAGAGCGCGGCTACGACCAGTCGTATCTCTTGGCGCGCGAGACCTGCCGCCACTGGAGCGTCGCACCGGAAACGCTGCTGCAAAAGACGAAGGACAACGTCGCGCAGTCGTCGCTTTCGTCCCGTGAGGAGCGGCAGAAAAACGTCGTCGGCGCATACGTTGCCGTCAATGAGGACAAGATCAAGGGTCAGCGCATCCTGCTCATCGACGATATCCTCACCACCGGCGCCACGCTCCGCGAAGCCGCGAGAGTTTTACGGGAAGCTGGCGCGGAAAGAGTCATTTGCGCCACCCTCGCCGCGGCGGACGAAGACTAAAGTCTTCAAAAAAGAGGCGACGCCTCTTTTTTGAGAAAGTTTCGCTGCGCTTCGTGCCTCACAGGTTCGACACGCGCTCCGCGCAAAGTGTTTTTACCCACGTACACGCCGCGGGTAAAAACGATTCAAATGTTTCGCGTCTGCGGACGCGAAAATCAGCGGCGCAGGGGTATGTTTTTCCTTATTTTCCCCTGATACCGTGCGGAAAATCGCGCACAATGCTATTGCAAACTCAATTTCGAGCCGTTATAATAAAAACATCATGGGAAAGTATGAGCATCGCTCATTTTAGTTTTCAGAAAAATAAGAGGTAACACGCTATGTTTTCTTTTACCAAAGACATCGGCATGGATCTGGGCACCGCGTCGGTGCTGATCTACATTAAGGATAAAGGCATCGTGCTCAACGAGCCCTCGGTCGTGGCGCTCGACAAGAACACCGGCAAGCTCTTGAAGGTCGGCGCGGATGCGCAGGCCATGCTGGGCCGCACGCCGGGCAACATCATCGCCATCCGTCCCCTGCGCGAGGGCGTCATCTCCGACTACGAGGTCACCGAGCGCATGATCAAGGAATTTCTGCACAAAGTCATGGGCTTCCAGCTCTTCAAGCCGCGCATCATCATCTGCGTTCCCTCCGGCATCACCGAGGTCGAGGAGCGCGCGGTCATCGACGCGGGCATTCAGGCCGGCGCGCGCCGCGTCTACCTCATAGAAGAGCCTGTCGCCGCCGCCATCGGTGCGGGCATCGACATCACCCAGCCCGAGGGCCACATGATCATCGACATCGGCGGCGGTACGTCCGATATCGCGGTCATTTCGCTCTCCGGCGTCGTCGAATCGTCCTCCATCAAGATCGCGGGCGACCAGTTCAACGAGGCCGTCGTCAAGTATATGCGCCGCAAGCACAACCTGCTCGTCGGCGAGCGCACGGCCGAGCAGATGAAGATGCAGATCGGCTGCGTCTTCCCGCCGGAAGAGGAAATGACCATGGAGGTCAAGGGCAGAAGCCTTATCACGGGCCTTCCCGAGCTCATCTCCGTCTCGTCTGCGGAAATGCTCGAGGCCTTTGAAGAGCCCGTCGAGCGCATCATGGAGGAGGTCCACCTCGTGCTTGAAAAGACCCCGCCCGAGCTCGTGGCCGATATTTCGAACAACGGCATCGTCATGACCGGCGGCGGCAGCTTAGTCCGCGGCTTTGATAAGCTCGTCACCGCCCGCACCGGCATCCACGCCATGGTGGCCGAGAACGCCATCCAGTGCGTGGCCGAGGGCACGGGCAAGAGCCTCGACAGCATTCAGGACATGCAGGACGGCACGATGAACCTGAGCCGCCGCAAGCAGATCAACTAAGAAAATTCGGGAGGATATCATGGCGGTCTTATCAAATCTCCAGCCGGAAAAGGTATTCTACTATTTTGAAAAGCTCTGCTCCGTTCCCCACGGCAGCGGAAATACGAAGCAAATCAGCGACCTGTGCGTCGGCTTTGCGAAGGAATTGGGCCTTAAATACCGTCAGGAGGCGTGCAACAACGTCATTATCTGGAAGAACGGCTCTTGCGGCTATGAAAACGCCGCGCCCATCATTTTGCAGGGCCATATCGACATGGTCTGCGCCAAGACCGAGGACTGCACCAAGGACATGACGCGCGACGGGCTCGACGTCCGTACCGACGGCGAATGGGTCTGGGCAGACAAGACGTCGCTTGGCGGCGACAACGGCATCGCCGTTGCGATGATCCTCGCGATTTTATCCGACGAAACGCTCCCCCATCCCCCCATCGAGGCGGTCTTCACCGTCGACGAGGAGGTCGGCATGGACGGCGCGTTCGCGCTGGACTGCTCGGACTTGAAGGGCAAAAAGCTTTTGAACCTCGACTCTGAGGAAGAGGGCGTTTTCACCGTGTCCTGCGCGGGCGGCGTGCGCCTTGACTGCACGCTCGAACTCAAGCAGGAGCGCGCGGCGGATATGACCGGCTACCGCGTGACGATCTCGGGTCTCAAGGGCGGCCACTCCGGCATGAACATCAATCAGGGCCGCGGCAACGCAAACTGCCTGATGGCGCGCACGCTGTATAGCGCGATGGAGCGCTGCCCCTCGCTGCGTGTGCATGAGCTGACGGGCGGACAGTTCGACAATGTCATCTGCCTGCGCGCCGACGCGCTTGCCGCAGTCTCCGCGGCTGATGCGCCCGCGTTCGAGGCGTTCATCAAGGAATTCGACGCAACGCTCAAAAATGAGTACGCCGTTACCGACGGCGGCATTTCCCTCGTGTGCGAAAAGGCTGACGTTCCGGTCGCATTCTCCGCAGCGGACACGTCGAGACTGCTGCATGTGCTCCTTGCCCTGCCGCAGGGCGTGCAGGAGATGAGCGCCGACTTCCCCGGTCTTGTGCAGACTTCTCTCAACCTCGGCGTGATGCGCACGGACGAGCACGGCGTGAAGTGCTCCTTCTCCGTCCGCTCCTGCATCGCCTCGCAGAAGGATATGCTCATTCAGCGCGTGAAGGCCATCGTCGAATTCGGCGGCGGCACCGTGGGCGAGCGCAGCAACTATCCCGGCTGGCAATACGACCGCGATTCTGCCCTCCGCAAGGAGATCGAAGCGGTCTACCGCGACCTCACCGGCCACGACGGGAAGATCGAAGCCACCCACGGCGGCCTTGAGTGCGGACTCTTCATCGAAAAGATCCCCGGCCTCGACGCGCTGTCCATGGGACCGGAGCTGCACGATGTGCATTCGGTGGAGGAGAGGCTGAACGTCGCCTCGACGGAGAGGGTTTACAAACTCGTTTGTGAAGTTCTCAGGAGAAGTAAATAAGTTCCCGCTACGCGGGAGCTGATGGTTTCCCCTGCACAGGGGAACGAAACAAAGGGGCCATTCTCTTTCGCGAAAGAGAATGGCCCCTTTGAAACCCCAAGAGAAAGGCTTTTGATTGGCAGTCTCAGGGTTGAATAACCTTTATGCCTCCGGAGTGGGAATGCCTGCGCGCGGCGTTGCCGCGTTAGCGTTGCTATACGACTTGGCCTACTTCTATTATTCGCTGTTGCGCAGCCGTTGGCGGCTCTGCTGCCTTACGGATGCGGCACACCCCTTGCGGGTGCCGCTCTGCTGATCTTGTAGGAGTGCGGACTAATTTCCGCCTACCGGAGTACTCATCAATGCGGCGAGCGCAGCAATGCCGCATTCGGTAAGCAGTCTGCCGCCGGACAAACGTCACACGCGCCTCACGACAGTAAGGCGCGATTGCAAGACGTAGCGACTCGCAGAAAATTCATGGCGAAGCCATGTACACCGCACCCGATTCCGCAGGCTGAGCAGTTCTTCAAGCCCCAGACTGGCAATGTCGGGGGTCGAGGGGGGACGCCCCTCGTCTTTCTCTGGGGGATTCAAAGGGGGTATTCTCTTCGAAAAGAGAATACCCCCTTTGGTGCCGCGGCGCGCACGCCGCTCCCCCTCCCGCGCTAGCGCGGGAAAAAGGATGCAGCGCTGCCGCGCTGCGATTGAATCCCCTGCGCCCTATAGGCGCAAAAAAGGAGCAGCCCTTTCGGGCTGCATAAACTCCCCGCGCCCTTTGGGCGCGAAAAAAGCCGCGCTTGCGCGCGGCAATAAAAAAAGGAGCCTCTTTCGAGGCTCCTTTTTCAGTGGCATCAGCCATTATATCCAAAGAAGTTATTGAAGAAATCCCAGGGATTGGAGTAGTAGCCGTTGCCGCCATTGCCGTACCCGCCGTTGCCGTACCCGCCGTTGCCATTGTAGCTGTTGTCGGTGCTCTGGTCGGAATTGTTCGTTTCCGCCGATTCGGGAACAGCGTCGAAGGTGAGCTCTACCTCGATCGTCTTACCCTCGCGGTAGACGGTCAGCGTCACGGTGTCGCCCGCGCTGTAGCTCTTCTTGGCCGCGACGAGGTCTTCGTAGGACGTGATGTCGGTGTCGTCCATCTTCGTGATGACATCGCCCAGCTTGAGCCCCGCCTTGGCGGCGGCGCTGTCCGGGTCAACGGAGCAGACGAACACGCCCTCGGTCACGTCGTAGCGATACTGCTGCGCCATCTGCGCGGTCATCGTCTGCGGGGTGATGCCCATGTAGGCCTTGTTGGTCACATAGCCGTTGGTCATGATGTCCTTGACGAGCGACACGACGTCGTTGATGGGAATGGCAAAGCCGATGCCCTCCACGGTGGTGTTGGAATAGCTCGAATACTTGGCCGACACGATGCCGATGACCTCGCCGTAGCTGTTGAAGAGCGGGCCGCCGGAGTTGCCGGGGTTGATGGAGCAGTCGACCTGGATCATGTTAAAGGGCGTGCCGTCAACATTGATGGCGCGGTTCACGCAGGAGACGATGCCCTCGCTCATCGAGAACGTCAGTTCGCCGAGCGGGTTGCCGACAGCGGCGACGGATTCGCCGATGGCGACCTTGCTCGAATCGCCCAGCACCACGGGCGTTGCGCCCGTCACGTCGATCTTGAGAACGGCGATGTCGTAGTCCTCATCGCTGCCGATGACCTTGGCGTCGTAGGTCTCACCGTTGTAAAGCGTTACCTTCACGCTGCTCGCATCAGAGATGACATGGTGGTTCGTGAGAATGTAGCCGTCCTCCGTGATGAAAAAGCCCGTGCCGCTCGCGGCGGTCTGCACGGTCTGGCCGAAGTAGTTGGTCGTGGCGGAAACGTTGATGGACACCACGCTGTTGACGTTCGAGGCATAGACCTCCGACATCGACATCTGCGTCTTGCCGTCGACCTTGACGGTCTGCACCTGCGCGACCTCGCGGTCGCTGACCTGAACGCTCGTCTTGTTGACCTTGGTCGTCGCGCCGCTCACGCCTGCGCCGATGAAGCCGCCGACGAGCGCGCACACCAGCGCCAGCGCCACGATCTTGCCGGAAAGACCGCTGCCGCCCTTTTTCTTCGGGCTGCCGCCGGGATTCTTATCCCACGGGTCCTCGGCGTAGTTCTTCGTGTCGATCGGGGCGTTGGGGTTCTGCTCGTCGCCCTTGCGATAGCTGTAGTGATACAGGTTGTTTTCGTCTTCGTACATGATGTTGACCTCCTATGGACTGAGACCCTTGCTGGCAGCCTCTTTGCTTTCGATGATGCTATCATAGGGCATATTTATGTATATTTCTTGAACGCTATTTGACGATTTCTTAAATTCCCGATGACTTTTTTAAGTTTCTGTGATAATCGCGCGATTCCCCTTGCGCTTTCCTTTCCGTCATAATAAAATGAAACGCGACTGAAGAAAAAGGAGGCGGCGCACATGCTTCGCATCGACAATCTGAAGCTCCCCGTGGGAGCAAAGGAAGACAAGCTGCGCGCGGCCTGCGCGCACGCGCAGCGCGTGAGCGAGGAGGCGCTTGTTTCCGTTCATCTCCTGCGCCGCTCCATTGACGCGCGCGAGGGCGTGAAGCTCGTCTGCTCCTGCGCGGTCGAGGTCAAAAACGAATCCAGCGTTTTACGGCACTGCAAGAATAAGAATGTGCAGCCCTATGCGCCGAAGAAATATACGCCGCCCGCGCCTGTTTCAGCGCCGGAGGTCTCCCCTGTCGTTATCGGCGCGGGGCCCGCGGGCCTTTTCTGCGCGCTGCTGCTGGCCCGCTGCGGCGCAAGACCTATCTTATTAGAGCGCGGGCGCGCGGTCGAGCAGCGAAAGCGCGATGTCGAGCACTTCTGGCGCACGGGCGAGCTTGATCTGACCTCGAACGTGCAATTTGGCGAAGGCGGCGCGGGCGCATTTTCCGACGGTAAGCTCAACACCGGCACAAAGGACCTGCGCCACGGCTATATTTTAGAGGAGTTCGTCCGCTTCGGCGCGAGCGAGGATATTTTAGTCGACGCCAAGCCCCATGTCGGCACCGACAAATTATATGTGGTGCTGCAAAATCTCCGCCGCGAGATCATCGACCGCGGCGGCGAAGTTCGGTTTTCCCACAAGGTTGTGGATATCGAGCAGAACAGCGGCAGCGTCACGGCGCTGCGCGTGAGCGCCCCCGAGGGGGAGTACACGCTGCCCACAAAGCACGTCGTGCTCGCGCCCGGCCACAGCGCGCGCGATACGTTCGAAATGCTGCAAAAGCGCGGCGTGCCGATGGAGCCCAAGCCCTTTGCCGTCGGCGTGCGCATCGAGCACCGCCAGCGCGACATGGACTTAGCGCAATATAAGGAGGCGGCGGGCACGCCCGGCCTCCCACCCACGTCGTACAAGCTCTCCTGCCACACGGAAAAGGGGCGCGGCGTGTTCTCGTTCTGCGTCTGCCCCGGCGGCGAGGTCGTCGCCGCCGCGTCGGAGGAAAAGCGCGTCGTGACAAACGGCATGAGCGAATTTGCGCGCGACGGCGAGAACATCAACGGCGGACTTTTGGTCTCCGTTACGCCGGAGGATTTCCCGTCCGGCGATACCCTCGCGGGCGTCCAGTTCCAGCGCGAGCTGGAGGACGCGGCCTATCGCCTTGGCGGTGGAAATTACGCCGCCCCCGCCCAGAGGGTCGAAGATTTTCTCAAGCATCGCCCGTCAACGGGAGCGGGAAAGGTCGTGCCGACCTATCTTCCCTCCGTCCGCTGGTGCGACCTGCACGGCTGTCTCCCGCCCTTTGTGTGCGAGGCGCTCGAGGAGGGCCTTCCGATGCTGGGGCGGAAATTAAGGGGCTTCGATGCGCCCGACGCCGTTTTGACGGCGGTGGAGACGCGCTCTTCGTCGCCTGTGCGCATCGTGCGCGACAACTTGAGTTTTCAATCCGCCCTGCGCGGTCTATATCCCTGCGGCGAGGGCGCGGGCTACGCCGGCGGTATCATGAGTGCCGCGGCCGACGGCCTGCGCGTCGCAGAAATGATTTTGGAGGAATTGAACCATGAATGAAAAAATCGGCGTCATCATCGACTTCCTGACTCCGGCATACGAAAAGACGCTGCGCGACACCGCCGCACGCTGCGGCTACGACATCGTCTTCTTCCCCTCGTCCAAGGCGGCGGAGGGCAATGTGGACGACTGCACGATCCTCTACGGCCATCCGTCCCAGCGCGTTATCGCGGGCGCACGCGATCTCAAGTGGTACGCGAGCTGCTGGGCGGGCGTGGACCGCTTCTGCCGCGACGACCTGTATCAGAATCCCGACTGCCTGCTGACGAACGCCTCGGGCGCTTACGGCACGACGATCGCCGAGCATTCTGTCATGGTCTCGCTGATGCTGCTGCGCCGCCAGATGGAATACACCGAGATCATCCGCGAGGGCGGCTGGCGCGTGCTCCCGGGCGGCATCCACTCGCTCCACGGCGCGCGCGTCACGTGCCTCGGCACGGGCGACATCGGCACGGAATTTGCCCGCCGCGTGCGCGCGTTCCATCCCGCGAGCCTGACCGGCGTCAGCCGCAGCGGCCGCGCGAACGCGGACTTTGACGCCGTTCATCCCGTCACGGAGCTCGATCAGCTCCTGCCCGAGACTGACCTTCTCTTCATGTCTCTCCCCTCGGTGAGCGACACGGTGAACATCCTGAACGCAGACCGCATGGCGTTGCTCCCGAAGGGCGCTTATGTCGTCAACGTCGGCCGCGGCACGGCCATCGACCAGGACGCGCTGATCAAAGCGCTGGATTCCGGGCACCTCGCCGGTGCGGCGCTCGATGTCGTCGTGCCCGAACCGCTGCCTGCGGATCATCCGCTGCGCAAGGCCAAGAACCTCCTGCTCACGCCGCACGTCGCGGGCAACATGACGCTCGGCTACACCTGCGAGCGCAACGTGCAGCTCTTCTGCGAAAATCTGGAAAATTACGCCGCGGGCCGCCCGATGCATCACCTCGTCGACCGCAGAAAGGGCTATTGAATCGCGTCGCGTTCCGCCGCTTTGCGGCGGGCGCAGCACATAAAAAGGCAGCAATATGAAAAATTCCCGCATCAAAAACGGTATCATGCGCATTGTGCAGGGTATCATCATCGGCGCGGGCGCGATTTTGCCGGGCATCTCCGGCGGCGTGCTCGCAGTCGTATTCGGCATCTACCGCCCCGCGATGGAGCTGCTCACGCACCCCAGGCGCGCGCTTCAACGCTACTGGCGGATGCTGCTCGCCGTCGGCATCGGCTGGGCGATCGGCTTTTTGGGCGGCGGCAGCGTGATCCTTGCGCTGTTTCACCAGTCGGAAACCGTCGCTACGTGCCTCTTCATCGGGCTCATCCTCGGCACGCTGCCCGACCTCTGGCACGAGGCGGGCACGCAGGGGCGCGGCAACGGCTCGTACATCTCGCTGATCGTCAGCTTCCTCGCCCTGTTCGGCGCGCTGATGGCCGTCAAGTTCAGTTCATTTGCCGAGATGCCCGCAAACTTCTGGGGCTTTCTCTTCTGCGGCGTGCTGTGGGGCTTCAGCTTCATCATCCCGGGGATGACGTCGTCGTCCATCCTGATGGCGGTCGGCCTTCTCACGCCGCTGATCGACGGCATTGCCCAGCTTGATTTCACCGTGCTCATCCCCTGGGGGCTTGGCATGGCCGGCGTGATGGCGCTCTTTGCCCGCATTGTGAGCAGGCTTTTCGACACGCACTACTCCATCGCTTATCACGCCGTCATCGGCATCGTGCTTGCCTCCACGCTCATTATCATTCCGACGGGCTTTGCCTCGACAGCGGAGATGGTCTGGGGCGTCGCGTGCGCCATCCTCGGCGCGGTGCTCGCGTATTTTGGCAGCAAGCTCCAGCCGCAGGAAGACGCGGAGATTGAGGCGAAATAAAAGCAGATACAAAAAGCTGACGGTCAAAAGATCGTCAGCTTTTTACGGTATCATCATTTGTGAGCGCTTCGCTTTTGCGCTTGCGCTTGTAGTGGTACATCGTCCGGTCGGCGCGTTTGATCGCATCCTCTACGCTGCCGAGCACCGGATTGAAGCACGCATAGCCGACCGACACGTGCGGCAGGTGCTCGTTTTTCACTCGCCGTGCCGTCAGCTCGCGCAGGAATTCCGAAAGATACTTTTCCGCCGCCGTGTCGGAGATTTGCGCGATGACGCAGAATTCGTCGCCGCCGATGCGGTAGCAGTAGCCGACCTTGGAGAACACGGCGTAGATCGTGCTGCCGACCTCGGCAAGCACCGCATCGCCCACGCCATGGCCAAAGGTGTCGTTGACGGACTTGAACTCGTCCACGTCGAAATAGTAGATGACTGCGTGCCCGCGCAACGAGGCGAGACGGCTCTCATAGCTGCGGCGGTTCAGAAGATGGGTCAGCGCGTCGATTTTCTGCGTGAGCTCGGAATACAGGATGTAAATCATCAGAACATCGACCGCTGAGCACGCCCACATGATGCGCACTCCGGCACCGTACTGGAGGAACAGCCCACAGAAGAAAAAGACCGGCAGGACGATAACGAGCGCCCGATACAGGCCATAATGGTGCGAGCTCTCGCTCAGCAGCTGACCAATGAACAGCAGAACGCCGCTGACATAGGCCAGCACGTAGACCCAGTAAAACGTTTCGTGATGATAAACGTTTTGTGCGTCGACCGAAAAGATGAAGCCGAAGAAAGCCGACAGCACCTCGAGCCCCGCGTGGACGCCGATGAGGGTATAAATGAGCTTTTTATGCTTGAGCGGCGTCATCAGGTCGCTGCAAAGCACAGTGATGATCGGCGCTGTGGACAGCTCGATGGTCTTAACAAGGATGTGCAGCGTCCGCAGCGACGGGTCGGCCCCGTCCATCCAGACGCCGAACCATTCCGATACCATGCATGCGATCACCAGTACGGAGATCGTGTAAACCGTCTACTTTTTGTCATGCTCCATCAGATCATTGCCGCTCACAAGCATGTCCATGATAATCATAATAAAGACCGAAAGGAAGATGGTAGCCGAGTAGAAATCAAACATGGCGCGAACCTTCCTTTCTGATAGTTATATTCTTACGATATCACAGTTGAGAAAGACTGCAACTAAAACTAAAAAAACGTCGAATCCTGTCGTTTTTCCAAAATTCACACAGAATCTGACAGCAATTCGCTGTACTGCGCAAGGCTCTGCGTGGCGAGTTGCTGCATCGTCGACCAGTCCGCCGCGCCCGCACTTCCCTGCACCGCCACGGTGCGAAAACCCGCGTCCTTCGCGTTTTGGATCGCCGCAAGCGAGCCGGAAAAGACGATCGTATCGTCTTTTTGCGAGTGCAGGCGCTTCATCGCGCGCTCGAACATCGTGCCGCTGTCCGCCTTGCAGAGCGCGACGGATTCTGTCAGCACGAAGCGGAAATACGAGTTAAGCCCCGCCTTTTCGAGCGCTTTTTGCGCGTCCTCCGCGCTGAGCGCCGTCACCGCGCCGAGCCACACGCCCTCCATCTTAAAAAGTGAAAGCGCCTTGTCGAGTCCCTCGCGCGCCGCGCCGTCGGGGGTGAAGAGGGTATCGCCCAGTGTAAAGATTGCGCTTTGCAGCCGCATATTCGGTTCCTCCTGCGTTTGAATGATGATTGCCTCTTATTATAATGCGCCCCGCCGTCATTTGCAATCGCGGCGAAGAAGAATATCCTATGCAGCACGATTCTGTATAAATTTACGGATGCATTCACAAAAGGAACTGAAAGACGGGGGCTTGACGCACTGCTTTGTGGAAAATGATGAACAAAAATACAGATTCAACGCTGAAATTTGGCTGGATTATGTATGAATATTCTCTTGACTATGTATTTTTATTGAGTTACACTAAACTCATCAACTTTCCGCCGCTGTGTGTGGCGGCATAAGACCACTCTGGAGGACGAAAACCATGAAACATTATCCAAACTCTGTCAGCAAAGCGCTCGCGCTGCTGATGGCCCTGGTAATGACGCTCTCGCTCGCGGTCACGTCCGCGTTCGCCGTCAGCTACCAGGACATGAACCCCAAGGACGATGCGCTGCTGGGAACGAAATTCCCGGTCGACGCGACCATCACCCTTGTCACCGATGAAAACGGCAAGGACGTGTCCCTCTCCATCCCCGTGTCCGGCATGACGAAGGATGCGCTCGCCGCGGCCGTCAGCACCGGTACCGTTTCGCTCTCGCTCGAGCGCGACGATTCCCGCCCCTACGTCAACGAGGAGCTGTTCCCCTACGCTTACGCGGGCGGCCCTCTGAATGACTGGATGACCGAGGGCGACGAGCACCAGTTCACGGACATCAAGCTGACGGCGAACGAGAAAAACGGCAAGGCCGTGCTCGACGTCTCCTTCCATGTGAACAACTACTTCTATTCCACCAACCGCAGAACCGGCGTGACCAGCGTCGACTACAGCGTGCCCCATGTGAACGGCGGCTACTACATCGACCTGTGCGGCTACTTTGATCTCGTCGCCAAAAACAGCGGCAAGGATCTCGGCTCCGTGAGCGTCAAAGTTGCGCCGTATGAAAACTTCAACACCATGTGGGAGATCTACAAGGAGCTCGATACGATCGTGGCAAACGGCACGAAAAACGGTCTCTACGTGGAAGAATTCTCCATGGGCCAGTCCACCGCGGGCCGTGATATGCCCTATCTCATCGTGGCCGACTCCAAGGCGAGCGTGAGCAAGTGGCTCGCCCTGACCGAGAAGGCCGAGACCGATCCCGATGCCGTGCTCGCCCAGATCAAGTCCGGCGCGCTCGACGATATCCGCGTGCCCGTGATGTATTCCAACATCCACTCCAACGAGGTCGCCGCCACCGATGGCGTGCTCGACTTCGCCAAGATGATCACGAGCGAAAAGACCATCGACTACAAGACGCTCACGGGCTTCACCGCCGCGGGCGAAAAAGAGCTCAAGGCCGAGATGGGCCCTGTCGGAGCGGAGGGCAGCGTCGCCATCCCCGACCTCGTCAAGGATAAGGCCAGCTATTTGGGCTATCTGACGGCCGATAACAACGGCAAGTCCGGCAAGGTCGACCTTGAAAAGTATTACACCGTCGAAAATAAGAGAGTGAACGTCAAGGACGAGCTTTTGTCCGACGTGTTCTTCATCCTTGTCCCCGAGGAGAATGTCGACGGACGTACTTACCTGACGAGACATTCCACCAACGGCTATGACCTCAACCGCGACAACTCCTTCCAGACCACGAGCGAGACGGCCAACATGCAGCAGCTCATCGGCACGTTCAACCCCATGTCGCTTGCCGAGTTCCACGGCCGCGTGCAGGCCTTCCAGTGCGAGCCCTGCGATCCCCCGCACGAGCCGAACTTTGAGTACGACCTGCTCGCCGAGCACCTCATCACCGGCGGCGAGGCGCTGGGCATCGCGGCGGTCGCCAATAACGACGGCTACAACAGCTATGTGATCCCTCAGCGCGATTACCTGAGCTACACCGGCAACGGCACCGAGACCTACTGGGAAGACCCGTGGGACGATATGTCCACGAGCTACACCCCCCAGTTCGCCATGCTCCAGGGCACCGTTGCCTACACCGTTGAGCTGCCCGCCTACAACGACGATACCGCTCGGGCGGCGCAGTACGGTATCCTCGGCAACGCCGCCTATGTTGCCGCCGAAAAGATCTCCTATCTTGAATCCCAGGTCACCATCTATCAGCGCGGCGTGCACAACCTGAACTCCGACGCTTACAGCATGGTCGGCCAGTGGTTGTGCGACCAGAACGACGTCGAGGGCGCGGAGATGGACGTCTTCCGTCCCGAGTACAACGGCACGGGCCAGAACGGCAATTTCTATCCCGAGTGCTACATCATCCCGCTCGACGGCAAAAATCAGACCAACCTTCAGGCCGCGGCCGACATGATGGAGTGGCTCACGAGAAACGACGTCAAGGTCAACGTGACTGAAAAGGAATTCACCTATGACGGCGTTGCCTACCCCGCCGGTACGATGATCGTCCCGATGTATCAGGCCAAGCGCTCTGTCGCCAACGGCGCGCTCTATGACGGCACGCTCATCAACGGCTGGACGATCCTCTACTCCGAGGGCATCACCTCCTTCAATGAAACGCGCGGCTTCGACATGGTCACCGTGGCCGAGCCCGCCGCCTACAAGAGCATCTCCGCCGTCTGCGGCGACGCGATGGATCACGACGACGCGCTCGCTTACACCAAGGCGCTGACCTCCTACTTCACCGGCGACAAGAATAAGGACGTCATCCTCTCCAACGCCTCTGAAGACTCCACCGCCGCCGTCAACGAACTTCTCAAGGCCGGCAAGACCGTCGGCATGGTCACGAGCGGCGACCACATGGGCGATTTCATCTGCTCCTACGCCGACTATCAGACCGTCGCGGGCAAGTATCTGCTCTCTGCCGCGGGCGTCGACAAGACGAGCGTGAAGGCGAAGATCATCACCAAGTCCCCGACCGTCTACGTCCCCGGCACGCCTGCTGAAAGCGAGAAGGGATTTGTCTACACGCCGCAGATCAGCCAGAGCGCCGGCTGGAACTATGATACCGCCGCGATGAACCTCATGGGCTTCACCACGACCTCCGACGTGACCAAGGCGGACGCCGCCGCAGGTGCGACGAAGCTCGACACCGCCGCAAAGACCGCCGTGAAAAACGGCCTGCCGTACATCGGTTACAGCTATTCCGCAGCGTCCTCCGCCTCTGACCTCATCGCCGGCGTGGAATACACCGAGCTGGACGGCGCGATGGACTGCCTGACCCCCGTTGTCTATCCCAACAAGACCCTTGTGAACGCGAGCTACATTGCTGACGGCGACGATATCCTCTACGCCTACGGCCTCGGCTTCTTCTCCAAGATCCCCGCCTCCGCGACGGTGCTCGTCAAGAGCGATAAGACCAAGACGCCCACCGAGGGCTTCATCCCCACGAACACTGCCGAGCGCGCCGCGGGCTTCAAGGCCTACTTAAACGGCGGCGTGCAGGGCTTTGCCTACAAGGAAAACGGCATGAATGTCGTCCTCTTTGCCAACTCCCTCACCCATAAGGTCCACCAGAGAGACGAGTACGCCTTCATCAGCAACTTCCTCTTCTCCTCCGTCCTGAGCGACAAGAACTATGACGGCTCCGCGTCGCTTCCCTTTACCGATGTCGCCGACGACGCCTACTATGCCGACGCCGTTGTCTGGGCCGTCGCGAAGAGCATCACCTCCGGCGCGACCGCCACGACCTTTGCGCCGAACGCGGGCTGCACGCGCGGCCAGATGGTCACCTTCCTGTGGAGAGCCAACGGCAGCCCCGAGCCGAAGTCCATGACCACGTCCTTCACCGACGTGAAGAGCGGCGCGTATTACGGAAAGGCCGTTGCGTGGGCGGTGGAAAACAACGTGACCACCGGCACGAGCAGCACGACCTTCTCCCCGGATGCTTCCGTCACGCGCGCACAGGCTGTCACCTTCCAGTGGAGAGCGGCCGGCGCACCGGCGGCTGAGGGCACGAACGCCTTTGCCGATGTGAGCGCGAGCGCCTTCTACGCCCCCGCCGTGCAGTGGGCCGTCAACGCGGGCGTGACCACCGGCACGAGCGACACCACCTTCTCCCCGAACAGCAACTGCCTGCGTGCGCAGATCGTTTCCTTCCTCTACCGCGCCGCCAAGTAAGCGGCCACTATCTGATGAAAAAAGAGGGAACGGTTTTTCCGTTCCCTCTTTTTGTTTTTTTCCGAGAAAGACACGATGTCTTTCCTTTTGCCGAAAACAAGAAAAACCTCACTTCCGAAGAAGTGAGGTTTTGGTGGAGACTGCTGGACTCGAACCAGTGACCTCCTGCGTGTGAAGCAGGCGCTCTAACCAGCTGAGCTAAGCCTCCAACTGTGGTGACCCGTACGGGATTCGAACCCATGTTACAGCCGTGAAAGGGCCGTGTCTTAACCACTTGACCAACGGGCCATATGAGACACGGGATGCTTTCGCATCCCGTGCATCTGGTAGCGGCACCTGGATTTGAACCGGGGACACTGCGGGTATGAACCGCATGCTCTAGCCAGCTGAGCTATGCCGCCAAATATTCCTGCTCGACAGGACAGAAGCTACTATACCAAATAAGATAGCCTTTTGTCAATAGCTTGTCCAAAAATTTTTGCGATTTTCCAGAATCAGGGAGAGGACCGCGCCCTCTCCCCTGCTTTTCATCAGCAAACGACGTTTTTCCCCTCTGACCAGACGGAGACGATGTTGTGACGGTGCATCATGTAGATCGCGCGCTCGAAGCGCTCGCGCACCGAGAGCGGATGCGCGGCCTCGGTAAAGTCGGAGTCGTCGACGACAATGGCGTGGATATAGTCGCCGGGGACAAATCCGCCGTGCCCGCCGAAATACTCGTGTCCTGCGCTGGAGCCGAGGTAGTAGCCCTCCTCGACGGTCAGAAATTCGTCCTTTCCGTCGCTCTGCATGTGGCGGAACTTCGACGCGCGGATGGACATGGTGATGACCTTGTTCATCGCCAGCAGCGCGCCGCCTGCGATATCCGACCCGAGCGTGACGAGGTTGCCCTCGCGCAGCAGCGTCCGCACGGGCGCGACGCCCGAGCAGATGTTGATATTCGACCCCGCGCAGTGCGCCGTGACGACGCCATGCTCGCGCATGGCCTCGCGCTCGCGCTCGTCGGAGTGGACGCAGTGCGCCATGACGGTATGGTCCTTCCACAGCCCCGCGCGGTCGTAGCTCTCCCAATATTGCGCGCAGTCGGGGCAGAGCTCTTTGACCCACGCGATCTCACCCTTATTTTCAGACAGGTGCGATTGGACGTACAGCCCGCGCTCCGCGGCGAGCTTGCCGAGCCAGCGCATCAGCTCGTCGGTGCACGATGGGGTGAAGCGCGGCGTCAGGATGGGCTTGACGGTCTGGAAGCGCCCGCACGCATCCAGCCAGCGCAGCGTTTCGCGCTTGGACTGCTCGGTCGTCTCCTGAAGCTCGGGGCTGCCGTTGCGGTCCATGTTGACCTTGCCGACATAGCCCGTGACGCCCGCCTTTTCGAGCTCTTCCATCAAAATGAGCGTCGCGTCCGTGTGGAGGGAGGAAAACATGCAAACGCGCGTCGTGCCGCTCGTGATGAGGTCGCTCGCGAGCTTTTTGTAAATGCGGCGGGCGTAGTCACTGTCTTCAAAGCGCGCCTCGGTCTTGAACGTGTAGGTGTTGAGCCAGTCGATCAGCGGCAGGTCCATGCCCATGCCGAGCATGGGGTACTGCGGCGCGTGCAGGTGCATGTCGACAAAAGACGGCATGATGAGGCTATCACCGTAGTCGATGACTTCCGCGTCGGCGTTCTGCGGCACGGCCTTTTCAACGCTTTGGATGCTGCCGTCGTCATGCAGGACGAGACAGCCGTGCTCGACGATCTCGAGCTTGCCGAGCGCCGGTGCGGAAACGAGATTGCCCTTGAGGATCTTCATATCAGTCACTCCTGTTTTAGCTTTGTGCAAAAGAAAAAGCGCCCCGCCCGGGGACTTCTCCCCCGGCTGAGCACCCATAGCAGAGCCTTTCGGCGGCTCCGTAGAAACTTTCGCGCCATGTAAGCGAAACTATATGAGTTTTTCTCCGCTGCCATTACCATACCACGCGAAAGCGAAAATTGCAAGCGAAAAGCGGCGGGCGCGCTATGTCATATCGGCGCAAGTGCGCACATAGGATTGTCCCAAGAGGTGAATCACGATGCAAAAGAAACGGACAGGACGGATGCTGTGTTCGCTCGCGCTCTCGGCGGTGACGCTCTGGGGCGTGAGCGTCACGGCGCCGGCGAAGAACGCGCGCGATGCGCTCCGCTCGCTCAAGGACGAGACGCTGGGCGTGATGCTGCTGAGATATGAGCGCGGCAACGGCGGGGAGGACTTTCTCAGCCTGCGAACGTCGCTCGCGCTGCACGCGACGCCGCTTCTGCGCGAGGGCGAGGAGAACATCGCGCAGGCATGGTCGGCAGAGCTTGAGCAAAAGCCCGATGACAGCGCGGACGAAACGGGCGACGCGCAGGACAGCGAGGGCACGGTGCTCACGCAGGAGGAGACGCCGGACGAGATCGCCGTGACGGAAAACGGCTCGCCCGCCCGCACGCTCAAGGCGTCCGACCCCTCGGGCTATACGGTATTCGGCAATGTGTACATCAACAACGGCTCGGATGCCGCGCTCGACGCCTCGATGCTCTCGGGCGATTATGCAGCAAAGCTCGGTGCGGAGGGGCCGCAGGTGCTCATCATCCACACCCACGGCTCGGAGAGCTACACCATGCCGCCGGGGCAGGAATACGACGTGTCCGACACGTTCCGCACGCTGGACACGAACTGCAACATGATCCGCATCGGCGACGAAATGGCGCAGGTGCTGACCGACGCGGGCATCAGCGTCGTGCACGACCGCTTGCTCTACGACTATCCGAGCTATTCGGGCGCTTACAACCGCTCGCTCGCGTCGATCGAAAGCTACTTGCAAAAGTACCCCTCGATCTCGTTCGTGCTCGATGTGCACCGCGACGCGGTGCAGGACGCGAACGGCCAGCAGTTCAAGCTGCTGTGCGGCGAAGATAAAAACGCCGCACAGCTCGAATTCGTCATCGGGTCGAACGGCGGAGGCCTGAGTCACGATCTCTGGCGCGAGAACTTAAAGCTCGCCTGCGCCGTGCAGGAAACGCTGTACAAAGACTATCCGACCCTCATGCGCCCCGTCACCGTGCGCAACTCCCGCTACAACCAGCACATGACGACGGGCTCGCTTCTCGTCGAGGTTGGTACGGCGGGCAATTCGCTCGAAGAAGCCGTCAACGCTGCGCGGCTTTTTGCCGCGGGCTTTGCCAAAACGATACAAAACGGGACGTAACGGCGCTCCCGCCGCCAAAATAGACGGAAAGAGGCAAAAAAAGCACAAATTCTTGTCAAAGTTGCCGTGTTGCATTCTGCACAAAAATCCTGTTAAATGGAAGTTACCATTTCAATCGAAAAATTTCGTCAGAAATTATTTTTTCAGGAGGGGTAATTCCATGGAGCTTCTTCAGGAGCGCATCCGCCGCGAGGGCAGAGTCCTGCCCGGCAACATCGTCAAGGTCGACGGTTTCCTCAACCACCGCGTCGACACCCGTCTGCTCGAGGACATTGCGGACGAGTTCGCCAAGTATTTCGACACCAGCAAGATCACCGTCGTTCTGACGGCGGAGGCCAGCGGCATCGCGCTTGCGACCATCTGCGCGCAGAAGTACGGCGTCCCGATGCTCTTCGCCAAGAAGGCCAAGAGCGACAACATCGAAAGCGGCCTGTACCAGAGCGAGGTGTTCTCCTACACCTACAAGAAGAGAGTCACGCTGCTCGTCTCCCAGGAGTGGCTGAACGCGGACGACCACGTGCTCATCATCGACGACTTCATGGCCAACGGCTTCGCCGTGCAGGGCCTTGTCGATATCGTCAACGAGGCGGGCGCGAAGCTCGAAGGCATCGGCATCGCCGTGGAAAAGGGCTTCCAGGGCGGCGGTGACCGCTTCCGCGCGAGCGGTATCCCCTACAAGGCACTCGCCGTCATCGAAAAGGCGGACGAGAACGGATTTGTCTTCCGCGAGGAATAAGTTCTTCAAAAAAGAGAGGCTGGCCATTTGGCCAGCCTCTCTTTTTTGAGGGGGGATGGCAGCCCGCTGCGTGCATAATTCGCCCGCCATTGGCGGGCAAATTCCACACTTGCGGGCTGAGAAGTGTAAATTCCAACGCACATGTCGTTGGAATTTACGATTGAAATTTATTTGCCGCCGTGCGCGGCGCGGGGAGCCTGTTTTCTGCCCGTAGGGCAGAAAATGCGGCGGGTGCGAGACGGAAGTTGTTGCGTCGATTTTTAGTGCGGAGGGCCTGTTCACTGCCGGAGGCAGCGAATGCGGCACGGGAGGGATTTTGCCTGTTTGCCGCCGGAGGCGGCGGGGAAAATTACAGTTAGTTGGCGTTCATTGCTTCTGTGGGGACAAAGTAGTTTTCTGAGGCGATGATCGTGCCGTCGTTCAGGGTGACCATCATACGGTCCATGTCTTTGTCAATGTCGATGCTTTTCACATCGAGCTGCGAAAAGTCGCCGGCGTAGAAAAAGGTGAGGATCGGATACTCGTTGTCCCCCCAGTTGATCTTGGCTTCGACACCGTCTCTGCACGAGGGCTCGTAATTTTCCATGGCAAAGGTCCCGACGAAGTTGGTGGAAGACCACGTCTTTTTGAGCGTGCCGGAAATGGTGATGGAGGAGGGAGTATAAGTTGTGCTGTTGTCCTCGTAGACCCTTACGGGGACGGTCTTGTCGATGGTTTTTCGCGTCCCGCGGATGCCGAGCAGGACGATAGCGCAAAGGACGGCAACCAGAAGAATGAGGGCCGTTTTTCTCTTTTTGCGGTTCATCGTGTGCATCTCCTTGTCCTGTTAAGTTTTGATGTGAAATTGCCCCTCAGAAAAGCGTGCAAACCCACGCGAGGGCAGCGGAGAGGGGGATGTAAAGAAGAAAATGCACAAGGTGCGCTTTTTTGTTATAGCCAAACAGGTGCGGGCCGACGATGCCCTTGACCTCGGGGTAAAAGCGGGGGAAAAAGTTCGAGTGGCACAGCAGCACCCAGTCGAAAAAGAGAATGTCGTAGGCCTCCATGACATAGAGGATGACGAGGTAGCGCGCGAAAAACGCGCCGAAGGTGAAACCGTTCCGAACGCCGTCCCACGCGGCGAGGACTGCCGCACCGAGAAACAGCAGCATCGCCAAGATGCCGAGGCACCAGCCGAGGATATGCGCGCCGCGGAAGCGCTCGGCTTTTCTCTCAGGAACGGCGGCGAAGACCTCACGCGGCGCGGAGGAGAAGAATTTCTTCTCCTGAATGAGCCCGACGCCGGCGTACAGTAGGAGAAAATACGCCGCCATGACGAGAAACGATGCAAGCAGGGTGATCTTCATTTCTGTTGATGCCTCTTTTGCTGTCGTTTTTTGATGCCTTACAGCCGGTAGAGCGCGGGCCGCCGGTCGTGGAAAACGGGGACGCGGGCGCGGAGGGGCGCGATGGAGGAAAGGTCCAAGTCGGCGGTGACGATCTCCTCTTCCCCGCCGCCTTGGACTAAGACCGCGCCCAGCGGGTCGATGATGCGCGAAAAACCGCCATACAGCGTGCCGTCGCGCTCGCCGCAGGCGTTGCACGAGACGACAAAGAGCTGGTTTTCGATCGCGCGGGCGGCGGTGAGCGTCTCCCAGTGGTATTGGCGCGCCGCCGTCCACTGGGCGGGCAGGAACATGACCTGCGCTCCGCGCAGCGCCAGCGTGCGCCACAGCTCGGGAAAGCGAACCTCGTAGCAGATGAGAAGGCCGCAGCGCACGCCGTCGAGCGTGAAGGTGACGAGGTGGTCGCCGGGGGTGTAGACCTCGTGCTCGCCCATCGGCGTGAAGGGATGGGTCTTGTCGTATTCGGCAATGCACGCGCCCGCGCGGTCAAAGACGCAGGCGGTGTTGTAGATCTTGCCATTGCGGAGATTCGACACGCTTCCCGCGACGATGTTGACGTTCAGCTCGCGCGCGAGCGGGGAAAAACGAGCGCGCACGGCTTTCGCGTTTTCATCGCACGCCGCGGCAAGGTCGCCCGCGGGCATGAAGCCCGTGTTCCACGTCTCGGGCAGGACGACAACGTCGGGGCCGTTTTCCCCGACAGCGCGGCGCACGAGTGCCTCCGCGCGGTCAAAGTTCGCTTTGCTCTCCAGCGAGCGCATATTCATCTGGATCACGCTGACCTTCATGGTGGTGTCCTCCAAAATCGTTTTGATACGGTCATTATACGAAAAGAAAGCCTGCATTGCAATGCACAACAAAAAGAGGACGGCAAATGCCGTCCTCTCGTTTGTAAAAGCGTCGCAGACTTTTACCCGCAAGGGGTATGCGGCATCCGTAAAGCAGCAGAGCTGCTAACGGCTGCCCAAGCGCCGCGCACGGCGCAAATAAATTGAAATCGTTTTTTGGAACGACATGTGCGTGCCAAAAAACACTTTGCACGGAGCGAACGTGCGCGCCTTTGGCGCGTGTGCTGAGCGCAGTGAAATTCTGCTCAAAAAACTGACTTTGTCAGTTTTTTGAAGTGCGCAGCGCTCTGATTGCATTGAGAACCGCTAAGACCATCACGCCGACGTCGGCGAAGATGCCCATCCACATGTTGGCGATACCGATGGCGACGAGCAGCAGGCACGTCAGCTTCACGCCGAGCGAGAAGACGATGTTCTCGTACACGATGCGGATGCACTTGCGCGAGATCTGGATGCCCTTGGCGATCTTCATCGGATCGTCGTCCATCAGCACGACGTCCGCTGCCTCAATGGCGGCGTCGGAGCCCATCGCGCCCATCGCGATGCCGATATCCGCGCGGGAGAGCACGGGCGCGTCGTTGATGCCGTCGCCGACGAAGGCGAGGCAGTCATCCTTGCCCTTTTCACCCAGCAGGCGCTCGAGGCGCGCGACCTTGTCGCCCGGGAGCAGCTCGGCGTGCACTTCGTCGACGCCGAGCTCCTGCGCCACATGATCGGCGACCTTCTTGATGTCGCCCGTGAGCATGACGGTCTTCTGCACGCCCGCGCGCTTGAGGGCCGCGATGGCATCGCGCGCGTCGCTCTTTACCACGTCGGAGATCACGATATGGCCGGCGTACTCGCCGTCGACCGCCATGTGGACGATCGTGCCGACGCTGCGGCACTCCTGCCACTTGACGCCGAGCTCATCCATGAGCTTGCCGTTGCCCGCGGCCACGCTGTGGCCGTCCACGGCCGCGACCACGCCGCGGCCGCCGCGCTCTTCGATGTCCGTCACGCGGGAGCGGTCGAGCTCCACGCCGCAGGCCTTTTGCAAGCTCCTGCTGATGGGGTGCGAGGATGCGCACTCGGCGAGTGCCGCGTATTCAAGCAGCTTGCGGTCCTCCATCGGGCTGTGGTGCACGCCCGTGACCTCGAACACGCCCTGCGTGAGCGTGCCGGTCTTGTCGAAGACGACGATCTTGGTTTTCGACAGAGCCTCCAAGTAATTCGAGCCCTTGATGAGAATGCCCTCGTGTCCTGCGCCGCCGAGGCCCGCGAAGAAGCTGAGCGGGATGCTGATGACCAGCGCGCAGGGACACGAAATGACAAGGAACGTGAGCGCGCGGTAGACCCACACGCCCCACGAGGCGGCGTTGCCCATCAAAAGATTGATGACCGGGGGCAAAATGGCCAGCGCCAGCGCGCTGTAGCACACGGCGGGAGTATAGACGCGGGCAAACCGGGAGATGAACGCTTCGGAGCGGGATTTGTGCGAGCTGGAGTTTTCCATCAGCTCCAAAATCTTGGACACCGTAGACTCGCCGAAGGCCTTCGTGGTCTTGACCTTCAAAACGCCCGTCATGTTGATGCAGCCGCTGATGACCTCGTCGCCGGTCATCACGTCGCGCGGGAGGCTCTCGCCCGTCAGCGCCGCGGTGTTGAGCGTGGACGCGCCCTCGACGATCTCGCCGTCGATAGGAATTTTCTCGCCCGGCTGGACGGTGATGACCGTGCCGACGGCCACGTCGTCGGGGTCGACCTGCTCGAGCTTGCCGTCGCGCTCGATGTTGGCGTAGTCGGGACGGATGTCCATCAGCGCCGTGATGTTGCGGCGGGACTTGCCGACGGCGTAGCTCTGGAACAGCTCACCGATCTGGTAGAAGAGCATGACCGCCACGGCCTCGGCATAGTCGCCGCTCTTTTCATAGATGGCGAGCGCGATGGCGCCGATCGTGGCGACCGCCATCAGGAAGTTTTCGTCGAACACCTGATGGTTGCAGATGCCCTTCCATGCCTTGCGCAGAATGTCGTAGCCGATGGTGACATAGGCGGCGAAGTAGAGCGCGGTGGAGACGAGCATCGGCATGGGAATGAATTTCGCGGAGAGGAACAGCACCGCCGCGATCAGGATGCGGTAAAGCATCTTTTTTTGCTTTTTCGTCATAAAGATGACCTCCTTGAAGGGGGAGAATTTGAATTTTGCCTAAGAAAGCGCCCCGGTGCGTTCGTCCGGGGCGTGAGAGGGAGAAGCTCTCTTACAGATAGATCTCGCAGTCGTCCTCGACCTTCTTGCAATTCTTGAGGACGGCCTTCATCACGGCCTTGGGGTCCTGACCCTCGGCGAACTCGACGGTCATCTTCTGGGTCATGAAGTTCACGACAGCGTCGGCAACGCCCTCGGTCTTCTTGGTGGCTTCTTCCATAAGGTTGGCGCAGTTGGCGCAGTCGACTTCGATCTGATAGGTCTTTTTCATGGTATGTTTCTCCTTTTCGGCACAAAATATTTAACGATTAAGTGCTTGTTTAATCTTGATGACCGTACTATAATGTCCGCAAAGGCAAAAGTCAAGGGCTGCACGCATGTCTCTTCCGTTCGGGCGAAACAAACTTCCAAACGGGATACGGACGCGCCCGCAGGACCCAAAAAGAAAGGTGGAACAACGATGAGCGAAGTGCATTTACCCCACCAGCACAGCGACGAGGGCACGATGCGGGAGCTGCAGGAATCGGTGGAGACGATTGGCAGCTTCCAGACCGTGGCGGACGTGTTCAAGCAGCTCTCCGACAGCAGCCGCGTGCGCATTTTCTGGCTGCTGTGCCACTGCGAGGAGTGCGTCATCGACCTCTCCGCGATGGTCGGTATGAGCTCGCCCGCGGTGTCGCACCATTTGAGGCAGCTGCGTGAGAGCGGACTTCTCGTCTCGCGCCGCGTGGGGAAGGAGGTCTACTACCGCGCGTCGGACAGCGAGCAGGCGCAGCTATTGCACCGCATGATCGAGCGCACGATGGAGATTTCCTGTCCCGAGGAGGAGAGCAAGGCCGCCACCGGCGCGCCGCACCTGCCCCCGCTCGACGCCGAGGTGTACGAGGGCGGCGGCACGAGTGAGCAGATCGAGACCATCCGTGCCGTGCACGACTATCTGACGCAGCACCTTTCAAGCCGCGTGACGATCGACGAGCTGTCGCGCCGCTTTTTGATGAACCCCTCGACGATGAAGGCGCTCTTCAAGTCCGTCTACGGCAGCTCGCTCGCCTCGCACATTCGCGAGCACCGCATGCAGCACGCGGCAAAGCTGCTGCTCGAGGGCGACGAGAACGTCGCACAGGTCGCGCGCGCCGTCGGCTACGAGAGCCAGAGCAAGTTTTCCACCGAATTCCACAAGGCCTTCGGCGTCCTGCCGACGGAGTACCGGAGATCGCAGAAAAAGTAGTTAGATAAGCGCGAACGTCCCCGCTTCCCACGGAGTTTCGCGGAAGCCGACGCGCCAGTCGATGTGGTCGACTATCTCAAAGTGCAGCGACGAGCACGCGGTGTGGAGCTTCCCCTGCGCCGCTTCGCCCACGACGATGGCGACCGGCCCGTCCGCGCCGCCGATGATGCCGAAGCAGAAGTCGTTCTGCGCCTCGGGCGCAAAGAAAGCGGTCTCACGTCTGACCTGGCGCGGGCGGTCGCCCTCGGCGCAGTCCTCGACGAAGATCGAGTGTTCCGGCGGCTCGGGCGTGAGCGTGTAGCTCATGACCGTGAAGTGCGTCGGATAGTCGAACCGCGGGTCGAGATTCATCCGCTCGCGCGGCAGTTCCTGCGGTTCGACCTCGTGCACCGTGAGAAGATACTTCGTGCCGCGGTAGGAGAAGGCAAACGTATCGCCCGCCTTGTTCGCGCGAAAGCGCGGGCCGGGGACACGCACCTCGTCCGCCGTCATCGTGACGGCGAGCGACTTGAGCTTCGGCGCGCGCTTCGTGACGAACGGGAATGCCGCGCGGCGGATGCTCCAGCCATACGCGCGGTCAAGGCCGTAGTGCGCCATGGCGGGCTCTGCGTCGGCGCAGAAGCCGGGCTGCTCCGGCAGGAAAATGACGCCGCAGCCGTGGCTCGGGCGGAGCTTCGCACCGTTCAAGGTGAGGCTGGGGGTAAAACCGAGGCTGAGCGGGTGCTCGCGCTCCATCTGTTCGCGTTCGTCGCGCGAGAAGTCGATGGACTCGTCGCTTTCGGGATCGATCCCCCACTTTTCCATAAAGCCGCGCAGCGCGGAAGCCTCCGTGCGCATACAAAAATCAACGACAATGCCCTTTGAACAAACGTAAACCGACGGCACGAACCAGTCGCGCCCCGCCCACAAAAACCACTTTTGTACAGGCACTTCCCTGCCCGCGCGCTCGCGCCCGTGGTGGCCCCAAAAGCTGCCGTCAAAGTAGACCTTCCAGTCCGCTTTCTGTTCGGGCGCGTCGGGATTCATTTCGGGGTCGTAGAAGTCCTCGGTGAATTTGAGCTTGCTGAGATCGAACTCCGCTTGCAGCTCGCGCAGGTATTGCCACGGCCGCTCCATCGGCGTGAGGGAAAAGACTGTGGTGATCTGCGAGAGCACCGCCTTCTGCTCGTCCGTCGGCGGATTCTCGGAAAGGAAGGCGTCGAATTGCGCCTCGTCCCACTGCCACGCCTGCTCGAGCGCCGCGCTGTCGCCGGTCGCGAGCAGCAGGCGCAGAAAATCGCTGAAATCGCGCGCGATGACGTGCACGCAGTCCTTGCCACCGTTCATCGGGCTCACGGCGAAGACCGTTTCGCCAAAACCGCGGACAAAGCAGAAGTGGATGCCGTCCACGCCCGCCCAGCCGAAGATAGAAGCGCCCTTGGGCGTGCAGAAATAGGGATCGTTGTCCTCCCGCCGCATCACGCTGAGAGACGATAAGTCAAGATGCTTGCGCAGAAATTTCTGATAAAACGCCGCCATGGAAAGCCCTCCTTTGGAGTTCAGGTTTTCCATAGCATACCATATGGGTGCGGAAAAGTCACCGGAATTGCGAAAGCTGTGGATTTTTTCGCACCGGAAAGCTGCGCGCGGCCTTGCCACGTTCTCGCGAACATGATATACTATATTGCTAAACTATCGAGATTCGGGAGGAAACATCCCTTGGAACGCAAAGAAGTCATCGTCAGCGAGCAGGAGCTCGCGCGTCAGAAGGAATTTACGCGCAAGATGCGCGAGATGAACGACCGCCGCACCCGCACGCCGCTCGCGCTGGTCGACACGTTCGGCTGCCAGCAGAACGTGGCAGACGGCGAGGTGCTCATGGGCATGCTGCGCGAGATGGGCTACGAGCTCACGCGCGACGAAAATCAGGCCGACGTCATCCTGCTCAACACCTGCGCCATCCGCGAGCACGCGGAAAAGCGCGTTTACGGCCACTTGGGCCGCCTCAGCCACACGAAGGCCGCAAAGCCCGATCAGATCATCTGCCTCTGCGGCTGCATGGCGCAGCAGAAGGTCGTGGCCGACAAGGTAAAAAATTCCTACCATCACGTCGACCTTGTGCTCGGCCCCCAGGCCGAATGGCGCCTTCCCGAGCTGCTGCACGAGGTATACACGAAGAATAAGCGCGTTTTCTCCATCGAGAACGAGCACGGCCGCATCGCCGAGGATCTCCCCATCGTGCGCGAGGGCGGCGTGCGCGCGTGGGTGAGCATCATGTACGGGTGCAATAACTTCTGCTCGTACTGCATCGTGCCCTACGTCCGCGGCCGCGAGCGCAGCCGCGAGCCGGAGAAGATCATCGAGGAATGCCGCGGCCTCATCGCCGAGGGCTACAAGGAGATCACCCTCCTCGGCCAGAACGTGAACAGCTACGGCAAGGACTTGGGCACCGATTACGACTTTGCAGACCTGCTCGCCGCCATCAACGCCATTCCCGGCGACTATTGGCTCCGCTTTATGTCGAGCCAGCCGAAGGACGCGACCAACAAACTTTTCGACACGATGGCACGCTGCGAGCACGTTGCAAAGCAGCTCCACCTCCCCGTCCAGTCCGGGTGCGACCGCGTTCTGAAGGCGATGAACCGCCCCTATACGCGCGCAAAGTACGAGGAAATGATCGCCTACGCGCGAAGCGTCATGCCAGGCATGGTGCTCACGAGCGACGTCATCATCGGCTTCCCGGGAGAGACCGAGGACGAAGCGATGCAGACTGTCGATCTTGTAGAAAAGACGCAGTTCGACGCGCTCTTCACCTTTATTTTCTCCCCGCGTCCCGGCACGCCGGCGGCGAAGATGGACGACCCCGTCTCGCGCGAGGAAAAGCAGGTCTGGTTTGAAAAGCTCGTCGACGCGCAGAACGCCATCAGCGCGAAAAAGCACGCAGCCTACATCGGCAGGACGGTCAAGGTGCTGGTCGACGGCGAGAGCGATGACGAGGCCTTCCCCCTCGCCGCGCGCACGGAGGGCAACCGCCTCGTGCGCATGAAGGGCGAAAGAGCCCTGATCGGCACATTTGCCAAAGCGAAGATCACCGACAGCAACACCTGGGCGCTCTACGGCGAAGCGGTAGAGGAATAAAGAAAAGGGGGCTTTTTGATGAAAGTCGTCATTTTGATGGAAAACAGCACGTGCAGAGACACCGTCGCCTGCGCGCACGGCCTGTCGATGTATATTGAGACCGACAAGCACAAAATTCTTTTCGACATGGGACCCGACGCGCAGTTTATCGACAATGCCAGGGCGCTCGGCGTCGATTTGACGCAGGTCGACATCGCCTTTTTGTCCCACGCGCACAACGACCACTGCGGCGGCCTCGAAGCGTTCTTGAAGCTGAACGACCGCGCCAAGGTCTATATGCAGAAGGCCGTCTGGGGCCAGTACTACGTCGTCACGCCCAGCAAGTGCGCCTACATCGGCATGGACGCGGTGCTCAAGAATTACGAGGACCGCTTCGTTCTCTGCGATGGCGTGCAGAAGCTTGACGAAGAACTGACGGTTTTCTCCGCCGTTCCGGGCCGCGAGCTGTGGAGCGGCGCGAACGACACGCTGCGCGAGAAGATCGGTGAGGACTATCCGCGCGACACGTTCCGCCACGAGCAGGATCTATTGGTCACGGAAAACGGCAAGACCGCGCTGTTCGCGGGCTGCGCGCACTGCGGCATCGTGAATATCCTGAAAAGCGCCGAGGACGTGCTCGGCAGAGCGCCCGACGCGGTGTTTGCAGGCTTCCACCTCTATAACCCCTCGCTCGGCAAGAGCGAGCCGGACGAGCTGGTCGACGCCGTGGGCGAAAAGCTGCGCGGCGACAAGGTCGCGCACTACTTCACGGGCCACTGCACGGGCAAGGAAGCCTATGAAAGATTGAAACGTAAGCTCGGCGACCGCCTCGGCGAAATGCCCACGGGCTCCGACTTTACCGTGTAAATTTTAGATTTTAGAGAGAAAGAAAGCGAGGACGAATCATGGCCGAGATCACGCCGATGATGAAGCAGTATTTGGAGATCAAGGAACAGAATAAGGATTCGATCCTCTTTTTCCGCTTGGGCGACTTCTACGAGATGTTCAACGAGGATGCTCAGCTCGCCTCGCGCGAGCTCGATTTGACGCTGACGACCCGCGACCGCGGCAAGGCGGCGGAGGATCAAACGCCGATGTGCGGCATTCCCTATCATTCGAGCGACGCCTACATCGCGCGCCTGATCGCCAAGGGCTACAAGGTCGCCATCTGCGAGCAGACCGAGGACCCTGCGCTCGCCAAGGGTCTTGTCAAGCGCGATATCATCCGCGTCATCACGCCCGGCACGGTCATCGACAGCGCATGCCTCGACGACCGGCGCGGCAACTTCCTCTGCGGCATCTTTTTGGACGGGCAGAACGCCGGCGCGGCCTTCTGCGACATGACGACCGGCCACACGCACGTGACCGCCTTTTCGGGCGACGACCGCGCAGAGCACCTGTATAACGAGTTATCCCGTTTCTCCCCCGCCGAGGCGGTGCTGAGCGCGGGTGCTTACGACAACGGTGAGCTGGTCGAATACCTTCGCGATAAGCTGTCCTGCGCGGTCGAGCGCGGCGAGAACCGCTTTGAGCTCAAAGCGTGCGAGAAAGCCATCCGTGCGCAGTTTGGCGAGGAGCGCTTTGCAAGCCTTCCGCGCAACAACCCGGCCGCGTCGCTCGCGCTGGGCGCGCTGCTCTCGTATCTGCACGAGACGCAGAAGACCGATCTTTCCTACATCAAGGATTTGGAATACTACGAGCAGGGGCGCTTCATGGAGCTTGACCTCTCCGCGCGGCGCAATCTGGAGCTGACCGAGACCATCCGCGCCAAGGAAAAGCGCGGCAGCCTCCTCTGGGTGCTCGACAAGACGAAGACCGCCATGGGCGCGCGCAATCTGCGCGCATGGCTGACGCGCCCGCTGCGCGACGTCGCCGCCATCGAGCGCCGCCTCGGCGCGGTCGAGGCGCTGACGAAGAACACCGTCGCGCGCGAAGAGCTGATTCTATCGCTCTCCGGCATCAGCGACATGGAGCGCCTCATCGGCCGCATTGCCTACGGCACGGCGGGCGGGCGCGACTTTGCGTCGCTGCGCAACTCCATCGAGCGCATCACGGAGGTCAAAGCCCAGCTTACGGCGTTCACGACGGGCAGGCTGCATGAGTTAGACAACGAGCTCGACACGCTCACCGACGTGGCGCAGAGCATCCGCGACACGCTCATCGACGAGCCGCCGTTTTCCGTGCGCGAGGGTGGCTTCATCCGCAAGGGCTTCAATGCCGAAGTCGACCGCCTGCACGAGATTTTGTCGGGCGGCAAGGGGCTTCTCGCCGACATCGAGACGCGCGAGAAGGAAAAGACCGGCATCCGCACGCTGAAGATCGGCTACAACAAGGTCTTCGGCTACTATATCGAGGTCTCGAATTCGTTCAAGGACCTCGTCCCCGACACTTACATCCGCAAGCAGACGCTCGTGAACGGCGAGCGCTACATCACCGAGGAACTTAAAAACCTTGAGCAGGAGATTCTGACCGCGGGAGATCGCGACAAGGCGCTCGAATTTGAAATTTTCACCGCCCTGCGCGAATCCGTCACCGCCGAGAGCGTGCGCATCCAGCGCGCGGCGGGGCTCATCGCCGAGCTCGACACGCTCTGCTCGCTCGCGTCCGTCGCGGTGAACAACAACTATTGCCGTCCGAGCGTGGACGACAGCGGCGTCATCGAAATTCACGACGGCCGCCACCCCGTCGTCGAGCGCGTGCTCAAGGACGCGCTCTTCGTCCCGAACGACACCTATATGGGCGAGCGCGAGGACCGCGCCGCCATCATCACCGGCCCCAACATGGCCGGTAAGTCGACCTACATGCGTCAGGTCGCGCTCATCACGCTCATGGCGCAGATCGGCTCGTTCGTGCCCGCCAAGAGCGCGCGCATCGGCGTGGTCGACCGCATCTTCACGCGTATCGGCGCGAGCGACGATCTCGCCGGCGGCCAGTCGACCTTCATGGTCGAGATGACCGAGGTGAGCGAGATTTTGCATCAGGCGACGCCACGCTCGCTGCTCATTCTCGACGAGATCGGCCGCGGCACGTCGACGTTCGACGGCATGAGCATCGCCCGCGCGGTGCTCGAATTCTGCGCCGACCCGAAAAAGCTTGGTGCCAAGACGCTGTTCGCCACGCACTATCACGAGCTCACGGAGCTTGAGGGCATTCTTCCCGGCGTGAAGAATTACAGCATTTCCATCAAAAAGCGCGGCGACGAGCTCATCTTCCTGCGCAAGATCGTCCCCGGCGGGGCAGACCGCAGCTACGGCATCGAGGTCGCAAAGTTAGCGGGCCTTCCAAACGAGGTCGTGCGGCGCGCGAACGTCATCCTAAAAGAGCTGGAGCAGGGCGGCGCGTATCAGGCAAAGCCGCGCGAGGAGACCGAGCAGGTCAGTCTCGACGCGATCGGCGAGGCTGAGGTGCTCGCGGCCATCCGCCGCGCCCAGCCGGACACGATGTCCCCCATCGAGGCGATGCAGCTCCTCTACGAGCTCAAGCAGAAGCTTTCGTAATTTCCCCGGAAAAGAGGTCTCCCCATGGCAAAAAAGAAAACCGCCTCCGGCGGTATGAACCGCACCGAGCGCGTCGCCGGAACGATCTTCTTCCTCGTCTATCTTCTGGTGATGCCGCTTTTGGCAACAAGAGTATTCGACCTTCTGGAGGTCGTGCTCGACACCACCATCAACGATTCCCTGCGCAATGTGCTCTATTACTACACGCTCTTCGCCGTCACGGTGCTGCTGTTCCACTCGTATCTGGCGCACACATCTGGCCGGTTTTTAGACAACCTGAACCGCGCGCTTTCGACGATGCTGCTGGGCCTTCTCGTTTTCTACGGCGCGAACGAACTTTTGTTCCGCGTGTGCAACGTGCTTTTTAACAGCCGCACGAACTTAAACGACATGACCATCGCCGCGCAGGTGGCCTCCGCCCCGCGCATGACGGCGCTGATCGTCGTGCTGCTCGCGCCGTTTGTGGAGGAGGTGCTCTTCCGCGGCCTCGTGTTCGGGTGTCTCAAAGAAAAGAGCAGAATATTCGCCTATATCCTCTCCTGCGCGCTGTTCGCGTTTTTACACGTGTGGACGGCGGCGGTGTCCAACTGGGACTTAGGCTATCTCATTTTGATGCTGCAATACCTTGTGCCCGGCCTTGTGTTTGCCTGGGCGTATGAGCATTCGGGCACGCTGTGGACGTCGATCCTGCTCCACATGCTCGTCAATGCCCTTTCCCTTTTCACCATCGCTTCCTAAAAGGAGGAAATCAATGCCCCATATTCAGCAATTATCGCCGCATGTCGCCGACCTCATCGCCGCGGGCGAGGTGGTCGAGCGCCCCGCGAGCGTTGTCAAGGAGCTGCTGGAAAACGCCATCGACGCCGGCGCGCAGAGCGTGACGGTGGAGATGAAAAACGGCGGCATGACCTATCTTCGCGTCAGCGACGACGGCTGCGGCATCGCGCCAAGCGAGCTGCCGACGGCTTTTCTGCGCCACGCGACGAGCAAGCTGCGCACGGCGGAGGATTTGGCCGCCATCGGCACGCTGGGCTTTCGCGGCGAGGCGCTCGCGGCGATTTCGAGTGTGTCGCGGCTCGACATTTTCTCGCGCGAGCGCGGCGCGCTCAGCGGCGCAAAGCTCCACCTGGAGGGCGGCGTCCCCGGCGCGGTCGAGGATGCGGGCTGCCCCGAAGGCACGAGCATCATCGTGCGCGACCTCTTCTACAACACGCCCGCGCGCTTAAAATTTATGAAGCGCGACAGCGCGGAGGCCACGGCCATCGCGGGCCTTGTCGGCCATCTTGCGCTCTCGCATCCGGAGGTATCGTTCAAGCTCATCAAGGACGGCACGCAGACGCTTTTGACCCCCGGCGACGGCGCGCTGCACTCCGCCATTTACGCCTCTCTCGGGCGTGAGTTCACGCTCTCGCTTCTTGAGGTCAAGGGCGCGGACGGCGACATGGGCGTCACGGGCTTTGTGACCTCGCCCATCGCCTCGCGCGGCACGCGCGGCATGCAGACGTTTTTCGTCAACGGGCGGCTCGTCAAATCCCAGCTTCTCACCGCCGCGCTCGAAGAAGCGTACTCCAACCGCATGATGAAGGGCAAGTACCCCGGCTGCGTGCTGCTCGTCGAGCTGCCGCGTGACATGGTGGACGTGAACGTCCACCCTGCCAAGACCATCGTGAAGTTCGTGGGCGAAAAGCGCGTGTTTGATCTCGTTTACCACGCGGTCATGGCCGCGCTCGACAAACGCGAGGAGGCCGAGCGCCCCCAGCCAAAGCCCGCGTCTCAAGTACAGAATCCGCGCGGAGATTTCTTCGCCAACATGACCTCGCAGCAGTACCGCGAGAGCCGGAAGACGGCGGAAAAGCCTGCTTATACGCCTGCCGGTGCGCGTCCCGTATCCGCGCCGCAAAGCGCGCCGGTGAAGCCCTCGCCCGCCCCGCAGTGGCAGACGAGAGTGCCCGCCATCGACACGCAGAGCGGCGGCAAAGCGGCGCTTTCCGACTATGTGCGCCATGAAACGCCCGCGTCCGCGCCAGTACTGTCAGCACAGCAGTCACAGCCTGTGGAAAAGTCTGTCCATTCTGTGGAAAACCATGACGACGAGGTCGTCACGCTGCCGATGCCGGAGGAAGACGCCCGCCCCGTCGTGACCGGCCCGATCATCGGACCGGCGGCGGAGACTGCGGCAGAGCCCGAGCCGGAAGCGCCCGCCGTCCCCGTGTTTGCCCCTGCGAAGCAGGAAGAGCCCGAGATCGAGCAGACGACGTTCGTTCCCCCGTCCGCCGCGCCGTGGCGCATCGCGGGCGAGGTGCTCGACACCTACATCGTCTGCGAGGACGAGGATAAAAACGTCTGGCTCATTGACAAGCACGCCGCGCACGAGCGCGTGAATTTCGACCGCATGAAGGCCAACCAGGAGCCACTGATGTGTCAGGCCCTGCTCGCTCCCCTCGTGGCGGAGTTCGCCGCCGAGGAATACAGCGCGCTTGCGGCGAATTTGGAGCTTCTGCGCGAGTTCGGCTTTGAGTGCGAGGAGTTCGGCGGCGGGAGCCTCATTCTGCGCGCCATCCCCGCCGATATCGACAGCGGCGACGCCATCCCCGCGCTCGAAGAGCTCGCCGACAAGCTCGTCACCGCCCACACCGTCGACCCCGCCGCGGCGCGCGACGCGCTGCTGCACACGATGGCCTGCAAGGCGGCCATCAAGGGTGGATGGAAGAGCGATTTAAGCGAGCTGCGCGTGCTCGTCGACAAGGTGCAGAGCGGCGAGGTGCAGTTCTGCCCCCACGGGCGGCCCGTGAAGGCGAAGCTCACAAAGTATGAGCTTGAAAAAATGTTTAAGCGCGCGTGAGCGCAGGAGGAAGAAGATGAAACTCGTATGCGTCGTCGGCCCGACGGGCTGCGGCAAAACGTGGCTCGGCGTCGAGCTTGCGAAAATGCTCGGCGGCGAGGTCGTCTCCTGCGACTCGATGCAGATCTACCGCGGCATGGTCATCGGTACCGCCGCGCCGACGGCGGAGGAGATGCAGGGCATTCCGCATCACATGGTCGGCGTCGCCGACCCGCGGGAAAACTACTCCGTTGCCCGCTATGCGGACGACGCGGCGAAGTGCGTCGACGATATCCTCTCGCGCGGGAAGCAGCCCGTCATCGTCGGCGGCACGGGGCTTTACCTCAATGCCCTGCTCGCCGGTCACGGCTTCGCCGGCGGTAACAAGGACGGCAGATACCGCGCGGAGTTGGAATCCCGCTGGGACAAGGAGGGCGGCGAGGCGATGTTCGCCGAGCTCCGACGCATCGACCCCGAGACCGCCGGAAATCTCCATTTGAACGACAAAAAGCGCATCCTCCGCGCGCTCGAGGTCTACTACGAGACCGGCAAGACCATGGCACAGCACAACGCGGAGACGAAACTCATCCCCCCGCGCTACGATTCCGTGCGCATCGGCCTTGCCTATGAGGATCGGGACGACATGAAGCGCGCCATCGACCTCCGCGTCGACAAAATGGTCGAGGCGGGGCTTTTCGACGAGGTCAGAGCGCTGCTCGATTCCGGACTTCCCCGCGACGTGACGGCCATGCAGGCCATCGGGTATAAGGAGACGCTTGCCTACTTGGACGGCGAGGCCGCGCGCGAGGAGGCCATCGACGAGATCAAGCTCCGCTCCCGCCAGTATGCCAAGCGTCAGCTCACGTGGCTGCGGCGCGACCCCGGCATCCACTGGTTTTATTGGAAAAAAACGAGGATTCTCCCCGATTGCCTCGCTTTTTCGACAGAAATTCTCCATACCTATGGCGTATCCTGACTTTAACGCGGACAAGCCGTCCGCAAAAAAGAAAGGAAAGAAAAGCCATGAAAAAAATCGCAAACCTTCAGGACCTATTTCTCCTCTCTGCGCGCCGCAATCGCACGAGCGTGACGGTATTTCTCGTCAACGGCTTCCAGATGCGCGGCGTCATCACGGGCTTTGACAGCTTTGTCGTCATCTTGGAGAGCGACGGCAAGCAGCAGATGCTCTACAAGCACGCGATCTCAACGATCGTGCCCATCGCGGTCATCGACCTCAAAGGCGCGGAGGAAAGCGAGGAGTAAGCACGCCTGATCCGGGAGTGTGCCATGAAATCTACATCCGTTTCCACAAAGATCATCACGATCCTGCTCCTTTTGGCGGTCATCGGGTATTTCGCCGTGCAGGGCTACAACTACTTTGTCAGCCCCGAGACGACGACGCTCGTCTACCGCTATCACAGCGAGCGGTCCATTGCCCTGCGGGGCTACGTGGTGCGCGACGAGCAGGTCGTGGACTGCAATGAAACGCTCATCGAGCTCAAGCACGCCGAGGGCGAGCGCGTGGGCCAGGGCGACACCATCGCCTCCGTCTACCGCTCGGCCGACGCGCTGAACGCCACGCAGCAGCTCGAGACACTGCGCGCGCAGAAAGAGCAGCTTGAGTACGCCAAGAGCGCCTCGAGCGACGCGGCCACCGCGCTGCGTCTGGATACCGACATCCGCGAGCAGATCATCTCCGTGCGCGCGGCCTACGAGTCGGGCGCGTACAGCTCGCTCGACATGCTGATCCCCCAGCTCAAAACGACGGTCTTGAAGCGCGAATACGCCTACAACGGCAGCGATGACTTAACGGCGAAGCTCGACGAGCTGAACGCGCAGATCACCGCGCTCTCGGGCGAGGCGAGCGGCGGCACGACGCGCATCACAGCGCCCGTGTCGGGGACTTACAGCGCCGTGGCCGACGGGTACGAGAGCGTGCTGACGCCGGAGGTCCTTGAGACGATGACGCCCTCGCAGCTTTCGTCCGCCGCGCCGCAGAGCGTTTCGACCACGGTGGGCAAGCTCATTCAGGGCAGCGCGTGGTACTTCGCCGCGAACGTGAACGAGGAGGACGCCGCGTCCCTGAAGGAGAACAGCAGGCTGACGCTCCGCATGGCGTCGGGCGTCGGCTTTGACCTGCCCGTCACGCTCACGCGCATCAGCGCCGTGGAGAACGGCAAATGCCTGATCGTGCTCAAGAGCACGCGGTACTTATCCTACATGACGCTGCTGCGCGAGCAGAACGCCGAGCTCATCATCAGCGCGTACGACGGCCTGCGCGTGCCGAAAAACGCGCTGCGCGTGGATGAAAACGGCGTGTCAGGCGTTTACTGCCTCGTCGGGCGCGTGGCGTACTTCAAGCCTGTGAGCATCGTCTATCAGGGCAGCGACTACTGTCTGGTGGAGCCCGGCACGATCGAAGCCGCCACGGAGAGCCAAAAGTCCCTTTACACCCTGCGCCCGAACGATGAGGTCATCGTTTCGGCAGGGGAGCTATATAACGGAAAGGTCGTAGATTAGAAATGAGCATTGCTGAAAACATCGCGCGCGTGCGCGCAAACATTGCCGCGGCCGCCAAAGAGGCGGGCCGCGACCCCAGCGAGATCACCCTCGTCGGCGCGAGCAAGATGAACGACGCGGACGCCTGCCGTCAGGCCATCGCTGCGGGCATCGACGTGCTGGGCGAGAACCGCGAGCAGGAGATGACGAAAAAGCTCGCCGAGCACGCCTATGACGGCGCGCCCCTGCACTTTATCGGCCACCTCCAGCGCAACAAGGTGAAAAATGTCGTTGGCAAGGTCGCGATGATCGAATCGGTCGGCTCGCTCGAGCTGCTCTCTGCCATCGACAAGCAGGCCGAGAAGCTGGGCATCGTGCAGGATATCCTGCTTGAGGTGAATATCGGCGGCGAGGAGGCCAAGAGCGGCTTTGCGCCCGAGAGCCTGGAGCAGGCGGCGGAAGAGGCCAAAAAGTGCGCAAATGTCCGCGTGCGCGGCCTCATGTGTATCCCGCCGGTCGCCGAGGGCGAGCACGGCAGCCTGCCCTACTTTGAAAAAGTTCATGCACTTTTTGTTGACATCAATGCCAAGTTGTATGATAATACACTTGATATACTGTCAATGGGCATGAGCGGAGACTACGAGGACGCGGTGCGCGCAGGCGCGACGATGGTGCGCGTCGGCACGGCGATCTTCGGCGCCCGCAATTATACGATTTGATCGAGGAGGTCTTGATACCATGGGTATTTTGGATGATCTGAAAAAGTGGGCTCACCCCTACGAGGATGAGGACGAGGAATATGAAGATGATTTCCCCGATCTGAGAGACCGCGGCGACACGGGCGCCTTTGCCGACCGCCGCAGCGCCGAGCGCAAGGCGGAGGACCGCCGCAACAAGGTCGTGAACATCAACGCGACCACGCAGCTCAAGGTCGTGCTCGTCAAGCCCGAGCGCTTTGAAAACGCGAGCGAGATCGCCGACCATCTGAAGGAAAAGCGCACGGTGGTCATCAACCTTGAGTCCACGAACAAGGACATTGCAAGAAGACTGATCGACTTCCTCTCCGGCGTGGCCTACGCGGGCGAGGGCAAGATCAAAAAGGTCGCGGCCAACACGTACATCATCACGCCCTATCATGTGGATATCATGGGCGATCTGATCGACGAGCTGGAAAATAACGGCCTCTACCTGTAAAGAAACGGAGAGTGGGATAGCATGCTGACACCGCAGGAAGTTTCCGGCCGCGCTTTCAGCAAAGCGGCCTTCGGTGGATATAATATGGCGATGGTCGACGAGTTTCTCGACGAGCTGACCGACGATTATACCTCGCTCTATAAAGAAAACGCCGCCCTCAAGGCCAAGCTCAAGGTGCTGGTCGACAAGGTGGAGGAGTACCGCGCGACGGAGGATTCCATGCGCGCCGCCCTCCTGACCGCCCAGCGCATGGCCAACACCATGGTCGAAGAGGCCGAGGAGAAGAAAAAGGCCGTGCTCGCCGGCGCGGAGGACGAAGCCCGCGCCAAGATCGGCGCGCTGCAGAGCGATGTCGAGCTCGAGCAGCGCCGATTGAACGCGGCCAAGGCCGCGACGGCGGAATTTTTGCAGAAGACGCGCGAGCTTGCGCAGGCGCAGCTTGCGCTCATCGAGCGCGCGCCCGACCTGACGCCCGAGGAGATCGCGGGCGGCGAAAAGACCGAGCAGAAGACCGAGGCCGACGTGAACGCCATCGAGGAAAATATCCTCGCGTCCTTCCGCCCCGCGGCGGAGGAGGCCGCGCCCGAAAAGGCGCAGGAGACCGCTCCGGCAGAGGAGCAGAGCGCGCCGAAGGCTGAGGAGCCCAAGGCAGAGAAGCTCGAGCCGGACGACAGCCCGTTTGTGGAAACGGCCAGCCATGCCATCCGTCTGGATGATCTCAAGTTCGGCCGCAACTATCACGGAGAAGAGTAACAGCAAAAGGGCGGTTTTGGCCGGCTCCACAGAGGAGCCGGTTTCAGACCGCCCTTTTATTTTTTCTTTGGCCGCAGCGCGGTGAAAAGGAGACGACATGAACAAAAAGCCCATCATCGCCTTTCTCTACGACTTTGACAAGACTCTCTGCACGACCGACATGCAGGACTATACGTTCATCCCCTCGCTCGGCTACACGCCCGGCGAGTTCTGGAGCATCGCGAATTCCTTCGGCTTTGAGAACCGCATGGACGGCCTGCTCGCCTACATGTACACGATGATCGAGGAGTGCCGCAAAAAGGGCATCCGCCTGGACCGCGACTACCTCGTCTCCTGCGGGCATGCGATCGAGCTGTTCCCCGGCGTGCAGGACTGGTTCTCGCGCATCAACGCCTTCGGCGAAACGCTGGGCGTGGAGATCGAGCACTACGTGCTCTCCTCCGGCCTGCGCGAGATCATCGAGGGCAGCGGCGTGAGCCACGAATTTAAGGAAATTTACGCCTGTGAGTTTTTCTACAACGAAGAGGGCCTCGCCTCGTGGCCGAAGCTCGACGTCAACTTCACAAACAAGACCCAGTTTGTCTACCGCATCAACAAGGGAATACTCGACGTCGCGAAGGACAAGGAGCTCAACGCTTCGATGCCCGACGACTCCAAGCGCATCCCGTTCACGAACATGATCTACATCGGCGACGGCCTTTCCGACGTGCCGTGCATGAAGATGATGCGCGCCTACGGCGGGCAGGCGGTGGCCGTGTATCAGGACAGCAACCGCGCGGGCGTGGAGGACCTGCTCGCCAAGGGGCGCGTGGACTTCATCTTCCCCGCGGACTACCGCGACGGGACGCTCTTTGACGAGACGATGAAAAATATCGTCCGCAAGATCGCCATCGCCGACGCGCTGGCCGAGGAAAACCAGCAGCAGCTCCGCTCGCTCGGCCGGAGCGAGGTGCCGCAGCAGGTGGGGCTGTTCTGATGGTCAATTTGCGCTGCCCCGTCTGCGCTGGGGCGCTTGAAAAACGCGCGGGGGCCTATCTCTGCCCGAAAAACCACAGCTTTGACATCGCCAAGAGCGGATACGTCAACCTCCTGCTCAACTCCTCGCAGGGCCACCACGGGGATGACAAGCTCATGGTACGCGCCCGCCGCGACTTTTTGGACAAGGGCTATTACGACCGCTTCATCGCCGCCGTTGCGGACGCCGCGGCGGAGTTCACGCCGCCGGAGGCGACGGTCCTCGACGCAGGCTGCGGCGAGGGGATTTATTCTCTTGCCGTTCTGCGCGCCATCGAAAAAGCGGGCAAGCACGGCGAGCTTTTAGGCGTCGACATTTCGAAGACCGCGCTCCAGTACGCAGCGAAGCGTTCGCCGGACTTCACGCTCTGTGTCGCCTCGTGCGCGCACCTGCCGGTCGAAGACGGCAGCGTCGACGAGGTGCTCAATATCTTCTCCCCTTTCGTGCCGGAGGAATTTGCGCGCGTGCTGAAGCCGGGCGGCTATCTTCTGCGCGCCTATCCCCTGCGCGAGCATCTGTGGGAGCTCAAAGCGCTCATCTACGACACGCCGCGCGATAACCCGCCCACGCCGCTTACGACCGAGGGCTTCACGCTCGTCGAAACGCGCGAAGTGCGCGATACCATTCATTTATCCTGTAATGAGGATATTCTATCTTTGTTCCGCATGACGCCGTACTATTATAAGACGGGGGCCAAGGATCAGCAAAAAGCTGAGCAGGCTCAGGAGCTTAGTGTCAAACTGGCGTTTGGGCTGGCGATTTATCAAAGGGATTGATATTCTCCCGCACTATGCGGGAGGGGAAAGCGGCGTGCGCGCCGCGGCACAAAAGGGGGCCATTCTCTTTCACAAAAGAGAATGGCCCCCTTTAGATCCCCCAAGAGAAAGGTTTAGATTGGCAGTCTCGGGCTCGAATGACTTTTGTGCCTCCGGAATGAGAGTGCCTGCGCGCGGCTTTGCCGCGTTAGCATTGCAAGACGATTTGACTTGCTCCTACTATCCGCTGCCGCTCTGCTCATCTTGTAGAAGTGCGCAGTAATCACCGTCTACCGCCAGTCCCTACAATGCGGCGAGCGCAGCAATGCCGCATTCGGCAAGCAGTCTGCCGCCGAGCAAACGTCACTCGCGCCTCACGATAGTAAGGCGCGGTTGCGACTGGTCACGACTCGCAGAAGATTCATGGCGAAGCCATGTACACCGCACTTACATTGCGCAGCGCGTGCAGCTCTTCAAGATCGAGACTGCCAATGTGCGGGGTCGAGGGGGAAGGCCCCTCGTCCTTTCTCTTGGGGGATTTAAAGGGGGATATTCTCTTTCTGAGAAAGAGAATATCCCCCTTTAACGCACTCCCGCACGGTGCGGGAGCTCCCCCGCCGCGCAGCGCGCGGCGTTATAGTCTTTTTCCATACATGAAAAGATCACATTTGAGCATGCCATTGTACAACTTACGTTTCTTATCGGCAAAGCGCCCGTAGCAGCGCTCAAAGTCAGGATGTGACGACAGCACATACACCCGCCAGGTGTCGGGCAGCTTATCCATCGCCTTGCCGAAGGCTTTATAGAGCTCGCCCGCCTCTTCGCGCTCAAGAAGGCGCTCGCCATACGGCGGGTTCGTCACGATGCGGCCATAGAGCCCGCCCCAATGGAAGCGCGTGGCGTCATCGACCTCGAATTTCACGATGTCGTCGACCTCGGCCAATTCCGCGTTGTGGCGCGAGAGCTCGACGGCGTCGGGGTCGATGTCGCCGCCCCAGATCTCGTACTTGCCGTGGAACTCGTTGTCCATCGCCTCGTCGGCTGCATCGAGCCAGAGCATTTTATCGAGCGTGGCCCAGTGCTGGGCGGCAAAGCTGCGGTTGAGGCCCGGCGCACGGTTGCGCGCGATGAGCGCGGCTTCGATGGCGATGGTGCCGCTGCCGCAGAACGGGTCGCAGAACGGGTCGCGGCCATTGTAGTGCGAGAGCCTGACCATCGCGGCGGCGAGCGTTTCCTTGAGCGGGGCGGCCACGCCGTGGGCGCGGTAGCCGCGCTTGTAAAGGCCCTCGCCCGAGGTGTCGAGCCCGACGGTCACTTCGTCCTTCATGATGGAAAAGCGCACCTGATAGCGCCGCCCCGTTTCGGGGAACTGCGCGATGCCGTAGGCCGCGCTCAGGCGGTCGACGACCGCCTTTTTGACGATCGACTGGCAGGCGGGCACGGAGTGGAGCGTCGAGTTGATGGAGTAGCCCACCACGGGGAACTCCCCCTCGCGGGGGATCCAGTCCTCCCAATGCACCGCGCGCACGCCCTGAAAGAGCGATTCAAAATCCGTCGCGCGGAACTTGTGCAGAACCAGAATGACGCGCGCACCGCAGCGCAGATTGATGTTGAGCCGCGCGATGTCGCGCGCCTCGCCGCGGCAGAGGACGCGGCCGTTCTCGACGCGCACGTCAGAAAGTCCCAGTTTTCTGATCTCATCGCCCACTAAGCTCTCAAGGCCCAAGAGGCAGGGAATGACAAATTCCAGCATAATAACGCTCCCGAAAAAATGATTTGACTTTAGTATAGCGGATGGGAACAAAAAAGGCAATCGCCGCGTCAAAATAAGCATGGTAAAGCGGTTGAGCGTGTGGTACAATAGGAAAAACAGCGCGGAAAGCGCGCTGTCACATGAATGTAACATCAAACTTGCGCGAAATTTTTCGAAAAAATACGGAATGCAACACTAAAGTTGCTGGAAATGGACGCGCGGTTTTGCTATCTTATCCTCAGACAGAGAAACGGAGGGAACGCAATGGCATTTGGCGAGCGGCTCCAGGAGGTCCGCAAACGCAGCGGACTGACGCAGGAGGAATTTGCCGAACAGCTTCAGGTCTCGCGCCAGTCGGTTTCGCGTTGGGAGTCGGGCCGCGGCTACCCCGAGATGGAGAAGATCATCTTCATCTGCAACCGCTACGGCGTAACGATGGACGGGCTGTTCAAAGAAGAAGTCCCCACTCCCGGCGAGCCGCCGGTCGAAGCCCCGCTGCTGTCCGCGCGCACGCTCGGCAGCGAGTTGTCGAACCTGTACGCGAATCTGTCACCCTACAACAAAAGCATCGGGATCATGCTGCTGACCGTCATCGCGATGATCGGTCCGGCATACGTCTACTGTATGCGCAGTTTGAAAGGAGGAGCAGATGAAATGATGACCATTATCTGGATCGCCGCCATCATCATCTTCGGCATTGCCGAGGCGGCGACGGCGGGGCTGGTGTCGATCTGGTTCGTCGTGGGCGCGGTGGCCGCGCTGGTGGCGACGGAGCTGGGCGCGGCGCTGTGGCTGCAATTCGCGGTCTTCCTGGTCGTATCCATTCTGGCGCTCATCGCAACAAGGCCCCTTGCGCGCAAGATGCTGGATAAGACGATCGTGCCCACGAATGCCGACCGTGTGCTGCACCACGAGGCCAAGGTGACCGAAACGGTGGACAACGAGAACGCCACGGGCGCTGTGTACATCGACGGCAAGACATGGACGGCGCGCAGCGAAGACGGCAATATCATCCCTAAGGGGAAAATGGCAAGGATCGTTCGCATGGAGGGCGTCAAGCTCTACGTGCGCGAGAGTAAAGAACCCAGCGAGAGAAGAGAGTAAACCCAAACTACACAACATTTTAGGAGGAAAAGAACTATGGAATGGATCGGCTATATCGGTATCGGCATTTTAGTGCTGCTGGTGCTTCTGGTGCTCGTCACGAACATCCAGATCGTGCAGCAGTCGCGCGCCTACGTCGTTGAGCGCCTCGGCGCTTACAGCGCGACCTGGGGCGTGGGCCTGCACTTCAAAATTCCGTTTTTCGAGCGCGTTGTGAAGAAGGTCAGCCTCAAAGAGCAGGTGGCCGACTTCGATCCCCAGCCCGTCATCACGAAGGATAACGTCACGATGCAGATCGACACAGTCATCTACTTCCAGATCACCGACCCCAAGCTCTACACCTATGGTGTCGAGCACCCGATGAACGCCATCGAGAACCTGACGGCGACGACGCTGCGTAACATTATCGGCGAGATGGAGCTCGACCAGTCGCTCACGAGCCGCGATGTCATCAACGCCAAGATGCGCTCTATCCTCGATGAGGCCACCGACCCGTGGGGCATCAAGGTCAACCGCGTGGAGCTCAAGAACATCCTGCCGCCGCGTGAGATCCAGAACGCGATGGAAAAGCAGATGAAGGCCGAGCGCGAACGCCGCGAGTCCATCTTGCAGGCCGAGGGCCAGAAGCAGTCCCAGATCCTCGTGGCCGAGGGCGAAAAGCAGTCCACCATCCTGCGCGCGGACGCCGAAAAGCAGGCGGCCATCCTCAAGGCCGAGGCCGAGCGTCAGGCCGCCATCCTCAAGGCCGAGGGTGAAGCGCAGGCCATCCTGAACGTGCAGCAGGCACTTGCCGACTCCATCAAGATGCTCAATGAGGCCAACCCCAACGAGCAGGTCATCAAGATCAAGGCGCTCGAATCGTTCGAAAAGGCCGCCGACGGTCAGGCGACGAAGATCATCGTCCCGAGCGAGATTCAGAGCCTCGCCGGTCTCGCCGCGAGCTTTAAGGGGCTGCTTGAAGACGAGAAGAAGTAATTTCAAAAAAGAGGCTCTGCCTCTTTTTTGAGAAAGCCGCACTCCGCTTCGTGCCTTGCCGCCCTTGGCGGCTGCGACACAAGCTCCGCGAGAGAAGTAAATCGCCACGCGCCGGTCGCGGCGATTTACAACCTCAATTTTTTCCGCGTCTGCGGACGCGGAATTCTGCGAAGCATTTTGTCATAGTCAAAAAAGGAAGAGGTTCCCATCGGGAACCTCTTCCTTTTTTGATGTAAGGTGTTGCGAACTCAGCCCTCGGAATCCGTGCGGTTTCTCCAGGAGATCTCCTGCTCGAGCTCGTAGCGCAGCTTCTTGTTCTCCTCGACAAGCTCGTCGTAGTGCTCGCCCTGCACGTAATACTTGACGAACGTGAACGTTGCCTCGTCAAGCTCCTCTTCCGTGTAGGACGGGAGAAGCGAGCCGTTCTTGCGCTGAAGGCCGGAGATATTCACGACCACCAGGCGGCGGTGCTGCTCGGAGAGCTGGAAGAGCTGGAGCTTTGCGGGAATTTCAAGCCCTAAGTCATAGGTGCTGTTCACGCGCTCCATGATGTTGCGGTACTCGGGCTTGGCCGAGACGATGACGCCGTGCTGCATAAACAGTTTCTTGAGGTAGTCCACAGAAACGTCCTCACGGGTGATCGTGCCCTTGCCGAGACCTGTGAGCATCGTGTTAGACAGATTCAGGCTGACGTAAACTTCTTCGCCGGTCTTGGGATAGCTCATAATTTGCCTCCATTAAAGTCTGCGCCGCAAGCGCGGCTGGGATTGATATGACATTTTTATGGTAGCATGGCGGAGCGGAAAATACAAGCGGCAGGTTGTATGAACTGTCGCTTACAAATTTGTCGGAATCGCCGCCGCGGCGGAATTTTCCTTGACAAGAGCGCGCGCCGCTGATACACTTTCCTTGTCTATTACGGGTGCGCACCTACCGGCAGTCAGGCGGAAGTCTGGCTGCCGTTTTGCATCCGGCATTTGAATAGGAGGGAATATTTATGGCTTACTTCTGGCCGCTCATTCTCGTTGTGGCGTCGAACAGCGTGTATCACATCTGCGCCAAATCGCTGCCCGAGAGCGTTGATCCGCTCGCGTCGCTCACGGTCACGTATCTGATCGGCTCAATCTTTTCGGGCATCCTGTATTTTGTGACGAACCGCGGCGGGGCGAACCTTCTGCACGAATACAGCCAGATGAACTGGGCGCCGTACCTGCTCGGTCTCGCGGTCGTCGGTTTGGAAGCTGGCAGCATGCACGCCTACAAGGCGGGCTGGCCGGTCAGCGCGTTTCAGGTGTCGTCTGCGGCGGCCATCGCGACGATTTTGGTGTTCATTGGGTATCTTGTCTACCACGAGGCCATCACGGTCAACAAGCTCGTGGGCCTTGCGCTGTGCCTTGTCGGGCTGTTTTTCCTCAACAAATGAGTTGTGCCGCGGCTTTTGCCGTGGTATGATGGGGAAAACTTGTTTTAAAGAAGGAATTTTGACCTATGAAAGCTGCACGCGACTATCCGATCCTGACCGTCACCGCCAAGGGCACGCGCTGGCTCGAGAGCGGCCACCCCTGGGTGTACGACTCCGACGTCGCCCGCGAGCCGGACGAGAGCGAGTGCGAAAACGGCGCGCTCGTCGACGTGGTGTCGGAAAAGGGCAAATATCTCGGCACGGGCTTTTTGAGCAGACTCAGTAAGCTCCGCGTGCGCATTGTCTCGCGCAACGCGAACGACCGCTTTGACGAAAGCTTCTGGCGGCGGCGCGTACGCTACGCCTGGGACTACCGCAAGGCGGTCATGGATGGGCAGACCGGCTGCTGCCGCCTGATCTTCGGCGAGGCGGACGCCTTCCCCGGCCTGACGGTCGACCGGTTTGAAAATCTTCTCGTCACGCAGACGCTCTCGCTCGGCATGGAAAAGATCAAGGACATGCTCTTCCCCCTCATTGTCGAGGTGCTGGAGCAGGACGGCGAGACGATCGACGGCCTTTTTGAGCGCAACGATGTCGTGCTTCGCGAAAAGGAGGGCCTGACGCAGAACAAGGGTTGGTTTCCCCTCCCCGGCAAAAAAACGCCCGAGAGCCCCATCACTGAAATTTGCGAGAACGGCGTTTTCTACCGTGTGGATGTCGAAAACGGGCAGAAGACGGGCTTTTTCCTCGACCAGAAGTTCAATCGCCTCGCCGTCGCGCACCTCGCGCACGGCAAGCGCGTGCTCGACTGCTTCACGCACACGGGCTCGTTCGCGCTCAACGCCGCCAAAGGCGGCGCAGAGCACGTGACGGCGGTGGACGTGTCCGAGAGCGCCATCGAAATGGCGCGCGCGAACGCGGCGCGCAACGGCCTTGAGGACAAAATGGACTTTCTCGCCGCCGACGTCTTCGACCTGCTCCCGCAGCTCGAGGCCGCGCACGAAAAGCCCTATGACTTCATCATCCTCGATCCCCCGGCGTTCACAAAGTCTCGCCGCACGGCGAACAACGCCGAAAAGGGGTACAAGGAGATCAACCTGCGCGCGATGCGCCTGCTGCCGCGCGGCGGCTACCTTGCGACCGCGTCGTGCAGCCACTTCATGCCCGCCGAACGCTTTGAGCGGATGCTGCGCTCCGCCGCCGCGGACGCGGGCGTCGAGCTGCGGCAGATCGAAGCGCGCACGCAGAGCTGTGACCACCCCATCCTCTGGAACGTGCCGGAGACGGATTACCTCAAGTTCTACTTATTCCAAGTGGTATAAATTGATATAAAAAATCCCCGCTGTTTTTACAGCGGGGATTTTTTGGTTGTTTATTTGTTTTCGTCAGTGTTTTCCGCGGAGGTATCCGGCGTTTCGGGCTCAGTCGAGGGCTTGTCCTCAGTCTGAGCATCTTCGCCCTTGTCCTCCGGCGGCATTTCGATCTTTTCGCTCGTCATCGAAATGTGCTTGGCGGGCGCTTCGATCACGCTCGGCTGCGAGGGGCGGAAGCCGTCCTCGCTCTTGCGCGTGGAAGCGTAGGCCTCTTCGACGGCCGAGGGATCGCGGCCTTCGAGGATAGCGACCATTTCACCGCCCGTGATGGTCTCCTTTTCAAGGAGGTAGGCGACGACCTTGTCCATATCCTCGCGGTTGTCGCGGATGACCTGTACGGCGTCCTTGTAGCACTCGTCAAGGATACGCTTGACCTCGCGGTCCATGATGGCGGCGGTATCCTGCGCGCAGTCGAGGCCGTAGCCGCCGTCAAAGTACTGATTGCGCACCGACCCGAGCGCGACCATGCCGACCGCGTCGCTCATACCGTACATGGCGACCATGTTGCGCGCGATGCTCGTCGCCTCCTGAATATCCTGCGAGGCGCCGTTGGTCATCGTGTTCATCACGACCTCTTCGGCCGCGCGGCCGCCCATCGAGACGGCGATCTTCGCCATCAGCTCATCGCGCGTGCGCAGGTTCGTCTTGTCCTCCTCGGGCATCAGGAGCGTGTAGCCAAGGCTTCCCTCGGTGTGCGGGACGATCGTGATCTTCTGCACGGGCTCGGCGTTTTTCTGCTTGTAGGCGACCATCGCGTGGCCGACCTCGTGATAGGCGACGAGCTTCTTTTCAAACTCGGTGAGGACGCTGCCTTTCTTCTCGCTGCCCGCGATGACGAACTCGAACGCCGCGAGCATGTCCTCCTGCGTAACGAGCTTGCGTCCCTTGCGCACGGCGCGGAGCGCCGCCTCGTTGGCGAGGTTTGCAAGGTCCGCGCCCACGCAGCCCGCGGTCGCGAGCGCGACCTTCTTGAGATCCACGTCCTCGGCGAGCTTGATGCCGCGCGTGTGGACCTGCAGCGTTGCTAAGCGGCCGGCGAGGTTCGGGCGGTCGACGGTGATGCGGCGGTCGAAGCGGCCGGGGCGCAGCAGCGCCTTGTCGAGCACCTCCGGGCGGTTCGTCGCGGCAAGCACGATGACGCCCTTGCTCGGGTCAAAGCCGTCCATTTCGGCGAGCAGCTGGTTGAGCGTCTGCTCGCGCTCGTCGTTGCCGCCGCCGTAGCGCCCGCCGTCGCGGGATTTGCCGATGGTGTCGATCTCGTCGATGAAGATGATGCAGGGGGCGACCTTCGACGCCTCGGCGAAGAGGTCGCGCACGCGGCTCGCGCCGACGCCGACGAACATCTCGACAAAGTCAGAGCCGGAGATCGAGAAAAACGGCACCTTCGCTTCGCCCGCAACGGCCTTGGCCAGCAGCGTTTTACCTGTACCGGGAGAGCCGACGAGCAGCGCTCCCTTGGGGATCTTTGCGCCGATGGCGGTGTACTTTTCGGGGTTGTGCAGAAAGTCGATGATCTCGACGAGCGATTCTTTCGCCTCGTCCTGACCGGCGACGTCCGCAAACGTCACGCCGGTGGACTTTTCCATGTAGACCTTGGCGTTGGCCTTGCCGACATTGCCGATGCCGCCGATGCCGCCCATACCGCCGGACTTTTTCGTGATGAAGTTCATCAGCAGCATGAACGCGCCGACCATCAGCACCGTGGGCAGAATATAGCTCACCATGAACGTGAGGATCGGCGAAACGGGCGGCTGATAGGGCTTGGTGTAGGTCACGCCGTGCTCATCGCACAGGGTGATCAGCTTTTCCGTCGCGTCGGGAATGATGGTGGTGAAGAGCGTATAGTTCTGATCATAGCGCTTGCCGTCGTCATCCGTGTAGGTAAAGCCGTCGACCGGCGTGATGGTGAAGACCGTGTCGCCGAATTCGATGGACTTGACCTTCCCCTCCTCCACGAGTTCGACAAGCTCGCTGTATGCGATCTCGCACGAAGACTCGGCGGTGCGGGCCTGATCGAGCATGACGGAGAGGTAGTTCACACCGATCGTCAGCAGCAGCGCCCATAGGACGATCGACCACATGCCCCCGCCGCGCCGGCGGTTCTTGTCGCCGCGATTGCGGTTGTTTCTGTTGTTTGGCTCCATGTTGTTCCTCCTGTCGGGAGACAGAAAAATGCGAAGATGCGCACTTTTTGAATTAGTGATTTCAACTATACCATATATAAGAAAATCGCACAAGTTTTCTACGGTGAATTTTCGATGAACTTTTGCTTTGCGCCCTCTTTATCTTGCCCTTGTTCTGTGTTATAGTTGCAATGGAGTATTCTATAAAAATTTGTCACAAGGAGAAATTTCTTTTATGGATAAGGAACGCAAGGAAAAGACCGCGCGCGTACAGGACGCGGAGGCCGACGGCATCATCGAGGGCCGCAACGCCGTGATCGAAGCGCTGCGCGCGGGCACGACCATCGACAAAATTTTCATCCAGAAGGGCGAGACCGATAAGACGCTCGGCCACATCGCCTCGACCGCCCGCGCCGCGGGCGTGGTCGTCGTGGACGCGGACAAGCGCAAGCTCGACTTCATGTCCCGCACGCACGCCCATCAGGGCGTCATCGCGCTCACGAGCGTGCGCGAATATGTCAGTGTTGAGGATATTTTGAACATCGCGCGCGAAAAAGGCGAAAACCCCTTGATCGTCGTCTGCGACGAGATCTCCGACCCGCATAACCTCGGCGCGATCATCCGCACGGCGGAGTGCGCGGGCGCGCATGGCGTCGTCATTCCCAAGCGCCGCAGCGCGGGCCTCACGAGCATTGTCGCCAAGACGAGCGCGGGTGCGGTGAGCTATGTGCCCGTCGCGCGCGTGCCGAACATCCCCGCGCTTTTGGAGCAACTGCAAAAAGAAGGCGTCTGGGTCTTCGGCACGGCGGCCGAGGGCACGAGCGACCTCTACTCCGCGGACCTCAAGGGCCCCGCGGCCATCGTCATCGGCAGCGAGGGCGACGGCATGACGAGACTGGTGCGCGAAAAGTGCGACTTCCTCGTCAGCATCCCGATGAAGGGTAAAATTTCGTCGCTCAACGCCTCCGCGGCGGCGGCCATCCTCCTCTACGAGGCGGTGCGCCAGCGCCTGGGGCAGTGACGGTAAAGAAGGAACGATATGGACCCCAAAGACCTTGAATTTGAAGAAACGCTCGCCGACTCCGAGCTGCTGCTGAAAAACACGGCCCGCAGCATGGATGAGGACGCGGAATTCACGCTCGAGAGCATTCTGGCCGAGTACGGCAGCGGCACGCCCGCCGCGCCCGAACCGGAAGAAAAAGCAAGCGAGCCGCCCGCGGAGGAAAAGCAGTCGGCAAAGGTCGTCCCTCTGCCGAAAAAGGCGGAGGCGGCGAAAGAGAGCGTGGACGATACGGCGGACGGGACCGCCCGCATCCCCGTCATCCCCTTCCCCGGTGCGAAAAAGGCCGAAGAGCCGATAGAAGCCGAACCGGAAGAGGAAACGGACGCGGAAACCGAAGAAGAACCGCCGCAGGACGACGAGCCCAAGTCCATGAGCTTGCAGGACATCCTGGCCCAGACCGTGCAGGAGGCGCTCTCCGAGCGCGAGGACACGATCATCGAGGAGGAGCCGCCGCGCCGCGGTTTGTTCTCCCGCCGCAAGATGCGCGACACCGAGCAGCTCTACGACGACGCGGAGGAGGAAGAGGACGAGGAAGAAGAGTTCGAAGAGCCCGAACCCGAGCTCCCCGAGCCGCCGCTGACCGAAACGCTCTCCGACTACCGCGCCCAGCTTTCGGGCGCGACGAAGGCGCGCCGTGGGGCGGGTATTTTCACGCTTTTGCTGTGCGTCATGGCGGTGCTGGAGCATTTTTCCATCCTGCCGGAGGCGTACACCGCTGATCCGATGATCCGCGCGCTGCCGCCGCTGGCGGTCGAGGCGATCGTCTGCGCCATCGGCTGGCGCATTTTTGCGGGCGCGCTGCGCTCGCTCAAACAGGGAAAAGTCACATCGGGCTTTTTGACGATGCTTCTATGCCTTGTCACGCTGCTCGATACGGCACTCTATGCTTTTCTTCCCGCGCGCGCGGCGCTGTCGCTGCCGCTGCCGGTGCTGGGGGCGATGTCGGTCTACTGCGCGCTGCTGGGCGAAAGTCTGCGCCTGCACAGCATGTATGACACGTTCCGCATCGCGGCCATCGGCAATGCGCCGTATATCGTCACCGTGACGGCAGGGGGCGCGGCCAAGCGCGTGGGCCTGCCGGGCGGATTTTCGAATTCCGCGCGCGCGAACGACCCGTATTCCCGCTGGCAGAGCGTGCTGCTGCCGGTCTTCCTCGCGGCGTCGGTCGTGTTCGGCATGCTCTCGACGCTCGAGACGAAGCAGAACGCGCTGCTTGCGTGGAACCTCTCGGTGATGCTCGCGAGCGCGAACCTGCTCGCGTTTCCGATGGTGTGCGCGCTGCCGCTCAAGCGCATCGCCGCGCGGCTTGCCAAAAGCGGCAGCGCCGTGGCGGGCTTTTCCGGCGCGGACGCCATCCGCCGGAGCAACTGCGTCATCCTGACCGACGGCGACCTGTTCCCGCCCGGAACGGTCACGCTCGGCGGGCTCAAAGTGTTTGGCGAGGAGAGCGGCAAGGTCATCTCCTACGCCGCGACGATGGCCCACGCGTCCGAAAGCGGCCTGAGCCGCCTTTTTGACAATCTTCTCGCCAGCGACGGCGGCTTCCGCGAGCAGGTCGAGGACGTCGACTTTTACGAAGAGGGCGGCGTCGGCGGCCGCATCCACGGCGAAACGGTGCTCTTCGGCACGGCGGGCTTTATGAGAAAACGCGGCGTGAACCTGCCGCGAAACCTTGGCCTCAAGACCGGCGTGTTTCTCTCGGTCGACGGTACGCTCATCGCGGTGTTCGCCGTGAAGTACATGCCCGCGGAAAATGTCGACTGGGCGCTCCACGCCCTGCACCACAGCCGCATCACCCCCGTGCTCGCCGTGCGCGACGGCAACATCACCCCCGCGCTCTTAAAGCGCAAGTTCGGCACCGACGCGCGCGCGGTCTATCCCAAGCTCTCGACGCGCCTGGCGCTCTCCGAGCGCGGCGGCGGGCGGCCGTATGCGCTGCTCATGCGCGAGGGACTCATGCCGTATGCCGAGGTCGTGCTCGGCAGCAAGCGGCTCTGCGCGTCCGCCAAGCGGTGCACGGTGCTTGCATTTTTAGCCGCCACAGCGTCGACGCTCCTTGCATTTTATTTAACTTTTGTCGGCGCATACAGCGTGCTCACGCCGTTTTCTCTGCTCATTTACGTACTTTTGTGGTCGCTCAGCGCGCTGGTCGACGCCCTGCTCAGCGACCGTTATTGACACTTCGAACGAAGAAAACGAAAATTTGCGGAAAAATATGGTTGTAATGGCGAGAAAAACATGATATCATTTCTGCATTGAGTATTATCCCATCTTATGGCGCGAGCCGATCTGGGATTTACGATTTTCGGAAGGAGACTGACCCATTATGAGTGCAAAAGACATCCGCAATATCGTGCTGCTTGGCCACAGCGGCAGCGGCAAGACCACCCTCGCTGAGAGCATGCTGTATCTCACCGGCGGCACGGACCGTCTGGGCAGAATTGCCGACGGCAACACCGTTTGTGACTACGATCCCGAAGAGATCCGCCGCCAGATCTCCATTTCTCTGGCCGTGGCTCCCGTGGAATATGACAGCTGCAAGATCAACGTGCTCGACGTGCCCGGCGGCTTCGACTTCGCCGGTGAGGTCGCGGAGGCCGTTCAGGCTGCCGACGCTGCCGTCATCGTCTGCTCGGCCAAGGCCGGCATGAGCGTCGGCGCGGAAAAGGCGTGGAAATATTGCGAGAAGAACTCTCTCCCCCGTCTGCTCTACATCTCCAAGACCGACGAGGAGAACTCCGACTACAACGCCGCGTTCAACACGCTGCGCGAGCGCTTCGGCAAGAACATCGCCCCCGTCGTCGCCCCCATCTGGGACGAGAGCAAGAAGGTCATCGGCATCATCGACGTGCTGCATAAGCGCGCATTCGAGTTCGGCCCCGGCGGCGGCCGCGTCGAGATCGAAGTGCCTGAGAACAAAAAGCCCGTGCTCGATGAGCTCTACGACGCGCTCAAGGAGTCCGTCGCCGAGACGAGCGAGGAATTTATGGAAAAGTTCTTCGCCGGTGAAGACTTCACCTATGCCGAGATGATCCATGGCCTGCGCCAGGGCGTTAAGGACCTGTCTCTCTTCCCTGTCGTGTGCGGCTCCGCCATTCAGGGCATGGGCACGCGCATCCTGATGGATACCATCGTCGAGCTTCTTCCCCAGCCGCAGGACGCCCGCGCCCTGATGGCCGAGAATGAGGACGGCGAGTCCTCCGAATTCGTCGTCGCGCCCGGCGCACTGCCGACCGCGTTCGTCTTCAAGACCATTTCCGACCAGTACGGCAAGTATTCCTACGTCAAGGTGCTCTCCGGCTCCATCAAGCCCGATATGCCCATGGTCAACGCCCGCACCGGCGAGACCGAGAAGCTCGGCCGCCTGTACATCCCCAAGGGCAAGAAGTATACCGAGGTCAAGGAGCTCACCTGCGGCGACATCGGCGCCATCGCCAAGATGGACAAGGTCAAGACCGGCGATACGCTCTGCGAGCCGCGCAAGGTCGTCAAGATCGAGCCCATCCCGTTCGATGAGCCCTGCTACAGCGTCGCCATCGCGCCCAAGACCCGCGGCCAGGAGGATAAGATGGCCCAGGGCCTCAACCGCCTGAACGAGGAAGATCCGTCCTTCCGCGTCGTCAACAACGCCGAAACGCACCAGATGGTCGTCTCCGGCGCGGGCGACATCCAGATCGACGTGCTCGTCAACAAGCTCAAGAGCCGCTTCGGCGTCGAGGTCGTGCTCGACACGCCGCGCGTGCCCTACCGTGAAAAGATCCGCAAGACGGTCTCCAAGCAGGGCCGTCATAAGAAGCAGACCGGCGGCAGCGGCCAGTTCGGCGACGTTTGGATCCGCTTCGAGCCCAACGAGGAGAGCGAAGAGATGGTTTTCGCCGAGGAAGTCTTCGGCGGCAGCGTCCCCAAGAACTTCTTCCCCGCGGTCGAAAAGGGTCTGCGCGAGGCCTGCGTCCACGGCCCGCTCGCGGGTTATCCCGTCGTGAACCTCAAAGCCGTCCTTTACGATGGCTCCTATCACCCGGTCGACTCGTCCGAGATCGCGTTCAAGACCGCGGCGAACCTCGCCTACAAGGCAGCCATGCCCGAGGCGTCCCCGGTCCTGCTCGAGCCGGTGTGCGAGCTCAAGGTCACGGTGCCCGACCAGTACATGGGCGATATCCTCGGCGATCTCAACAAGCGCCGCGGCCGCGTCATGGGCATGACCCCGACCGGCAACGGCGAGCAGGTCATCGAGGCCGAGTGCCCCGAGGCAGAGCTGATGAGCTACGCCATTGACCTGCGCTCCATGACCCAGTCCCGCGGCTCGTTCGTGATGCACTTCGTGCGCTACGAGCAGTGTTCCGCCGACGCACAGGCGAAGGCTGTCGCTGCTGCGAAGGCGATGCAGGAAGCGGAATAATTGCTTCTGCACAGCAGAAAATAAGTAATAAGAGAGGGCTTCTCGAAAGAGAAGTCCTCTCTTTTTCCGCGCATGGCGCGGAGGGGGGGAGCAGCCCGAAGAGGCTGCGGCTTTTCCCCACACCGTGTGGGGCTGCGGATAAGGGGGATATTCTCTCACGTGAGAGAATATCCCCCTTGGACCCCCAAGAGAACGCAAGGGGCCCTGCCCCTTGACCCCGCACATTGGCAGTCTGTAGCTTGAAGAACTGCACGCGCTGCGCAGTGTGAGTGCGGTGTACATGGCTTCGCCATGAATCCCTGCGAGTCGTGATCTGACAGCAACCGCGCCTTACTGTCGTGAGGCGCGAGTGACGTTTTCTCGGCGGCAGACTGCGTGCGAAATAGCGGCATTGCTGCGCTCGCCGCATTGATGGGACTGGCGGTAAACGGAAATTACTGCGTACTCCTACAAGATGGGCAGAGCGTCACCCGCAAGGGGTGTGCCGCATCCGTAAGGCAGCAGAGCCGCCAACGGCTGCGCAACAGCGGATGATAGGAGCAGAGGCAAATCGTATAGCAGCTTCAAACGCGGCAACGCCGCGCTCCCTGCACGGTGCAGGGAACAAAAGGCCCGCCTGCAAACGCAGGCGGGTCTTTCTTATCACCTTTTGGAAAAAGCGGCTATCTCTTAGTACATGCCGCCCTTACAAATTCTAAGGCACTAAGTCAACATGCAAAAAGCCTGTTTCCCCTTGTGTAGCAACGGTTTCCCGCGGTTTATCATGTCTTTCTCAAAACTCACTTTCTCTGTTGAAATCCATGCATCTTCACGCAAATTCACACTCGTTCACGGTCAAATGGTGTAAGTTTTGGTGTAAGCCGCCACACTATAAAGATGGGATTTTTAGAGATTCATTGCAATCTCTTCAAACGCTTTTTCTGCTGAATCGTAGTCACTGTGCGTATAAACATCAAGTGTTACGCTGGCATTAGAATGACCCATAAAATATTGCAGACTTTTGACGTCCATGCCCGCTTGCTGTGCATTTGTGCAAAATGTATGGCGCAGCACATGTGGGGTAACATCCGGAAACTTTTCTTCGTGCTGTGCGGCAAACTTCTTCCGCATACTACGCATATAGTTTTCCAAATGCATTGCCACTTTTGGCATCCCGCCTTTATCAAGGAAGATAAAGCCGCTGCATCCATCAACCATCATTTCTATCTTTGGTGTGACCCTGTTGCTTAACGCACGCTTTAATGCCATATATACGGTGTCTGTCATTCGGATATAGCGCGTGCCGCTTTTGGTCTTAGGTGTCGTTACGAAATACGGTTTATCCGCCGTCCTGCATAACTGACGCTGCACATGAATGCGGCGCTTCTCAAAGTCAATATCTGATTTCGTTAGTCCATACAGTTCACTGACGCGCAATCCAGTACCAAGCAGAATCACAATGTCATCGTAATAATTCCCCTTGCCGCAATCCCGAATAAAGTTTAGGTATTCCTCCTGTTGCTCTTTTGTCAATGCAACGCGAGTATATGCGTCATTTGGTACTAAGTCGCTCAGCTTAAATTTGAAAGGATTTTTGCGGACAATATCATCATCTACTGCCATTTCAAACGCTGGTCTGACAACGCTCTGCACAATGCTGATGGTATGCTGTTTGAAACCCTCGTCATGGAGTTCTACAAACCACTTTTTCGCATCAGACAATTTGACCGTTTTGACTTTTTTCTTGCCAAAATTGCTGGCATGAACCCGCTTAATTGCCGTCCCGTAGGCTCTCAAGGAATTTTGTTTCAGCCCTCGTTTCAGGCTAAAATATCTGTCAACGAGTTCGGATACCGTGATTTCGCCAGCGGCATAATCAATTCCGTCTGCCAAATCTCGATTTATTAACTCCTCCTGCTTTCGCAGTTCTTCCAATGTCTTTGCGTACACATATTTTCTTTTCTTATGAATATCGACATACCGATACATATAACTGCCGTTCTTTCGTTGGCTTTCGCCATCTTTCAGAATACGACCCTTGCTATCCTTGCGCTTTTCTGACAACCTTACCGCTCCTTTCTCGAAAAGCGCCTATTTCGGTAGTAAACCGATTGTAACATAGAAACGCCAATATTTCCAGTCATATCGAATATGCCCCTTTCAGAAAATTTTCAAAAGCCTTGCGTTTTATAAGTCGCTTACTGCCAACCCACAAAACAAAGGGGCAATCGGCTGGATTACTCAATTCCCGAATTTTGTTTACGCCGATATTGAAGTACGCCGTAGCTTCCTCAACTGTCAAATTTGCTTTTTCCCAAATGGGAACAGTGCTATTCATTAAAACCTCCCTGTTATGCACTGTTGCCCTCCTGCCTTTGGCGAGGATGTGACCGCACAAGGCGGTTTCCAATTCAAGGTAACTTTTATTTATTGCGCTGACCTTTGGCGCAGCGTCTATGCACCGATAATCGGTGGTATTTTCATATTTGATTTCAAAATTGCCCAAAATCCCTTAACCATCAATATTTTTCTGGACAAATAATACTGCTTGTCTCGTTATTGCGCATTGTGGCACAACGATTTCCAGCCATTTTAGCGCAAAGGAAAAAGATGTTGACACAATGCAATAGTATTCTTCTTTGGCTCACTATATATGATACGAAGTCTCATGCCAGCGAAAAACCGTCTTTCTCTTGTGTCTCAATGCTTCTGCCGATTTACGTCTTCCCTAAAATGAGGTATCGCCCTGAAATTGAAAAATCGCATAACCAAGCCACTTTATCCATATGTAACATAAGAAAATCTGCGCTGTTATGCGGTTTTATAGCATTTTCTAAAATGAACCGCGACTATGCATCTATCCTGCAAAACTTCCCAAGCAATTCTACCTGCTGCGGACACTTCCCAAAATAAAGGATATGTGGATTGATAAATATTTTTGATGTGCCTATATCTGCGCCATTTGTCACAAAAGAGCATAGCTGTTCCAAATGTCCGTTTACTAAAAAGGTTATCTCGGCATACGTTTGCAACAGCCGCGCCCGATTTGCTGCGTTGTACCCAATAGCTGCGCAGAAGTCATTCACAGATAACGGCAGCACATAGTTAAGGTCTTTTTCCGTTGGATTGTAGCAAAGTATATTGTATTCGGTATTTACAAAGGGAATCATCTGGAACATATAGCCGAGATGCTTATGCTTTTTCGGTGCTGTGTTTCGATAAAGTGTGCGTACCGCATCAATGAAGAACTTTTGATATGGTGCATACCCGTTTAATTGTCCTCTTTGGAAATAGCCTCCCAACATCCGCATCCTCCCTTGGTTATCCTCTGTGATATATGCACCTTTTACCTCGTTCCAAAATCTATAAACCTCTGTAGTGGAAAGATTCAAAATGTCTTTCAGATTTCCAAACTTCATCGGTATGCGCTGGGATAATGCTAAGTAGCCATCATATCTTAGGTAAGTCGCAAGGTAGACCAACCTTGCCTTGGTTGCTGGACGCAACGCTGCATCCCCGTATTCTTCCAATACAAAGAAGAATTGTCCTGTCTCCTTACGCCATTGCCGTCGCTCATCCTCCTGCTCTTTTCGCTTTTTGTATTCTTCTTGCTGTTCGGGAGTATAGATGATGCTGCCAACCGGAACATTTATTGCAACCGCTGGTAGCGCTTCTCCGGTACTCCGCTGGACGCTCAGCATTTCGCCCGTGTTCGCGTCAAGCACTGTATCGTAGCCCTTTATTATTCTCAACTCCCATTCGTGTTCAATAATTGTCCATACAAAGCATCCATGCAATTTCCGCATACTCTGACCTTTGCCTTTTCGCCGTCATGGACGCTGCCATAGCCAGCTTGCAGCGTCACGAAAGACGCATAACAAGGAGATTCCTGTTTGCAGACAGGGCATATAAAATCCGCGTTTGGACGGGTGTATTCTGCGATATGCCGCTGTCCGGTCTGAAGCCTTTTCAGTAATTCCGACATTTGCTTACCTCCCTTCATTTTTTCTATGCAGTAGTGGCGTTGGCTCCTTGGAGCGCCGCACCCTCGGGTGAACGTTTCCTACTGCCCCTAACCGCAAGGGGTGTACCCTGCATCGTTAACCACAACAGGTACACCCTTTCAAGTAACAAAAAAGACACAGCGTGTGTCCTAACCGTTCCCGTAAAGCCTTGTCTCGCAACGTTTTCGCAGATACACTCTATAAAAAGTATTGAGAAAAGAATCAAATTCCAATGGACAGGACATTCAAGTTAAGTTATAGGCGCTGCATAGATAGCGACAGTATAGCCAGCCGAGCGCCTTTTGTGTGTCCTAAAATATAAAAGCCGTGCTTATCGGGCAGTTATTTTCTGCTCAATAAGGCACGGCTTCTTTTTGCAATTCCCACGGTTACATCGACCGACTACATATGTTTTTCTTCTGGACAGGCGGCAGAAATACCAAAACCGCCCCCCGCCTGTGCCTGTTCCCGCTCCATGCGTTCTCTGATTGCTTGCAGGACATACGCCTGCACAGACTGTCCGGCACTTGCAGCGGCGGCGCGTATTGCCGCACCTTCTTCTTTCGTCGGGCGCACCATTATATTATCCTGCTTACGATTATAATTCGTGCTTGCCCGCTTCTGCGCTTCTGTTGACATAGTATCACCCCCGTTTCATTATACCTATTATAGAAATGTCAGTAAACTGATATATTGCACAAGAATGTCAGTTAACTTTTATGCACTCTGCCATCTTTACAAATTATCAGTTAACTGATATATTGTAATCACACAAGGGAACACCGGGCAGGTCAAGGCGGACGAAAGTAAGCGCAAGCCGAAACCAAGAACGCAAGACAAAAGCAGAAATGGATAAGAGAGATTGAGATTGCCAACGGGCATAGATGTTTAATGCCACCTGCTGCCTGTCCAAAGCCCTAAAAGAATGAAAGGAAGATACAAAATGTCAGTAACAGAATTGGAAACCCGTATTGTCAAAATGCAGGAGTGGGAGCAGCTTGCACAGGACGCAGCCGCAGAAGCCGAAGCTATCCGCGACACCATCAAAGCGGAAATGCTGGCGCGTGATACCGAGGAATTGACCGCAGGACGTTTTATCGTCCGTTGGCGCTCTGTATTGACTTCACGCTTCAATAGCAGCGAGTTCAAAAAGGCTATGCCTGATGTTTACGCTGCATTTACGCGACAGAGCCAAAGCCGCCGCTTTTCCGTCAGCGCATAAAGAAAGACCACTTGTCCGAACGCCGACCAAAGCAAGCGGGCAAGCAGCCTAACACCAACCCTTGCGGGGTAGTAGTGTGATTATAACACGCCGCCCCGCTCCAAATCAAGAAGAACAGGAGCGTTTATAATGGCAAAGTTTGATATTTACGAAGCCGTAACCGAAAGAATCATCCAACAGCTACAGCAAGGCGTTATTCCTTGGCAAAAGCCTTGGACAGGTACACAGCACGGCGCTATCAGCGGAACAACCGGAAAACCGTACAGTCTGTTGAATCAAATGCTGTTAGGCAAACCCGGCGAATACTACACCTACAGTCAAGTATTGTCACGCGGCGGCGCTGTCCGCAAGGGCGAGAAATCACAAATCGTTGTGTTTTGGAAACAGGTCAAAGTGTCCGATATGCAGGACGATGAAACGCAATCGCCCGTTGACCGTCTGATTCCTATGCTGCGTTACTATAACGTGTTCCATATCGACCAATGCGACGGTCTAACCCCGCGATTCAATCAGCCCGCAGAACCGACACCAATACCCGCCGCCGATGAAATCATCGACCACTACAGCCAACGGGAGCATATCATAATCCACCATCAGTTAGGCGATGAAGCCTATTACAGCCCATCAAGAGACTGTATCGTTCTGCCGCTCGTTGAGCAGTTCCGGAGCATGGGCGAGTTCTATTCTACCGCTTTTCACGAAATCACACACAGCACCGGACACCGCACACGCCTAAACCGCCTAAAAGCAACCGCACACTTTGGAAACGCAGAGTACAGCAAGGAAGAATTGACCGCTGAAATCGGCGCTGCCGCGCTTCTCAACTATGCGGGAATTGAAACCAACGACACAATCCGTAACAACGCCGCTTATATTCAAAACTGGCTTACCGTCTTGAAAAATGACAAACGGATGGTCGTTGCCGCCAGCGGTGCAGCCGCAAAAGCTGTTGATTACATTTTGGACTAAACATCGTACATAGAAAGGAAATCATATCATGGGAAAAGCTATCGCCTGTATTCTTATTGCTGTTCTTGCTTGCGCTTGCCCGCTGCTTGCGCTGCTGCTTCTTCTCGCATTTGGACTTTTCAATCTCTAAGCGTGGGAGCGGGGAGAAATCCCCGCTTTTTCACACTTGTTCCTATAACATCAGAAAAACGAACCGCAAAACCCAGCGTTTTCAATGCCTTTCGGTTGACGGGCAGAAAAGTTCGTTTTTTCTTATCCAAGACTTCGTTTTCAGGGGGTACTTACATGAACAAAAGGACAATCGCACTGAGCGCAGAACAATACAAAGAAATCATCCAAACCATGAAGCAAGGCTTTTCCGGTTGCCGTCCAAATGAGCGAATCGCTGCCGCGCTTATGCTTGAAGCTAACTTAGGCTTGCGTATTTCTGATATAGTCCGGTTGCGGCTCTCCGACATTGTAAAAGACGGTGAACGCTATCGGCTCTCCATCATTGAACAGAAAACAGGTAAAGCCCGCGTATTTACCATTCCGCTTGCCTTGTATCAGTTCATACGGCTTTACTGCATGGACAACAACATTTCCGCAGACGCACAGATATTCCCGCTCACTACACGTCAAATCCAAAAGCATCTGCAAATTGTATGTGACTACCTCGGCTATACCGGAATCAGCACACATTCATTCCGAAAATTCTACGCAACAGAAATCTACACAAAGAACGGCTATAATATCGTTCTTGTCCAAAAGCTGCTACAACATAGCAGCGCCGCAGTCACACAAGCATACATCGGAATCCAGCAAAGGGAATTAGAGCAAGCCATAGAAAATCACTTGTGTCTGGACGTATGAAAAGGGGCGGGGATTTTCCCCGCCCTACTTCTGCATATAAGTTTTAACCCGTTCAATAGCAGCACCTACATCGACGCCGTCCATCCTCGTCCATGTTCTGCGGTACATTTCACCCTTTTCATTGCCGTCTCGGTCTATTTCAACTTCCGCGATACTGCTGTAATCATCAGATACAGTCCACTTATAACAGTAGTTCATAATGCAACCGTCCTCAGATTCATCAGTCTGTGACATTTTTATTGGTTCGATATAGCGGTTAATGCTTGGATACTCTATCCATTTTACAGCGCTATAATAATTATGTGCAGTATAAAAATATATCTCCGTTCTAACCCATAGATATGAAACCGAAGTTTCGTCCTCGCACTCATAGACCGTATTTATTGCCTTTTCCAGTAGAGGGAGGATTTCAAAAACATTCTCATAATCTGGAATTTCGCACAGCTTGTTATATGCACCCTCATAGTCATATTTTCTTGTCAAAACCTGCGCATCAAAATAAGCCTGTTCTTCTTCTGTTTTGGGTTGTTCTACTACGATTTGCGGCGTTGCAGGCGTTTCTTTCCTTTTGGAAATTTCTTCATCCGTCAACCCTAAGATATTTTTATCATACTCCATCGAGAAGTTTGATGAATCGACCGAAAAGCGGTATTGTGTTGTAGTATATTCAGAATTTTCAATGTAAAAGCTTACCGTCTCGCCAGAGCGCAATGCCTCCATCAAATCAGCGATATCCTGCTTCCCATATATTTCTATTCTATCAGAATTGAGTTTGCCGATTACGTTTCGCTTGGACGTTCCATATTTGATTGTAATGTGATAGCTGCTATCAAGATTGCTTTTTACTTGGTACTTTCCATATTCGTACAGAATGAATGATACGTTTATGGAATCAACAATTATATCTGCTGTCAGTTTCTCGTTTGTAGCAGCGGTGTTGCTGAAAGTGCCTGTTAATTTACTTGTCGTTGTAACATACCGCATATACGTTGGTTCATTAAATTCATCCACATAGTTTCTTGTTGTCCAAACACCAATGGACTCTCCGCATCTGCTGCATATTCCAGCATTTGTTGTATGTCCTAAAGCAGGAATGGTTTCCTGTTCTTTCAAGACTTCACCACAAATAGAGCAATGCACTCCATCTGTCAGTCCGGGTTCAAAACAAGTAGCTTCTTTTCCAGCGTCAATCACTTCGACATGGTGACACGTTTTGGGGGTTCGCACTACTACCGCAACAATAACCAGCAATGCGATAGTTCCTACTATGCCCCAAAGAAGCCCATTCTTTTTTATCTGTTTCATTTACTGCTCCCGTCTCTGTTGCTATTCACAGTATTATTCACTAAGTAAAAAATCCGCTTCTTTTTCCGCTTTGCATAGGCAAGCGTTTTTGCAGCCCCGCCGATTGGTGTATTGACATAGGCAATGACCGTTTCGGCGCGGTCTACCATATACTCATTTGCACGAACAATCCGATATTGATACGGAACGTCCTCCAATGCAGGAACGATAACATCGTCAAACCGCGCATGGTATTCCTTTTCATAGCTATCCAACTTTGGACGATAGTAGGGAATCACAAGGCAGACCCTTATAAATGGGTGTTCCTGCTTTTGCGCCAGACACACCGATGCTGCCAGCCTGTCAAACTGTCCATAGTTTCCAATAAGAAAATCATCGTAGCCATCTTGAATTAAGCCCGACACAATCTGCTGCGTTGCTGCCTTTATATCCTCATACGGAGAATATATTTTGCTGTGACCGCAAAAGGTACAAACTCGCACAGCGCAGCACCCCTAACGTTCAAAAGTCTCATGCTTACCGCCATTTTACTACACTTCTTTTCTTAAATCAATATATCGTTGATTGTGGTCTATGATTTATATACCGTTTTTGCGGTACACTATCCGCAAGGCGGTGATGCTATGTATTACTCTGAATTTGGAGAAAATCTTAAAAAGCTCCGAACTGCCCGCGACCTCACGCAACAGGAACTTGGTGCAAAGGTTGGTCTTTCCAAAGCGGTTGTCAGCAAATATGAAAACGGTCTTGGCTATCCAACATTCGATGTTCTGATTCGGATTGCTGCATACTTCGGTGTTACAACGGACTATCTGCTCGGTGTGACCGGAGGAAAGACGATTGATGTTTCCGAACTGTCCGACAGTCAGATTGATACGCTGCATCGCATCATAACAGAGTTTAAGAAAGTTGGAAAAGAATAACCACCGTAGGCTGGGCGATTCACCCGCTGCGGTGGTTTCATTTTTGTATTCATTTTCCGTAATCGGATAGAGTACCAAGCGGCGCTGGACGGGTTTCTGCCCGTCCTTTTTTGTTGCAATTTGCAGCAGAACGCGACACCACGAGTAACGCCGTTTGCGGTAGAATTTAGGAGGATTGTACTTGTTATGACCTGTTTTGCCGCTCGGCTGAAACAATTACGGAATCAACGGGGATTGACCCAAACGGAGGTTGCTGCCGCTATCGGCGTGACCCGCTCGGTTGTCTCGCTCTATGAGAATGAAATGCGCCAGCCAAGTCCGGAAATCATTGTTGCACTGGCTCGGCTCTACGGCGTTACAACGGACTACCTGTTATGTGGAAACCGTCGTTTCTTTGTGGACGTTTCGGGGTTAAATGAACAGGAAATTGCGGCGATTGTAAACATGGTCGGCTTGCTGCGCTCCAAAAAATAAAGAAAGGTCGCTGCACCCATGAAAAGAAGAAACCGCTTGTTCTCTGCGCTTCTCTCCTGTCTGCTGCTTGTTTCCGTCCTCTCACCGAATGCCCTTGCCATAGAGGATGAAGCAGAAACGCAGCCCGATGATTTACCCGCTGAAACTGCTGTAGTTGTTTATTCTTTGGACGAATTGCAAGCCGCCATTTCTGCCGCCGATGATGGAGACACGATTACGCTGGGCGATAGGATTAACATTACCGAAAATTGCGTGATTGGCGATGCCGAAAAGCAAATCACCATCGTGCCGCTGGATGAATCCGTTAAAATGTACCTCTGCGTTTTTGGAGAAACTGCAACCGATGTTGTGTTTCAGAATCTTGTGATTGACGGAAAGAATCTGCCTTGTACATACGCAATAGATATACATTCCTATCGAGTAGCGGATGAATTGGCGTACTGCACGTTTGACAACATTACTGTAGAAAACGTAGCTTCAACATGGATTCCAATTACGATTATGGCTACTTCGGCTGAAATCAAAAACTGCCGTTTTACAAACAACACCGGACATCTCTGTGGCGCACTTCGGATAGGCACAACAGCATATACCAACATTACAGATTCTACCTTTTCCTGCAACAAATCAAGCGGTGTTGGCGGTGCTATCAACTGTCAAGGCAAGCTTGAAATGACCGATTGCACCATCAATGGAAATGAAGCCGCGTTTGAAACAACGGACGCACACGCTGGCGGGGGTATTTTGGTTAACAGCGCAGCATATTGTAAAATGACCTCCTGCACAATTACAGGAAACAGCGCAACGTTAGGCGGTGGGGTTGCAGTTCATGGCGAAACAGAAATGATTGATACCGCTGTCTATGGGAACACCGGCAAAAATGGCGCTGACGATGTAAGAATGATAGCGGATGCAGCTTTTCGTATGAGTTACACCAGCAGCATGGATAGCGTCTATATCGGAAAGCAGCCCATCGGATTCTACAAAGACTATATAGGCAACCGTTTTGACGCAAATTCAAACGCCGTTTTCATCGGTGAAGTGATTGACTGCGATATTGACAGCCCCGATTTCGGCGCAAAGTTTGTCTTTGCATCTGACCTCCCTCAAGAACCCGAACAACCGGAAACTCCCGAAGAAACACCGCCAGAGCCCACGCGCCCCTCTCATTCTGGACACCATCATTCCACGCCAAGCGTGACCCCACAAAAGGATGAAACCGTAAAACTATGCGCCGGTAACGCAGAACTTGACCCGGACAAGCCTTTTGCACTTGCGGGCTATGGCGATGGACAGTTACACGAAAATGACCCCATCACAAGAGCGCAGTTTGCTGTGCTGCTCTATCGTTCCCTGACCGATGACAGCAAGGCTATTTTAACGGGCAGTACAAGCGTTTTTACAGACGTTCCCAAGGATTCATGGTATCACGATGCTGTTTCTGTATTCGCGTCTGTGGGCGTTCTGAATGGCTGTAACGGCTTCTTCCGTCCAAATGATAACTTGACTTATGGACAGCTTATCGCCATCCTGACCCGCTTCGTGGACGCCAAAACTGCACCCATGCCCGATGTTTCCTATACCAAACACTGGGCGTACAAGAACATTATGACCGCTGCTGCCTATGGCTGGATTCAAGACGCTGTATCCGTCCAGCCTGACCGCATCGTAACGCGCGGTGAAGTTGTCTTACTTGTAAATCAAATCTTCCAAAGCGTTAGATAAGTGCAAAAAAGAGACCGATGCATTTGAGCATCGGTCTCTTACTATCCGAACAGGCGCAATCTTTGGTGTATTTGGTGTAAATGTGGTGTAAATCGTGCTGTTTACTCCGCACAAGCCCAGAGATTGCAAGGGTTTCCGGCTGTTTATCAATACATGCCGCCCATGTCGCCCATGCCGGCGCCGGGAGCGGCCGGTGCGGGGGGCTCGGGCTTGTCAGCGACGAGCGCCTCGGTGGTCAGCACCATGGAGCTGACAGACGCAGCGTTCTCCAGCGCGGAGCGCGTGACCTTTGCGGGGTCGACGATACCGGCGGAGATCATGTCGCAGTAGACTTCCTTGTAAGCGTCGAAACCGTAGCCGACCTTGCCGCTGGTCTTGATCTTCTCAAGAACGACGCTGCCGTCGATACCGGCGTTGGCCGCGATCTGACGGATGGGCTCCTGCAGGGCCTTGACGATGATCTGGACACCGGTCTTCTCATCGCCCTCAACCTCGCTGATGAGCTTTTCCACAGCGGGAACGGCATTGACATAGGCAGTGCCGCCGCCGGCGACGATGCCCTCTTCCACAGCCGCGCGGGTCGCGTTCAGCGCGTCCTCGATGCGCAGCTTCTTTTCCTTCATTTCGGTCTCGGTCGCAGCGCCGACCTTGATGACAGCCACGCCGCCGGCGAGCTTGGCAAGGCGCTCCTGCAGCTTCTCCTTGTCGTATTCGCTGGTGGTCACGCCGATCTGGGCGCGAATCTGCGCCACGCGGTCAGCGATGGCCTGCTTGTCGCCGGCACCGTCGACGATGGTGGTGTTCTCCTTGGTGACCTTGATCTGGCGGGCACGGCCGAGCATGTCGATCGTGGTGTTCTTGAGCTCGTAGCCGAGCTCTTCGGAGATGACCTGGCCGCCGGTCAGAATGGCGATATCCTGCAGCATTTCCTTCCGGCGATCGCCGAAGCCGGGCGCCTTGACGCACACAACGTTCAGCGTGCCGCGCAGGCGGTTGACGATCAGGGTGGAGAGAGCCTCACCCTCGACGTCCTCGGCGATGATGACGAGCTTCTTGCCGCTCTGAACGAGCTGCTCGAGGATCGGGAGAATGTCGGAGATGACGGAGATCTTCTTATCGGTGATCAGCAGGTAAGCGTCGTCGATGACGGCTTCCATCTTCTCGGTATCGGTGACCATGTACGGGGTGATGTAGCCGCGGTCGAACATCATGCCCTCGACGACCTCGCTGTAGGTCTCGGCGGTCTTGGACTCCTCGATGGTGATGACGCCGTCGGCGCTGACCTTCTCCATGGCCTCGGCGATCAGCTTGCCGATGAATTCGTCACCGCTGGAGACGGTACCGACGCGGGCAATGTCGTCCGTGCCGTTGACCTTCTGGGAGTTGGCCTTGATGGCGGAGACAGCAGTCTCAACGGCTTTGGCCATGCCCTTCTTCATCACGACGGGGTTTGCACCGGCGGCGAGGTTCTTCAAGCCCTCACGCACCATGGCCTGCGCCAGCAGCGTTGCGGTCGTGGTGCCGTCGCCCGCGACGTCGTTCGTCTTGGTGGAAACTTCGCGCACGAGCTGCGCGCCCATGTTCTCGAACGGATCGTCGAGCTCGATCTCCTTGGCGATGGTCACGCCGTCGTTGGTAATCAGCGGAGCGCCGAACTTCTTGTCGAGCACGACGTTGCGGCCCTTGGGGCCGAGGGTGACCTTGACGGTATCAGCAAGAATGTTAACACCGGCCTCAAGCGCCTTGCGCGCCTCTTCGCCGGACTTAATCAGCTTAGACATAAGAGTGTACCTCCATTAGAAATTTCGCGGAACGCGAAAATAATTTAAATCATTTTTGCCGCGACATGCGCGTGGCAAAAATACTTTGACCCAGCCGCCTTGGGCGGCGTCGCCAGTCCGCAGACTGGCGGTGGGGAATCCAAAGGGGGAGCCTGCTCCCTCTTTGCGAGTCTTACTCGACGATGGCCAGGATATCGCTCTGGCGGACGACGACGTACTCTTCGTCATCGAGCTTGACCTCGGTGCCGGCATACTTGCTGGTGATGACCTTGTCACCGGGCTTGACGGTCATCACGACATCGTGACCGTCCACCATGCCGCCGGGGCCGACGGAAATGACTTCGGCAACGGAGGGCTTCTCCTTGGCGCTGGCGGTCAGGATGATGCCGCCCTTGGTGGTCTCTTCGACCTCGACCATCTTGAGGATGACGCGGTCAGCAAGCGGTGTGAGTTTCATGGCTTGGTGCCTCCTTGTATATTTTAAAAATTTTAACGGTTTCAGGCGGGTTAGCACTCAAACTTGATGAGTGCTAACCAACGGTGCTATCATAGCGCACTGTCAAGACATTTGCAAGGGGTATTTGGGATTTTTTCAAAAATTCACAGCTTATTCAAAATCTCCTCCGCCCGCTTGCGTCCGCTTTTCCACCGGAAAGGCGAAAGAGGTCGAATGCCGCAGCATTCGACCTCTTTTGCCATTTATTTCGTTATTGAGCTGCCGCGTTACCGCGCCGTCGCGTCCGGATCGCAGCCCTTGGGCGCGAAGAAATTGACCTTCTTGTCCGCGAGCTTGAGCGTCACGCACTGGGAGTGCATGCTCTCGCCGTCAAGGCAGGTCGTGAGGTCGCCCTCGAGCGCCTCGATGCGCACGAGCTTCGCTGTCGAGACGCGGATGATGTCCTGCGGCAGCTTCTTGTAGTCGCCCGCGCTGTAGCCGCCGAAAAGCGTCGCAAAGCGTGCCTTGCTGACGTTCTTGACGAGCACCGTATGTAAGACGCCGTCGGTCATGCGGGCCTCCGGCACGGGGGTAGAGCCGCCGCCGTAGTAGCGGCCGTTGCACATCGAGACGAGCGCGAACGTGTCCTCGATCACCTCGTCGTCAAGCGTGACGCGCCATCTGCGCCCAATCTTGTGGAAGAGGAAGTTGACCGCGACGCTGGCTAAATAGCTTCCGCGGCCCGAGAGCATCGGCGATGCACCAAACTCGTGTACGCTCTCGGCGATGCGCGCGTCGATGCCCGTGCAGGCGATCGTCAGGCAGTATTTGCCGTTGCAGTCGATGAGGTCGAGCGGTGTCACGTCACCGTTCCACAGGTTTTCCGCGTCAAGAAACAGCGGCTCGGCGTCCTTACCGAAGTTTTTAAGGAAATCGTTGCCCGTGCCGATGGGGATGCAGGTCATCGCGGCGTTGGGAAAGCCCGCGATGCCGTTGGCGATCTCGTTGACCGTGCCGTCGCCGCCGCAGGCGTAAAAGCGGACATAGTCGCCCGTCTCCGCGATCGCGCGCGTCAAAGCCGTCGCGTGCCCGCGCGACTTGGTGAGCATGCACTCAACGTCCAAATTGTGGTTCTTTTTCAGCGCCTCGGCCATCGTATAGACGCGCTGGCGGCTGTCCTTTTTCCCCGCTGCGGGGTTGATGATAAAAATGTGCTTCAAGAAGCTCACTCCTATGCAGTTTGCTATTTTCAATATACCGCAGGTCATTTGAAAATGGAATGGGCAGAGTGTTAAGAGATTGTAAAGAAGTTGCGATTCCTTTTCGCGCGGGTGCGAAGCACTATGCGGCACTTCGGCTGCGGGGATTGCAGCGCCAAAGGCGCTGCACAAGGCAAGGGGGCCATTCTCTCACGTGAGAGAATGGCCCCCTTGAACCCCCAAGAGAACGCGAGGGGAGTCCCCCTCGACCCCCGACATTGGCAGTCTCGATCTTGAAAAACTGCTCAGCCTGCGGAATCGGGTGCAGTGTACATGGCTTCGCCATGAACCCCTACTTTTCGTCACCACTCTCAACCGCGCCTTACTATCGTGAGGCGCGAGTGACGTTCATCTGGCAGCAGACTGCGTGCGAAATAGCGGCATTGCTGGCGCTCGCCGCATTGTTGGGACTGGCGGTAGACGATGATTACTGCGCACTGCTACAAGATGGGCAGAGCGGCAGCGGATGATAGAAGCAGAGGCAAATCGTATCGCAGCGCTAAACGCGGCTTCGCCGCGCGCAAGCATTCTCATTCCGGAGGCATAAAGGTCATTCGAGATTGAGACTGCCAATTAAAACCTTTCTCTCGGGGGATCAAAAGGGGGATACTCTCTTTTGTGAAAGAGAGTATCCCCCTTTGTCCGCTCCCCTGCGCGGCGCAGGGGAATAAGGAGCAGCGCTGACGCGCTGAAATTTCAGATGCTCAAACCATTGAGCCTGCACAATGTATTGACCACCGCAAAAATAATCACCGCGCCGAGGTTGGCGGTCGTATTATCCTGGTCGAACCGCGGGGAGATCTCGCAGATATCGAACCCGCGGACCTTGCGCGTGCGCAGCACATGCTTGATGAGCGGCAGCACGATCTCGGGGTCGAGGCCGAGCGACTGCGGCGCGCTGACGCCCGGGGCAAACGCGGACGAGAAGACGTCCGAGCAGACGGTGATGTACGTATCGTCGCACTGGTAGAGGAACTGGTCCATGCGCTCAAGGATGGACTCTAAGTTCGAGGCCTGTAAATCTTTCGCGAGCACATAGTCGACGCCGAGCTCCTCGGCCTTTTTGAAGAGGCTCACGGTGTTGCTGTGCTGCTGGATGCCGATGGGGAAATAGTGATACGGTGTGCCCTCGGCCTTGCAGACATCCGCCATCTGGCGGAACATCGTGCCGGACGAGTTGCCCATGTCGTACGGGCGCAGATCAAAGTGCGCGTCAAAGTTGACGATGCCGAGCTCCGGCGTCTTGCCCTTGTCCTTTAAGAAGTTATGCTGGCCCTGGAAGTGGCCGAACGTCGTCTCGTGGCCGCCGCCGAGCACGATGGGGAACAGGTTCCGGCGCAGAATTTCCTCCACGGCGCAGCCCAGCTCGCGCTGGCCCTCTTCGAGCGAAATTTCATCGCAGATGATATCGCCCGCGTCGTAGAGCTTGACCTCCTGTGAAAACGTGCACGGAAGGCCCGACATCTGGCCGCGCACAAAGTCCGGCGCGAGCGCCGTGCCCGTGCGGCCCTTGTTGCGCGCGACGCCCTTGTCGCTGCAAAAGCCGATGAAAGCAAAGCCGAGCTTGCCGGTGAACGGCGCGCTGCCGTCGTTCAGGTCGATGGGCTGCACCCACTGGTGCCAGCGAAACGCGTCGTAATCGGTCTCGCTGTCGATGCGCCCTTTCCAGCTGTCCATGGCACTGACATAATGATCCAAAAGCATATCTGATCGCACTCCTTTACTGTCTTTCTGATCGTGGTTTTCTTATTCATCCAGCTTGAGGACAGCGAGGAACGCCTCTGTCGGCACCTGCACGGTGCCGAGCGAGCGCATTTTCTTTTTGCCCTCCTTCTGCTTTTCGAGCAGTTTCTTCTTTCGGCTGATATCGCCGCCGTAGCACTTGGCCAAAACGTCCTTGCGCATGGCCTTGACGGTCTCGCGCGCGATGATGCGCCCGCCGATGGCCGCCTGAATGGGGATCTCAAAGAGCTGGCGGGGAATGTTGTCCTTGAGCTTTTCGCACAGCTTTCTCGCGCGGGCGTAGGCCTTGTCGCGGTGCGCGATGAACGACAGCGCGTCCACCTGATCGCCGTTGAGCAGGATATCGACCTTGACGAGCTCGCTCGGGCGGTAGCCGGAGAGCTCGTAGTCGAGCGAGGCGTAACCCTTGGTGTTGGCCTTGAGCGTGTCGAAAAAGTCGTAGATGATCTCGTTGAGCGGCATTTCGTAATGCATCTCGACAAGGTAGGTGTCGAGGTACTGCATGTCCTTGAACTCGCCGCGGCGGTCCTGACACATCGGCATGATATTGCCGACGTAATCGGGCGGCGTGACGATCGTCACCTTGACGTAGGGCTCCTCGGCACGTTCGATGTGCGCGGGGTCGGGGTAGTTGTGCGGGTTGTCGACGCGCACCATCGTGCCGTCGGTCTTGTAGACCTCGTAGATGACGCTCGGGAGCGTGGTGACGAGGTCTAAGTCAAATTCGCGCTCCAACCGCTCCTGAATGACCTCCATGTGCAGCATGCCGAGAAAGCCGCAGCGGAAGCCGAAGCCCAGCGCGACGGATGATTCCGGCTCAAACGTCAGCGAAGCGTCGTTGAGCTGCAATTTTTCCAGCGCATCGCGAAGATCCGGGTATTTGCTGCCGTCCTCGGTGTAAATGCCGCAGTAGACCATCGAGCGCACCTTGCGGTAGCCCGGCAGCGGTTCGCTCGCGGGATGCTCGACGCCTGTGACCGTGTCGCCGATCTGCGTCTCATGCACGTCCTTGATGCTTGCGGTGAAGTAGCCGACCTGACCGGCCTCTAACTGCTTCGCAGGCTCCAGACCCAGCGGGCGCATCAAGCCGCATTCGAGCACCTTGAACGTTGCGCCCGTGGCCATCATCTTGACCTCCATGCCGGGCTTGATCGTGCCCTGCTTCAAGCGCATGTAGACGATGACGCCACGGTAGGCGTCGTAATAGCTGTCGAAGATCAGCGCCTGAAGCGGCGCGTTCGGGTCGCCCTGCGGGCAGGGAAGGTTCTGCACGATGTCCTCGAGCACCGCGTCGATGTTGATGCCCTGCTTGGCGGAGATTTCGGGCGCATCCTCGGCGGGGATGGCTAAAATGTCCTCGATCTCCTGCTTGACGCGCTTGGGGTCGGCGGCGGGCAGGTCGATCTTGTTGAGCACGGGGCGAATTTCAAGGTCGTGCTCCATCGCGAGATACGTGTTTGCGAGCGTCTGTGCCTCGATGCCCTGCGAGGCGTCGACGACGAGCAGCGCGCCCTCGCACGCCGCGAGCGAGCGCGAGACCTCGTAGTTGAAGTCGACGTGGCCCGGCGTGTCGATCAAATTGAGCGTGTAGACCTGCCCGTCGGCGGCGGTGTAATCGAACGTGACGGCGCGGGCCTTGATCGTGATGCCGCGCTCGCGCTCCAAGTCCATGTTGTCGAGGATCTGGTCCTCCATCTCGCGCGCAGAAACGGCGTTGCACTTTTCAAGAAGCCGATCCGCCAGCGTCGACTTGCCGTGGTCGATGTGCGCGATGATGGAAAAATTTCGGATGTTCTTTTCGTTCATAGCTGTTGCTCCTGTTTGTTGTCGGCAAGGCGACGCGTCCAGGCGTTTTGCCCTCGGGCAAAACCTTGCCGCAGGGCGAATTCATTTCGCCCGAGGATGTTCAATCAAAAGGGTTCCCGCAAGGGCTTCAGCCCTTGTGGGAAAACGACTTGCCGTGGTTAAAGGGGTCCCCAAAAAGTCAAAGACTTTTGGGGGAGAGAAAAGGCAGTGGAGTGAGTGAGCTCTGGCTTTTAAGCCTGAGCGAAGGATACGGAACTTGCCTTGACGAGCGCGATGATGGAAAAATTTCGGATGTTCTTTTCGTTCATAGCTGTTGCTCCTGTTTGTTGTCGGCAAGGCGACGCCGCGCGCCAAATGGCGCGTCCAGGCGTTTTGCCGCAGGGGAAATTCTTATTTCCTGCCGAGCAGGGAATTCGTCTTTTCTTCGGTGCTGTGGAGTACCTGCGTCACGCTCTGCATGAGGCCGGGGTAGAGGGACGCGAGCGCCTCATCCTCCATAGAGGCGAACGCGCCGTCCTTTTCGGAAAGCTGCGCGAGCGAGGAGACGTAGGCGATGTAGTCCGCGCGCATCTGCGCATCCACCGCGCCGGACTGGTAGGCCGTGGCGTCTAAGCCGAAGTACCCCTCTTTCCCGCCGCTTGCGCGGTGCAGCGCGCGGTAGAGCTGGTAGAACGCGCCGCCAAGGTAGCTTCCTGCCGACGTGATGAGCGTGCGGTCGTTCGTCTTGCCCAGCAGCTCGAAGAGGACGCCCGCGGTGTTGACGAGCATCTTCTTTTGCAGCGTGGCGGCGATGCTGCCGCGCAGCGTGCCCTTTTCATCGCTCGAATCGTAGAGCGATTCGGCGTCGATTATGCCGCCGTCGCGATCGAGCGTGCGCCCGAGCAGATAGTCCGCCGAGACGTGGTAGTAATCGCACGCCTTTTTGACGAACGCGAGCCCCGGCTCGCGGATGCCGTTTTCATAGTGGGACAAAAGCGCCTGCGAAATGCCGAGCTCTTTCGCGGCCTTGCGCTGGGAGATCCCCTTTTCCTGCCGCAGCAGGGCAAGGGTGCGGGAAAAGTCAGCATTCATGGCAATAACCTCGTCAAATAAAATACGGTAGGTTATAGTATAGTCTATTGATAACCGCTTGTAAATTAAAAATTTGCGCTGATTTGCCGTTTTGCGCAAAAAAATCGGGCGCGGCAATTTCGCCGCGCCCCAAAAACGGAGGAGAAAAAACAATGGATTAAATGAGTACGCTGAGTAACCATGCCAGCGCGATTCCGCCCGCGCCGATGCAGCCCCACAGCGCGGGCGAGCCGCGCCTAAAAAAGCTGCGCTTGCTGCATGTCGCCGTGCGGCCGCAGGTGCGCGCCACGCGGCAGGCTTCGTCTACCAATCGCTGCGCCGTGACGCCGTTTCGGTTCATGGCGTCGTTGCGCACGATGAAAATGGCCTGTTCAAAAAGCTCCGTATCCGGCGAGTCGACCACGATCACTCTCCGCGATGTTCCCTTGACCATATTGAAAGCAGCACCTCCCGATGGAAAAACATTCTGCCTCCAGTATGCCCGCCGCGGCGGGCGCTATACGGGAAGAGCGAAAATTTTTGCTGCGTTCAGACTGCTTGCGCGCCGCCCGAATCCTCGGGAATGTAGAGCGCCAGAACACCCGCGTCGTCCGTGCCGCCGCGCTTTTCCATACTGTCGGCCAAGATCGCCGCGACGAGCTGCTGGGGATCATGCCCCTCCCAGCCTGCAAGCAGGTTTTGCAGCCATTCGTCGTCAAGCGAGTCGGCCACGCCGTCGGAGAGCATTACGAAAAAGCACCCCGGCGAGAGCTTGATATGCGTCGCCTCCGGCGGGGGCGAGCCCTCCTGCAAGCCCGCGGGCAGGCACGAGCAGGTCACGCGGCGCACCGTGCCTCCGCGCTTTAGATAGCTCGGCGCCGCGCCGTATTTGTAGAGCTCGCCCTCGAGCGTCTGGAGCGAAAGCGTCAGCAGGTCGACTGTCGTAAAGCTGTCGGTCGACTCGGCGCGAAGAGACAATGCGCTGTTGAGCGTCTTGAGCGCGGGCGGCGCGTCGATGCCCGCGCGCAGAAAGCGCTCCAGCAGCCGCGCGGCCATCGACGATTCGCGCTGCGCGGCCTCGCCGCAGCCCATGCCGTCGGAAAGCAGCAGGCAGAGCGTGCCGTCCTCGGTCTCAAAGTGGGCGGCGCTGTCGCCGCTCACGCGTTCCCCGTGCTTGGGGCGCAGCGAAAGACCGATCTCATAAGAATGCACCGGCTGCGTCGATACGGGGCGCAGCGCGCCGTCCGCCGCGCTCTGCATGAGCTCGGAGAGCTGGGCGTACTGCGACGCGGCCTTCGCGCGGTCGTCCTCCAGCAGCCGCCGGTACTGCCGCCGCAGAAGATAGGCGCGCAGCTCGCCGTTCACGGCGGAGAGAAATGATGAAAAATGGATGCACCGCTCGGAAAAGTACGAGGGGAAATCCTCGCCCCTGCCCTGCCCGCGGCGCAGCAGCGCCGCCGTCGCGTCATTGAGCGCGGTATAGGTGCGCTGATACTCCTTTTCCCAGCAGTAGCTGCACAGCGCACAGCCGCGGCAGACCTTTTCCGCCGCGCGGTCGAAGATGGCGGCGGGATTTTCCTCCGTCAGCGTGCGCGGACGGGCGATGCTGTCGTAAAGCTCGCGCAGCGCCGCGGCAGAGGCCGCGATCTTTCTGCGCACGGCGGCGTCCTCCTGCGCGGCCTCGTCGCTGCAAAGGCGCTTGCCGCGCAGGAACCGCGACGGGATCAGCAGGAATAACAGCGTCGCCGCCAGTCCCTCGTAGAGCAGCACAAGCCCCGCGTGCGCGTTCATCGGCAGGGCAAAGCACAGAATGCTCAGCGCAAACCACAGCGCCGAGGCCACGCGGTTGCCCCGCGCTGTGACGTTCACCAGCACCGCGGAAAACGCATATGACGCCGCGTGGACAAAGCTGCCGCCCCCCGCGCCGAGGTCCATCCCCAGCCCGATGCACAGCGCCGCCGGAATGGCGAACGCGCTGCCGCGCTCAAAGGCGAACAGCAGCACCGCCAGCATCGAGAGGATGCGACCCGGCGCAAAGCCGTCCGCCGTTTCGAACGAGGACGCGGCCATCAGCACGCCGAGCAGGATGAAAAGCGGCGCGTAGGGGTGGTCCTCCTTCTCCCTGTCGCCCGTCGCCAAGAGCGCGCGCCCGCTCATCGCGCCGAGCGCGCACAGCAGCAGCGCCATCAGGCAGTTTGCCGCCTCGCCCACGCCGTCGCGTAAGACGTAGACAAACTCGACGGAGAACATCATCCCCGCGCACAGCAGCGGCAGAAACGCCCGCTTTTTGTAGAGTTTCAGATCGAAAAACGCGTTGTTCGCCGTGAAGATCAGAACGCCCGCGGCGAAGGTCCGCAGCGCGTGCGAAAACGGCAGAAACAGCACAGCGCCCGCCGACGCGCCGATGAGCGCGCTCGCTCCCCGCAATCCTGCGCCCGATGCGCCGATCATGCCGAGCGCGAGCGGCGCGTAGCCGCCGAACACCTGCGCAAGCGCAAGCGCGAACGAGAGCGCAAAGCGCAGCACGCAGTCGATGACCTTTCCGGACCATTCCTTGCTTTTGAGCAGCTCGATCACCTTCACAGCCTGTCCCCTCCCTGTGCGTCGATTTATTGTGTCGGGGATTATTGTAAACGAGCGGAAAGAAAAAGCCTGTCGGGAAATACACGCGCAAAAAAAAGAACCGGCAGTTTTGAAAACTGCCGGTTCTCTCGTTCACGTTGATGCTTATTTGACGATCATTTCTGCCTCGCGGGCGTTTTGCGCGATCATGTCGTGCAGCTCCTGCGTGGAGGAGAACTTCTTCTCCTCGCGCAGGTAGTCGAAAAAGTCGAGCTGTAATTTCTGCCCGTACAGGTCGCCATCGAAGCCGACAAGATATGTCTCGATCGTCACGGTGTTCTTGTCGCTCACCGTCGGCCGCACACCGACGTTCGTTACGCCCACACATGTCTCACCATTCGGCAGATGCGCGCGCGTGGCGTACACGCCGCGCTTCAAGGCGATGATGTGCTCTTCGGGGATGAGGTTTGCCGTCGGGAAAAGGGATTTTTTCCCGATGCCCTCGCCGTGGCGCACCGTGCCCTCCACGGAAAAATAATGGCCGAGAAATTCCGCGGCGCGCCTGACCTCGCCCGCTTCCAGAAGCGAGCGGATATAAGTTGAAGAGACGGTCACACCGTCTTTTTCGACGCGCGGGATGATGTCGCAGCCGAGGCCGTGGGCGGCGCAGTAACTTCTGAGCTTTTCCACATCGCCCTCATTTTTGTGGCCGAAGCGGAAGTCATGTCCCGCGACAAGGTGCACCGCGTGATACTTCCTGACGAGAAGTTCAGAGATAAAGTCCTCCCACGGCATGGTCATCATGTTCCGGTCGAACGGCTCGACAAAGACCTCCTGCACGCCGTATTGTGTGCGGATGATGTTTGCGCGCTCAGACGGCGTCGTCAGCAGCGGCACGGGCTTTCCCGTGACGAATTCACGCGGCGAGCGGTCGAACGTGAACGCCGCGGAGCGGCAGCCGCGCTCCTGTGCGCGGCGCACCGCCATTTTGAGCAGTTCGCCGTGCCCGATATGCACCCCGTCGAAAAAGCCCAGGGCGATGACTGTGGATTCATTCATAGTTTCGGTTTCCTTTTTGCGTCAGCGTCACACGCTGAAAAAATTTCGTTTCGAGGTGAGCGTGCCGTCCTTCGCCTCCGACAGGGCAAGGAACGCCCCGTCGCGCCCGTAGACGCGGTACAGCCCATTGGGGAGCTTTGCGCGCAGGGAATTGCCGCAGAGGCACTTGCGCTCCTGTTCAGTGCTCGGGATGGTGTAGGCCGGATACTGCCGGAACAGGCTGTCCGTGGGGTGGAGCAGGGCCTCGCCCTCGCGCTGCACGTCCTCGAGCGTCACGGCCTCGTCGATGCGGAAGTTCGACGCTTCCGTGCGGCGCAGCGCTGCCATGCAGCCGCCGCAGCCGAGCGCCTGACCGAGATCGTGGCACAGCGTGCGGATGTACGTTCCTTTTGAGCAAACGATGCGCAGGGCATACTGCCCGTTTCCCAAATTCTGCGTCAGCGTAAGGTCGAAGATCGTGATCATGCGCGGCTTGCGCGCGACCTCACGACCCTGACGGGCGAGGTCGTAGAGTTTCTGGCCGTTTACCTTGATGGCCGAGTACATCGGCGGGATCTGCTCGATCTCGCCGAGAAAGCGCGGCAGCGCCGCGCGCACCTCGTCCTCCGTGACGGTCACGGCGCGCTCTTCGAGCGTTTCGCCGGTCGTATCCTGCGTGTCGGTCACAAGGCCGAGCTGTAAAACGGCCTCGTAGACCTTTTGCCCGCCCTCGGCAAAGGAGACGGCCTTGGTCGCCTGCCCGACGAACACGGGCAGAACACCCGTCGCCATGGGGTCGAGCGTCCCCGCGTGGCCGACGCGCTTTTCATGCAAAATGCCGCGCAGCTTGGCGCACACATCCATACTCGTCCAGCCCTGGGGCTTATCAATAATTACAATGCCGTTGGGCATAAATGGCCTCCTTTGCGCCAAGCCTTCGGCGCTTTTGCGCCGTACAAGCGTTTTGCCGGCAGGCAAAACGCAGTTCTCTTTCTACTCTCCGCGCACCAAGATATGCGCGTTCATGCGAAAGCCGTATTTCTCGTAGAGGTGGACGGCGTCGTTGCCGTCGACCACCTTGACTTCGATCTTCCGGACGCCGCTGCCCGAAAATACCGCCATCGCCCAGTCCATCAGGGCCTTGCCGTATTTCCTGCCGCAGCACTGCGGCAGAACGACGAGGTAGTCGAGCTTGCCCGTGCCGTCTCCGTGCAGGTCGACCTTGCAGAAGCCGACGATCCCGCTGTCCTCTTCGATGACTGCGATGCGCGAGACGTTTTCTTCCAGCGCCTGCGCAAAAAGCGACAACGTTTTATCATAGGGCCGGCTCGGATAGCTGCCCTTGAAATTCACGGACACGCGGTTGTGGTGCTCGGACAAGGCCTGCACGCACGCGCGCAGGCGCGGCGCTTCGTCCGCCGTGATTTGTCGCAGCGGCGGCAGCCGCTTTTCAAGCAGCACGAGCTGCACACCGGCGATACCGTTAAACGTGCACGGCACGACGCCGATCTCGGCGTAGCCGAGCTTTTGATAGAAGCGGCGGGCGCGCGCATTGCGCGCGTTCGTGTCGATGCGAAGGTACCGGCAGCCGTGCGCGAGGGCATAGCCCTCGTAAAATGCCGCAAACTCGCGGCCAAGGCCGCGCGATTTGGCCTCGGGGTCGATGACGAGCGTGTGCAGCACCATGACCTCGCTGTCCGGCGCGTCATGGCGCCAGTTCGCCCCCGCGTAGGAATCGACCTGCGTTTGGTTGAGAATGGCCGTGCCGACGATCTCACCATCCTGCTCCTGCACGAAGAGGTCGCCGCGCGTGAGCGCGGCCTCCGCCGTCTCGCGCTCGGGATACACGCCGCGCTGCCAGCCGATCGCGGCCTCGCCGCGCTCCTCTGCCGTGTGGATCTGGTCGTAAATGCGGCACACCGCGTCCAAATCGGCGCGCGCTGCCTTGCGGATCGTGCTCATGCCTCTTCCGCCACCGCTTCGGCGATGGCGTTCAGGATCATGGCGCGCGCGGTCTCATAGTCCGCGTGCTCAATGAGGCAGCCGGACGCCGCGCGGTGTCCGCCGCCGCCGAGGAACGAGCAGGCGCGCGTCGCGTTGACACGCGCGCCTGTGCGCACGCTGACCTTCCACGCGCCGTCCTTCGTTTCCTTCATCGTCACAGCGCAGTCCGTGCCCTCGACCAAGCCGCCGAGGGACGCAAGGTCTTCCATGTCGGCCTCGGAAAGCGCCATGCTCTTTTGTAAGGACTGCGGCACGGCGACGATGACGACGCGGTCCTCGTCGTAGAATTCCATCGTGCGCAGCAGTTCTCCCTCAAGCGCCAGACGCTTTTTGCTCTTTGTGCGGAAGTGCAGCTTGTTGGCGGTTTTATAGTCGATGCCCGTCTCCATCAGCGCTGCGGCCACGCGGTGCGTGTTCGCCGTGACGTTGGAGTAGACAAAGCAGCCCGTGTCGGTCGACACGGCGACATAGAGCGGCAGCGCGACTTCGGGTGTGAGCTGTCCTAATTCCTGCGCGAGCTCGCAGAGGATCTCGCCGCAGGCGGCGCACTCGGGATGCACACAGCTCTCCTTGCCGAAGCCCTCGTAGCTCGGGTGATGGTCGATGGCGAGGTCGACGCGCGTTTTGAACATCTCGGCGTTGTCTGGGAACAGGCTCAGCGCGGCGAGGTCGACGGAGACGACCGTCTCATAGTCAAAATCGTCCGCGACCCAATACTGCTCGACGTAGGACTCGAAGTGCTCGGTCGTCTCGCGGTTATAGAGGATGCCCGCGGTCTTGCCCATCTGGCGCAGCATGGCGCACAGCGCCGCAGCGCAGCCGAGCGTGTCGCCATCCGGACGGCGATGGGTGAGAATGAGGTACTTGTCGTGCGCGCGGAGGTATGCCGCGACTTCGGAAACGGTCATTCCTGCTCATCCTCCGTGTTCAGTGTTTCGTTTTCGGGGTTCGCGGGCTTCACCACGCGCGGGTCGCGCAGCATCTCTAAGATGTGCGCGCCGTATTCGATGGAGTCGTCCGCGATGAACTGCAGCTCCGGCGTGTAGCGCAGCGACATGTTCGCGCCCAGCTCGCGCCGGAGATAGCCCGCCGCGCTCTTGAGACCGCGAATGACGTCCTTTTCGAGCGACTTTTCGAGAACGCTCACGTAAATGCGCGAATAGCGCAGGTCGCTCGTCGTGTCCACATGGGTAATGGTCACCATGCCGCTCTGGACGCGCGGGTCCTTGAGCGTGCGGAAGAGCGAGCTGAGCTCGCGCTGGATCTCTTCATTGATGCGTCCAATGCGATTGCTTGCCATTTTTATTCCTCCTTTGAAAAAAGCAAGGGCGGGCGAACGCCCGCCCCTACCTTAAGGCTTCTAAACATTGCGCCGCGCACGGCGCAAAAATCTTGATCTGTATTTCTGACGACCTGTGCGTCAGAAATACACTTTACAGGCTGCAAACATGCGAGCGCAGCGAGTGCACTGCCGCAGCCTGAATCCTACTCAAAAATTCGCTTCGCGGATTTTTGAAGTCTTACTGCTCGATCTGTTCCATAACGTACGCTTCAACGATATCGCCGACCTTGATGTCGTTGTACTTTTCGAAGCTCAGGCCGCACTCGTAGCCCTGCGCGACTTCCTTGACGGAGTCCTTGAAGCGCTGGAGCGAGGCGAGGTGACCCTCGTGGACGACGATGCCGTCGCGCACGATACGCACGTCGCACGCGCGCTGGATCTTGCCGTCGGTGACATAGCAGCCCGCGACGGTGCCGACGGACGAGACTTTGTAGGTCTGGCGAATTTCGGCGTGGCCGATGATGGCCTCGCGGAACTTCGGCGCGAGCATACCCTTCATAGCGGCCTCGATCTCGTCGATGGCGTCGTAAATGACGCGGTACATGCGCATGTCGACATGGTTGCGGGCCGCGCTGTCGCGCGCCGCGGCGTCCGGACGAACGTTGAAGCCGACGATGATGGCGTTGGACGTGGCCGCGAGCATGACGTCGCTCTCGTTGATCGCGCCGACCGCGCCGTGGATGACGCGCACGCGGACCTCGTCGTTGGAGATCTTCTCAAGCGACGCCTTGACGGCTTCGACCGAGCCCATGACGTCCGCCTTGACAATGATGTTGAGGTTCTTCATTTCGCCCGCCTGGATCTGGCTGAACAGGTCCTCGAGCGAGACCTTCGTGATGGGGGCGTTGGCCTTGCGCTTTTCCTCTTCCTTGCGCTGCTCCACGAGCTCGCGGGCAAGGCGCTCGTCGGCGACGGCGTTGAAGTGTGCGCCGGCCTCGGGCACTTCGCCAAGGCCCGTAATCTCCACAGGCACGCTGGGACCCGCGGTGGTGAGCTTCTGGCCCTTGTCGCTCATCATCGCGCGCACGCGGCCGACGGCCGTACCGGCGATGATGATGTCGCCCTGATGGAGCGTGCCGTTCTGGACGAGCAGCGTTGCGATCGGGCCGCGGCCCTTGTCAAGGCGCGCCTCGACCACAGCACCGGACGCGGCACGGTTGGGGTTGGCCTTGAGCTCGGCGACCTCGGCGGTCAGCGCGACCATTTCGAGCAGGTTGTCGATGCCCATGCCGGTCTTGGCGGAGATGGGGCAGACAATGGTGTCACCGCCCCAGTCTTCAGCAACAAGGCCGTACTCGGTCAGCTGCTGCTTGATGCGCTCGGGGTTGGCGTCGGGCTTATCCATCTTGTTGATGGCGACGATGATGGGAATTTCGGCGGCCTTGGCGTGGTTGATGGACTCGATGGTCTGCGGCTTGATGCCGTCCTCCGCCGCAACGACGAGGATGGCGATATCCGTGATCATCGCGCCGCGGGCACGCATGGAGGTGAACGCCTCGTGGCCCGGGGTATCGAGGAACGTGATGGGCTTGCCTTTGATCTGCACCTGATAGGCGCCGATGTGCTGGGTGATGCCGCCCGCCTCGCCGGAGGCGACGTGGGCATTGCGGATATAGTCGAGAAGGCTCGTCTTGCCGTGGTCGACGTGACCCATGACGACGACGACCGGCGCGCGGGGCTGGAGCTCGTCGGCGCTGTCCTTGTGATCGTCGATGAGCTTTTCCTCGATCGTCACGACGACTTCCTTTTCGACCTTGCAGCCGAGCTCTTCAGCGACAAAGGACGCGGTGTCAAAGTCGATCATCTGGGAAAGGGACGCCATCACGCCGTTTTTCATCAGGCACTTGACGACCTCGGCGCCCGTCTTCTTCATGCGGGAGGCCAGCTCGCCGACGGAGATCTCGTCGGGAATTTTGACGGTCAGCGGTGTCTTCTTCGCGATCTCAAGCTGCAGGCGGCGCATCTTCTCGGCCTCCTCCTGCTTGCGCTTGCCGGAGAACGGCTGCTGACGGTTGTTGCGGTTTCTGTTGTTGCGGAACTTTTCCTTGCTGCCGCGCTCTAAGTCGCGGCGGTCACCGGAGCGCTCGGCCATGTCCTGCAGCTTTTCGTCGTACTTGTCAAGGTTGACGTTCGTGACCTTGCGGGTGTCGACGATCTTCTTTTCCGGCACGCGCGTCGTGGGATGCTGCGTGGCGGTGGACTTGCTCTGCTGCTGCACCGGCTGGGTGTTCTGCTGCGGCTGGGCGGGCTTACCCTGCTGGCCCTGCTGGGGCTGGGGACGGCTGCCGCCGTTATTGCCGTTATTGTTTTTCGGCTGGTTCTGAGCGTTATTCGCCTTCGGCTGGTTCTGCGCGGGGGCGGGGGCAGCCTTGGGCTCGGGTTTTTTCTGGGGAGCGGACTCGGCGTAGATCGACTCGATCTTCACCTGATGCTTCTGCGTCAGATGCTCGAAGATCAGGTTGACCTCGTCCGCGGACAACACCTGCGAAGGCTTCTTGCTCCCGTCCTCATAGGTACTCAGAACGGACAGAATGTCCTTCGACGTAAGGCCGAAGTCCTTTGCCATATCGGATACCTTGTTCTTGTTCATTGTAGTAGCCAAATTATTGCACCTCCGTGTGTTGTGATCTCTGCTTACTGTCTTTCTTGATGCTGCCCTTGCCCTTCTTCACGGGGCGGGAATGGGCAAAGCGCCTTGCCGCGCGCTGCTTTTCCGCGGCGCGGTGCGCCTTTTCTCTCTCGGCGCGCGTGCGTCCGTGCTTGACCGCGCCTCTCGGGCGCTTGCTCTCGCTCTTTTCCGCGCTCTTGGCCTTTGCGGCGGGAGCGGGCTGCGGCTCTTCCTGATGCGGCTTTTTCTTGCCGGTGCGCACGTTCTTTTCATGCTGTTTGAGTTCCTTGCGGCGCTCGGCGGCGCGTGCCGCCTTGATCGTCAGGCGCTTGGCCGCCTCGCCGTAGTGCGCTTCGTCACTTTCCGCCAGCTTTTTCGCGACGGTCTCGGCAAAGCCGATGTCCGTCAGCGCCAGCAGCGCGCAGGATGTGCGCCCCAGCGCTCTGCCGAGGTCCTCCTTCGTCGGCGGGATCTCAAGGCAGATGCACTCGCCCGCCTCGCCGAAGTGGAGCGCGCGGCGGCGCGTGTTGTCCGCCGCATCCGAGGCGATGAGGATGAGCCGCGCGTGCTTGCTTCGTGCCGCCGCGCCGACGGGCTCTTCACCGACCTCCAGCTTTCCGGCCTTTTTGGCAAGGCCGATCAGATTGAGCAGTTTATCCACCGTTTGCCATCTCCTTTTCCATTTCTTCGTAGACGCTCTCGGGGATGGCCGTGTCCAGCGCGCGCTCGAGCGCGCGGGATTTGCGCGCCCGCTTGAGGCATTCGCTGTTCGGGCAGACGTAAGCGCCGCGCCCGGGCTTTTTGCCCGTAAAGTCGAGCGACACCTCGCCTTGCGGCGATTTGACGGCGCGGATGAGCGCGCGTTTGTCCTTCATCTCGCGGCAGCCCACACACTGGCGCTGCGGGATCTTCTTTACTTTCTGCATGAGCCGCCCTCCTTTGCTTTATTCCTGCGTATCTTCGCGATAGCTTTCGGGCTTAATGTCGATCTTGTAGCCGACGAGGCGCGCGGCTAAGCGTGCGTTCTGCCCCTCCTTGCCGATGGCAAGGGAAAGCTGATCGTCGGGCACGATGACGCGGCAGGCCTTGCCCTCTTCGGCAAGGCGCACGTCGACAACGTCCGCCGGAGCGAGCGCCGCGGCGATGTACTCCGCGGGATCGTCGCTGTACTTGATGATGTCGATCTTTTCGCCGCGCAGCTCTTCGACGATGCTGTTCACGCGCTGGCCGTGGGGGCCGACGCACGCGCCGATGGGATCAACGTTCTCGTCGTTGCTCCACACCGCCATCTTCGTGCGGGAGCCCGCCTCGCGGGCGATGGAACGGATCTCGACCGTGCCGTCGTAGATCTCGGGCACTTCAAGCTCGAAAAGGCGCTTGACGAGACCCGGATGCGTGCGGGAGATCACGACCTGCGGGCCTCTCGACTGGCGGCGCACGTCGACAAGGTAGACCTTGATGCGCTGACCCTCGATGAGCGTCTCACCCTTGACCTGCTCGCCGGCGAGAAGAATGGCGTCTGTCGCTTCCGTGCCGGTGCCGATGCGAAGGGACGCATTGCCCGTGCGGGGATCGATGCGCGTGACGACACCGGTGAGAATTTCATGCTGCTTGGAGTTGTATTCGTCGTAGACCATGCCGCTCTCGGCTTCGCGCAGGCCTTGGATGATGACCTGCTTGCCGTTGCCCGCGGCGATGCGGCCGAATTCGATGTTGTCGACGGGAATGTTGACGATATCGCCGACATTGTACTTGGCGGAGATGGCCTTCGCGTCATCGAGGCTCATCTGCGTGCCGGGGTTCTCGACCTCATCCACGACTTCCTTCTGCACGAACATCTTGAGCTCGCGCTTGCCCTCGTCCACATCGACCACGACGTTTTCCACGCCCTCGTGGTCGCGCTTGTAGGCGGTGGTGAGGGCCTGAACGATCTTATCCATCATAAAGGTCTGAGAAATGCCGCGTTCCTTTTCCAGCATCGCAAGCGCTGCGAAGATTTCATCACATTTCATGGGTATGCTCCTATTCTGTATAATCAAAGTAATTGGTATTCTTTTTGGTTAAAAGTCGCAGCGCAGGCGCACGAGCGCGACCGCGTCCTTTTCAAAGCGCTTTTCCTCTTCGCCGATGCGAAGCGTGACCGCGCCGTTGTCGTAGCCCGCGAGGTCACCGGAAAATTCCTTGCGCCCGTCCACGGGCTTGTAGGTCTTCAAGAGCACGGGCGAGCCCATGAACTGCTCAAAGTCACCGGGCCGCTTGAGCGGGCGCTCCGCGCCGGCGGACGCGACCTCGAAAATGTAGCTCGACTCGATGGGGTCGGCCTCGTCCAGAATATCACTCAGCGCGCGGGAGATGGCCTCGCAGTCGAGGATGTTCACGCCGCCGTCCTTATCAATGTAGATCCGCAGATACCACTGTCCGGCCTCGCGGACATATTCCACGTCCCAGAGCTTGCAGCCGTTCTCTTCGACCACGGGGAGCGCCAGTTCGCGCACGGTCTCTGTCACTTTCTTCATTGTATCCCTCGCAATCCGTGTTTTTTCCGAAATTTGCAAAAGAAAGAGCGGGCCAAACGGTCCACTCTGCGTTTCCTGCATCCATAACACAAGCATACTATCACACAAAGCTGCGGAATGCAAGCGTTTTTGCGCGCAGTTTGCGGCTTTTTTGAAAAAATTTCCGCTGTTTTTCGTTATTTTTTGCGCACCGCACCCTTCCCGCTTGCAAAGCGGGGAAAAGTATGCTATAAGGATAGGACTCTGAATAGAAAATGAGAGAGAGGGATATTTTATGGCGCGTTCCGCCACGCTCGATATGACGCAGGGCAGCCTTGGCCGCCAGATCATCGGCTTTTCGCTGCCTCTGATGTTCACTAACCTTTTGCAGATGCTCTTCAGCATGGTCGACCTTGCGGTCGTCGGCCGCTTTTCAAGCTCCGCCGCCATGGGCTCGGTCGGCTCGACCACGACGCTCATCTTCCTGTTCACGGGCTTTCTGATGGGCCTTGGCAGCGGCGTCAACGTGCTTGTCGCCACGCACTTCGGCGCACGCAGCGAGAAAAACGTGCGCGAGTCCGTTCACACGTCGTTTCTTGTCTGCCTGATCGCGGGCTTTTTGATGCTGGCGCTGGGCCTTATCTTTGCCCGCCCGCTGCTCGAGCTTCTGAACACGCGCGACGATCTGATCGACGGCGCGGAGCTGTACCTTCGCATTTACTTCCTTGGCATGCCCGCCGCCGCGCTCTATAACTACGGCAACGGCGTTCTGAATGCCATCGGTGACACGAAAACGCCGCTCATCTTCCTTTCCGCCGCGGGCGTGCTCAATGTCATCCTCGACCTTGCGTTCGTCATCGGGCTCGGGATGTCGACCGACGGCGTCGCGCTCGCGAGCATGCTCTCGCAGTGCGTGTCCGCGGGGCTCATCGTCCGCTCGCTCATGCGCAGCAAGGAGATCTACAGCCTCAGCTTAAAAGAGGTCCGCTTCCACAAGGACAAGGCCATCCACGCGCTGTCTGTCGGCGTGCCGGCAGGTTTGCAGAACGCGATCTTCTCGGTCGCAAACCTCTTCATTCAGGCGGGCGTCAATTCGTTCAGCACCGTCGTCGTCGAGGGCAACTCCGCGGCAGGCAATGTGGATAACCTCGTCTACTCCGTGATGAACGCGTTTTACATCGCCTGCTCGAGCTTTGTCGGGCAGAACTACGGCGCGGGCAAATCGCGCCGCGTGCTCAAGAGCTACCTGCTGACGCTCTGCTATTCCGCAGTAGCCGCAGCGGTGCTCGGCGGGCTGTTCCTGCTGTTCGGACACCAGTTTCTCTCGCTCTTCACGTCGGAATCCGACGTCATCGAGGCGGGCCTCGCGCGCATCTGGGTCATGTGCTTCTCGTTCCCGATCTCGGCCACGATGGACTGCACCACCGCCGCCTCGCGCGGCCTTGGAAAGGGCCTCGTGCCGATGATCTTCGTGTTCCTCGGCTCGTGCGTGTTCCGCGTGGCGTGGATCTACACCGTGTTCGCCCACTTCCATACGATCCGCTCGCTCTATATGCTCTATCCGTTCTCGTGGGTACTCACGGGCGCGGCGGAGATCGCATACTTTTTGTATTGCTATAAGAAATATGTCAAGCCGCTGGATGCGTCCCACGCAGCGGAATGAAAAAGAGCTGTCCGAAAGGACAGCTCTTTTTTTTGCGACCACACTGGGCGCGTGTGCTTTTTCGCGCTTGTGCGAAAACCCCAAAAATTTTCACAGCTTTTGCAAAGCTGCCAACTTGCGGTTTTTGTAATCCGCGTCCTCCGTCACCTCGCGGAGCACGGTGATCTCCTCCGGCAGCGCGGCACTGCTTTGCCCGTACTGGAACAGCACGGCCTTTTCCGCGCTGAAGGGATACACGTCGATCTCGCAGCGGCGGTCGGCGAAGACGAAACGATACTTTGTCTTGCGTACGGGCGAGAGCGCCGTGTCGCGCTCTAAGAGGTATTTTTCATACTGCTTCTGCGAGATAGGGCGCTCGGTGTCCCATTTTTCGCCGTTTTCCATGCGATGCTTTTCGGTGTAGAAGTACAGCGTCTCCGCGCCGCTTTTCTGCATGCGCACGCGGCGCTCGATGTTCGGGTTCGTCAGCGCGAGATACGTCTGCGTCATGTCGATGGCCGCGGCGCGGTATTTGTGGGAAAACGCCGCCATGTCGGGCATGGCGATAAGGTACTTGCGTTTTTGCGCCATCGGCTCGACCTCGCCCACGGCGCGGTAAATTTCGCGCAGGGCGCGCTCGATCTTGTTATTGAAATTCGCGTCATTGTCGATGATGCGCAGATTCGGGTGCGCGCTCCACGCGCGCAGCGTGCGGTCGTCCATCTCGCGCGCGAATTCGATGGATTCCGTGCGCGCGTTGTTGCCGAGGTCATAGGCGAACTCCGCGCCCTTGGCGCAGGTGATGAGATGGAGCACCATGTCGTAATTGGCGAGTACACGCTCTTCGGTGCGGCCGTCAAAGCGCGCGATGACCTGCGCGAACTCCTCATCCGACACGTAGGCCTTGTCGTCCATCAGCGCGCGGTCATAGAGAATGAGAATATTGTCCTCCGGCACGAGCTGCGCAGCGTCCAGCGCGAGCTTTTCCTTGTGGATCTGATCGCCGACGACAAAGTCCTGAAATTGCAGCATCGACATACAGTTGTCAAAGGGCTTGATGCCAAAGCCCGAAATGAGCTCAGTTGCCGTCTCGGGGATCGTGATGACGCGCCAGCCGTCCTCCTGCTTGAATTCCTTGAGCACACGGCTCACGAGCGTGGTTTTGCCTGCCGCGGGGCCGCCCGTGAGGACGATCTTTGTGATGCGCTTTGCCATAGTTACGCTTCCTTTCTGTGCAGAAGATAGTCGCCGAACGTTTCGACGGTCTTAAAGTACAGGTCGCAGTTTTGACGCATGAACGCCTCGATCTCTGGGATGTCGTTCGCCCAGCCCGCGGCGGCGAAGCGCACATTTGCGGCCTTTGCCATGTCATATCCGGGCTTTAAGTCGTCGAGCACGAGCATCTGCTCGGCGGTGAAGCCGAGCTTTTCCATGATATCATAGAGCGCGTGCGGCTGGGGCTTGCGCCGGTCCTTTGGCACCTCCCAGCCGTAGACGAGCTTCGGCTCGGGGAGCTTATTTTCGCGGTAGTCGCGCAGAATGTTCGGCGAGAGCGAGTGCGACACGACGCAGATCGTGCCGCCCGCGTGCACGTAGTCCCACAGAATATCGCGCATCCCGTCGTAAACCTGCGGCACGTGGTGCTGGACATACTCGTGCCAGTACGCCTGCTCGTGCTTCATATCCTCCTCGGTCATGCCGACCTCGCCGTGGAAAAAGTCATAGACGCCGGGGTCAAAGTTTTTGAGGACGTATTCCTCCAGCGTGTAGCGCTTCGCCTTGGGGAAAAACTTCGCCGTGTACTCGGCAAAGCAGGGATAGTGCACCGTCGCGGTGGAGTTGACCACAGTGTCGTCGTGGTCGAGCACAAGGCAGGGGTAGGTCATAAAAGGGACTCCTTTTTGATACTTTTTATAAAAGTATAGCACATTAAGTGTCCGCCCTGCAAGGGCGGGAAAAAGCAGCGCCGAAGGCGCTTCGTCTTTATTCCCTGCACCGTGCAGGGGAATGGGCAAAGGGGGCCATTCTCTCACGTGAGAGAATGACCCCCTTTAGATCCCCCAAGAGAACGCAAGGGGCTCTGCCCCTTGACCCCGCACATTGCGGGTTTGCAGCTTGAAGAGCTGCACGCGCTGCGCAATCAGGTGCGGTGTACATGGCTTCGCCATGAACCCCTGCGTTTCGTGACAACTCTCAACCGCGCCTTACTATCGTGAGGCGCGAGTGACGTTTGCTTGGCGGCAGACTGCTTGCGAAATAGCGGCATTGCTTCGCTCGCCGCATTGTGGAGACTGGCGGTAGATGGTGATTACTGCGCACTTCTACAAGATGGGCAGAGCGGCACCCGCAAGGGGTGTGCCGCATCCGTAAGGCAGCAGAGCCGCCAACGGCTGCGCAACAGCGGATAATAGAAGCAGAGGCAAATCGTCTTGCAGTGCTAACGCGGCTCTGCCGCGCGCAGGCATTTCCACTCCGGAGGCCTAAAAGTCATTCGAGTACGGAACTGCCAACCAAAAGCCTTTCTCTTGGGGTTCCAAAGGGGCCATTCTCTTTTGCGAAAGAGAATGGCCCCTTTGCCCCTGCCGCCCGCAGGCGGCATATCCCTCCGCGCCGTGCGCGGAAAGTAGTGCACCCCTTTGCGGCGCGCAAAAAAAAGAGCTGTCCGCAAGGACAGCTCTTTTCAAATCTTTGTTCCTTATTCGGTGACGAAGGGGAGCAGAGCGATCTGACGGGCGCGCTTGATGGCCTCGGTCAGCTGACGCTGATGCATCGCGCAGGTACCGGTGGTTCTGCGGGGCAGGATCTTCGAACGCTCGGAGATGAAGCGGCGCAGCTTGGCGGCGTCCTTATAGTCGATATACTCGCACTTGTCAACGCAGAACTGGCACACCTTTTTGCGCTTGCGGTTCGGGCCGCCGGCGCGAGGGGCTCTGTTTTCGCGTTCCATAGCCATGGATGATTCCTCCTTATCAGAATTGGGGCTTTCGTACCCACATTAGAACGGCAGCTCGCCGTCCTCTTCAATTTCGGCAAAGCCGCCGCTCGCAGGAGCGGTATAGCTCTCGGCGGGAGAGCCGTAAGCGGGGGGCGCGTAATCGCCGCCCGACTGGCTGTCGCGCTTGCTGTCGCCGAAATAAATGTTGTCGGCAACCACTTCCGCGCTGCGGCGGTTGTTGCCATCCTTGTCTTTCCAGTCGCGGATCTGTAATCTGCCCTCGACCACGGCCATGCGGCCCTTGGTGAAATACTGGCAGACAAATTCAGCGGTCTGGCGCCAAGCGACTACGTCGATGAAATCGGTGGCCTTCTCGCCGCTCTCACGGCTCTTGAAGTCGCGGTCGACCGCGACGGAGAAGGACGTCACCGCCGTGCCGTTCTGCGTGCGGCGCAGCTCGGGATCACGGGTGAGTCGACCCATGATGACGATACGGTTCAACATAGCGCTGCCCTCCTTATTCGCCCTTGCAGACGATCATGGAGCGGATGATACCATCGGTAATGCCGAGGATACGGTCCAATTCCTTGGGGAAATCGGGCGCGCTCGTGAAGGAGATCAGAACATAGTAGCCTTCGGTGATGTAGTTGATGGCGTAGGCCAGCTTGCGCTTGCCCCACTCCTCAACCTCCATAGCCGTGCTGTTCTGCTCCACGAGGGTCTTGAACTTTTCGGTCAGAGCGGCGACCTGCTCTTCGGGCAGTCTGCCGTCCATGATGAAAACGACCTCATAGTTTGCGGAAATCTTAGCCATTCTTGGTTGCACCTCCTTTTGGACTGATGGCCCACACGGATTCATGTGAGCAAGGATTTGCCTGCAATGCATATTACAAGCTCTACTATTATATAAAACTTTTCCGTAAAGTCAAGCAATTTTTCAAAAATACCGCCCCCTTTGCGCGGAAAAATCAGATTTTCCATGTTTTTCCAGTGTAAAGACGGCCGCATTGCTTGCAATCGGGCGGAAATTCGTGTAAAATTGTCGGTAGAGTTTACCAAAGGAGCGATACACCATGAAAAAGTTTTTCGCCGCGGCGCTGGTAGTGAGCATGCTGACCGTCCTTTTGAGCGGCTGCATGTGCCAGGTCGCCGATACGACGTTTCAATTTGACGGCAGCGGCACGGTCGAGGCCAAATTCGGCTTCTCCGAGGAAATGGTCAACGCGATGAATATGCGCGCCGAGATGACCCAGAACGGCTTTTCCTACTTTCACTACGATGGCCACGGCTACTACGGCGACCAGGCGAGCGAGTCGTTTGCCAACGCTGATGAGTTCAATGCGATCTTTGCCGAGGTCTCCGCGGAGATCGCCGAGGTGAGCAAGGCCGCCACGCCCGGCACGGTCACGCTTTCCGTTGCATCTGACGGCGGGCTTACGCTGACGGTGCAGAACACCCAGACCGACCGCCGCAGCGCGATCAAGACAGAGCTTGCCAAGCAGCTGCCCGACTACTCTGACGCACAGATCAACGCGCTGCTTGAGGACATGGTGATGACCTACCGCTTCGCTTTCCCCGCAGCGCTTGTGGACTACAACGCCGCTGCCGGCATCACGGTGAAGGAAAACGTCGTTACGGTCGACTACCTCACGCTGGAGGCGGGCACGTACCGCTTTACGACCTCTGAAACCGAGAGCCTGCACCAGCGTCAGCCCGGCACTGTGACACAGGAGAGCATTCCCGCGAGCGGCACGGCCTATATGCGCCGCCAGACCATCGAGTTCGACGGCCGCGACGTCACGCTCCAGACCTACGCGCTGCCCGGCAGCAACGGCGGCGAGACGAATTATGTCCGCCTGCGCGATATTGCGTCTCTCTTAAACGGTACGAACGCGCAGTTCGGCGTGGACTGGGACGGCAATGTCATTATCGTACCGGATGAAGCCTATAAGCCAAACGGAACGGAGATGCAGGCGCCGTTTTCCGGCGACCGCCATTATCAGAAAGCCGATGCCAAGACTGTGATCTACGGCGAGAGCATCCCGTTCACGGCGATCCTGCTGACCGACGATCAGGGCGGCGGCTACACGTACTACAAGCTGCGCGACTTCGGCAAGGTGCTGAATTTCAACGTCGGCTGGTCGAACAGCCGCGGGATCTATATTGAGAGCAACCACGCATACGCCGATTAAGTCGAAAAAGTGGCAAAGCCACTTTTTCGAGGGAGGAATCACACTCCGCTTCGTGCTTTGCCGCCCGCAGGGCGGCTGCGACACGCGCGGAGCGAGAAGAGTAATTTGTCACGCGCATGTCGCGACAAATTACGATTAAAATTTATTTCGAGCCTGCGGGCTCGAAAGTCTGCGACGCTTTTTGGTGCTTTCTTAAATAAAAAAGAGGACTTCCGTTCGGAAGTCCTCTTTTTTTGACTCAGCTGAGCTTGAGGTGTTTCTGCATCACGCCGAGGAGGGGGATGCCGAGGACATAGCAGGCGACAGCTTCGCCGAGGCCGACGGTGAGGGCGTTGTAGAAGAACGCGGGCGGGAAGCCGTTGCCGACGCCTGCTTCCTCCCAAGCGATGAGCGCGCCGATGAGGATGGCGTTGCAGAGCACGGGCGGCAGCGCCGCCGTCCACTTATTGCGGCAGCGGGCGGTGAGGAGCGCTGCGAGCAGCGTGGCCGCCGAGCCGACGATCATGTCGAGCGGGCCGTAGGGGCTCAGGATGTTCGAGAGCACGCAGCCGATAAAGAGGCCCCAGCTCGCCTCGGGCATCAGAAACGGCAGGACCGTCATCGCCTCGGAAAAGCGGAGCTGGATGGGGCCGTAGGCAAGGTTCAGGGCGTTGGAGAGCATCGTCAGCGCGACGTAGATGGCCGCGATGAGGGCGCAGCGGGTGAGCTTTTTGGTGTCAAAGTGCATGGGTCGGGTTCCTTTCTGAAATCATGCGGGTGGGGTGGAAACGGATGAAAAACATGGCGCGGGCGGCCATCTGGCCGCCCGCAGCGGTTTTTACAGAAGCTCGGTCAGGTGCAGGTGCTTGACGACCTCGGCGCAGCGGGGGCAGAGACCCTCGGCGTTTGCCTCGAGCGAGTGCTTCCAGCAGCGCGGGCACTTTGTGCCGGCGGCGTTATCGACCTTGACGGCGAGCACGTCGCCGATGGCCAGCTCCACCTTGGAAACGATGAAGATGTCGGCCAGCGCCTCAGGGCTCTCGTCGGCGAAGAAGCGGTCGCTCTCGGGCACGGTCAGGTGCACGTCGGCCTCCAGGCTCTTGCCGATGACCTTGGCCGCGCGTGCCTCTTCGAGCGCGCCGTTGACGACGGTGCGCACCGCGATGATGTGCTCCCAGCGCGCCATGGTCTCGCTGTCGAGGGCGTAGGCGGTGAAGGGCTTGTTCATCTCGTTGAGGACCACGTTGCGCGCGTCGTCATCGCCGGCGTGCGGCATGGCGAGCCAAATCTCGTCGCAGGTGAAAGCGAGGATCGGCGCGAAGAGCTTGGAAAGCGTGTGGAGCGTGAGGTACAGGGCGGTCTGCGCGCTGCGGCGGGTGGCGCTCTCCGCGCCCTCGCAGTACAGGCGGTCCTTGACGATATCGAGATAGAAGCTCGAAAGCGTGTTCACGCAGAAGTCATTCACCGCATGGGTGATGATGTGGAACTCATAGTCACAGTAGGACTGCTCGGCCTTCTCGATGAGCTCGTTGAGCTTGGTGAGGAGCCAGCGGTCGAGCACGGGCATATCCTCGGGCTTGGTCAGCTTTTCGGGGTCGAAGTCGACAAGGTTGTCGAGCATGAACTTGCAGGTGTTGCGGAACTTGAGGTAGTTCTGGCTGAGCTGCTTGAAGATCTCCTTCGAGCAGCGGACGTCCGCGTGATAGTCCGCGCTGGCGGCCCACAGGCGCAGGATATCCGCGCCGTTCTCGTTGAACACGTCCGCGGGATCGACGCCGTTGCCAAGGCTCTTGTGCATGGCCTTACCCTCGCCGTCGACCGTCCAGCCGTGGGTGACGCACTCCTTAAAGGGCGCGCCCTGGCCGAAGGCGCCGACAGCGGTCAGCAGCGAAGACTGGAACCAGCCGCGGTACTGATCGAGACCTTCGAGGTACATCGTGGCGGGCCAGAAGCCCTGATCCTTCTTCATGGACGCGAAGTGCGTGGAGCCGGAGTCGAACCAGCCGTCAAGCGTGTCCTCCTCTTTGGTAAAGCCCGAGTTCTTGCCGCAGTGCGGGCAGGTGAAGCCCTTGGGCAGGATGTCGGCGGCATCCATATCGAACCAGGCGTTGGAGCCTTTTTCGGCAAAGAGGTCAGAGACGGCCTTGATGGTCTCGTCGGTGCAGATGGGCTTGCCGCAGTCCTTGCAGTAGAACACGGGGATGGGCAGGCCCCAGCGGCGCTGACGGGAGATGCACCAGTCGGCGCGCTCACGGATCATGCTCTTCATGCGGTCGATGCCCCAGCCCGGGACCCAGCGCACGTCGTCGCACGCGGCGCAGGCCTCGTCCTTAAAAGAGTCGACAGAGCAGAACCACTGCGGGGTGGCGCGGAAGATGATGGGCTTCTTGCAGCGCCAGCAGTGCGGATAGCTGTGCACGATCTCTTCGGAAGCGAAGAGGGAACCGGCCTCCTTCATGTCGTTCAGGATGACGGGGTTGGACTCTTCAACGAGCATACCCTCATATTTTCCGGCATAGTCGGTGTGGCGGCCCTGATCGTTGACGGGCACGACCATGTCCATGCCGTAGCGGCGGCAGGTCTGATAGTCGTCCGCGCCGAAGCCGGGCGCGGTGTGGACGCAGCCGGTACCGGAATCCATCGTGACGTAATCGGCCAGCACCAGGCGGCTCGTCTTGGGCAGGAACGGATGCTGGGCGAGCATGTTCTCATAGAAGTTACCGGGGTGGGTCTCAAGGATCGAGTAGTGCTCGACGTTGCCGACGGTCATGACCTTTTCGACGAGCGCCTCGGCGACGATGTACATCTCGCCGTTATCCTCGTTCTTCACGATGGCGTAGCTCTCGTCGGGGTGCAGGGCGATGGCAAGGTTACCGGGCAGCGTCCAGATCGTGGTCGTCCAAATGACGAAGTTGAGCTTGGACTTGTCGAGATGGCTCAGCTTGCCGAGATCGTCGTTCATCGGGAACTTGACGTACACGGTCGTGCAGGGATCGTCCTGATACTCGATCTCCGCCTCAGCCAGGGCGGTCTCATCGTGATAGCACCAGTAAACGGGCTTTAAGCCCTTGTAGATGTAGCCCTTCTTGTACATCTCGCCGAAGACCTTGACCTCCTCAGCCTCGAAGCCGGGGTCCATGGTCTTGTAGGGGTGCTCCCAGTCGCCGAGCACACCGATGCGCTTGAAGCCCTCCATCTGCACGTCGATATAGTGCTGGGCGAACTCGTGGCAGGCGGAGCGGAACTCGGAAACGGGCATGGCCTTGTGGTTGAGCTTGTTCTGCTTGATGATGGCGCTCTCGATGGGCATGCCGTGGTTGTCCCAGCCGGGGATATAGGGCGTGTAGTAGCCGCGCATCGCGTAGGAACGGGTGATGAAGTCCTTCAGGGACTTGTTGAGCGCGTGACCCATGTGCAATCCGCCGTTGGAGAACGGAGGGCCATCGTGCAGGGCGAAGCGGGGCTTGCCCTCGTTCTTTTTGAGCATGAGGTTGTAGAGGTCCATTTCCTCCCAGTGCTTGAGCATCTCAGGCTCGCGCTTGGGAAGACCCGCGCGCATCGGGAAGCCGGACTTGGGCATATTCAGCGTGTTTTTGTAATCCATGTTGCGTCTCCTTCGTTTATATAAATTTTCAGATCACTTATCTGATTTTTGCCGCGACATGTGCGTGGCAAAAATTCCTTGACCCAGCCGCCTTGGGCGGCGACGCCAGTGACTTGTGTCACTGGTGCGGGGGACTCTAAAGGGGGGATGAAATCCCCTCTTTACTAAAAAAATACGCGCCCTGTCCCCATAAAGAGACAAAGGCGCTGACCTCTGCGGTACCACTCTTCTTGCTGTGTCTTGCACAGCCGCTCAAATGCTGCGATATAACGGTCGCACCCGTCCGGCCTTACTTAAAGTTCAGTCCGGCTGCTCCGAGGTGATATTCGGCCCTGCCGCGTCCCGCCTTTCACCAAAACGGCGGTTCTCTTTGCCGCGGGGGAGGGGTTTACTTGTCCTCATCCACGCATATTTCATAATGCAGTAGTAATATATCGGCTTTTTTGGGCTTTGTCAACCCCACCGCGGCGCTCTCAGGGCAGAAAAAGATGTAAATTTGGAGTAAAAACTTGTAAACCACGGCAAAATACGCCCGTGAGCGCTTGACAGCGCAAAAAAAATGTGATACCTTTTGCAGCACGGAAAAAAGGGAGTAGCCGGCGCCCACGGGCGTTGAGCAGATCGTCATCGCGGGAAAGTTTCCCCGGTCTGCTTGCGAAATGGCAAGACTTTTACCCCGGGCGGCGCCCGCGGTAAAGGTCTTTTTTCTTTTGTTCGGCTACCAAAACCGACTGAGTATAAGGAGTGTTTACAGCATGGAGTTTTTGCTTGACGGCATCCGCGCGGTCACACCGCAGCAGTGCGTGATGTATGTGGTGGGCGCGCTGCTCATCTATCTCGCCATCAAAAAGGACTATGAGCCCTCGCTTCTGCTGCCGATGGGCTTCGGCGCGATCCTCGTGAACCTGCCGATGTCCGGCGTTCTGAACCAGATGGTCGCGGGCGTGGGCGAGAGTCAGGGCATCATTCAGTGGCTCTTTGAAACGACGATTGAAGCGAGCGAGGCGCTGCCGCTGCTGCTGTTCATCGGCATCGGTGCGATGATCGACTTCGGCCCGCTGCTTTCAAACCCGAAGATGTTCCTCTTCGGCGCGGCGGCGCAGTTCGGCATCTTCTTTGCGATGATCGCCGCGGTGCTGCTGGGCTTTGACTTGAAGGACGCGGCCTCCATCGGCATCATCGGCGCGGCGGACGGCCCGACGTCGATTCTTGTTTCACAGGTCTTGCACTCCAATTATATCGGCCCCATCGCTGTCGCGGCGTACTCGTACATGGCGCTCGTGCCGATCATCCAGCCGTTTGCCATCAAGCTCGTGACCACCAAAAAAGAGCGCGCGATGCACATGCCCTACAACCCCAAGCACGTCTCCCGTTCGCTGCGCATCTGCTTCCCCATCATGGTCACGATCATCGCGGGCTTCATCGCGCCGATGTCGGTCTCGCTTGTGGGCTTTCTGATGTTCGGCAACCTGCTGCGTGAGTGCGGCTGCTTGGAGCGTCTTTCCCAGACGGCGCAGAACGATTTGGCGAACCTCATCACGCTGCTTCTCGGCATCACGATCTCGTTTTCGATGCAGGCCGACCAGTTCGTCAATCTCAAAACGCTCATCATCATGGCGCTGGGTCTTGTCGCCTTCGTCTTTGACTCCATCGCGGGCGTGATGTTTGCAAAGCTTCTGAACCTCTTCTGCAAGAACAAGGTGAATCCGATGGTCGGTGCGGCCGGTATCTCGGCCTTCCCGATGTCCGCGCGCGTTATCCAGAAGATGGGGCAGGAGGCGGACTGCACCAATCACCTGCTGATGCACGCCGTCGGCGCGAACGTCGCCGGTCAGATCGCATCGGTGCTCGCAGGCGGCATGATCCTCAATCTCGTGCCGCAGCTTTTAGGGTAAGGAGGAACGCACTATGACAAATCTTGAGATCGCGCTGCTCATCACGGGGCAGGGAATGCTCGGCATCTTCGCCGTGATGGGACTCATCACCGTACTGGTCACACTCTTCACCAAATTCGGTAAAAAGTAAAACCCCAGACATAAACAGGCGGCCGCTGCCAACGCAGCGACCGCCTGTTTTAACATCGTAGATTTTGCACCGCGCACGGTGCAAATAATTTTAATCGTAATTTATTGTGCTTCCCCTTGAAAAACCTTGTAATATCAGGCGTTTCCGCCTATCAAATCCTCAAACCGTATGTACTTTCCCTTGTTTTTTCCCTTACGGGCTGAAACAAGGGAAAGATTTTTACTCCCCGTTGACCACCTTATCCAGCAGTCGGGCGGAGTTGCGTTTCGCTTCCCTCGTAGAGTGGGCGTAGATGTTCATCGTGGTACTGACGTCCGAGTGCCCCAGCAGTTCCTGCACGTCCTTGGGAGCCGCCCCATTGGACAGGAGGTTGCTCGTGAAGGTGTGACGAAGCATATGGAAATGGAAGTCCGCCAAACCCTCTACCTTCTCCTTTGCCTTGCGGCACATGATGCTCACCGTACTCGGTGTCTCTATCGCTCCATCAGGCCGGAGACAGACGAAGGAAATCTCCTTGTACCCCTCCGGCGCTTCCTCCGTCCTCGGCAGGGTATAGACCTCATAATAGATGCGGTCTTTCTCCCTGACCTCGGCGTAGTAGTTGAGGCGGTAGAACTCACCATAGCGCAGACGGTTCTTACTTTGTTCCCTCTTGGCCGCTTTGAGGATCGCCGCCAGGGTGTCGCAGAAATCCACAGTGCGGACTTTCTTCCGCTTGGTGGCCCCGATCTCCGTCTTGTGCCTTGCCCCGTTGTAGCGGATGCTCCGCCGCACCGTCAAATACTGCTCGTCCAGGTTGATATCCTTCCAGGTGAGGGCACAGACCTCACCGATACGGAGCCCGGTATAATAAGCGATTTGGATGGGCAGCAAGGCCGGGTTGTCCTTCTCTTTCAGAAAGTCCTCCAACGCTCGGAACTGCTCACAGCTGATGGTGGGAACCGCAGCGGCGTCCCCCATATCCTCGGAGAAGATGTCCGCCTCCTGCTTCCGTCCCCGCAGCTTCACATACTGCATAGGGTTGAACGTGATAAGCCGTTTAGGGAACACGGCGAAGCGGAACGAGTTTTGCAGTACCGCTGAGAATTGGAGCATATAGCCCCGGCTCATGGGCGGGGAGGTCGTTCCATCGGGATTGGCGCCGCCGTAGCTCATGAAGTCGATGAAGGCTTGCAGATGGTCGGCGGTGACGGTTTTCAGCTTCCGCTTGCCCAGGGGGTGCCGCTTGATACGGCCCACCGTCCCCTGATAAGCCATCACTGTGCCATTGCTCAATGTACCGGGCTTCAGTTCTTCCTCCACCCACATATCCAGCATATCGCCCACGGTGATGTTTTCCGCTTTCGCCACAAACCGCTTTTCCTCGTAGTCCTCCATCGCCCTGCGGAGCAGGGCTTCCGTTTCGGACTTGCTCTCGGTGCCGGGGTACTCCTTTTGCACCCGGTTCCCGCTCTCGTCCTCGATATAGAAGCGATAGTACCACTTTTTGCCCTTTTTGCGTACAGAACCTTTTGCCATAGATAAATTTTACTCCTTTCTATCCGTGGCAATCGGGACTGTGACGTATGATGTGCGTTCAATCATGTCACGCCAGCCAGTCGTACTGACTGGCATTTTTCGTTGTCAAGGTGCCACGGATCAATTCTGCCCGTTCAGCCGCTCACGGGCCTCGCTGCTCATGTCAAGCAGGTCGCCTATCTTCATTTTGGTGCGTCCCTCGTCATAGATGTGCAGAAGCCCGTCCATGAACCGCTTCATGTCCTCCACCGGCGTTTCCATCTCCCGGCGGTAGACCTTTTCAATCACAGCCCCAGACTCGATGGCGTAGCGCATCAGGGACTTCTTCAAGCCCTCGTCCTCGGCGATGTGGTCTGCCTCGGCCATCGCCCTGGCAAAGTGGACGCAGAACACGGAATAGAGGTCTACGATCTGACCGAGGAAGGTGGTCAAAAGCTGTTGGTGAGGTTCACCCTGGACGGTGGTTGTCAGTTCGTCCAGATAGGCCGCTATGTGCTTCTCAATATCCATCTGGCACAGGGTTTTGGAGTTATACTCCTTTTCATCGGATAACCCTGTCAGCCATTCGGGGGTGGTGAGAAGCGCGTCCGCCAGTCCGTTGATAATCATGGTGCGCTTGGGGTCTACCCCGTCTGTCTCGTATCGCTGGATGGTGGACTTGTTTACCCCTACCCGCCTGCCCAGTTCCGGCATGGAGATGTTGATTTCGTTCCGGCGCTCCTTAATGCGCTGCCCGACCTGCTTTGGGGTAAAGGCTATGTCTTTATCCATTGGCTCGGCCTCCTTTCGAGTGTTAGTATAACATAGGTGAATTTGATTTGCAACCCTATTTTTCAAATTGTTTTATAGAACGGACTTAAAATAGGTTGACAGGCGATGGCAGACTGATTATAATAAATCAGCGAGGGTTGCAAAATAAGTACATTGAAAGGAGCGTGACACCAATGGCAACTGTCAAAATGGGCATGACGATTGAGGAAGCCGCTGAGTGCAGCGGCATCGGGAGGAACACCATGCGGAAGCTGGTGGAGTGGAGAAAGCTGCCCGTCCTCAAGGTCGGGCGCAAGACCATCATCCGCAGCGACACGCTGGAGCGGTTCATGACCGTCAACCAGGGACGGAATCTGCTGGTCAGGGACGATGTGCGGGGCGTGGAGTGATGAGGGCCAGTCAAAAAGGCGTGAGCGGAGCGAACGCCACCACAAAGGCCTCGCCGTTTGAGAGCGAAATACACCCATCGCACAAACCTTCGGTTTGTACTCTGTGTATTTCGCCCTGCCGGGGGCTGCCGCCGCTGGCGCGGCGGTGCGGTTTAGGGCAGTCCGCACAGCGGCGGACTGCCCTAAACCGCCCTTGCGCTCCGCTGTCGCTCCACGCACCGGCTGACACAGCCGGAGGAAGGACGGAGGCATGACGCGACACAGCTTCATCCAGATGTCGAAGCTGTCCAATGTCAAGGGGCGTATTTCCTATATCACCAGCCCCGCCAGACAGGAGAACCTGTACGCCACCTATCATACCGCCGATGCCGCCTTCTGGACTTCCCTCGCAAGGGAAAACCAGCAGGAGTTCAAGCGGAGCGGCACCGAGGGGACGTGCATCGAGGCGCGGGAGTTCATCATCGCCCTGCCGGAGAAGTTCACACGCTATGACCCGCAGCGGGTTCTGACAAAGTTCACAGAGGAATTTCAAAAGCGGTATAACGTGGAGTGTGTGTCCGGCCTACACCACAACAAGGCCAAGACCAACTACCACATCCACCTGATTTTCAGTGAGCGGCGGTTGTTGCCGGAACCCGTAGTCAAGGTCGCCACCCGGAATATGTTCTATGACGAGGTGGGGAAGCACGTCCGCACCAAGAAGGAGATCACCGGGGAGGATGGGCAGATACGCCCCGGCTGTACCGTCATCAAAAAGGGCGAGGTCTACGAGAGCCATATGTTCAGCGTTAAGGACGCCCGCTTCAAGCAGGAGGGCTTTGTGGCTGAGGTCAAGGAGTTCTATACCGGCCTTATCAACCGCTATATCTCAGACCCGGAGCAGCAGATAAAGGTGTTTGACCCGCAGAGCGTATATTTGCCCACCAAAAAGATAGGCAGGAACAATCCCAAGGCGGAGGAAATCAAAGCGGACAACGCCGCCCGTCAGGAGTGGAACCGAACGGCGGATATGGCGCTTTTGACGGGCATATCCGAGGCGGAGATATTGGAGGTCAAGCAGGCTGAGATACACGAGAAGGTCAGGCAATCCATCCATCAGGCCGGGTGGCTCCCGCACCTGTTCCGGGCCATCGTGGGCAAGGCCAGGGCCTTCCTGCAAGGGCTGATCCGCCAGCGGGCAATGCCGCCGAAGCCCACGCTGGACATTGATATGGCAGAGTTCCGTGCCATGCGAGGTCTGATGATACGAGTGAGGGACGAGGCCACGAGCATCCGATACTTGCAGGAGGATGTGCTGCCAGACTTGAAGCAGCAGCTTGCCGCCGCCACGGGTATCTTTAAGACCAGAGAGCGCAAAGACATCGCTGGGCAGATACAGCAGACAGAGCAGGAAATCAGCCACAGGATGGATGCGCTTCCCTCCATCGTCCAGGCGGAGGGTTATCCCGATGTGCAGACATTTACAGCCACCTACCGCAAGGCCGAGGCCGTTGTCAGCCAGCATAACCGGGAGTTGGCCGAGTGGGAGCGGAAGGTGCAGGAGCGCCAGCGGCCCGCCGTAAAAGAGCGGCCCCCAGAGCCGAGAAGCGTCCGGGAACGCCTGCGGCGGTTGCAGGACGAGGGCAAACGGCAACAGCCACAGCCACACAGGAGGGCAGTTGACAGGGACAGCAGATGATAGAGAACGCCGCCGCTATGGTGCAATCCATAGCGGCGGCGTACATAAACAGGAGCCAGTTTGTAGGTTATATACTGTTTTATGTGCTATAATTTTCTTGAAAATTTTTGTGCAAATTCGGTCTGCTGATTTGTTATATATATGAGGCCTCAAGAGGAAGCGGAAGGGGGTGCGCCGATGGAGCAAGAAACCGTGCTGGAGCTTTTTGACCGTTATGCGGATATGGTGTATCGTATTGCTCTCAGTTATCTCCGCTCTCCGCAGGAAGCGGAGGACGTTGTGCAGACTGTTTTTCTTAAACTGTTGGAGGGCGGCATGATAGTTTATCCCGGCAAAGAGCGTGCGTTTCTAACTAAGGTTACGATTAACCATTGTAAAAACCTTCTCACCGCAGCAAAGAAGCACGAAGCCATTCCTTTGGACGAGGCTGTTCTGCTGATACAGCCGGAGGATCGGGACATATTTTATGCGGTCATGGAGTTGCCGGAAAAGTATAGGGCCGTCGTGAGCCTACACTACTTTGAGGGCTACTCGTTTCGGGAAATCTCAGAATTTTTACACATCGGCATCTCAGCCGTTTCCATGAGATTGCATCGGGCCAAAAACATCTTAAAAAAGCAACTTGGGAGGGATTGATATGGAGCGAAACTTCAAGCGCATTTCTGATGGGCTGAAATTGCCGCAGGAGAGCCGGGAGCGTATTCGTTCCCAGCTTGCCTCCTACCAAAAACAATCGGAGGACATTCCTATGAAAAAATCGACCTTAAAATCTCGTGTGCCGTTGATTGCCGTCGCTGTTGTTATGATGATGGCATTAACGCTGACCGCTGCCGCAGCGGTGGTTGTGCATCTGTTCAGAAATGACATCATCGTGTCCAGCAGGGCTGACATTCCCATGCCTTCAAGTGAAAATGGTGCTCCTGGTGCTGTTTCTATCGACGGCCCCGGAGGAAACCCGCCCGCCACTTTGGAAGAAACGATAAAATCTAATCGGTGCAAATCGGACGATTGGGTTGCGGGCGAACGCATTAACGGCGGAGTAGTATCTGAATACCATCAGTGGGACTCCGTAGAGGTTCTGAGCAGTGATCCAGTTCTCCGCAGCCGCCGCATTGGTCGGGAGGATGGCGCGGAGAAAATGGAGTATACTGCCGAAAACCCCGCAAATCTTCTGGACACGCTGACAGGTCGCGTTACCTTTGATTTGGAATGGGTGAACGAGCATTATGATTATGTTCCAGATGCCAACTGGTCCTTTGTCGTGTCCGATGCAAAAGGTGATTACGTCAGCGAGAACTTTGACGCCCTTTACGCAAAGAAGAACGGCAGCGGATATGTCGATTTCACAATCGATAATATCGCACAAGCCGACTATTTTGTCCAAACGTATGTCATTGATGGCAGCTACGAAACCGCCTATTATTACACGTCCGTTGATGGCCATGAATTCCTGATTGAAATGGACAACGGGCACGTTTGGGCGCAGTGCCGTACAAGCCATGCCAATGTCAGCTTGCATGGTGCGTATCTGACCACGGACGAAGTGGAAGATATTCTGGACAATCTCTCTCTGGCTATCAATGAGTAAAGCGTGTTACAGCAGAAGCAGGGGCCGCCCGATTGGGGCGGCCCCTGCTTCGCTAATCTGTTAAGCGTAAATCAGCTCACTGTTTACAATTTCCATTGCACTTGCTTGGATATTGTTCATCTTACCGACCCATGTCATTTGGTCGGCAGCTTTCAGCGCCTCGGTGATACCTTGGGATCGGGCCATCTGTTCAATAATGGTATCTAACCGTTCTTGTGCCTGCTGGTCAATATCGGCAAGGTAGCTGTTCAGTCTGCCGTTGAGCAACAAGGCATTGTATAAAGCTGGGTGGTATTCTTTGATATACCGCTTGTGCCGTTGCCCCCATATACCGACAGGCTGTTCTTCTTCAGTGGGTACAGTCAAACAGGGAAAATAGTAGTCGCCAATCAGTTCATACCAAAGGCCGTTGCCTTCGTCAAAAATGTACTTGTCCATATCGAAATCCTCCGCTATAATATATTCGCACATACGTCACAGTTCCCCGATTGCCACGCTGTTTTATAGTTTGTTACCAGTTTTTCCTTCCCTTGATTTTTCCCTTGTGCGAGGTCAAGTTAAGGACAACAATGCGTGAAATCAGATAAAGGGATACGGTGGGGACAATGCGAAAAATCCTTTATTTGCAAGGCTTTCGGAGGATTTTATTAAAAGACTGCAACCACTAATGAGCGGCTATGAAATCGTGTGGTTCAAATCGGAATTTGTCGCGACATGCGCGTGACAAATTACTCTCTGCGCGGAGCTCGTGTCGCAGCCGCCTCACGGGCGGCAAGGCACGAAGCGCAGCGAATCCCCTTGAAAAGGCGGCATAGCCGCCTTTTCAAATACTCAAAAACGCGGGACTCAGTCCCGCGTTTTTGAAGTAATATAGAGCATTAAAGCTGCAACATCCGCCGGACTGACACCCGAGATTCTCCCCGCCTGCCCCAGATTCTGCGGACGAATGGCGGCGAGCTTTTCGCGCGCCTCCAGACGGAGACCGTCGATCTTTGCGTAATCGATATCCTCGGGAATGGCGCGGTGCTCCAGGCGCGCAAACTCCGCGACCTCCGCCATCTGGCGGCGGATGTAGCCCTCGTATTTGACGGTGATCTCCACGCTCTCGGCGAGTGCGGGCGGGAAGGCGCGGCAGCCCGCATCAAAATCGCGCAGGTCGTCATAGGTGAGCTGCGGGCGGCGCAGCAGCGCGATGAGCGAGCTGCCGTCGTGCACCTCCGCTGTGCCGCGCGAAGTCAACAGCGCGTTGAGCGCGTCGGACGAGGGGACGCCCGTGTGCTCGAGGCGCTTGATCTCGCGGCGCACCGCGTCGTATTTGCCCACGACCTTTTGCAGCGTTTCATCGCTGACAAGGCCAAGCTCGTGCCCGATGGGCGCAAGGCGCTCGTCGGCGTTGTCCTGCCGCAGGATGAGGCGGTACTCGCTGCGGCTCGTCATCATGCGATAGGGCTCGTTCGTTCCCTTGGTCACAAGGTCGTCGATGAGTGTACCGATGTACGCCTGCTCGCGGCCCAGAATGAACGGCGTTTCGCCCTTTAATTTGCGTGCGGCGTTCACGCCCGCGACGAAGCCCTGCACCGCCGCCTCCTCGTAGCCCGACGAGCCGTTGAACTGTCCCGCGCCGTACAGGCCCGAAATGTGCTTGTATTCAAGCGTCGGGTAGAGCGCGGTCGGGTCGATGCAGTCATATTCGATGGCGTAGGCCGGGCGCATGATCTCCGCGTGCTCCAATCCCTTGACCGAGTGCAGCATTTCAATCTGCACCTCCTCGGGCATGGACGACGAAAAGCCCTGAATGTAGAGTTCTTCTGTATCGAGGCCCATCGGCTCGATGAAGAGCTGATGGCGGGGCTTGTCTGGAAAGCGGACGATCTTTGTCTCGATACTCGGGCAGTAGCGCGGGCCGACGCCCTCGATGACGCCGGAGTAGATGGGACTGCGATCCAGATTCTCGCGGATGACGCGGTGCGTCTCCTCCGTGGTGTAAGTCAGGTAGCAGACCGCCTGATTTTCGGGCGGGTGTTCCGTCGAAAACGAGAACGGCAGCGGCGTTTTGTCGCCCGTCTGCACCTCCATCTGAGAAAAATCGACGCTGCGCGCGTTCACGCGCGGCGGCGTGCCGGTCTTGAAACGGCGCAGCGGCAGTCCGAGCTTTTTGAGCGCGTCCGCCAGCGTGAGCGAGGCGTGCATCCCGTCGGGGCCGCTCTCGCGCACACATTCGCCGACGATGGTGCGGCCATCCAAAAATGTGCCCGAGCAGAGGATGACAGCCCTGACCGCGTAAACGCCGCCTGTCTCGGTCACAACGGCGGACACGTGGCCGTCGGTGACGCGTAAGTCGACGATCTCCGCCTGCCGCAGCAGCAGATTTTCCTGCGTTTCGAGCGTGTGCTTCATCACGCTCTGGTAGCGCCGCCGGTCGGCCTGCGCGCGCAGCGACCAGACGGCGGGGCCCTTGCCCCGGTTGAGCATGCGGTATTGAATGCAGGCTAAGTCAGCCGCCCTTGCCATCTCGCCGCCGAGGGCGTCCAGTTCGCGCACGAGATGGCCCTTGCCCGTGCCGCCAATGGCGGGGTTGCAGGGCATGTTGCCCACCGCGTCTAAGTTGATGGTAAAGCACACCGTTTTCATGCCGAGGCGCGCACAGGCAAGAGATGCCTCGATGCCCGCGTGTCCCGCGCCGATGACGGCGACATCGTAGCTTCCGGCAGAAAATTCACGCATAGCCTCAGCCCCTTTCCAGTGTGATGACCGCCACCTGCGGTCTGTTCAGAATGCGCGGGATGACGCGCGGCGAGTTTCCGAGCCCGCGGTTGACGAAGACGGACGCGCCGTTGTCTGAATAAAAGCCCGCCGTGTGCGTGGGGAAGAGGTTCCTCTGCGTGCCGAACACCCCGCCCACGAACGGAAATCTCCAGATGCCGCCGTGGCCGTGACCGGAGAGCGTCAGGTCTGCGCCGAGGAGACTGTATTCCCGCGCAAAGCGGTCGTTTCGGTGCGCGAGCAGCATCCAGAAGGGGTCGCCGCAGGCGGCGTAGACCTCCTGAGCAAGCTCGTACGGCGTTTCCTGATCGGCGTAGCCGTTCGGATCGTCGATGCCTGCGAGGACGATACTGTCGCCGTTTCGCGTGAGCGGTACGAATTCGTTCGAGAGCACCGTCACGCCGGATTCCCGCAGCGTGCGCTTGATCTCCTCCACGACCTTTGTGCCGTGACCCCATTCGTGGTTGCCCGTGACGTAATACGTCGGTGCGATGGCCGAGAGCGCCGCGCCGACCTCGCCGGCGTAGATGGTCGGGTTCTCGGTCTTGCGGTCGACTAAGTCGCCCGTCACGAAGATATACTCCGGATGCGCGGCCTTGACCGCACTGTACAGGCGCTCGTTGCCCTTGCCGAAGTATTTGCCATGCAGATCACTGAGCTGCACGATGCGGCAGCCGTCAAAGCCCGCAGGCAGCGCGCCTGAGGTGAATGTCGCCTCGTCGGTCTCGATGTTGCGGTTGCCCCAGTAGAGGTAAATGCCGAACAGCACGATCAAAATGAGCAGGTTGCGCCAGAAATGATGTTTTTTTCTTTGTCTCGCCATGGGAACTCCAATCTAATAGGAGGCTATAAGCAAAAAAGCCTCGCAGAGTTGCGTGCCGCGCACGGCACGCAATCAATTCAAATCCGTTTTCTGCCGCGACACGTGCGCCCTCCAGAGGGGCTTCTCTTGCCCGCTGCGGGGCAATTCACCTTCTGGCAGAAAACACTTTGCGCGGAGCGGAAAACGGTGAAGCGCCGTCTGTGACGGAAACAGCAAGCCGTTTTCGAGGAAGCGGCACGATTGGCGCGCCTGAAAGGGCGCGGGAATCGTAATGCCGCGACGGTGCAATGTCGCAGCCGCCCTGCGGGTGGCAAGGCACGAAGCGCAGCGAATTCTCCTCGAAAAAGCGGCGCGCCGCTTTTTCGACAATAGTAAGGGGCGGCTTTTGCCGCCCCTTATTGTAGCACACTGTCCTGCCTTGAAACAAGAAATTTTATTCTGCGCTCTTGAGACTCTCGACCATGTCGATCTTCTTCATCCTGAAGTGTGCGAGCACGTTGACGAGCAGCGAGAACAGCGCCGTCAGGATCGCCGCGTACACGTAGGCCGACGGCGCGGTCTGCCGCCCGAACATCATGAGGTCAATTTCCGTCGAGAGCACAAGGTAAATGTGCAGCCAGTGGCCCATAAAGCAGCCGAGCAGGATGCCGAACAGCGTGAGCACGATGTTCTCGCGATACACATAGGCCGAGACCTCGCCGTCGTAAAAGCCCAGCAGCTTGATCGTCGCGAGCTCGCGCTGGCGCTCAGTGATGTTGATGTTCGAAAGGTTGAAGAGCACGACCATCGCCAGCGCCGCCGCCGCCAGAATGATGATGACCACAACGAAGTCCACGCGCTCCATGCTGTGCATGTAGGTATCCTGCGTGTCGCGCATGCGCGAGGTCGTCGCCACGCCGCTCATGTCGAGCAGCTTTTCAAAAATGGCGTTGCAGGTGTCGGTATCGTCGCTCGTGAAGTTCAGAAGGTAGGCGTTCGGCTCGCTCCCGGCGTGGAGCGCATTTTCATAGTAGCCGGGCGTCATATAGATGAAGTGGCCCGTATAGTGCTCGTAGATGCCCGCGACCGTCACATCGCCGCGCACGTCGCCGTCGAGGAAGAAGGTGTCGCCCACCGAGACCTTCAAAAGCTCGGAGAGCTTCTGGTCAATGTATACGCCCTCATCGCCCATTGCGATGGGATCTCCGCTCTTGTAGTCAAAAAGGTCCACGACCTTGCCGATCTCGTCGGAGGCCATCACCTCGACATAGGCGGTGGTTGAATAGGAGGGGGTGACCACCGTGGCGGACGAGGCCGCACAGGGAATGTAGTTCACAACGCGGGAGTCGCCTGCAAGGAAGTCCTCCACCGCCGCGCGCTCCTCGGGCAGGGCGTTGTCGGCAAGCGTCACCTGTGCCGAGTAGTGGAACAGCTCGTCATACTGGCGCGACATCGTAAAGAGCAGGGAAGACCTCATGCCAAAGCCCGCGATGATGAGCGCCGTGCAGCCGCCGATGCCGATGACCGTCATCCAGAAGCGCTTCTGATAGCGGAAGAGGTTGCGCGCCGTGACCTTGTGGATGAACGACATACGTCTCCACAGGGGCTTGATATACTCAAGGAACACGCGCTTGCCCGCCTTCGGCGTGCGGGGGCGCATCAGGCTCGCCGGCGTTTCGCGCAGCGTGGCAAGGCAGGCCCAGAGCGTCGCGACTGTTGTGCAGGCGACCGCTGCGAGCACGGAAAAGAGCGAAATATCCGTGTAGGCGTGCAGCTCGATATCCGGCATCTGATACATGATCTGATAGGCCGTGAAGATCATCTTCGGGAACAGGATATAGCCGATGACAAGGCCCAGAACGCCGCCGACAAGGCTCGGCAGCAGCCCGTAGCCGATGTACTTCCGTGAGATCGAAAGGCGGCTGTAACCGAGCGCCTTGAGCGCGCCGATCTGCACGCGCTGCTCTTCGACCATGCGCGTCATCGTCGTGAGGCACACGAGCGCCGCGACGAGGAAAAAGATGATCGGCAGCACGCTTGCGAGGTTCGCCATGCGGTCGGCGTCCTGGCCGAAGCCCGTGTAGCCAGGGTTGTAGCTGCGGCTGAAGATGTACCATTCGCAGCTGTCGATATCCGCGACCTTGCGGCGCGCGTCGGTGATCTTCTCCTGCGCGTCGGCGATCTTCTCATCCGCCTCCGCCTTGCCGTCCGCGTATTCGCGCAGGCCCTTGCGGTAGTCGCGCTCGCCGTCCGTCAGCTCAGTGTAGGCGTCCGAGAGCTCCTTGACGCCGTCGGCGTACTGCTCTTCGCCGTCGTAGTAGTCCTTCCAGCCGTCGTCGAGCTTTTTGCGCGCGTCAGAAAGCTCCTTTTTCGCGTCCGCAAGCTGCGCGGGCGCGTCGTTGAGCTGCGTTTTTGCGTCGTTTAGCTGCTTTTTGGCGTCAAGCAGCTCTTTTCTGCCCGCGTCGAGTTCGGCCGCGCCGCTGTAATACTCGCTCCAGCCGTTGTCCAGTTCCCGCTTGTTTGCGGCGATGCTGCTCGCGCTGACGCTTTGCAGCTGGGCAAGCTGTTGGGTAAGCTCCGCTTTTTTCGCCTGCGCCTCGGCAATGCCGGCCTCGAGCTTTTGCTTTGCGCCTTGCAGCTCCGCAAGCTGCGCCTGATACGCCGCAAGCTGCTCTTCCGGCATTCCCTCAGTGGGCGTCTGCTCAAGCGCTGAAAGGTTCTTGTTGACCTCAGTGAGCTGTGCCTGCATCTCGTCGATCTTTTCCTGCGCCTGCGCGATGCCGCCTTCAAGCTGCGCGCGCATACCGCCCAGCGCGGCGTCCGTCGCAGCGATGGCTGCGCTGTCGCCGCGGCCGAGATCGTCGAGCAGCTTCCCCGGCGCGCCCGCATAAGGAGAGCCTGTGCCCGCGAGCGCGTCCGTCACAGTCTTGGCCAGCGAATTGAGCTGCTGCTGGCCGCTTTCCAGTTTGCTCCTGCCTGCGGCAAGCTCTTTTTCGCCGCTCTCAAGCTCCTTGACGCCGTCCTCGTACTGGGCGAGGCCGTCTTCATACTCTGCCCTGCCCTTTTCGTACTCGTCCAGCGCGTCTTCGTACTCTTCCATGCCGTTGAGGTATTGCATCTCGCCGTCGTCGAGCTCGATTTTTGCGTCGTCCAGCTCCGCGCGTGCGTCCTTGAGCTCCTGCTGGCCGTCGTAGTAATCCTTCCAGCCGTCGTCGAGCTTTTTGCGCGCGTCGCTCAGTTCTTTTTGCGCGTCGCCGAGCTTTTCGTCGGCCTCGGCCTTCGCGTCATCGAGCTCACGCTGCGCATCGTCGAGCTTTTCCGTCGCCTCGTCGACAAGATCGTCGTGCCGCAGCTGAGAGCGTGCGTCGCCGAACGGCTCCAGCTCGTCGATGACGGCGTCGATATAGTCGTCATAGTCGCTGTAAAACGCGGTCATCTCCGCCGCGCCGGAGACGCGCACATAGGCCGCCGTGTAGTAGTCGAGCGTGAACGCCTCGCGCGGCAGGTACAGATACGCCTTGACCGTGCCGCTGCCGAGTGTCGACGTGCCGCGCTCCACCGCAAGGTACACGGGCGAGCGCACCGTGCCGACGACCGTATACGTGTCCTGCGCGAGCGCGTCGGAGAGATCGTCCCCCGGCGTCAGAGTGATGCGATCGCCAATTTCAATGTTCATCAGCGAGAGCATGTTTTCCTCCACCACGCACTCGTCCGCGCGCTCGGGCATGCGCCCGCCGCGCAGCAGCACCTCGTTGATGCCGCGGCCCGTGAGGGAGAGGACCTTGACCACCGCGTCGAGTGAATCGGACGAGGCAAACGCGTCGATGACGTACTCGCCCTCGGCGTCCTCGACCTTGTCCTGCGCGCGAATGGCCGTGATGTCATCGTCGGTCAGGCCGAGCGTCGAAAGCACTTGAATGTCCGCCAAGTGCAGGGAATCGAGATAATCGTCGCCGGTCTTCTTCATGTCCGGCGCGGTCGCCTTGAGACCGGAGAGAAACGCGACCGATAGCGCGACCAGGATCATAATGGAGAAAAAGCGGCTGCGCGTGTGCTGGATCTCACGCCAGAAGTCCTTCTGCATGGCGTTTTTCATCGCGCCGCCCCCTTTCGTTCCGATTTCTTCGTTACCATTCGATCAGTTCCACGCTGGTCGGATGCTCATTGCACTGCATACTCTCTACTGTGCCGTTTTTGATGTGGATGACGCGGTCGGCCATCGGCGTGATGGCGCTGTTGTGCGTGATGACCACGACCGTCACACCCTTTTGCCGGCAGGTGTCCTGCAAGAGCTTGAGGATCTGCTTGCCGGTCACATAGTCGAGCGCGCCGGTCGGCTCGTCGCAGAGCAGGAGCTTCGGATTTTTCGCCAGCGCGCGGGCGATGGCGACGCGCTGCTGCTCGCCGCCGGAGAGCTGACCGGGGAAGTTGTTCGCGCGCGCGGACAGGCCGACCTCGTTCAAGACCGTCGCTGCGTCGAGCGGGTCTTTACAGATCTGCGCCGCGAGCTCGACATTTTCAAGCGCCGTCAGGTTGCCGACGAGGTTATAGAACTGGAAGACAAAGCCGATGTCGTGGCGGCGATAGGTCGTGAGCTGGCGGGCGTTGAAGCCGCTCACGCGCGTCCCGTCGACCGTGATGGTGCCGCCCGAGCAGGCGTCCATGCCGCCGAGCATGTTTAAAACTGTCGTCTTTCCCGCGCCCGAGGGGCCGACGATGACGCAGAATTCACCCTTTTCGATCGTAAAGCTGATGTGGTCCACCGCGCGAATTTCGATCTCTCCGCTGTGGTAGACCTTGGAAACATCCTCAAATGTGACGAAAGCCGCCATAGTCCGACTCCTCCGCTTCAAACATCATTTCTATTTTATTATAAGTGGAAAATAACGGAAATGCAAGTGTAGATATAGCAACTTGCATGAAAAAGCCGCTAATTTTTTGGGCAAAGCCATGAGAGCTGACGATTGAAATTTGCGTTTCCCGCGTCTATAATACAAACTGAACTAAATGAGAGAAAGGAGCGTGAAAACGAATATGTTTGAGAACTTCATCAAGCAGGATGTTGACGACATGATCTTCGGCAGCACCAAGCAGATCATCAGCGAGCGCTGAGATCCGTTGTATCGACCACGCGAAAGCGTGGCTTTTTTGTTTTTATCGCCGGAAAGGCGAAAAAGGGCCGCTTCCACGGGAATTTTCGTCCCGAGAGGCGGATTTTTCTTGCCTTTGCACGGTGTGTGTGATATACTTTTTCGGCTAATGAAGGATAAAAGTAAGGAGAGAGAACGCCATGGCTGTGATCGAATACGATTCCTACAAGCAGAAGCTGCTTGCGATGGACGAAACATTTGAAAACCTCTTCAAGGCGCTGGAGATCGAGCAGGCCCGTCAGGAGCTGAACCGCCTCGAGCTCGAGGCGCACGAGGACGGCTTCTGGAACGACCTGGAGCGCTCGCAGAAAAACCAGATGCGCTCCAAGCAGCTGCACAATAAAATTCACCGCTACGAAAAGCTCGTTTCCACGCGCGATGATCTGCTCGCGCTGATCGACATGGGAACGGAGATGGACGACGCAAGCCTGCTGCCAGAGCTCGAAGAGGGCTACAAAAAGCTCGAAGCCGATGTGGAGCAGGCGCGACTCACGACGCTCCTTTCCGGCGAATACGACAACTGCAACGCGATTCTGACCTTCCACGCCGGCGCGGGCGGCACCGAGGCGCAGGACTGGGCGCAGATGCTCTACCGCATGTATATGCAGTGGGCGAACAAGCACGGCTTTGAATTCGAGATGCTCGACTATCTCGACGGCGACGAGGCCGGTCTCAAGAGCGCGACGGTCATGGTCAAGGGTGAGAACGCCTACGGCTATCTGAAGGGCGAAAACGGCGTGCACCGCTTAGTGCGCGTTTCCCCGTTCGATGCGAACGCCCGCCGCCAGACGAGCTTTGCAGCCCTCGAGGTTATGCCTGAGCTGCCCGACGACATTGAGGTTGAAATTCGTCCCGAGGATATTGAAATGCAGGTCTACCGCGCGTCCGGCGCCGGCGGCCAGCACGTCAACAAGACGAGCTCTGCCGTTCGACTCATCCACAAGCCCACGGGCATCGTCACCGCCTGCCAGACCCAGCGCTCGCAGTTCCAGAACCGCGACTACGCCATGCAGATGCTCAAATCCAAGCTCATGGAGCTCAAAATTCAGCAGCACGCGGAGAAGATCTCCGACATCAAGGGCGTGCAGCTCAAGATCGAATGGGGCAGCCAGATCCGCTCCTACGTTTTCATGCCCTACCAGCTTGTCAAGGACACGCGCACCGACTACGAGACCGGCAACATCCAGTCCGTCATGGACGGCGACCTCGACGGCTTCATCAACGCGTATCTGACGAAGTCCGCGAACGGGGAGCTGAAAAAGTAATTCAAAAATGCACTGCGGTGCATTTTTGATTTGGGTTTTGCCGAGCGCTGCGTCGCACTCACTCCGTTCGCACGCTTGCGCTCTAAGGGGTATTTTTTCCAACGCACATGTCGTTGGAAAAAATGATTTGATTTTGATTCCGGCGCTGCGGCGCCGGAATTTTATATGTTGGAACGAAAAAGGTAAACAGGGAGGAAACATGGCAGAAAATACCAGAGAAAACAAGATGGGCACGATGCCCATCGGCAAGCTGCTGGCCAACATGGCGGGGCCCGTGATGATATCGATGCTCTTTCAGGCGCTCTACAACATTGTCGACAGCGTGTTCGTCGCGCGGCTCAGTCAGGACGCAATGAACGCCGTATCGCTCGCTTTTCCGCTGCAAACGCTGTGCATCGCGTTCGCCGTGGGCACGGGCGTCGGTATGAACGCGATGCTTGCGCGTTCGCTGGGTGAAAAGAACATGCAGGCGGTCGACCGCGCCGCGGGCACGGGACTTTTCCTGACGCTCTGCACCGCCGCCGTCTTTGCTGTCCTCGGCTTTTCGCTCGCCACGCCGTTTTTCCGCTTTCAGACGGAGAATGCGCAGATCATCGCCTACGGCAGCGACTATGTGATGATCTGCATCGGCGGCTCGCTCGGACTGTTCCTGCAAATTTACGGCGAGCGCCTGCTCCAGTCCACGGGGCGGACGGACCTTTCGATGATCTCGCAGATCGCGGGCGCGGTGTGCAACATCGTGCTCGACCCGATTTTGATTTTCGGCCTTCTGAGCTTTCCCCGCATGGAGGTCGCGGGCGCGGCGGTCGCCACGATCGTCGGCCAGTTCGTCGGCGCGGGCCTCGGCCTTTTCCTGAACCTCAAGAAAAATCCCGAGGTGCAGATCCACCTCAAGGACATCCGTCCCCACCGCGCGACGGTGGCGGACATCTACGCCATCGGCATTCCGTCGATCATCATGCAGTCCATCGGCTCGGTGATGATGTTCGGCATGAACAAAATTCTCATCTCGTTCACCGAGGCGGCGACCGCGGTGTTCGGTGCTTACTTCAAGCTCCAGAGCTTCATCTTCATGCCGTGCTTCGGCCTCAACAACGCGATGGTGCCCATCGTGTCGTACAACTACGGCGCGCAGAAATTCGACCGCGTGCGCAAGACCGTCCGCCTGACAGTCTTCACGGCCATCGGCATCATGTGCGTCGGCTGCGCGCTCTTCGAGCTCATCCCCGAAACGCTGCTGGGGATGTTCTCGCCGACGGACGAAATGCTCTCCATCGGCCGTGTTGCGCTGCGCATCATCGGCGTGCATTTCCCGCTCGCGGGCTTCAGCATCATCGCGGGCAGCGCGTGTCAGGCGCTCGGCAAGCCCATCTATGCGCTCATCAATTCCGTCTGCCGCCAGATCGTCGTGCTGCTGCCGGCGGCGTATCTGCTCTCGCTCACGGGGCGGCTCGAGCTTGTGTGGCTCGCCTTCCCGATCGCGGAGGTCGTGAGCGTCATCCTGAACGCCACGTTCCTGCGGCTCACGTACCGCGTCTCGCTCGAGAGAAAATAATTTTGCCTGCGCGCAGACGCAGATCGGGGAGAGCCTCTTATTATAGAAGAGGCTCTCCCCTTTTATAAACGTTCCGCGCGGCGGTTCAAATTTTTTCTTTTGACAGACCGCACAGACGCGGGTAAAATACATTTGATAAGCTATGCTTGATAAATTGTTTTCGCAGGAGAACCTATGAAAAGACAACTTGCAGCGCTGCTGCTGACGATTTTTGCCCTGTCCCTCACTGCCTGCGGCGAAACGGCTGCCGAGAGCGAGACGCGCACGGTGTACGCGATGGACACGGTGATGAACCTGACGGTTTACGGCGAGAACGCCGCTGCCGCGCTGGAGAGCGCGGAAAAGGAACTGCACACGTTGGACGAAGCCGTCCTCTCGCGCACGGCGGAGGGCAGCGAGCTCTATGCGCTCAACGCATCGAACGGTGAGACGGTCGAATGCGGCGCGGACGATATCTTACCCGCGCTGATCGAAACGGCGCTGACGATCTCTGACGCGACGGAAGGTGCATTCGACCCGACGCTCGCCCCTGTGCTCGACGCGTGGGGATTTACGAAGGACGAGCGCCGTGTGCCGTCCGCAGACGAGCTCAAAGAATTGCTGAGTCATACGGGCTGCGGCAAGGTCGCGCTCGAAAAAACGGCGGACGGCTGGACGGTCACGCTTTTGGACGGCGCGCAGCTCGACCTCGGCGGCATCGCCAAGGGCTACGCGGCGGATCTTCTGCGCGCGCAGCTTGAAAAGGAGGGCGTCACGTCCGCGACACTCGACCTCGGCGGTGATGTGTTCGTCATGGGGCGAAAGACCGACGGCAGCGATTGGCGCATCGCCGTCAAGGACCCTGCGGACACGGAGAGCTACCTTGGCGTCGTATCGGCGGCGGATAAGTTCATCGTGACCTCCGGTGTGTACGAGCGCTATTTTGAAGAAAACGGCGTGCGATATCACCATATCCTCGACCCCAAGACCGGCTGCCCCGCGGAAAGCGGGCTCGTCAGCGTGACCGTGCTGTGCGGGAACGGCGCGTGGGCGGACGCGCTCTCGACGGCGTGCTTCGTCCTTGGCCCCGACGGCGCGCTTGCGCTGCGCGACGATCTTGCCGACCAGGGGACGGATTTTGAGCTCATTTTAGCCACCGACGATGGCCGCGTGCTCTACACCGACGGCCTTGCCGGCGCCTTCACGCCGAACGACGAAAGCGGGTACACGTATGAAGCGCTCGCCTAAGCTGAAGCCGACGAAGTGGGACGCGCTCGTCGTGCTCGCGGTACTGCTGCTCACGCTCGGGCTCGCCGCAAGGCCGTATTTCGCGGCGAAATCGGCGGGCGAGCTGACGATCAGCATCGCCATCGACGGCGAGACCGTCGAGCGCTGCGCACTCAGCAATTATGAAGGCGGCACATATGAGAGCCGCGGCTACACGCTCACCGTCGCTGTGGAAAACGGTGCGGTGCGCGTGAGCGAAAGCGACTGCCCGAATCAGGACTGCGTGCACTCCGGCGCGATCTCGCGCGCGGGACAGAGCATCGTGTGCCTGCCCGCCCGCGTGGCCGTCACGCTCGAGGGCGCGGCGTCCGACTACGATCTGATCGCGGGGTGAGCGCATGAAGATCAAAACAAGAGAGCTGACGCTCTGCGCGGTGCTCGCGGCGCTCGCGCTTGCGTTGTCCTACATGGAGTCGTTTTTTCCGCTCGCGCTCATTGTGCCGCTGCCGGGCGTCAAGCTCGGCCTTGCCAATATCGTCACGCTCTACGCGCTCTATGCCCTCGGCTTTCCGAGCGCGCTCGCCATCCTGCTCGTGCGCTGCACGCTCGGCGCGCTGTTTGCGGGGAATGCCTCGGCGCTTTTATTCTCGCTGCTCGGCGGGCTGTCGGCGCTTTTGGTGATGGCGCTTTTGAGCGGGGCGAAAAAGCTCAGCATTTTCGGCGTCTCGATCGCGGGCGCGGCGGCGCACAACTGCGGGCAGGTCTGCGCCGCGCTCATCACGCTCGGCTCGACCGCGCCGCTCTATTATCTGCCGTTTTTGCTGCTGGTGTCGCTCTTCACGGGCGCGCTCAGCGGCCTGATCACTGCATTCTTGTTCCGCGCAATGGCGCACACGCCCTACGGAACGAAGGGAGAGAATCAACATGGATAAAAAGGACGAGATCATTCTCCAGCAGCTCGACGTCATCCGCACGATGACGCAGAACAACTTAAACCGCATGGGCAGCGACTTCTGGGGCGCGCCGCTGACGCCGGACGCGCCGAAATCCGCCGTCCCGAAGGAAGCTGCGCCCAAAGCAAACGCGCCGAAGAGCGCGGACGGCGCAAAGCCGAACAAGCCCGCCGCCTCCACCGGCGCGGACGAGAAAAAGGAAGAGGAAGCGCCGCTTCCCCCGCCCGAGAAGATCGAGGACCTTAAAAAAGAACTCGACACCTACATCGGCCTTGGCGAGGTCAAGCGCGAGGTGAATAACCTCATCAACATGGCGACTGTCTTCAAGCGGCGCGAGGAAACGGGGCTTCCGAACGCGGACTTCTCGCTCCACATGGTCTTCACCGGCAACCCCGGTACAGGTAAGACGATGATCGCGCGTTTGATGGCGCGCGTCTACCGCTCACTCGGGATCCTTTCCAAGGGTCAGCTTGTCGAGGTCGACCGCAGTGGGCTCGTCGCGGGCTACGTCGGTCAGACGGCCATCAAGACGAGCAAGGTCGTCGAAAAGGCGCTCGGCGGCGTGCTGTTTATCGACGAGGCCTACGCACTCAACGGCAAGGGCGACAACGACTTCGGTCAGGAGGCCATCGACACGCTGCTCAAGGCGATGGAGGATCACCGCGACGATCTCGTCGTGATCGTCGCGGGCTACGATGGCTTGATGGAAAAGTTCATCCAATCGAACCCCGGCCTTGAGTCCCGCTTCAACCGCTACCTGCACTTTGACGACTACACGCTCGACGAGATGCTCGAGATTTTCAAAATGCAGTGCCGCAAGTCGCAGTACGCCCTCTCTCCCGACGCCGAGCAGGACGTCAAGGACTTCATCTACGATGAGAACGCCGACGGTGTGACGTTCGGCAACGCGCGCGGCGTGCGCAACCTCTTCGAGCAGATCTTGACCGCGCAGGCCAACCGCCTCGCGAAGATGGAGAGCTTTACAAAGGATGATTTGATGACCCTCACGCGCGACGATGTCCTCCACGCCCGCGGTATGGAAGACAACACGACCGTCGCCGAGCTCGAAGCAAAAGCAGCAGAAAAAAAAGACGAATAAAAAAGGAAGGACGCGCAGCGTCCTTCCTTTTTTATTTCGTTGTTACGCTTCCTTGGCGGCGGGCTCTTCCTTCGGCTTATCCTTGGGGACGACGCGCTTTTCAGGCGTCACGCGGCCCTCGTCCACCGCGACCATGTGCTCAAGCAGGCGGACGACCATGTTGGAGTAGCCCCATTCGTTGTCGTACCACGCGATCAGCTTGACAAAGTCGTTGTCGAGCATGATGCCGGCGGTCTCGTCGAAGATGCAGGGGCAGGAATTGCCGATCAGGTCCGTGGAGACGACCTGGTCCGCGGTGTAGCCGATGATGCCCTTCATATAGGTCTCACTGGCGTGGCGGATGGCGTAGCAGATATCGGCATAGGTGGTCTTGACCTTGAGGTGGGCGGTCAGGTCAACGACGGAGACGTCCGCCGTGGGGACGCGGAAGCTCATGCCGGTCATCTTGCCGTAGAGCTCGGGGATGACGCGGCCGACGGCCTTGGCGGCACCCGTGGAGGAGGGGATGATATTGTTGAGAATGGAGCGGCCGGTGCGCCAGTCGCTGCCGCCGCGGGAGTCGACCGCCTTCTGCTTGGCGGTGGCGGCGTGGATGGTGGACATGAGCGCCTGCTCGATGCCGAACTCGTCGTTGACGACCTTGGCAAGGGGCGCTAAGCAGTTGGTGGTGCACGAGGCGTTGGAGACGACCTTCATGTCAGAATGGAGCAGCATGTGGTTCACGCCCATAACGAACGTGGGGGTGACCTCATCCTTGCCGGGCGCGGTCAGGATGACCTTCTTCGCGCCGCCCTTGAAGTGGCGGGAGGCCTTCTCGGTGGTGTTGTAAGCGCCGGTGGACTCGATGATGTACTCCGCGCCGCAGCTGGACCAGGGGATCATCGCCGCGTCGGACTCGCTGAAGACCTGAATGGTGTGACCATTGACGATCAGGTTCTTGTCCTTGTGCTCCACCGTGCCGTTGAACTGACGGAACACGGAATCGTATTTGATCATATAGACCATGTAATCCAGATCCGCTTTGCGCAGGTTGATACCGCAGATGTCGAACTGCTCCGGATGCTCGATCATGATGCGCAGCACGACGCGGCCGATGCGGCCGAAGCCGTTGATGCCCACTTTGATAGCCATAATGATAATCCTCCACAGAAAATGTGATCGTATTGTTCGGAGCTCGCGCCCCGTCATTGCAGAATCATTATATCATGGCGTATTTTTTTGTCTTCCCCTTTTCGGGAAAAAGGTAGCTGAACTTTGTTGTACAAATGTGTGCAAAACAGACAAAAACAGTGAAAAACATTTGTCTAACTTCTCCAAATATTCCATACATTTGAAACATTCGAAGCATCCGTTCGTGCAAAAAATTGCACTTTATCGCACTAAAATGACAGCAAACTTGCAAAACGAAAACGGCCCTCTTTGAGGGCCGTTTTACTTCAGTCTAAATTCAGTGGAGGCGCATTTCGAGCCTCCGGCTCGAAACAGCCAACGTCCCCCACGCGCATTTCGTGCTCCGCACGAAACAGCTAACGCACCCCCGCCGCGCATTTTGCGCCAAAAATGAAAAATAGAAGCAGAGACCCTTATCACGCACCAAAAGGCGTCGCAGACTTTGCCGCCCGCAGGCGGCAAATAATCTTAATCATAAATCGCCGCGACATGCGCGCGGCGATTTATTCTTCTCGCGCCGCAGTTCACCGTCGTGGCATTACGATTCCCGCGCCCTTTCGGGCGCGCCAATCGTGCCAGTTCCTCGAAACCGGTTCGCTTCATCCGCCACCGGCGGCGCTTCGCCGATTTCCGTGCGCGCCTGCGGCGCGTGCGCTGCAGCGCAGTGCATCCCCCTCAAAAAAGAGGACGGCGAATGCCGTCCTCTTTTTTTGAAGCCGTTAGGCAAGCGCCGCGGTGATAATTGCCATGGAGTAGACCTCCTGGGCGTTGCAGCCGCGGGAGAGGTCGTTGATCGGCGCGTTCAGGCCGAGCAGGATCGGGCCGTAGGCATCAAAAGAGCCGAGGCGCTGGGCGATCTTGTAGCCGATGTTGCCGGCGTTGATGTCGGGGAAGATAAAGGTATTGGCGTGGCCGCCGACCGCGTCGGTGATGTGCTTGGTCTTGGCGACAGCCGGAGAGACCGCCGCGTCGAACTGGAACTCGCCGCCGATCGGGGTGTCGGGCATGAGGGCCTTGGCCTTCTCGCAGGCATTGCGCATCTTGTCGACGTCCTCGCCCTTGCCGGAGCCGAGGGTGGAGTAGCTCAGGAAAGCGACCTTCGGGTCAACGCCGAAGATCTTGGCGCAGGAAACGGTCTCCTTGCAGATCTCGACGAGCTCGTCCTCGTTGGGCTTGATGTTGATGGCGCAGTCGGCCATGGCGAGCACTTCGTTCTCGCCGGAAGCGGCGGGACGGACCATGATGAAGCAGGAAGAGACGATCTTGTTGCCGGGCTTGGTCTTGATGAGCTGCAGCGCGGGACGGACCGTGTCGGCCGTGGAGTAGGTAGCGCCGCCGAGCAGGCAGTCGGCCTTGCCCATCTTGACGAGCATGGTGCCGAAGTAGTTGCTCTTCTTGAGCGCGGCGCGGCACTCGTCGGCGGTCATCTTGCCCTTGCGCAGCTCGACCATCTCGTCGACCATCTCGTCCATGCCGTCGAAATTCTCGGGGTCGATGATCTCGGCACCGCGGATGTTGAAGCCGATGTCCTCAGCGGCGGCGGCAATCTCATCGGGGTTGCCGACGAGCACGGGCTTTAAGAAATTACCGGACAGCAGACGGGCGCTCGCTTCGAGAATGCGGGGGTCGGTACCTTCGGTGAAAACGATCGTCTTGGGGCTCTTTTTCAGCGTGCTGATCAGTTGTGCAAACATGTTGATTCCTCCTGATATATGATGTGCCGGTCAAGCGGACACAGATTTACAGATATAGTATACACCCACTTTTTCACCCTCTCAAGGAAAAATAACGCAAAATTCATGCAAAAGTTTACAAATTTTCCAAACTCTTACAACATATTAGCAGTATCATTTCCCCAAAAGGCTTGACGGAGCCTTAAAAACCAAGTATACTGGTTAACGGTTACAAATTGTAACTTTTATTTTTACTTGCATCCTTTAAGGAGTTTTGATATGTCAGAGCAAAAACGATCCACCCCGCAGCGCAGCGATGCACCCACGCAGCGCCGCCGTTCGAATGCCTCGCCGCGAAGACGGTCGAGCAGGCGCGGCGGCATGCCGCAATGGCTGAGCGGCTGGATCGAGCACATGGCGCTGTTTTTTTCCACGCTCGGTGCGCGCATCCGCCGCATCGGCCCACGCGCCCGCACGGTCATGCGCGAGAGCAGGGCGCGCAACTTTCCTGAATCCAACCGCTTTTTGGTGCAGGTCTTTCTCGTCATCGGCGGGATGTTCCCGATGTGGCGCTCGCTGCTGCATGAAAGGGTGATGGCACACCGCCGCCAGCGCAGCCACGCTGCCGGCGAGCACGAGGACCGCTGGCGCAGGCAGGCGCGGCGCGTGAATCCGTTCTACTTTATCGGCGGCGCGGCGGTCGTGGCCGCGATCGCGCTGTTTTTCTCGTTCTACACGCTGGGAACGACCGTAGAGTATAACGGCAGCGTGGTCGATACCGTCGCGAGTGCCGCGCAGGCACGCAAGGCGGCCTCCAAGCTCGAGAGCATCACGACCGAGACGCTCGGCAAGTCCTACGAGATCGCAAAGGATGCCATCCATTATTCGACGGCTTTCGTCCGCCGCAGCGATGTGACGGATTCGACGACCTTCGAGCAGGACCTCGCCGACGAGCTCGGCCAGGTGACCTACGGCTACTCGCTCTATGTCGACGATGAGCTCATCGGTTCGACGCAGTACGCCGGCGCGCTGGACGAGCTGCTCAAGCAGATCAAGCAGGTCTACGCCTCGGCGGATACGCTGAGCGTCGACTTTGTCGAAAATGTCCGCATCGCGGAGGGCTACGTCCCGACCGACAGCGTGATGAACCTCGGCGAGATCGCCGAGATCCTGAATTCGACGAAGTCGGGCGAGGTGACCTACACCGTCGTCAAGGGCGACACCTGGGGCCAGATCGCCAACAACAACGGCATGACCGCCGCCGAGCTCGAAGCGCTGAACCCCGGCTACGACATCAACCGCATCCACATCGGCGATGCGCTGACGCTCTCGAACGCCGTGCCGTATCTGACCGTCAAGGTCACCGAGCGGCAGAACTATGTCGAGGACGTCAACTATGACGTGAACTACGTGAGCGATTCGTCCATGTATCAGGGCGACGAGCGCGTGATCTCCAAGGGCTCGTTCGGCAAGGCCGACATCGTCGCGGACGTTACCTACATCAACGGCGAGGAGCAGGAGCGCACGGTCATCTCGTCCGTCACGCTCTCCGACCCTGTGGCCGAGACGCGCGCCCGCGGCACGAAGGTCCGCCCGACCTGGTACCCTACCGGCAGCTTCCGCTGGCCGTGCTCGGGCCGCATCACCTCGCGCTTTGGTTACCGCAACACCGGCATCCGCGGCGCGACGAGAAACCACAAGGGCATCGACATCGCCTGCGCGCGCGGCACGCCGATCTACGCTGCCGACGGCGGACGCGTCATCTTCTCCGGTTATAAGGGCGCGATGGGCTATGTTGTCATCATCGACCACAACAACGGCTATGTGACCTATTATGAGCACAACGGCTCGCTGCTCGTCTCGGCGGGACAGACTGTTTATAAGGGCCAGCAGATCGCCAAGGCGGGCCGCAGCGGCGTCGCCAGCGGTGTCCACTGCCACTTCGGCATTCAGAGAAACGGTTCGTACGTCAATCCGCTGAATTATCTAAGTTAAAATCAAAGGGATCCCATCCGATGGATGGGATCCCTTTGATTTTAGGGGATCGCACTTCGCTTCGTGCCTTGCCGCCGTTGGCGGCTGCGACACGCGCGAAGCGAGAAGAATAAATCGCCACGCGCATGTCGCGGCGATTTATGATTAAAATTATTTCGCGTCTGCGGACGCGAAAGTCTGCGACGCTGGTGCCTGTTTTCTGCCCGTGGGGGCAGAAAATGCGGCGGGTGGGGGACGGAGGATGTTGCTTCTGGCCTGTTCGCTGCCGGAGGCAGCGAATGCGGCGGGCAAGATGCCTCTTTGTGCCGATTTTGGGTGCGGGGGCCTGTTTGCCGCTGGTCGCGGCAAATGCGGCATGGGGATCATGAAAAGACCGCTGCGGCGTTTCGCAGCGGCCTTTTTTATCGTGTTTACTGTTCCGTCAGGACGCGGCGGACCTCGCCGGTGAAGTAGAGCGAGCCCCAGGAGCAGATGGCGTCGTCCTCGCCTGCCAGCTCCAGGGCGCGGCGGACGCCGTCGTCGGTGTCCTTGGCGGGGACGGCCTGCACGCCCTGTGCGTTCAGCCACGCGGCGAGCTCGTTTTCATCGAGTGCGCGGGCAGAAGGCGGCGTGATGACGACGAACGCCTTGGCGAGCGGGAGCGCGCGGCGCAGCATTTGCTGCCAGTCCTTGTCGCGAAGCACCCCTGTGAGGAAGATGAGTTTTTTGTCGCCGTAGAGCGCGGCGAGCGAATCCATCAGCGCGTCGACGCACTGGGGATTGTGCGCGCCGTCAACGATGAAGTCCGGCCCGCGGCGCAGGAGCTCGAGCCGTCCGGGCCACTGGGCGTGGGAAAGCCCCTCGTCAATGGCCTCGTCCGTGAGCTTGTCCCAGCCGCGCGAGCGCAGCGCGTTGCACACGTCGATGACCGTCAGCGCGTTCAAGAGCTGATACTCGCCGAGAAGCCGCAGGTGGTACGGCCCGCGGCCGCGGTATTTGAACGCTTGACCGTCGAGCGAGGACGAAATGCGCTCAAGCTTTTCCTGCGCGGTGATCGTGAGAGCCACGTCCTCCTGCGCGCACTTTTCGCGCGCGACGTTCTCCACGCCCTCACTCTGGCCGAAGAGCACGGCGTGCGAGCCATGCTTGATGATGCCGCACTTCTCCGCGGCGATCTTCTCGACCGTGTCGCCGAGAATGGCCGTGTGCTCCAAGCCGATGTTCGCCACGACGCAGACCTCCGGCGCGGGGATGACATTCGTCGAATCCATGCGCCCGCCGAGACCGACCTCGAGCGAGACGATGTCGCACTGCTCCTGCACGAAGTACAAAAAGGCGATGGCCGTCATGATCTCAAAGCCCGTGGGCATTTCGCTCATGCGCTCCGCTGCGTTCCGCACGGTGTTTGTGAGCGAAATGAGGGAGTTGTCGTCGATCTCTTCCCCGTTCACGCGCATGCGCTCGTGGAAGCGCAGCAGGTGCGGCGAGGTATAGAGCCCCGTGCGGTACCCCGCGTGCTGGAGCACGGAGGCGAGCATCGCGGCGGTACTGCCCTTGCCGTTTGTGCCCGCGATGTGGACGAATTTGAGCTTCTGCTCGGGATTGCCGAGCAGACCCAGAAGCTCGCGCGAGCGCGCAAGGCCCGGCGCGCTCTGCTCCCAGTTGTCGAATTGCAGATATTTGAGGGTCTCCTCAATGGTTTGCAGGTCTTTCACATTGTTCACCTGTATTTCCTGTAGAATAAGGCGAAGGCGTCGGCCCTCGCCTGCGGGATTTGATCTATCGGTCGATCTTGCGCAGCATGGCGGTGAATTCGTCAGGCAGCGGGCACGTGAGCGAGACGAGCTCCTTCGTCCGCGGGTGGATGAACTGAAGCCCCACCGCGTGAAGGCACTGACCCGTCAGGCCTGGAACGGCCTTTTTTGCGCCGTAGACCGTGTCGCCCAGGATCGGGTGGCCGAGGTAGGCCATGTGCACGCGAATTTGATGCGTGCGGCCCGTTTCGAGCCTGCACCGCACATGCGTGTAGCCGGGATAACGGGCGATGACCTCCCAGTGCGTTACCGCGCGGCGTCCACCCGGAACGACGGCCATGCGCTTGCGGTCGCGGCTGTCGCGCGCGATGGGCGCGTCGACCGTGCCGCTGTCCTCACGTAAGTTGCCGACCACGATACACTCATACGTGCGCGCGAGCGTGTGGTCGGCCAGCTGGGCGGAGAGGAACTGGTGCGCGTAGTCGTTTTTTGCCGCGATGATGAGCCCGCTCGTGTCGCGGTCGATGCGATGTACGATGCCGGGGCGCAGCGCGCCGCCGACGCCGGAGAGACTGTCGCCGCAGTGATACAAAAGGGCGTTCACGAGCGTCCCGTCCGGATGGCCCGGCGCGGGATGGGCGACGAGCCCGCTCGGCTTGTTGACGACGATGACGTCGTCGTCCTCGTAGACAACGTCCAGAGGGATGTCCTGCGGAACGGCGTCGATGGGCGCGGGCTCTTCGGGGGTGAATTCGATCTGCTCGTGTCCCGTGAGCTTGTAGCTCTTGTTCGGCGCTTTGCCGTTCACGAGGACACGCCCGTCCTCGACGGCTTTCGCCGCGGCGGAGCGGGTCAGGTCTTCAATTGCGCGGGCGAGGCAGGCGTCGAGCCGCGTACCGGCATCGGCTTCACTTGTTTGCAGCAGGATCGGTTCCATCGACCTTGTTCCCCCAGTTTTTCTCGTCGCTCTTGCTGTAAAAGGCAAGGTAGTAAATCAGCGCGCAGACCGTGCCGCACACGACGAACACATCCGCCACGTTGAAGACGGGGAAGTCCATGAACATCGTGTCCAGCATGTCAACGACGTATCCGAGGCGCACGCGGTCAATGAGATTGCCGATGCCGCCGCCGAGGATGATCGCAAGCGACCACTGGCCCAGCGGATGGCGCACAATCTTGACGAGCAGCCATGCGATGGCGCACATGCCCGCCGCCGTCAGCGCGATGAGCAGCCACCGTGCGCCCGAAAAGCTCGACCACGCCGCGCCGTAGTTGTGCACGCGCGTGAGCTGTAACAGCGGCGGCAGCAGCGGCTCCGATTCGCCGGGCGACATTGTGTTCACGACGAGGAATTTGACGGCCTGATCCGCCGCCACGCAGAAAACCGCCGCGAGGGCAAGGCAGACCGCCTTGCCCTTGCCGCGTCGGTAAAATGCAGCGTATAAAATCACCATCAGTGCCAGCGCGCCGAAAAAGATCCACAGGATCGGCCCTCCGATGCTGCCGGAGACGACGATCTGTGTCGTGCCGTCCGCGCCGCCGATCACGCCGATATTGTTCATTCGCTCTCCTCTTCTCCTGCGGGGGTGTTTTCCGCAGGCTCTTCGACCGCCGGTGCGGTCTTGGCGACCTCGACGATCAGAATATCGTCTGCCTGACGGAGCGCGGTGCGCTCAGCCTCAGGCAGCTCCATGGCGTCTGCTAAGTCATGTGCCGCTTCGGCCACGACGAGGTAGCTGACGTACTCGTCATTTTCCGCGTACACGGCCATGCCGCGCTCGTGCAGAAATTCCGCCGCCGCGGGCACATCCAGCGTGATGATGGCATAGCCGCCGCTTGCGTCGGTGGAGCGGTCGTCTGCGCCGTCTTCCGTGTCATAGGTGTCGAACGGGCTGGCGTCGGCCTGCACGCCCTCCTTCTGCACGGCGGAATAGCTGTAGGTAAAGTCCTCCGCCGTGTCGCCGGACGCAGCGGGCGCACTCGCCGTGTCATTGCCGCTGGTATTGCAGTCCGCGGCGCTGTCGTTGCTGCTGACCATCGCGGGCGCCAGCTTCCACGCCGCGGCCGTGACGACAAGCAGTGCAAAGCACGCGGCCAGCACGCGCGGCCATGCACGGCGGTGGCGCGATCTCGCGCGCTTTTCCTCATGCACCCGCTCGAGCACGCGCTCGGAAAAGCCCTCCGGCGCGTCGAGCTCGGGCATTTCCTCGAACATCGTGTGCACGATCATCAGTTCCGAGAGATACTCCCGGCAGTTCTGGCAGTGCTCTACGTGCGAGAGCACCTCTTCCTTTTCGTTTTCGCTCAATTCTCCGTCCACAAAGGCAGAGAGCGCGGCGGCGTACTGTTCACAACATTTCATTTGGCGCTCATCTCCTCACGATTACATTCTGTAACTTTTGACGAAGCAATTTCAAAAAAGTTCCCGTTTCCGGATAAAAAGTTGCGCAAAAGTGATCGGCCCCTGCTGATGCGCGATTTGACCGTGCCCAGCTCGATCGACGCGCTTTCTGCGATCTCGGTGTAGCTCAGGCCTTCGATCTCGCGCAGGATGAGCACCTTTCGGTACTCCTCCGGCAAGGCGGAGAGGCCCTCCTGCAATAATTTCTGTGCCTCGCGGTGCTCGACCGTCTCCTGCGGCTGGGGCGAGGTGTCGACCGCGTCGACAAACAGCTCCTCGTCGTCGAGCGAGACGCTGCCGCTCTGTTTTTTTCGCCGCCGCAGCGTGTCAATGCAGGCGTTCGTCGCCAGACGGTAGATCCACGTCGAAAGCGATGACTCCTGTCGGAAGCGGTCGATCCCGCGCCAGAGCGCAAGAAAGGCATCCTGCGCGGCCTCCTCGGCGTCCTCGCTGTTGCCGCACATGCGGAAGCACAGCGAATACACTTTTTTCTCATATTGGCGGATCAGCTCTTCGAAGGCGGCTTCATCCCGCTTTTGAAGGCGCGCAATGAGTTCCCGTTCGTCCATAGCTTTTTATTGATCCTCAGCGCAGATCCCGCTTGATCGACGCGCTGAGCGCGTGCAGCTCAGAAAGCGTTGAGAGCTGCACGATCTTCTCCTTATAATAATTCGCGTGGCTGATGCCCTTTAAGTACCAGCACAGGTGATGGCGCGCCTGCAGCATGGCGACGCGCTCGTTTTGATACTGTGCGGAGAGCTCCACCTGACGCACGGCGGTGTCCCACCGCTCGGCAAACGGCGGCAGCGGCGGAATGTCGCGCCCTGAGAGCGCGGCGGCGGACTGCTCGAAAAGCCACGGATTGCCGAAGCTCCCGCGGCCGATCATCGCCATGTCCGCGCCCGTGAATTTAAGGATGCGCACCGCGGCTTCGGGCGAAAAAACGTCGCCGTTGGCGATGACGGGGATGCTGACGGCCTGCTTGACGTCGCGGATCGTGTTCCAGTCGGCCTCGCCGCCGTACATCTGCATGCGCGTGCGCCCGTGCACCGCGACGGCGCTGACGCCCACTTCTTCGAGCATTTTGGCGAGCTCGACGGCGTTGATGCTGCCCTTGTCCCAGCCGCGGCGCATCTTCGCCGTGACGGGGACCTTGACGGCGCGCACGACCGCCTCAGCGATGCGCGCGGCCTTTTCGGGATCTTTCATCAGTGCGCTGCCGTCGCCGTTTTTGACGACCTTGCCCACGGGGCAGCCCATGTTGATATCCAGGATGTCCGCGCCGGAAATTTCGATCGCCATCTGCGCGGCCTCGGCCATGCAGTTCACATCGCTGCCAAAGATCTGCGCGGCAAACGGCTTTTCGCCCGGAAACGGACGAAGCAGCTGCGCGGTCTTCGTGTCGTGGTAGCACAGCGCCTTGGCGCTCACAAGCTCCGTGACGGTGTAGCCCGCGCCTTTTTCGGAGCAGATCTGGCGGAATGCAGCATCCGTTACGCCCGCCATCGGCGCGAGCGCGAGCTTCGATTCAATTTTTACCGTTCCGATCTGCATAGTCCGCCTCTTTTCGATAACAATACAAGCATAGTATAGCATAGCAAGACCGGCAAGTCAAAGGAACAAAACGCGAACGGAGAACTTTTTTGCAAACAGGTGTTGACATCACGGCGGAGGTATGGTATATTATCTATTGCCGATATCTGCCGGTGTGGTGGAATTGGTAGACACAGGGGACTTAAAATCCCCCGGTAGCGATACTGTACCGGTTCGAGTCCGGTCACCGGCACCAGTATTCCCTTAATTTCATATCGCGGAGTGGAGCAGTTGGTAGCTCGTCGGGCTCATAACCCGGAGGCCGTAGGTTCGAGTCCTGCCTCCGCAACCAGAAAAGTCCTGATTTCTTGCGAAATCAGGACTTTTTCCGCATTTTTGCGTCCAATATCTTACTTGCCATTTTTTCTGACCCAAACGCTGACCCCAACGGGAGCGGGTAGCGGAAAGGTCTATACCGCACCAGAGAGAATGTTACCCATTGTTTTTGCCGCTTCACGCTTGGCAGAGGTCGTTACATGCGCGTAGGTGTCCAACGCAAACCCTGCCGAAAAATGCCCCAGCATGCCAGATACGGTCTTGATGTCCACGCCGTTTTGCAGTGCCAGCGTTGCGAAGGTGTGCCCTTACGGTATAATTACGACAAACCGGAAAAGCCCCGTATATCAAGGGTTTTCGGTTATCTGGCAAGGTTTTTCATCCTTTTCCAAACCGAAAAATCGAGCCGCGAAGTAGTTATTTCGTAGGGGGTGTTATAGTAACGACAAAAATAAAATACCGTTTGGGCGGGCTGTCAGCCCATCCAAAAAATCAGGACATTTCCTCTGCAAAGAAGAAATGTCCTTTTTTTGTACCCAAAATCAGATGCCGACAGGAGGAACACAATGCCTGAAAAAACAGTGCAGAAGGAACCGGGCAAAAAGCCCGCGCCATCCAAAAAGCCGAAACCGCAGCAGGAAGTAGTTGTTCAGATTTCGCTCTCTGAGCTGCATCCGTTCCCGGATCACCCCTTTCAGGTGCGAGAGGATGCGTCCATGCAGGAAACCGCCGAAAGCGTTAAGGAATACGGCGTCCTCGTCCCCGCGCTGGCGCGGCCACGGGAGGACGGCGGCTACGAGCTGATTGCAGGCCACCGCCGCAAACACGCCTGCGAGCTGGCTGGGCTGGCTACCATGCCCGTCATTGTCCGCGACATTGACCGGGACGCTGCCACCATCATCATGGTGGACAGCAACCTTCAGCGGGAGAACATTCTCCCATCCGAACGCGCCAAAGCCTACAAGATGAAGATGGAGGCCATCAAGCGGCAGGGCGCACGAACGGATCTGACTTCGCCGAAAATTTCGGCGAAGTTCCGCAGCGATGATGAAGTTGGTCAGGATGCCGGTGTGAGCGGAGATACCATCCGCAACTACATCGCCCTGACGCAGTTAGTCCCGGCGCTTCAGCAGATGGTGGACGAGAAGAAAATCGCCCTCAGTCCCGCCTATCAGCTTGCGGCGCTGACACCCAAGGAACAAGGGCTGCTTCTGGAAACCATCGACAGCGAACAGACCACCCCCTCGCTCTCGCAGGCGCAGCGGATGAAAAAGCTCAGTCAGAGCGGCGAGCTGAACGAGGACACCATGCTCTCCATTATGATGGAGCAGAAGAAACCGGAGAAAAACGACATTACCCTTTCCGGTGAAAAGCTCCGCAAATACTTCCCGCGTTCCTATACCCCGTTCCAGATTGAGAACACCATCTTCAAATTACTGGACGCATGGCAGAAAAAGCGCCAGCGCGACCAGAGCCGTTGAGCGGACAAGCAGTTTGTTTGTCCGCTATTTTCATGCCAAAAGGAGGACGCCATGTATATCAACACATTCAAATATACCCCCAAGGATGTGAGCTGCCAGCTTTGCACCGAGTATGTGAAAAAGCAGGGCTGTACCGCTCTGCGCTGCCCATGGCTGGCCGAGCGCATCGAGGCCGGTGTGGTCGGCTACCGCGAGGCAGTCTTAGAGACATTTCCCCATGAACGCCGCCTGTTCCAGCGCCTGAACCTGCTTATTAAGCATTATCCCGGAAGCCTTTGGAGCAACGAGCAGCATGAGCGCAGGATGCAGTATCAATGCGCCGTGCAGGGCTACCGCCGCCGCAGAGACACCAACGCCTACTATGCGGCCATGTACCTGCTGACCTCCAACGACGATATTTACCGCCGCACGGCAAATTGCTTCTGCAAGGACGGGATCGAGTTCGGCTATGCGGTGCTGAAAAACACCTCGCCGCACAACTACGCGCTGTTCATGGCGGCGCGCGACCTCTGCGACAAGACGGAGGCGGTCACGATGGCGGACTTAGCAGAACCGGAGGTGATCGACCCGGAGGCGCTGCGCCTGATCGTCAACGCCACTCTGATCGCCCGCTATGGGCTTGCCGCCTTTCAGATCAGAGCGCGAGGTGCCGAATATGAACGCTGATGATTTTGTCGGCGGGCACAGCATCCTTGCGCTGGAGCGCTTTATGGACGAAACCCGCCACATGATTATTTTTGATGTCCTGTCATGGAAATCTCCTGTGGGTGAAAAGGGCGAACGGCTGAGGTTGTTCCTCTCCGACGTGGGATATGCCAAGGCGCAGGCATCCGAGAGGCGCGGAGAAATCAAAATCCGCAAACACGCCGCCGTCATTGAGGGGCATATCCTCCCTGACCGGAAAAAGCGGCGTCACTAAAATGATTGGAGGAATTACCATGAGCAGAGTAACAGAGCTGGAAAAAGCGCTGACCGCGCTGTTCCGCAAGGGTACGGAGGTCGGCTACACGGAAACGGAGATCGACGAGTTTCTGGAAAACATCGACTATCACGCCCTGCTGCAAGCCGTTTGGAACAAGGCTGAAACGGTCTATGCCTACCGCGCAGACGGCAAAAATGCGCTGAGCTTGGACTATCGAAGCGCGGAGCTGTTCAAACAGCGAGCGACGCTTCTCTATGAGGACGTGGGCGACAGCTATATCGGCGCGGTGTTTGCCGCCCGGTCGATGGAGCTGTGGCTGCTGGAGGATATGGGCTTTGCCGTCGTTGCCAAATTCAGCGTGAACGCCGGAGAAGGCGAATACGTCACCGAGTATCGCGTCTACAAGGGCAGCGATTGGGCAGACAGCGAGATCTCTCTGGATTTGGAGGACTTGGTGGCCGAGCTTGCCGCCCTGTGCGATCCCTACTACGAACACGAGCAGCCCATCTATGAGCTGTGATGTGGGAAAGGAGTGAAAACGGAGCGGCTTCCCCATGCGGGAAACCATTCAGAACGCAAACGGCAAGCAGTTTCACGCCGTCAGCCTGTCCGGTGGCAAGGACAGTTCCGCCATGCTGCTTTTGATGATCGAACGAGGTATGCCCATCGACATGGTGCTGTCAGCGGACACCGGCATGGAGTTCCCGGAAATGTATGAACACCTTGCCAAACTGGACGAGCATCTTTTCCGAGAGCGCGGCATCCATATCACCACGCTGCGGCATCCCAAGGGCTTTGAATACCTGATGTTCGACGAACCCAAGCAGAAGCCCCGCAGTCTGGAAAACCGTGCAAAGCTGGGCATCCCGCCCTACGGCAACGGCTGGCCGGGAATCCGCGTCCGCTGGTGTACCGGGCAGCTCAAAACGCACCTCATCACCAAGGAGGTCAACCGGCTCAAAGGCGAGCTGGGCGCGATCCACTACGTCGGCATCGCCACCGATGAAGCGTGGCGCTGCAAGGACAAGCGGTATCCCCTCGTGGAATGGGGCATCACGGAGGCGCAGGCACTCCAAGCTTGCTATGACCGGGGCTTTGACTTCAGCGGGCTGTATGAGATATACCACCGTGCGTCCTGCTGGTGCTGCCCATTCCAGCGCATCGACGAGCTGCGGAAGCTGCGAAAGCATCACCCGGAGCTGTGGGAAAAGCTGATGGAGCTGGATCGCCGTGCGCTGGCGCAGTTCGGCCCCGGCCCGCTGGGACAGTTCAAGCAGAACTGGAGCGTGGAGCGGCTGGACGAGCGATTTGCCAAGGAGGACGGTCAAACAGCCTGACCATTCTGCGGAAAGGATTGAAGCAATATGGCTGTATTTCGCGTTGAACGGACGCGGGATTACACGGTGATGTGCAACCATCACCTGAAAGACAGCAATCTTTCCCTGAAAGCCAAGGGGCTGCTCTCCATGATGCTCTCCCTCCCCGACGAGTGGAATTACACCACGCGGGGGCTGGCTACGATCTGCAAGGAGGGCGTGGACGCCATCGGGAAAACGCTCAAGGAGCTGGAGCTGGCGGGCTACATCATCCGCCGTCAGCTTCGCGGCAAGGACGGGCGCATTTCCGACACGGAGTACACCATCTTCGAGAAGCCCCGAAAGCCCTCTCCACCGGATACGACTTTACCAGATACGGAAAACCCGTATCTGGATAACCCGGATACGGAGGCACCGGATACGGATAATCCCGCGCAATTAAATACTAAGAAATCTAATACTCAAAAATCAAATACTGATCTATCAAGCACTCATTCATTCTTTCTGCCTGCGGCTGACGGAATGACGGACGGATTTGAGAAAAAAGCGGAGATCAGAGAGCAAATCGAATACGACATCCTCTGTCAGCAGTATGACCGGATGCAGCTCGATGAGCTGGTGGAGATCATGCTGGAGGTCGCTATGAACCGCAGCCCCACGGTCAAGATCGGGCGGGATGCGGAGTATCCCACCGGCTTCGTGCAACAGCGCTTTGAAAAGATCACCTCCATGCACATTGAAAAGGTCATGGACGGTATCCGCGAGAACACCACCCGCGTCTGGAATACGAAAGCCTATCTCATGGCGGCGCTGTTCAATTCCGTTTCCACCATCGACAACCACTACGCCATGCTGGTCAATCACGATTTTCACGGCGGCCCCTAAAGGCCGCTTTTTTTCATGCCCGATTTTGGGAGAAAGGATTTGATACCGATGAAACGCCCCCTTGCCTACATCACCGCTCCGTGGAGCGAGAATGAGTTTGAGAACACCGAAAACGCCGCCAAGTACCGCCAAGCAGGTCAGGAAAGCGGAACGCCCCTCGGTGCTGGAAAAGCTGCAACACTTCAAGTCGCTCATTCAGGCGGCTGTGGTGGACAGGACAAAGCGGAAGGAGCTGGAACGATGAAGCAAGTCAACGTCAAAAAGCTCATTCTTCCCAATATTCCGTATGTGTTCATCGCGCTGCTGGCAACCAAGGGTCAGCGAGGCGGTGCGGCTGGCTCCCGGTTCGGACGCTTCCACGAAGCTGCTGAACATTATGACCGGTCTGAACACGGCGTTCCACTCCCTTGTCCCCAGCTTTCATCCCATTGACCTGTGCGTGGGCGTTGCCGCCGCCATCGCCATTCGGCTGGCGGTCTATATCAAGGGCAAAAACGCCAAGAAATTTCGCAAAAATCTGGAGTACGGCAGCGCCCGTTGGAGTGCATAATTTTAAGTGTAAATGACACATACATGGACGCACAGGAGGTTATGCACATGACTGATTATAGCAAAATTACAGCCCTTTACTCCCGCCTTTCCGTGGGCGACGAGGACAGGGACGGCGGCGAGAGCAACAGCATACAGAACCAAAAAA